>Ga0307486_1002212_pt1 | contig 13831 bp, 11 predicted proteins | sample CBIW02metaG_FD_203663 | JGI IMG/M metagenome (GOLD analysis project Ga0307486, IMG submission 203663) | Sea-ice brine microbial communities from Beaufort Sea near Barrow, Alaska, United States - CBIW 0.2 | ecosystem: Environmental > Aquatic > Marine > Coastal | place: USA: Alaska | collected... | reverse complement strand
CAACTACAGTTCCTGCAGCAGGAGACTGAGTGATGGTATAAGAACAATTATCTGTAGCAGAGGAACCATCAACTAAATTAGGAATGGTCACTTCACAGTTTTCATCAAGATTCACATTCTGATTATCAGTAGCGTTAAGAACAGGAGCTTCTGTATCTTCAAAAACTTCTATTGTTAAAGCTTCTGAAGTTGCATAACATTTATCATTTTCAACTCTTACAGTATAGGTACCTGGAGTTACTCCGGCAAATACACCTGCGTCAAAGGAATAAGTTGTATCATTTCCTTCGTTATCAACAAGAACATAGGTTAGATTGCTATCATAGTCAGAAACTGTAATGCTTCCTGTAGCGCTATCACAATTTGCATGGGTAGCAGATATTCCAGGAGTATCCGGAGTCTGCTCGCTTGCATCGATGGTTACCGATTCAGAAGCATTGGACACACATCCATCCGCATTCTTTGCCGTGATGGTATAATCTCCCGCACCTAATCCGCTGAAGGTGCCGCTTGTTTGATAAGTTCCACCATTGATGCTGAATTGTAAATCGGCTACTTCCGTTACTGATATAGTTCCGGTAGCAGTGGTACAGGTTGGTTGTGTAGTAGAAGCAATAGTCGGTTGGGTTGGTATAGGATTAATTGTAAACCCGGTTGTCGCTTCCCTGTAACGACCGTTTGTTTTATAAGTATATGTAACAGTATAATCTCTTGGAGTACTTTCTGAAACATCAATTTCACCGGAAGTGTTATTAATTATTAATCCTGAAGGTTCTGCTGAATAAAATCCCTCCTCAACGCCAGTTAGTTCAACAGAAACCGGGGAGGAATTACTACAAACCGGAGAATCATAACTTATAACAGCTTTTCCAAAACTTAACTGTACCTGAAGTGGGCCAATAAAATCATTTAAACTCGCGTCTAGTGCTGCAGAATTTTTGGTTTTTACTAAAAGGGTTTTAATATTTATGCCATCAACGTCTAATAAAGATTTAAAAACACTTGTAAGATTTACCGCTCCTTCCACAAATTGGTATTGACTATATGTTGTGTTTCCAAAAGCCTTAAATGGAACGGGTATGCTGGTAAGACCTATATTAGTTTTCGCAAAAGCATTTGTACCAGTAGTCGTTTGTGAAACCCATCCAAAGTCGGCACCTATTTTTTCCCAAACATAAAAAGAGACTTTGTCATTAGTTCCTCCTTTTTCATACTGAATAGATAGAAGGATATCATTTACAGTCCTGCCTCCATCTTTTCCTTCAGTTACAAAACCACCGGATACTTCACCGTCGGTTGAAGAGGTCGTTACGGTATTTTGAAAAAATTCAAAATCAATATAACTGGTACCAGTGGTTGTCAATCTATCACTGGCAATAAAAATCCATTGATTACCATCAGCATCATCTGAAACGTGATACATTGCATTGTTAATATCACCTTTAGAAGGATTTGCTGTAGATGATTTCCATTTCCAGACCATTGGGTTATCAGAAGCCTTACCTTTGGAAAAAGTATTATCATCTTTGGAGTTGAATGGGTCGAAGAATAGTTCTGTAGTATTGGGGTTCACGGCAGTACTATCATTTTTTAGTACAAACCCACCGGTACCGGAGTTTATCCAGTCACCCCCCGTGCCATCCGGGGTATTGGATTGCAGGTTTCCGTCAATTTCAAAGCCGCCTACTGGAGTTAGCACATTCACATGTTGTGCTTGTGCATTCCCTATATTTAAAAGCCCAATCAAGCTAAGGTTAATCACAACGAAAAATCGGATGAATTTCGTGTTGCTCGAATATTTTCCTAAGTTTTTAAATACTGTAACCAAAAATGTGAGAGTAGTTTTCCAAATCATAATTAACCCTTTTGAATTAGACGTATTTATTTAATACTTCGATTTCATTATGTTGAAACCTGATTTTTCAATCAATTGTTTAATTTCTTATAGTAATAAGATGATTAATAGGGTTACCATCATCTAAATTGTTTTTATGTGTACTGACAATTCTGATTAATACGGAAGATTTTCGGTGAGAATCCAGGTCAAATCGATTTGGGGCCAATTTGGATATGTATTATTCAGGATGTAAATATTATTATAAATGACAGGTAAAAAAAGGAATCGATACCTTTTTAGATGTAATACCAATTTAATGGCATGAAAGGCAAGATTTTATCATGAAAAGTGGGGTTTTTTCCCCATAAAAGAATCAAATTATTTTTATTTGTAGTATTAATTAGAAAAATCAATAGGGGAAATCCAGCAATTTTTACACTGAATTCCAAAAGGTTATAAAATAAAAAAGGCATTCAATTCGAAAACACAATATCTTCCTAGAGGGTGGATTATCTTCGAAATTTCTTTTAAACCAATCAAAAATGAGAGAGTGGGAACCTTCAAGGTTTTAAAAAAAGCTGTCCTATTAAGACAGCTTTTTTTTATAATCAATTTATCGGGGTAATTATTTTAATTCATACATCAAAATACGATGGGTGTCTCCTTCTACCATTGGAAATTGTTCCAGGTTTATTTCATAAATCCAACCTTCCTCTACCGTATCAAACACATCGTATTCGGAATCCATCGTATATCCCAATTCCTGCATGGCATAATTTAGCCAGGTTTGGTAGGTGGGCAAATCCATGGAGGCTTTGTTGGCCTGCACTATTAAATAATTATCTTTCAGGGAAATGCTAAATCGTGCATTTACATTATTGATGACTTTTTCGGAATCTTTATAGGTTCCTTCGTCCATCTTTGAGATAAGGATACTACCTAAATTTTCGGGATTAAAATCTACAGCATACACCTGGTGTTGCCTTCCATAACTGTCGGGATTCATCATCCCTGGAACAGAGCAACCGGTAAAAGCAATTAAGAGAAATAAAAGAGGAATAAATTTTGAGAAGTTTGACTTTGGGGCGTAATTAGCTAAACTAATTTTGTTCATGTGGGGCTACTTTTAAATAATTAGGGTTAAAATAAATTCTTTAATCGTAGGTTAAATTGAAATAATCCTTTGGGGTCAAGACTAATTCTATGCAAATTTAGTTAAATGTCTGGTTCAGTAAGATTATTTCAAAACTATTAGACGTAATGCATTATTTAATAGATTAAATGCAAACAATTGAGATTTTTCTTAAATATTCTCCCGATAAATGGTTTTTAAAGTGACTTAAAAAAATACGGGCCATATTATATAAAAAACAGATAATTATTCTCAAACTTTTATAAAACTTATTCCGTCTTACTTTCAAATCCCGTAAATTGCGCCAAAGTAAATTTTATGAGTAAAAATTTAGCCGATTACCGTAAAAACTACATCAAAGGTGAATTGCTGGAATCGGAAATTCCTGATAATCCATTGGAACTGTTTCAGGCCTGGTTTGAAGAAATGGAAATGGTATTAAAATACAAGCGGGAGAAAAATGACGCTACCGAAGTAAATGCCATGACACTTGCAACAATTGGCCTAGATGGTTTTCCAAAAAGCAGGATAGTGCTTTTAAAGGAGTTTAATAGCGATGGATTTATTTTTTATACCAATTATACTTCAGAAAAGGGAATTGCCCTGTTGAACAATCCCAATGCCTGCCTTTCCTTTTTTTGGGCCGGTTTGGAACGGCAGGTGATCATCAAAGGAAAGGCCGAAAAAACTTCAGAAGAAAAGGCTACAGTATATTTTAATTCCAGGCCGCGTGGCAGCCAGTTAGGTGCTCTTGCTTCCAATCAAAGCAGCGAACTTGAATCGCGTGAAGTACTGGATACTAATCTTCGGGAACTTGAAGAAAAATATAAAGACAAGGAAATCCCAAAACCCGAATTTTGGGGTGGATTTCTGATCAGGCCCGAAAATTTCGAGTTTTGGCAAGGCCGATCCAATAGATTGCATGACCGGATATTTTATGGTAAAGATCAGGAAAACTGGAATATTAAGCGATTAGCACCATAAGAATGAAGGCGGTAAGTCAATTCGGCCAAGAAAATATATAAAAATATGAAACGACTGATTCTTGTACGGCATGGGAAATCTTCCTGGGAACACGATGTTACCGATGATAAAAGGCCTCTTATAAAACGCGGAGTTAAGGATGGGGAATTGATATCCAATGAATTTGAAAAGCACTTTGAAACCCCGGCAATTGTATGGACCAGTCCTGCAACAAGGGCCCTACAAACTGCCAAAATTTTTAAACAGAAATTGAAAATTGAAGACCGGGATTTTTTAATTAAATCGGGGTTATACACTTTCGATAAAAATGACCTGCTCAAACAAATTGAAAATTGTGACCCACAAGTTGATACATTGATGGTTTTTGGACATAATCCTGCAATGACCGGGTTGGTAAATCAGCTTGGAGATCAGTGTTTTGAAAATATTCCCACCACTGGATTGACAGTTATCGATTTTGAAACAGAAAGTTGGAAAGAACTTAAAAACGGAAAAACAATATTAAATTTATTCCCCAAAAATTTACGGTAATTTCAATGAGTAACAATAACAACCAATATATCAACAGGGAACTAAGTTGGCTTCAATTTAATGCGAGGGTACTTCAGGAAGCTGAGGACGATACCGTTCCATTAATTGAAAGGCTTCGGTTTTTAGGGATCTTTTCAAACAATTTAGACGAATTTTTTAAAGTCCGTTATGCTACAATAAAGCGAATAGATCTGTCAGGTAAAAACCCAAAAAGTGTTTTGCGGGGAATAAAACCGGGAAAACTGCTGGAAGAAATCACACAAATAGTGATCGAGCAACAAGCCAAAAGTTTGGAAGTGCTTGAGGATATCCAAAAAAAGCTGGAAGATCACAACATCTTTATTATAAATGAAAAACAGGTTTCCGAAACCCAGAGAAACTTTGTAAAAAATTATTTTTTGAATAAAGTAAGTCCGGCCCTGGTCACGATCATCTTAAATGATTTAGTGAAAGTGCCCAGTTTGAAGGACAGCGCTGCCTATTTGGCCGTTAAAATGGTGATGAAAGAGGATGTGCCGCAACAGGGAATTTCCAAACTGCTCAACAGGCGTATTAAGGATAAGAAGTTTGTCCTGATCGAAATACCAAAAAGCATCAATCGTTTTGTGGTTCTTCCCAAAGAAAAAGATGATGATAAAAGATATATCATGATTTTGGATGATCTTATCAGGTTTAACCTAAAAACGATCTTCAATATTTTTGATTATGAGAGCATTTCGGCACATATGATAAAAATCACCAGGGATGCCGAGCTGGATATAGACAGTGATTTAAGCAAGAGTTTTATCGAAAAAATTTCCTTGAGCGTCCAGGATAGGATCAAAGGAGATCCGGTGCGCTTTATTTATGATATGAACATAGATGAGGATACTTTAAGCTATTTGATGGGAAAAATGGGAATCGATTCTACCGATAGTATTATTCCCGGTGGCCGTTACCACAACAGGAGGGATTATATGAATTTTCCCAATCTCGGAAATCAAAACATGATTTATGAATCTATTGAACCATTGCCTATCCCGGGATTGGTTTTACAAGGAAGTTTGTTTGGAATGATCGCAAAAAAGGATTATTTGCTTTATGCGCCATATCAAACCTTTTCCTATGTGGTAAAATTTTTAAGGGAGGCCGCACTCGATCCCAAAGTCAAAACAATAAAAATCACTATTTATAGGCTCGCTAAAATTTCGCATATTGCAAGTTCTTTAATAAATGCGGTTAAAAACGGTAAAAAAGTTACCGTTCAAATCGAACTCAGGGCCAGGTTCGATGAAGTGGCGAACATACGTTATGCCGAGCAAATGCAACAGGAGGGAGTGAATTTGATATTTGGGGTTGCAGGTCTCAAAGTTCATTCTAAAATTTGTGTGATAGAAAGGGAAGAAAATCAAAAACTTCAAAAATACGGATTTATCAGTACTGGAAATTTTAATGAATCAACTTCCAGGATCTATACAGATTATACATTATTTACCGCAAATCAGGAACTTCTGAAGGAGATAAATAAGGTGTTCGATTTTTTCGAGATCAATTATAAGGTAAGCCGTTACAAACATTTATTGGTATCTCCGCATTATACTCGGTCTGCACTTTTAAAATTGATCCAAACCGAAATTGACAATGTCCAGACCGGAAAAGTTGCGGGAATTAAATTGAAACTCAACAGCCTTTCAGACTTTATTTTAATTGACAAACTTTATGAAGCGGGGATGGCCGGGGTAAAAATTCAGCTCATAGTTCGCGGGATCTGTTCCCTTATTCCCGGTGTGCCCGGAATGAGTGAAAATATTGAAGCAATAAGCATAGTCGATAAATTTTTGGAACATCCCAGGGTCTATATTTTTGAAAATGCGGGGGATTCAAAAATTTATATATCTTCTGCCGATTGGATGACAAGAAATATGGACTACCGGGTAGAAGTTTCCTGTCCCATCTACGATGAAAATATCAAGCAGGAAATAATGGATACTTTTATGATAAGCTGGAACGACAATGTAAAAGCGAGGATCCATTCCATAAATCAGGATAATGCCTACAGGAGAAATAATAAACCGGCTCTCCGTTCGCAATTTGCATTATATGAATATTATCAAAACAAATTAGAAAATATCAAGGTGTGATTATACAAAAAAAATACGCAGCAATAGATATAGGTTCCAATGCAGTAAGGTTATTGATTTCAACTATTACTGAACAAGAAGGAAAAGAGCCTATTTTTAAAAAAACATCATTGGTGAGGGTTCCTATACGTTTGGGAGCCGATGTGTTTATGACCAAAATAATTTCTGAAGAAAATATAAAAAGATTGGTAGATACCATAGAAGCTTTTAAACTTTTGATGAGATCTCATAAAATCGAAAAATATAAGGCCTGTGCAACTTCGGCTTTTCGGGAAGCAGAAAATGGCGAGGAAGTCGCAGAACTCATCCTGAAAAAAATAGGGATAAAAATAAATATTATTGATGGAACTGATGAAGCTGCTATGATTGCCGCTACAGATTTGAATGTTTTGATCCAAAGTGATAAAACCTATCTGTATGTTGATGTGGGTGGAGGTAGCACAGAATTCACCTTATATTCCCAGGGAAAAACAATCGTTTCCAAATCCTTTAAATTGGGGACAGTGCGCCTTTTAGAAAACTTGGTAAGAAATGAAATCTGGCAGGAAACCGAAGCCTGGATCAAGGAAGTCACCAAAGAGTATTCTAAGATAAATCTTATAGGTTCGGGGGGAAACATTAACAATATCTTCAAAAGCAGCGGGAAATCTGAAGGAAAACCTCTTAGTTTCCTTTATTTGAGCTCATATTACCAGTTGTTGAATTCCTTTACTTACGAGGAGAGAATCACAGAATTGAACCTGAATGATGACCGTGCCGATGTAATTATTCCCGCGATAAAAATATACCTTTCAGCGATGAAATGGACCAGGGCAAGGCGTATTTATGTCCCGAAAATAGGATTGGCAGATGGAATTATAAAATCGCTTTATCAGGAAAATGAAAGAGATAATTAACCGTGAATACTTTCTTTCTTGCCAAGGTCTTTCATCACTTCGGCTTCAAAGGTGAGTAAATCCTGCCATTTTTTATCAACAACTTGTCTTTCCCCATATTGGCGGGCAAAATTCAAGAATAAAGTGTAATGGCCGGCTTCGCTTATCATTAATTGCTTGTAGAATTCCCTTAATTCGGCTTCCTGCAATTCTTCTGAAAGCAATCGGAATCGCTCGCAACTTCTGGCTTCAATTAAGGCAGCAATCAAAAGCCGATGTATGAGCTGTGTTAGCCTGCTTCCGCCTTTGGGAAAGAACTCCCGCAATTTAATCACATATTCATCTTTGCGATCCCAACCCAAAGTAATACCTCTTTCCAGCAATTTATCGTGCACCATTTTAAAATGGGCCATTTCTTCGCGAACAAGTGCCGTCATGGCAGTGACCAATTCAGGATATTCCGGAAAAGTCACTATTAATGATACTGCGGTAGAAGCAGCTTTTTGCTCGCACCAGGCGTGATCTATAAGGATTTCCCCAATATTCTTTTTAGCGATCGAGGCCCATCTGGGGTCTGTGGGTAATTTTAAACCAAGCATAATTATATATCTAAATCAAAGGTAGTCCGCAATTTTTCTATCAGCGGATTTTTTTCTTTTAGTTTTTCGTATTTTTCAATATCGGTAAACGCGAATTTTTTTGCAGCCTGCTCGTTTACATTAATTTCTAAAGTGATCAGGGTGTTTTGCAATTTTTTCTTTAAAAAAGCCATCAGCGGATTTTGCCCTCTTTCCATATCATTTTTCATGGTTTCATTGGGCAATTCTAGCGTGATAATTTTTCCGTTAAGTTTTGGCATATCCGATTCCATAATGGAAGCCAGGATCTTTGCGCCTTTGTTTTTAATTCGCTTAATATATTCATCCCAGGCGGCCTGTAGCTGGGTTTCGGTAAATTTTTCGTCTATAACCTCTGCAACGATTGGCTGATTTCCCTTTTGTCTGGCAAGAAGTTCCCTTTTTTTCCGGATACCTGAAATGGATAATCCCGAAATTTTTTCGTTGGAAGGGCCTGAAAGGGGAGTGGTTGGTTCGGCAACTTTGTTTTCTACAGAAGAAATTTTTTCAGAAGGAACATCTACAGAAGAAATATTTTCAGAAGAACTGCTTTCAGAGGGAATCTTTTTTGAAGAATTGCTTTCAGAAGTGACCTTTTCAGAGGAAATGCTTTCAGAAAGAATATTTTCAGAAGTAATTTCTGCAGATATTTCTGAACTGGTTTTCACCTTTGGAATTATTATTTCTGAAGGAGTTCTATTTTCCTCTAAATTTTCAGGATTTTTTGAATCTGAATTTTGAATTTCAACTGAAGGTTCGGAACTCTTATTTAAAGATTCGGCTTCCTTAATTTCTGTTTTTTCGTTAGCTGAAGGCTTATTCTCCGCTGGAACTGTGTTTTTAAAATGAACCGGAGGGATTATAAACGGCTCAGACTTTTTTTTTTCTCCATCAAAAGTGATGGAGGCTAATTGCATCAGGCATAGTTCCACCAGTAGTCTCTGGTTGCGGCTCGCTTTGTATTTTAGATCACAATCGTTTGCCATATCAATTCCCCGCAACAAAAACTCCATTCCGGTTTGTTTTGATTGCTCAAAATATTTATTCTTTGTGTTATCGCCCACTTCCAGCAAATCGATGGTTTTTGGGTTTTTACACACCATTAGATCCCGAAAATGGGAAGCCAGACCTGCAATAAAATGATGCCCGTCAAATCCCTGGGATAAAATATCGTTAAATTCAACCAAAACTTCCGGAATATTATTTTCGAGCAAATGTTGGGTAACATTCAGGTAAGTTTCATAATCCAGTACATTCAGATTTTCGGTGACTGCTTTCCGGGTTAAATTTGAACCGCTGAAACTCACCACACGATCGTAGATAGAAAGCGCATCACGCATTGCTCCATCGGCTTTTTGGGCGATAATGTGCAAGGCGTCATCTTCGGCTTTTACGCCTTCGAGGTCGGCGATATAGGCCAAATAATTTTTGGCATCTGCGACGGTGATCCGTTTAAAGTCGAATATCTGACAACGAGAAAGTATGGTGGGGATTATTTTGTGCTTTTCAGTAGTTGCCAGGATAAAAATGGCGTGTTTTGGCGGTTCTTCCAGGGTCTTTAAAAAAGCATTAAAGGCAGCAGAAGATAGCATGTGCACCTCATCTATAATATACACTTTATATTTTCCAATCTGGGGAGGGATACGAACCTGATCGCTCAAACTCCTGATGTCATCTACAGAATTGTTGGACGCGGCATCCAGTTCAAAAATATTGAAAGCGAAATCTTCGTCCGGCTTTTGAAATTCGTCCTGGTTGATCATTTTGGCCAGGATCCTGGCACAGGTTGTTTTTCCAACGCCACGCGGACCGGTAAAAAGCAGGGCCTGCGCCAGGTGATTGTGCTCTATGGCATTTAATAGCGTATTTGTAATTGCCTTTTGGCCCACCACATCGTTAAATGTTTGGGGGCGGTATTTACGTGCCGATACAACAAAATGCTCCATGTATAATTTTTAAAAAACAAATATAGAAATACCATCCCGAAGATGTAAATCTAAATCCTTAATTTTTGAAACAATTTTTATTTGTTATCTTTGCAAAAAAGTAGGCCGCCTTATCGCTGGCTCCCGGAGTTTATTCGGGAACTGGAGGAAAGTCCGGACACCATAGGGCAGCATAGTGGGTAATGCCCACCGGTCGTGAGATCAGGACAAGTGCAACAGAAAGGATGTACAGGTAATGCTGTAGTGAAACCAGGTAAACTCTATGCGGTGCAATGCCATGTATACCGGCATTTAAGGGTAGCCCGCCCGTTGTCGGAGGGTAGGCAGCTAAAAATTTTTGGCAACAAAAATTTCAGATAAATGATAAGGAATTTTTGAAAGGACAGGGAAGTAATTCTTTGTTCTTTTAAGAGGAACAGAATCCGGATTACAGGCCTGCTTTTTTATTTTTTAGAATCCTGTGAGTCCAATCTACTGCATCTTCCAACTCAATAAATATTTCAAAAGGGATTTTGGAAAAAGTCTTTTCAAACTGGGCCATATTTATAGCAGAAGTTTTATCGCTCACAATGGCAATCCCGGCCAGGTTTTCTACTTTGTCTAAATTTAAATATACCGTAGGATCTACATTGTAATTATGGACCCTTTTGGAGATATAAACAAAATTTTTGTGTTCATAATGACCCGAACAGGCATCTATAAGGTCAAAAACCTGTTTTTTGCTGAGAACAACATTTTCACGCACCCGGGAAACCACGAAATTCTTATGGAATTCCAGGATGGTAAATTCTAATTCAATGGTTCTCAAAATTGGAGTCATTCTTCAAAATTAACTTTAAAAAAACTGAAAACCGAATTTCCGTATCTTCTCGCCTCGTTAAAGTTTTCCACAGAGGAAAGATCGGTATGTTTTGAATGTTCAATTATTAAAACCCCGTCTTCATTAAGGATTTTTTTTTCAAACACAAGATCTGCGATACTTTTAAACTGGGAGTCATCAAAATCGTACGGAGGATCTGCAAACACCAGATCGGTTTTAATTGGTGCCCGTTCAAGGTATTTAAAAACATCGCTTTTAATCACTGTGATATCCATATCTAATTCAGAAGCAGTTTTTTTAATGAACTTCACACAGTCCAAATCCTGGTCAACAGCTGTAATTGGACCTGCCCCGCGGGAACTAAATTCATAGGATATATTTCCTGTCCCGGAGAAAAGGTCCAATACTTTTAATTCGCCAAAATGTACCCTGTTGTTCAATATATTGAATAAGGCCTCTTTAGCCATATCAGTAGTAGGGCGTACAGGTAACTTTCTCGGTGCAGTTATTCTTCTTCCTTTATGTTGACCGGATATTATTCGCATTCTAATGATTTTAATAAAATAAAAGCTTCCCGTTGAAAATTCCCGGTGTTTTTGTCTTCCGGACTTAATTTCAAATTTGGTTCTAAAAAATTGACGTTTTTAATATAAGTATAAGCAATGGCATATAATGGGGATTCTTCAGAAATATCACCCAATAAGCAGAGTTCAAATTGAGAGGGATCCAATTCCAATTGTTCTGCGGTAAACAGCAAATAATAAATAAAATCTTCTTTTGTGTCGTAACTGAAGGTATTGCACAGTAACAGTTTGTTGTTTTTCACGATCACCAAATCAAAATAATCGGTAAAATTGTTCAAATAAGCGGTTGTGCCTTCTCCGGAATTAAGCTTCAAAACTGTTTCAGCAAAAACCGAAATGCTGTGCTTGTATTCAAATTCGCCATATTTATCAAAAAAATAATTAATGATATTGGCATAGGGAATGTACACGTTTACCAGTTCATTTCCTGCAAGAGAATCATGTGCCACCACATCTGTTTTTAAAATTTTGGTGTTGAATTTCAAATAATTGGAGGATTCCTCTTCTATAAAATAAGCTTCCGGTACCAGGCTGTACAAATCATTTGAAAAAAGCAGCACCACTTCATCTATATGGTTTTGCAGTTCCTTCTCCTCCTGATAGAGTAATTCAATTTGTTCAAGAATTTTTACAGGATTGTACTCTTTCGGAAAATCTTGTTTTTTGTACCAAACAATCTCATTGGTCCTGCAATTTAGGACACAAAAAGAAAGTCCATCCAAGCGAACTTGAATGGACAACTTTAATAATTTTATATCTTGGTCTTTAGTTTGCACCATAAACTGTTGGCCAATTACCAGTAGTTTTAACTTCTTCCATGGAGCCAACCTTAATGAATTCCCCGTTTACGGCTTCTACAGAAACCACTTGTTTTTCCTGCATTATCAAATCTTTATCCTGATCATGTAAGATCACGGATTTGTTCACTTTTGCTTCGAAAACAGGGAATTTGACATTGTTTTTATCAACGAAACCTGCATTCATTTCAAATTTTGCGGTGACTCCTTCAACAGGAACATTCATCATTTGTTTGTAGCGATCGGAATTTTTGAAAATTGAATCTTTAACAGAAGCAGTCCCTAAGGTATCAATTACAATATCATCTTTATATCTGTCCACCCCGTATGTCTTCCTATATTCGGCATCTAAATAAGTGGTGTCACGGCGTTGTGTCAAAACAAACTCGGCAGTATCAATAAAACGGATTAATTTGTCGAAATCCTTTTCATACCTTCCGGTAACCGTTTGATGAGCCAGTTGGGCATTACGAATATCCACGAGTCGCTCAATTACTTTGGCGTAACGTTTTTCTTTAACTTTATTAAATTGAATTGGGTCATACACTGCGTTAAAAACGAGGTATCCCAAAAAGATTATTACAATCCAAAGGAGTAATTGAATTACTAGTTTCATTCTTTTGAAATTTTAAATTAGTACAGTTCCTCGCAAATTTACATTTTTTTTTTATTCGCAAAAGTTTCTGCCCTAAAAATCCATTGTTATCTTTGATATTTGTAATAAATCTATGGAAACCTTAAGCCCCGAAAAATTTTATAAGCTATTAATCAACGAGTTAGGCTTTTTGGCCAAATTCAAACAAGACATCGCTTTACAGCAATTATCAACATTTGTGGTAAATCCGGTCGAAAATTCGCTGTTTTTATTGAAAGGTTTTGCCGGAACGGGGAAAACTACCATCATAAGTGCGCTTGTAAAGAACTTATGGAAGGTAAAACGCAGCGGAGTTTTACTTGCTCCCACCGGCCGTGCCGCCAAAGTAATTTCCTTGTATTCAAATCAGGAAGCCCAAACCATTCACAAAAAGATATATTATCCTAAAAGGACCGGGGGGGCAGGAGTACAGTTCGTGTTGCAGGCAAACAAGCACAGAAATTGTGTTTTTATTGTAGACGAGGCGTCTATGATCCCGGATGAAAATCAGGATTCCAAATTATTTGAAAATAATGGACTTTTAGCTGATTTGATACAATATGTGTATTCCGGCCACAAGTGTTCCCTTATTCTCATTGGTGACACCGCACAACTTCCCCCGGTAAAGCTGGATATGAGTCCTGCATTGGAGGAACAAAAATTGCAGGATAATTATCAAAAAGAAGTGATTCATATAGAATTGGACGAAGTGGTGCGCCAAAGCGAGGAAAGCGATATTCTGCTTAACGCCACCCGGATTCGGGAAGCTTTGGCAGAAGGATTTTACGATACTTTCAAATTTAAGCTTACCGATAAAGCCGATATGGTCCGTTTAATCGATGGACAGGAAATCCTGGATGCCATTCAGGATTCTTACGATAAACTGGGAAATGAAGATACCACCATTATCGTGCGCTCCAATAAAAGGGCCAATCAATACAATCAGCAAATCCG
>Ga0307486_1002211_pt1 | contig 13839 bp, 7 predicted proteins | sample CBIW02metaG_FD_203663 | JGI IMG/M metagenome (GOLD analysis project Ga0307486, IMG submission 203663) | Sea-ice brine microbial communities from Beaufort Sea near Barrow, Alaska, United States - CBIW 0.2 | ecosystem: Environmental > Aquatic > Marine > Coastal | place: USA: Alaska | collected... | reverse complement strand
TACGGGCCTACACGCTTCGCGGCGGCGGGGCCGACTACCACGACCAGGCTCCCGGGCACTGGATCGACGACCACATCGCCACGCCCATGTCGGTGTACCCCGAATACCGCCAATCCCGGCAGAGTTTCGGAATCAACGTGCTCGGCACGTTGGTCGTCGAAATTGAAGCGGATGATGGGACTGTCGGTTTCTCGGTGACCACGGCCGGAGAGCTGGGTGCGTTCATCGTTGAAAAGCACCTTGCGCGCTTCCTCGAAGGCTCGAAGGTGACGGACATCGAGCGTATCTGGGACCAGATGTACAAGTCGACGATCTTCTACGGGCGTCGAGGCGTAGTTCTCAACGCCATCAGCGGAGTCGACCTGGCGCTGTACGACCTGCTGGGACGCATCCGCCAGGAGCCGGTTTTTGCTCTGATCGGCGGCAAGGTGCGCGAGGAACTCGAGTTCTACGCCACCGGAGCACGCCCTGACCGAGCGAAGGAACTCGGGTTCATCGGCGGAAAGATGCCCCTGCACCATGGGCCAGCCGAGGGTGAAGAGGGCATGCGTAAGAACCTCGAGATGATCCGCGACATGCGAGAGAAGGTCGGGCCGGACTTCTGGCTCATGCTGGATTGCTGGATGTCCCTCGACGTGGACTACGCAACCCGCCTTGCCCACGGCGCGGCCGAGTTCGGACTTAAGTGGATCGAGGAGGCGCTCATGCCGGATGATTACTGGGGCTATGCGCAGCTGAAACGCCAAGTTCCGCCGACGATGCTGGTGACGACGGGGGAGCACGAAGCGACTCGGTGGGGATTCCGGCACCTGCTCGAGATGAAGGCCGCAGATATTATCCAGCCCGACGTTGGCTGGTGCGGTGGCATGACGGAGCTGCTGAAGATTTCCGCCCTGGCTGATGCGCACGGAGCTCTCGTGATTCCGCACGGATCATCGGTTTACAGCTATCACTTTGTCACCACCCGCACGAACAGCCCCTTCGCCGAATTCTTGATGATGCACGAGACGGCCGAGGAAGTCGTGCCGATGTTCTCGCCGCTGCTGCTCAATGAACCAGTACCAGTGAATGGGCGGATGAAGGTGCCGGAGACTCCCGGATTCGGCGTCGAACTCAACCCGGACATTGCCAAGTTCCGCCCTTACAACCACTAACATCCGAAGGACAGAGCACGATGGAATTCATGAGACTAGGCGAGCCGGGCGCTGAAGTGCCGGTGATTCGCGAGAACGGCCGCTTCTTTCGACTCGACGCGCTGACTGCCGATATTAACGGTGACTTCTTTGCGAACGACGGTATTGAACGTGCCCGTGCCGCATATGCCGCAGGGGAGCTGACCGAGTTCAACGCGCCGGACGGAATTCGCATCGGTTCGCCGATCGCCCGGCCGATGGCGGTGCTGTGCATCGGTCAGAACTATGCCGCGCACGCAGCAGAATCCGGCGATGCGCCGCCCGAGAAACCGATCCTTTTCTACAAGCACCCCAATACGGTTGTCGGCGCCTACGACGATGTCGCTGTACCGCCCAACGCGACCAAGGTGGATTGGGAGATTGAACTCGGCGTCGTCATGGGGAAGCGCGCCCGATACCTCGCCTCGCCAGAGGATGCCCTCGACTACGTGGCCGGATACGTCACGAGTAACGATGTATCGGAGCGGGAATATCAAGTAGCTCATTCCGGTGGTCAATGGTCAAAAGGCAAGAGCAGTGAGACCTTCAACCCGCTCGGGCCGGTGTTGGTGCCTGTACTCGAAGCGGGGGACCCTCAGAAGCTGCGACTCTGGTCGCAAGTTAATGGTGAGCCTCGTCAGGATTCAAGCACAGCCGACATGATCTTCAGCGTGGCCACGATCATCTACCACCTGTCGCAGTACGTCGTTCTGGAACCTGGGGACCTGATCAATACGGGAACACCGCAAGGCGTCGCGTTGTCCGGACGATTCCCCTATCTCAAAGAAGGTGATGTCATGGAGGTCGGAATCGATGGAATCGGCGCCCAGCGTCAGCGTCTGGTGCCCGCCGTCCCCTAGCGATCTTCCAGTTACCGCCAAACGGACCCCGCCGGCGGGCATGCCAACGAGCGTGGCAGGCCGTTCCGAGCCGGGTGTGCCCCTTGCGCCCGGCTATTGGCGGATGCCGTCGATGCGCACACTGGGCCCGCGCTGGGAGAGCATGACTTACGAGCCGTGGCGCGGATGAATCCCACGCGATCGGCGCGCGGCAGGATCGTGCCGTCCAGAATATCGTTGAGCGGATGCCCACGCGCCTGTGCAGGAAAGCATGAGAGGGGATCACCTTGAAATGGCGTGCGCGGCACTTTCGCCTACGGGTATCCGGTCCTACAGTGTTGGTAGGCAACCTCTATTACGCGCCGTCGCTCGTTGCGACGGCATGACTTTCAGTCCCTTCAGGTTCTTGTTGCCGAACATCTGAAAGGTCGCGCCATGTTTGGATTCATTCTGGCCGCCACCGCTCGCAGCTACTTCTTCTTACGCCGGTTCATGCCGACCGCCATCGTGATCGACGCGATCAACACGCGGCGCGGGCTGAAATGGGGGGTGCCAGCGATGCTGCTCGCCGTTCCGTATGCGATGGCTGCTGTCTACTGCCGAGCTCAGATTGAAGCCGGTGGTGCGGGCTGGCTGAACCTTCTCGTGTTGCTGTTCCTTTGGAACACGCTCAAGTTTGTTTTGATCGGGCCCATCAGCCTGCTGAAGTTGATCGCGGTCCGCGTTCGTGAAGCCGTGGCGCGCCGTCGCACGACGCGGACGCTGCTCGCTGACGGCGTTGAGAGCTTCGATGAGCCAGTGCTCGTATCGAGACACGGCTGACGCCACGTCACAGTCGGCGTACCTCTTGATAACGGCATGATTGGCTCACACACGTCCGCCCACAGGAGGCTTCACTATGACGATCCCGCAGGAGCAGTTTGACGACTTGCTCAGCCGTACCGCGCTGGCTGCGCTGTTCTACTATCCGGAGGTCGCCGTCGATGATGACGGCCCCAACCTTCAGAATGACATTGCGTACTGCCTGGAGCCCGTCGCCGGGATCGCGAATGAGGACGGCGAGCGGCTCCGGGTCGCGGTCGGGCGTGTGATCACGAATCCGACGGAGCATCGCTCCGAACTCCTCGCGCTCGTCATCGAGCTGGCCCCGCCGCCTGCCGAGTAGCCGCGATCATGAACGACCCATCTGAGGAAGGCGCCGCGCCCCGGAAGGAGCTGGCGGAACATCCGTCTGACGAGGCGGAGAAGCGGCGCCAGTATGTGGCGGCAAACCGCGACCGGATCCGCGAGCTGAATCGTCTCTGGCGCGCGCAACACCTTGACCGGGCCCGGGAGCTCAATCGGGACTCGATGCGTCGGGCCGCAGCTCGCCGGCACCGCGAGGCCGAGGTGCGTGCCCGGGGAAGGGAGCGGGCGAAGCGCTGGCGGATGGAGCACCCCGAGCGCAGGCGTGAGTATCAGCAGCGGTGGGCGGCGGAGAATCGCGAGAAGGTGCGCGAGTACTACAACCGCTACTACGAGGCCCATCGGGACGAGATGAACGCTCGGGCCGCGGCCAGGCGGGACGCGGACCCGGAGCGCACGAAGCAGATCACCCGGCAGTGGGCCGAGCGCAACAAGGAGCGTCGGGCTGAGTTGCAGCGCAACCGGCGCAGCGATCCGGAGATCTACCAGTCCGAGCTGGAGGCCAACGCTGCCGCCCGACGGCTGAAGCGCAGCCTAAGTCGGGCCGGCCTGCCGCCGAAACTTCTGCACGCGACGACCGCGGCCGAGCGCCGAACCAACGAGCGCGAGGCCGACGCGTATTTCAATGACCCATCGCGGTCCGAGCATCTGCGGCAGTTCACAGTGTTCGCCGAATCACTCACCGAGCACATGCTCAAAAATGGCGCCCGCATGCGCGAGTTCGCCGACGCCTATGCATCGTCCCGGGAGCGCGTGGGGCTCGCGCCAACGTCGGTGGAGAACATCGTCTACGCCCGCGCCGTCGAAATAGTCGCAGAGCGGATGCGCCGGGTCGACTTGCTGACCGGCCGCGACGTCGCCGCGGCCGTGCGGAGCACAAAGTCCGAGGTCCGCCGCGAGGAGCGCCAACGGCAATTCGACCGACTCTTGAATGCAGTCGTGGCGCAGGTACGGCGAAATCGCGCGCGATACGAAGTCGACTCGGAGATGGTGAACCAGGAAAGAATGCGGCGTGGAAAGCCCCGTGCGACAGCCGAGACACTCATCGTGCAGCTCGCGATGCAGGAAATTATCGCGCACGTGCCCACGGGCAGTCTGACTATCGAGGACGCTCGGAGCGCTGCTCGCATCGCACGGCTACGTGTTGACGTCGCGTTCCAACCTCGTCCGCACGTGGGCGGACATCAGGTTCATCGAGGGCCAGTCGGATAGCTACGATCCGCTGCTTCGCCACACGTCATTGAATAGATCAACGCATACTCGTCCTGTGAGAGGGGCCAGTCCTGGCCTGCTCGCGGACCCGGCGCACTTTGGACTCTGAGGCTCGCAGTGATCACGGTTGTGTTGAACACGCTTGGGGTACAAGGCTGACACCCTTAGGCCGACGGCTGGCCGTATATTTCCCAGTATGCGAATTAAAGCGCGCCTGTCCAATGCGGCCATCGAGAAAGACCCACCAAATGATCCCGCCACCAATCCAGACTTCTTGGCGCTTGGGGCGCTATTCGACATTGATCCGATCATCGCTTTCGATGATCGTGGATGGTATCTGTCGGCGAGCTCTTTAGACAGCGCCGACGAGTTGCGGCAGGCCTTTGTCGTCCGTGAAGAATTGGACCGACTCGTTGACCTCATGAACGGCATCGCATTGCTACTTCGAGTCGAGACCAACGGCGCCGCTGTGCGACCCACGTACGAGTTCGACGGGCGCCTCTTCACTGGCACGGCGGGACGACTCTATTCAGCGTCCGTGTCCGTTTCAACTACGGACGGACTGGACCCGCAGTCGGCGCGGAGGCTCCTGACGCTCGCCACAACAGACGCGTGGGTTCGCCGCATCGTGCTCCTTTTTCAGCACATCGATCGGGACTGGGTTTGGTTCGATCTTTGGCGGATCTGGGATGTCATGAAGGGCCACTTCCCCAAAGGTGCCTTCAGACGCTGGGTGGAGAGCCTCGATCCCTCGTTTGCCGATTCGTACGTCAGTTTTGAGAACTGCGCAAACGATCCTCGCCTAGGCGACAATCGTCGCCATGCTCTGCCGGACTACGAATCGCACTCCAACGCCTCTGGTGCTGTCCCACCGTCGATGGATTCCCAACAGGCAACTGACTTCGTCAAGTCGGTCGTCTTCCGATGGCTTGACTACCAGCACAGCGTGACCCTGCGGCGCCAATAGGCGAATCATCATGGCCAGCGAGTGAGCCGCAGCAGAAAATCCTGTCACTTTTCGATCTCGTATTCTGGGTCGCAAAGAGGTCCACAGGCGCTTTTCCTTAGTTGGGTGTCAGGGCTTTGCGAAAAGTCGGCCACTCACGCTCCGTTGCGACCACACCATCAAGGACTCTACAAATCGAAGTGACGGTAACTGGGCGTTCACCGGTGCCTCCACTGGACGCCTCAACGTTTCATACCAGAGCGGGAGCAATCACGCAGGATTGACGTTGCTGCAAAGGTTGACAGAGCTCCTCAACGTCATGCGCCCACTCAACTGCCATCTGGACTCGGATTGCAAGTAATGCCATCCGACCTGTGAAACTTGGATTCCACCACACCTAGGAAGTTGTTCGTCCGGCCCGCCGGCGCGAGCTGACGATCTGAAATGAAGGTCTTGCGTGGAGGCGGAGGGCGTCTGGAACAATTGACAAAGTTCATGAAAAAACCGCTGTTCGTCTGTGAATGACACAGTCGGATGGAGGCGCATCGCATCGATGACTCGGGCGCGGTAGAGATCGATAGCCACCTCCACATCCACACCCTGAGCAATAGCTGACTCTACGGCAGACTGGTAAGACAGACGGGCGAGCAGCAGGACGCACGCCACTATTGACAGCCAAAAGGGGGGTGCTCCATCAACGCCGGCGGATTACGTATCAACACAAAAAAACTGATTGGTCCCGCCCATGTCCAGGTAACAGCCAGCCTCACAGATACGTCAAGTTGCGTGACTTCATCATCTATCCCTGCCCGAATACGTTCAGGTAACAGGTGAAACAACCTCGGCCAGATGACCACACTCTCTATGCCGTACCGCTTTCCGACGTTGTCCTCCGAAGCCCGCAGCGCGTTTCCTAAAGCGGTCGGCAATAGCCGGTCTTTGGATGGGAATCGCTCGCGAATTTGCCACTCGGCGGTTTGTGCCCGTTCATCTGCGGCGATTCGACCAGCGGATGATCTATGTCTCAGAACGATCGATGTCCGACTCGCGATTCGGTCTCGTCAGTGCATCTCTAACCAAATACCGATACTTACGAATACCCGTGGAAACCAAGCGGGCCAGTACCCTTCCATGAGCTGTACCAGGCGGAACTGAAGCGGTTGGAGTGAGACTGCTACTGCGATCGAAATGCCAGAGATGGCGACTGCGCCGGCGGTGCCGATCGATGTAGCGGCTGCCTCCATTCGTGACCAAGTCAGTGATTTCACCGGTGCATCTGCCGCAACAAGAAAGGCAACCACGCCGACGGCAAGTAAGGTCGGCAGCAAATCCAATGACGTGAAGCCGACTTCCGAAGTCTTTCAATACCTGGATGATGGGGACACGATGCAGTCAATGCCGTTTGTGGTCGCTATGTAACGGCTGGAAGTTCGAGTGTCGGCTTCTTACATTTTCGGTTCGGACAGCGCGATAGGTCTAGAGCGGTTGCGAAGATCTCGTATGCCGTCCCGCATGTGCACGTGGCAAGAATTTTATGTCCGGCATCAGGCAGACCTCTGAGACGTCGAACTGGGCGACCACCCACGGGATTCATAATCACCCTCCGCTAGTAGAGTAAGCCCATTCGAACGATCTTGGCAGGGTGAGCATCTGACGCGCTGAGCGTCTCCTAATCATGCCGTTCAGTGCCGGGGATTGTGCGAGATTGCGCCAGAAGTCGCGTGGCTAGGCGCCGTCGACTCGCTCCGCCGCAGGATTGGCCATGATCGCCAAAGCCGAGGCGCTCCTGACAGCCCTATTTCGCGCGGCTATCGTGTGAAGAAAGGAGCTCTGCAGGTAGCGCTCACCCACGCCGACGATGGCGATAACCCGCGTCAATCGAGAGTCCGATCCTGATTCGTCAGGGGTCAATCCGTTCAAGCCGACGGGGCACTTGTGGCAAAGCCAACCTTCGGAGTCACGCAACAATCCGTCATTTCGCACAACTTACATCACCTGCACCCGCCAAGGGCCCCGGCCGGGGTGCGACTTGTGCTTACCCGCGACACCGCAATTAGAGGCCAACAACAGAAAGCGCGAAGGCGACAGCTTGCGATCGCAATCGGAGTAAAACCGGAAATTGGGCTTCGTTTCTTGCCGCCCGAAGCGAAGGAACTGCATGATCGGTATGTTCTGCCACAGCATGCGGGCGAAGGGCTCATGGTCGGGACCTCGCTCGGAGGCAGTCGACTCACGACGAAGTCGCAGCTTCCTGCGAACAGCGGTGGCCCGTCTTCGGCGTACCTAAAGTCGTACGCGTAGTTAGGAAGCAAATTTTTCGCGGATGTAGTCCGCGAGCTGGCTAGGCCTCACCTCGTTTTGAGTCGACATCCGAGGGCTATCCCACGGGGGGATGGGTGGAGGAGCTGAGCCCACGCCGCACAGCGCCGTCGCTAAGTCACCGGATGACGATACTCTGGCGGTGAAGGGTATGTCGTTGCGTCTCGTTGGCCGGTAGCCCGCGAGACGTACTCGAGCCTCATCGCAACCTGGATGGAACGAGACCATGCCCGCTGATCCCGAAGCTACGAGCTGGCTTCTGAGCGCACCCAACGGCCAGCTCCCGCCGCCACCGGTGGAAACCAGACAGCAGGTTCTGCCGATCTGGGCCTTGGATCCGAACGACACCGAGCGGCTCTTCCTCCGAGTACTGCTCGCGATCGAAGACGTCGAACAGGCCTCGCTCTATGGAACGCCCGGCCAGAAGCAACATGGCATCGACGTCTACGCTCGGCTTCGACTCACTCTCGAGAGCGATGAGACTCCGGGCGATTACGTGACGCTGCAGTCCAAGCGCCTCGATAAGCTCACGCCCGCCCTACTTCGGAAGGCAGTGTCGACATTCCTCGAGGGCAAGTGGGTGGATCGAAGTGCGCGCTTCTACTTTGCGACGACGCACTCGCTCCGACCGGTCGCCCTTGCCGATGAGTTGACCGAGCAAACGGATCGCCTGGCCAAGGCCGGTGTCGTACTGGTGCCTTTCGGGGCCGAAGAGCTGTCGCTCGAACTCAAGGAACTGCCTCGCGTCGTCGACGACTTCTTCGGCCGCGAATGGGTGGATATCCACTGCGGCCCGGACGCGCGCAAATCTTTAGAGGACAGGCTCGACCGGGCCAGCTACGACCGTTTCCGCGTAGCGCTGAGGCGGTTCTACAGCGACGAACTTCGGCTGCATGCGGGAGGAGCTAGCGCGTCGAATCTGGAGATTCTAGACGTCGCACCGCGGGAGAGAGCGGTTAACGACGACACCTCCCCGCCGGCCGCGTCCGCAATACAGGGCTCAGGATTGACCGATTTGGATTCCATTGATCGGCGCTTTCGACCCCACACCGCAGTTCGACGAACTAGGGTGCTCCGAGACTTCGGAGATGACCTCGGCGCCGAGGTGCGCGTCCCACTGGACCACTGGGTTGCCGATCGTCGGAGGATGCTGCTCGTCGGTGCGGCCGGCACCGGCAAGAGCACCTTTCTTCGGTTCCTCGCCGCCGATCTTTTGTCTGAGGAACCTCGGGCCGCGGACCTGATGGTGAGGGCCGGCGAGCAGCTCCCGCTTTGGTTGCCCTTTTCATTTCTGTGCAAGCACCTAAGCGAGAGTACTTCGAACTCGATTCTCTCGGCTGTGCAGGCATGGTTCGCCAGTCACGATCTAGATGAGCTCGCCGAGATGGCACCCGTGGTTCTGTGCGATCACCGACTCTTCCTGATTATCGATGGAGTCGACGAGTGGACTACCGCCGATCAGGCGCGCAGCGCCCTGCAGCTGCTCGAGAGCTTCCTGAATACGTCCGGGGCGCGAGCGCTGCTGTCGACTCGCCCTTATGCCAAGGGTGAAATTCCGCGGAAGCTTGACTGGTCGGAGGGTCACCTTGCCCCTTTGAGCCGAGCGCAGATCTCGCGGATTGTTCGGCGTCTCGTCCAGGGGCCGGACGCTGAGGATGTGCTCGCGGATATCGAGGCGTCACATGAGGCGGCGAGTCTCGCGCGCGTGCCGCTATTCCTCGCGCTGCTGATCGAGCTACATCTCGCGGGCCAGTTCCGAAGCACAAAGCTGGCCATCATTGACGAGTTCGTTTCTCGCTTTCTCGCCGAGATGCCACATCTTCGCTCAACTCCGTCGGCCGCTCCGCTGGCCGACGATCAGATTGGTGTTGTCGTTGGGGAGCTAGCTTGGGAACTTCGACGCGTCAGCGCATCCGGTTTCGCCTCGGTTCACGACGTCAGGAAGCTGCTCACCGACATCCTTGTTCGGCAGTTCTCGCTCGACCAGGGGACAGCGCTCCAGTGGGCTGCAACTGTATTCGAGTCCGCCCAGCGTCGCTTCGCAGTGCTCATTTCACACGGAGCTGATCGGTACGGTTTCGTTCACCGGCTTATCCTCGAGCACCTCGCTGGGCAGCATCTCGCTTCTCGGCCTCTCGAGGTTCAGGAAGAGCGATTCGCCGAGCTGCTCGACGATCCGTCCTGGCGGGACGTGCTTGTGGCGATGATCTCTGAGTCCATGCAACGAGACACACTCGAGGTAGCCCTCGTGAAGCGGCTAGGGGACTCAAGCGGACCCGTCGAGCAGCGGTGGGAGTTTGCAGCAGAGCTGCTCTCGGCCCGCGTCGAACTATCAACGGCAACGACGGACGTCATCGTTGCAGGCATTGCAGATCGAATCGAGAGCAGCCCGTGGCGTGCACACCGCGCGCGGTTGGCTCGGTCGCTGGGCGAGGCCTATGGTGGTCCGGCCTTTGGCGACGAAATGGCCGAGCGCGCATCGAACTGGCTCCGCGGCGCGATCTCGGATCCGCGTACCGGGCTGTGGGCCTCCCGCCACGTCGATTCATCAAAGGAAGCGGCTGTTCGTCGGACCCTCCTGTGGGGACTTCGCCTCCCCAGCTGGGGTGTGCGAATCACGGCTGCGGATGCTTTTCGAGTGCGCTACTCATCGCAGCCTTTCGATGAGACCGTGGTCGAGTCCATCCGAGGCGAGGGAGACACCGAGGTGCAGGCCGCCCTTCTTCTTGCGGCCGGGTGGGCGTGGAAGCACGACGCTCTGGCCGCACTCGTTGAATGGGCAAGCCAACAGCCGTCGATGGCCCTGAGGTGTGTGGCTCTCAATCTGAGACATGGGTGGGGTGAGCTCAATAAGCAAAGCGACCTGCGGGAGAGCGACCTCAACATGGTCCGTCGTCGCCTCGAGGGCGATGAATACGCTGCGACCTGGCTCTCGCTCACAAACGACCTGCTCCCTGTTGTTTTTCCGTTCGAAGAGACTGAATGGCGAGAATCTGCCCTAAATGTCTTGACGGGCGAGCAACAAGGAAATGCCGCGCGGCACGTTGCATACCTCCTTGCCTGCGGCCCCTTTGCCGCTGACGATCGTTTCAGGCAATGGGCGGTCGAAAAAGAACTGAGGGGCGAACATCCGTTCCTGTCTTTGAACGCTCGGCTGATGCCGACAATATGGGCAAGCGATCCCGAATACGAGGCGGCGGTCATCGGCGGGATCACTCGTTTCAGCGGGCATTCGTTCGGGGGCCCGGGCGTCGAGGACATCCAAGGGCTCCCGCCGACGGCGGCTCTCCGGGACGCGCTTCTGGCGAACCTTGATACGTATCGACCCACTCCGCTCGCCTACGAGCTGTGGAACCAGTTCGCTACGGATGAGGTTGTCCAAGACGCGATGCGAGCTCGGCTCCAAAGCGGTGCTGAAGTAGCTGGAAAGTACTCCTTCGTTGCAACGATGGTCCTTGGAAGAACTGTGGGCTTCGCCCGTCTAGTCGAGCTTGCGCGATCGGCTGTTTCAGCCAAGCCATCTGAGTCGAACGATGCGCTGCGAAACGCTCTCGCGACTGAATGGCGTGATCTCAAGGCGGTAGCTGACGACGACTCCCAGGCAGGGAAGGATCGGGCAGAATCTCGCGCGATCATCGACCGTTACGACGAGGACGAGTTGGCCGCTCTGTGCCTGGTACCAAAGCCCGCTCACATTGACTGGGGTATCGACGACTATTTCCAGGCGTTCGCCGGAACTGAAGCAGCACGCACCAGGGCCCGCGAGTGGCTGGCGGACCCACACCTCACGATCGCGCAGGTGCCAGAGATTCTCCCCGGCGCAATCCTTTCCGGCTTCGGGTGGACGCTCGAACCGGGTACCGAGGACATCCTTGACTCCGGGTTCGATCTTCTTCGCTTCCTCGACGTCGACATCCGGGAAATGTTCATTCGCGGGCTCGGCAACTCTCGCGCCGAGACTAAAGAGCTACTCCGCCTCGCTGGACACTGGCAGCACGACTCGGATGATGCGTGTCTGCGAGCGTGGGCGACCGTTTTCGGTTCCAGACTCCGAGAGGATCTCCCGTCGGACACTGCCGATACGATACGAGGCGCCATTCACGAACTCCTCGTACGCCGAGGGACACGAAATGAAGAGACGCGTCAGACCGGGTGGGTCGCCGCTCTGGCGGCGGCGGACCTCAGCTTGCTCGAATGCGCCGACGGAGAGTCCTCCCCGCCGCCAATCAGTCTCCGCGAGAAGTTCGTACGGTACGACGAAGCCCTGATCGCATTGGTCGGGTCGAACTGGGAAGAGCTGCGCAACAAGTTCGGTTCGGACCTCGAGGGGCTCATCGACGCTCCTGAGCCGTCTCGGCACGACCCAGCGCGGATGTGGACGGCGCTCGCGGGAGCACCCGACAAGTCACCAGCGCTCGAGGAGGATTTGCGCCACGCTGTCAGGACGATCACTAAGTTAAGGTCAGAGCCCCGCGTCGTTCAGTGGGCGGCGGCGGGCGAGTACAGCGAGGAGCACTTGCGATTGCTCTTGCTCCACGACAAGGGAAATAAGCAAGGCAACAGATTCTCGGACGACGCGGCGACGCTAATACGTCGTGCCAACGCGTGGACCATCGATCCAGAGCGCCTCAGCGCATTGCTCATCGGTGACGAGGTGCCAGATGCCAGCGCTCGTGCCTACTCGTCCCGTATGTCAAATGACAGCCGGGCCCTTCACACAGAACTGCTTCCCGACCATCGGGTCTCGAGAGCACTGCTCTCCGAACTGTACGAGTGGTTCGCGGCTGAGGACCGCATCGCCCAGGAGTGGAACTGGGAGAGCGTGGCCGGCGTGTCCATCGGAGCGATTGATGCCGAAAGGCTGCCCGACTTGCTCCTTCGCATTTACCAGCGCCTTCGAATGGGGGCCGCCGTGGAGATGGATGTGCTCGCTGCGACGTCGCGTGCGCGCCTGAGTTCAGACCCGGCCGCCGTCAAATCGGTAGAAGCGGCCGTCCGGTCGACCTCAAGTCTGCCCCGGGCCGACGGACTATTTACACCAGTCGGCGACAATACGCCGAACGAGAGCCAGCGGGCCTCGCTCGCGTTCCTGCTCGCGGGGGCGGGGCGCCTCGATTCGGCGCTGCTTGACTGGCTCGTGGCGCACGTACAGACCCACGAGTCGCCGATGATCGACCCGCTGACGGACTTCGAAGGTTCGATCCGGATTCAGCTGGCGGAACTCAGCGACCTCGTGAGGCCGACCCGGTAGACGCGAGCCGTTGCCGCCCTCCCCGGCAACGATGACATGTCAGAGGAATGACCTTCGTCGACGTGACCAGAAACTAACCACAAACCCGTAAACTGACCAGAATCAAGCCGTAGATCTCCGTTCTGACGCGTACACTGAACGGCATGACATCCGCAGAATACCGCGGAATTCTACCTCGTTTGCAGGTGTGCCGAACCGCTTCCTCGACTATCATTTGTTCTTGGTTCGAGTTCAGGTATCCCCGCTCTAATCCCTGAGTTTCCGCGAAAACCTGGAGTCTTTTCTTTCCGCACCCAACGATCGATGCGCTCGCGATTGCTCTAAGTCGTGTCGCCGCAACGATCTCGCTTCGCGCTGCGACGGTTGGCCAGAGCGCACATTTGCAGGCCACCGCACATGGCGGCAGGCAGATTCTACAACAGGCCGAATTCACCGGCACCGGCCTGGAGGGTGCGGATCGTGTCGGGCGGCACGATCGGGATACGGCGGATCGAGCGTTGCGATGAGCGTGACGCTCGCGCTGTCGCGACCGTCGTGCAGTAGGGCGGGGCTAGTCACAGCCGGTCACCACATCAGGTGTGCAGCCCCGAGACCAGGAGTTCGGCTCGCGCTCGGTATCGTATGTCGACTGGGTGGGCTTGGGACCAAACATAGGGACTTGATGCGCGCACGTTTATTCAACGTTTATTGCGTCGAGACCAGCCGAGATGGGCCGAGGTAATGCGATAGAATTGCAACAGATATCACAGGGAACTCCTGATCAGATCGAGATAAGTCTAGGTCTCGAAATGAGAGTCGCTCGTCCAAAAAGGGTCCGCCGCAATCCGATTGTCGTAGGTTCGATTCCTACCGGGGGCACCACACGCACCAGGCGCCATCGTTCGAGCACGGACCTGGTCAGGCACGGACTCGGTC
>Ga0307486_1002210_pt1 | contig 13842 bp, 9 predicted proteins | sample CBIW02metaG_FD_203663 | JGI IMG/M metagenome (GOLD analysis project Ga0307486, IMG submission 203663) | Sea-ice brine microbial communities from Beaufort Sea near Barrow, Alaska, United States - CBIW 0.2 | ecosystem: Environmental > Aquatic > Marine > Coastal | place: USA: Alaska | collected... | reverse complement strand
TAGGTTACGAGTACTTCGGGAAGTAATAAATTGGCTATAGCTAGTAGTGAATTTGAGGGCATCGAAATTTTTATTTCAAAGTTCCCTCATTTTTGGTTACTCCACAACTTTTTGTGTTGAGCCAAAATACTTAAGAATTTCAGGTTACAATAATTGAATCATCAATGATAGAACAAGTTACCAAACCTTAATGATTCAATTACAATTGATTAATATTCGGTTTATACCTTGTGCCTAATTAAAAAACATTGAAATTGGCAAATCAGGTATTGGATAATCCCGAAAACCCTTTCCAAAAAGATCCATCAGATCTTGTCCATTATTTTTTTCCTCACTTTTTGAGCTCTGCAGGACGTTTTTTCAGGAACAACGAAAGTTATGTTCAAGAGCTCATAATCACAAAAATTCTTCTTTACAAAATAGCATCTTTATTCTCGCCAAATAAATTCTGCGGCACCTACCTGATTAATACACTTAAAAAATTTATTTCTGAAAAATATGAAAAAACGTGAAGTTGAAGTTGTGGTTATTTCCGACATTCATTTGGGTACCTACGGTTGTCATGCCGGAGAACTTTTAAGTTACCTTAAAAGTGTAAAACCTAAAACATTGATCCTGAATGGTGATATCATTGATATATGGCAATTCAATAAAAGTTATTGGCCGGAATCACATATGCAGGTAATCAAACATATTACGGGCTTACTTGCCAAACGTGTGAAAGTATATTATGTGACAGGGAACCACGATGAAATGTTGAGAAAATTTGTAGGATTTAAAATGGGATCACTTCAAATTGTAAACAAGGTAGTATTAAATCTGGACGGTAAAAAAGCCTGGTTTTTTCACGGGGATGTGTTTGATGTTATAATGCAGAACTCTAAATGGCTAGCCAAATTGGGTGCAAAAGGATATGATACTTTAATCCTCATCAACAGATTGTTTAATCATATCTCAGAAAAAATGGGAAGGGGAAAATTATCCTTTTCAAAAAAGATAAAAAACAGTGTAAAGAGTGCCGTCAAGTTTATTAACGATTTTGAGCAAATTGCAGCTGATATTGCTATATCAAATGCCTATGATTATGTGGTGTGTGGACATATACATCAGCCCGGGATTAAAAAAATTAAAAACAAGGAAGGGGAGGTCACGTATCTAAATTCCGGAGATTGGATTGAAAATCTGACGGCACTCGAATACAACAACGGAGCCTGGAAAATATATCAGTTTGATGAAGACCTCCAAAGAGTCAAGAACGTGAAAACTGACCGAAAAAAGGAACCGGAAATGGACAATAGGGTAATTTTTGAAAATTTGGTACGGGAATTTAATTTTGTTAGGCATTGAAACTGGCAATGCTGAAAAACATTCTTTGGAAGATGTGAATTTTTAAACTCTTTCAGGGGTTTATCCAGATCTAATTTTATAACTATGAAGATATTATATGCTATTCAGGGCACGGGGAATGGCCACTTGAGCAGGGCCAGGGACATAATTCCTATTTTAAAGAAAAAAGGGGAATTGGATATCCTGGTAAGCGGTACCCAGGCAGATTTATCGCTGCCCTTTCCCGTTAGGTACACCTACAAAGGGCTAAGTTTTATTTTTGGCAAAAAAGGCGGGGTAGATTTATGGAATACTTACCTAAAAAATAATATGGGCAGGGTCATAAGGGAAATACGGAGCGTACCTGTAGAAAAATATGACCTTATTATTAATGATTTTGAGCCTGTTTCAGCCTGGGCTGCATATTTAAAAGGAGTTCCCTGTATAGGGCTAAGTCACCAAAGCGCTGTTTTATCGGAAAATGCATTCTTGCCTAAACATAAAGATAGGGTTGGGAAGTTTATTTTGAAAAATTACGCACCTACAAAGGTTAATTATGGTTTTCATTTTGAGAAATTCAATAAAAATACATTCACCCCGGTAATCAGAAAACAGGTACGCAATCTGGAGATTTCAGATAAAGGGCATTATACCGTTTATCTGCCTTCATATTCTGACGAAAAACTCATAAAAACCTTGGGGCAATTTAATGGAATAAATTGGCAGGTGTTTTCCAAGCACAATAAGAATATATCTACCGTAAATAATGTTTCATTAAGACCTATTGACAATGAGGCATTTATTGAAAGTATGGCTTCTTGCACCGGGGTTCTGTGTGGGGCAGGATTTGAAACACCTGCAGAAGCGCTTTTCCTAAATAAAAAACTTATGGTAATCCCAATGAAAAATCAATATGAGCAACATTGCAATGCAGCTGCACTTCTGGCACTGGGAGTACCGGTGCTAAAAAACCTGAAGAAAAAGCAGGTCCTTAAAATAGAAAGCTGGCTCAATAGCAAAGTAATCGTAAAGGTTAATTTTCCGGATAACACCGAACATATTATAGATCTGCTTATTGAAAATCATCTTATTTCAGAATTGACCAGCTTAAATCATCCCCTTTCGGGAAATTTTAATTCAATTTAGGCTACAGCTCAAAAGGTCAATCGTTACCAATTGTTTCTACTTCAGTATAAACCCACTAACCATTAACTAATGTCGCTTTTATTTTCCGATCCTCAGGAGACATCACGTATCCTTCAAAAAAAATATTTTGGTGATGATTTTAAATGGGGTGTGTCAACATCTGCTTATCAAACAGAAGGTAGTGCGCTGACTAATGGGAAGGGACAATCTATTTGGGATGTCTTTTCGGACAAAAAAGGGACCATATTTAAGGGGCAAAAAGGGGATGTGTCCTGCGATTTTTATGAAAGGTTCGGTGAAGACCTGGAATTGATGAAAAATCTGAATATCCCAAATTTCAGGTTTTCCTTGTCCTGGCCTCGTTTAATTCCTAATGGAACCGGAGCGCCGAATGACAAAGGAATAGATTTCTACAACCGACTTATTGACAAATGTCTTGAACTGGATATTGAACCCTGGGTCACGTTATACCACTGGGATTTGCCAAATGAACTGGAAAAAAAAGGGGGCTGGACAAATCGGGATATTATAGATTGGTTTAGGGAATATACCGACCTCTGCGTAAGGAAATTTGGGGATAGGGTCAACCATTGGATGGTATTGAATGAACCTCTGGTTTTTGTTGGGGCCGGGTATTATTTGGGGGTTCATGCCCCCGGAAAAAAAGGGCTTAAAAATTTTTTGCCCGCGCTCCACCATGCCGCCATTTGCCAGGCAGAAGGGGCGAGGGTGATAAAACATCATTATCCAAAGGCAGAAGTAGGAACTACTTTTTCCTGTTCTCATATAGAAGCCTTCCGTCCCATTGAAAAAGACAGGCTGGCCGCCCACCGGGTGGATGCCTTGGTGAACAGGCTTTTTATTGAGACTGCATTGGGAATGGGCTATCCTGTTAAAGATTTAAAATTCCTGAAAAAGCTGGAAAAGTATTGGAAGCAGGGGGATGAAAATTTATTAAAATTCGACTTCGATTTTATTGGCATACAAAACTATACCCGGGAAATTGTAAAACATTCTCGTTTAATCCCTTATGTACGGGCTAATATAATTAAGGCTGAAAAAAGAAATGTGCCTGTAACCCTAATGAAATGGGAAGTGTATCCGGAATCAATATTTCATATGCTGAAAAAATTTGATGCCTATCCGGAAGTAAAGAAGATCTATGTCACCGAAAACGGTGCTGCTTTTAATGATATCCTTGAAAATGGGGAAATAGATGATGTAAAGCGCACAAATTATATAAAACAGTATTTGGATGCCATCTTAAGGGCAAAAAATAAAGGAGTGAATGTAAAGGGTTACTTTGTGTGGAGTTTTACTGATAATTTTGAATGGGCGGAGGGATTTTACCCACGTTTTGGCCTGGTATATATCGATTTTATTACGCAAAAAAGGATAGTGAAATCTTCCGGAAAATGGTACAGGGAATTTTTAAAGTAACTATTTTGATCCACTTGAGTAGCTTCCTGATTTTAGGAAATGGATTTAATTTGATATATTTTGACTTTAAAATGAAAAGGAAACACCTGCCAACAATGTTTGAATATTGTTAAACAGGTGTTTTTTGTGTTTAAATATTTCCCGATCCTTTTATTGAAAGTACTTCCGGAAATCCAAAATTGATCCAACCTCAAAATACTTTTTTACAGAAATTTACAATTCCTCCAAAACCCGCTCTGGATAATCTGTGATCATTCCATCAACTTTAAGTGTGGTCATCTCATCAATGTTAACTTTATCGTTTACCGTCCATGGGATTAACCTCATATCCTTTTGTTTTATGGAATCTACAAACTCCTTATTTTTAACCAACCTAAAATTTGGGCTGTAAATCTCAGGTGTGAAATTCAGTTTAGACAGATTTTTGGAAATACCTTCACCAGAAACTAAAAACGCCAGTTCCACCTGCGGGTAAACTCGGTTCATTTCATTTAGAATATTTTCATCAAAGGACTGAATATTCATTTTATTCTCAATTCCTTTTTTCTGAATAACATCCATGACCAGTTTAATAAAATTTACAGGCTTTGGTTGGAATTTGTCATACTCTGATACGGTGGATTTAAGTTCAATATTATATTTCACCGATGGAATATCATGTGATTTCACATAATTTTCAACGCTATCAATCACCTCAGAAAGTAAAGGTTTATAACTTTTGATTTTCTCCTGTTCCGGAAAGTTTTTATTTCCTTTTGATCCAATATCAAACATCCTGATACTGTCATAAGTCATTTCATAAAAATTAAAGCTTCTTTCTTCTGTTTTAGAGATAGAATCATCCGTCGGCGTTAGTACATATAATGAAGACATAAAGGGTTCATGTGAAACCACCACTTTTCTATCTTTTGAGATCACTACATCCATTTCAATAACATCCACTCCTTTTTCAATAGCCTTTAAAAAGGCAGAAATACTATTTTCCGGGGAATTTCCGCGCTGTCCACGATGGCCCTGGACCTCAATTTTGGAAGAATTTGCCATATTTTCCTTTTCCACTTTTTTGGCTTCGGAATTTGACTTGCAAGATGTACCACCGATAATCGCTAAGAGTAAAAATAATTTATAAAATATCATTTTTTCGTTTTTTGAAATTAATTTGTCAAACCGAACCTCCATACAATACACATTGTAAAAAGTATATTTGATTGATGAAAATTAAAGAGGCTCAGATTGACTAATAAAAATGCATTGCTAAAAAATCATTGATCATTATTTTGCCTTTTCCAACCTGTAACTACTTGTTTCGGTGAATGTTTTTCCGAACATATCGGTGGCTTTTATTTCAATACGGTGTTCCCCTGTTTCAAGATTAGTAGGAATATTTCCCCTCCATAGATGCTTGCTTTCAATAGGATTTGAAGAACGTCTACCCGGCATTAATTTTTCGGAGAGGTCCCATTCATATACCGATTCAATATAAGAAGGATCCATCTCTTGAATATAAGTCATTTCTTTCCATTCCCCTTCGTCAATACGATACATCACAGTATCTTTATCGCTTCCCATAAAGAAATTTACATAGATGCCCGCCTTTGTTCTTCGTCCTTTAGCCACTACTTTTGGGGCGAAAATTTCCATCTGATACTCCTTCGACTTCCCTGCTACTTTATAATCTATACTGTAATCATTTCCGTTGAAATTAATAAAAGCATAGCCTTTTGGTGTACCATCACGCATGGTGGAAACAGGGATTCCCGCTTCATTGAGTTTCCCGGAATACCAATCTCCGGAGGTGGTCCCTACATTATACTCATGATGTTGTTTTTCCTGCTGCCATCCATCCTCCTTGTTAAAGAAATCCTGACGCTGAATATGGGTATGGGCAGATAGGGAAAGGGTGTTTGGAAAATCTTTCAAAAGCTCAAATAATCTTGTACGATCTTCGTCCCTGAAAGTATCTTCTTCGGCAGGCTCACTTAACGGAATATGAAATGCCAAAACAATCAGGTAATCTTTGGAAACTTTGTCAAGATCATTCTCAATAAACTTTAGCTGATCTTCCGTGAATCCACCCCAATACCCTTTCCCATTCCGAGGATCAGGATAAAGAATGTCATCCAGAATCAAAAAATGAATCTTAGCATAATTAAAGGCATGATTTGCAGGACCAAAATGCGCCTCGAAGGTTTCATCGGCCATTTTATCCTTTTTTGCATCAAAATTCATGTCGTGGTTTCCAAGTACGTTATACCATGGGATCCCTACTTTTTTCATTGTGTTTATATAGGGATTGAACAAGTTTAGATCATTTCCTACCAGATCTCCCAGGCTTAATCCGAAAGGGACATTTTCAATTCCTTCTACCTCGGCTACAATTCCTTTTGCAAAGAAGTCTACCTGCTGCAGGTTATAAGGTTGAGGGTCGCCAAAAATAAGCGCTGTAAATGCCTCCTTTTCTTCCTGTGGGATCAATCCAAAATCTAATGATTTAGGTAGTTTCCCGGTAGGCGTAACTCCCTTAAATTTTGATTCTGGAGAACCATTCGGTTTATGGTTATAAAAGAATTGGGGTAAATTGTTTTCATCGATATTAATTCTATAATTCGATGGTTTTATTACCGAAATAATTTGATCTGCACCAATGAGCAATTCATATTGTCCGTTTTCATTTGTAAGAGCAACCTCGCGGCCATTAGTCACAGCTACCTTGGGAATTCCATTTTCTCCGCGGTCCTTTTTTGCGTTTTGGTTTGCGTCCTCAAAAACATAACCATTAACATTTGATTGCGCCATAATTCCCATTGAAAATAGTAAGGCACAAATTGAGAATATTGATTTCTTCATTTATGTATTTTTAAATAAATTAATTATCCCACCAAACTTTGGTGTTTATATCGTTAGCTCCACCCAATAAGTCCAGGGCCTGAAGATAATTATCCGCATTATTTATTTGAACATCCGTAGGATAAGTGAACCTTGAAGGCATCTCCCCGTTGTTTTCCATTGCCGCTGTTTTGGGGAGTACCGGAAATCCAGTTCTTCTATATTCAAACCATTGTTGATAATCCACAAAATAAAGCGCATAATACTTCTGAAGCATTATCCTTTCCAAAGTTCCATTATAAACTGCCATTTCGTTATCAAAATAATTCTCGGGCACTTCGGCATCCAATTGCTCGATTGCTGCTTTTACACCATTGATGTAATGCTCTTCCGGATTCGGGATAAATCCCCTTTGGGCGACTTCCGCTTTAATAAACTCCACTTCGGAATAGGGCAAAATGTATATTTTCATTGGATTTGTCACCTGCGCTATATTGAAAGTGGAAGCGTTATAAGTGAATTGTGATTCGGGACCATCATAGGCACTGGGGATCCCTTTGTAACCAATTGGCTCAATATCAAGATCGGTGGCAATAGTGGCAATAATAGGTCTTCTAGGGTCTTCCAAGTCGTTTAGGTTTTCTATGAAAAACTCACCGATTTTTACGCCCAACCTGAAATCCTGCGGTCTTCCCCAGGGAGATACATTTGGAGTAACCCCGGTAACCTGTAATATCGCCGATTCTTCAGTATTTTCAAATACCGGATATTTAGCAGGATCCTGGATCATATCCGAAAGTTTTTGAAATGCAATTGTTTCACTTCGGTTCGAGATCCGTAATAATAATCTTAAGTGCAATGAATTAGTGAATTTTCGCCATTTTTCAACATTGTTTTGAAAAAGAATGTCTTCTGCATAAACCATCGAAATTTCAGGATTATAAAGATCATTTGCCCTTTCTAAATCTGCAAGAATGCTTTGATAAATGAATTCCTGGGAATCAAATTTTGGATAAAAATTTCCTTCTTCACCGTTTACCGCCCCTGTCATAGGAACAGGACCAAATATATCGGTTAAATTGGCGTATGCCAATGCCTGAAAAGTGAGGGCTATTGCTTCGTAATTGGGATCCTCAGCTTTTACGGATGCCAATCGCATTTCCTTAATATTGTTCAACCAACGATAATACCAGTACCAGGAGGAATTTCCTATATTTTCACTGACATCATACCGGTGCAATCCTCCTGAAACACTTGGGAAAGGCACGGAAACCTGCATTAAATCGAACGTGATACTTGCGCTTCTATCGGCATTATGAGTCGCCAATCCGTAAATAATGGGATTGAGCAAGGTGCCGGGACTGATTTCAGCAATTCGGTTTGGGTCTTCGTTTATTCCTTCGAAATCCTTGGTACAAGCAAGGCACGTAAAAAGGAGGATCAGACTAATGGATAAAATTTTTATATTTTTCATCTTAATATTTTTTAAAAGTTCACTTTAAAGTTTAATCCGTAGGTTGCCGGAGAAGGCATTTGCCCCATTTCAATACCGGGCAAAATAGTATCCCCGTTTAGTGCAGCAGTTTCAGGATCATATATTGGAAAATCGGAAATGGTCGCCAAATTTGATCCAAATATGGAAATGTCCACACCCAATATCCCCGAGTTCCCTAAAAATCGCTGTGGCAGGTTATATTGTAAACTCACCTCCCGTAATTTTAGAAAAGAGGCGGTAAATGAATTCGATTCCACATTTGCCCTTCTGTAATACCTGTTATACCAGTCAGGGGTGATCGCTTCCGTGGTATTGGGAGAATAGGTCCCATCCTCGTTCAACACAACACCTTCACCTACAATGAAGCCTTCTTCACGTCCTCTAAAAGTGGATCGCAATTTCCCTTGTTGGGTTAATTTATGGTGGGTTTGAGAATAGATGATTCCCCCGTATTGGCCATCTACCGTTACATTCAAAGCGAAATTTCCCAGTTTAAAACTATTGAAGAGTCCTGCTTTCCAATCTGGACTAGCATCGCCAATAAGTTGAATGTCATTAGGATAAGCGGGAAGACCCTTTTTATCATAAACAATTTGACCATCAGGAGATCTAACAAAGCCATAACCATAAATAGCGGTTGTTGTTCCCCCTACTTTTGCAATAAGAGTTGCTCTTCCTCCTGAACCTATTTCCTGTTGTCCATTAATTCCATCGGCCAATGCTATTACTTCGTTCCAGTTTTTGGCCCAGGTCAAGGTCGACCTCCAGCTAAAATTTTTCGCTTTGATTATTTTTCCGGTCATGGTCAGTTCCACTCCCTGGTTTTTAACCTCCCCTGAATTTAAAACCCCGGAACTATACCCCGTGGTGATATCCAGTGGCACGGAAATAATTTGATTTTTGGTAAGGGTCTGATAAACGGTTGCATCAAATTTTAGCCTGTTTTTTAGCATCCTTGATTCTAAACCTGTTTCATAACTGGTGGTAATTTCCGGTATAAAATGTGCATTGTACAAGGTAGTGGGCACTGTGGCAGAGCTGGCAAATGCATTTTGACTGTAGTATTTACTTGTCTTATAAGGATTTGTATCATTACCAACCTGGGCATAGGAAAACCTGTATTTCAGATAGTCTACTGCAGAAGGTAAGTTGAGAATCTCAGAAAGAATAAAACTCGTATTTATCGATGGATAAAAGAAGGAGTTGTTTTCTATTGGAAGTGTGCTGGACCAGTCATTCCTTCCGGTCAAATCCACGAATATTTTATTGTCGAAAGAAAGTGAAAGCAAACCATAAAAACTGTTCACGGTTTTATTTTTGTCGTGGGTGGATATAATCGGATTGCTTACCCCGTTGGCCAGCTTGTATACTCCCGGGACCACAAGGCCCTCCACAGAAGCATCCGTGCGGCGATACTTATAAGTCATGGCATTGCCTCCTGCTGAAAATGAGAAACCTAATTTCTTTGATATATCCTTAGTATACGTAAGTAAAAAATCCGAATTGACTTCTTGCTTGTTGATATCCTGGGATTTGTAATAACCCTTAGAATATCGGTTGATACTATAAGGTCTTTTTTGCTCCCTTTTCTGACTATAGGTATTCAGCGATGTCCGTAACATTAACTCCAGGTTGGGTGCCAAATCTATATTGGCAAAAATATTTCCAACAATTTGATCGCTTAGTAAAGGGTTTGTGGCTTCATACGCAATGAGGTAAGGATTATCAATGTAAGAACTAAAAGGCGCGATTTTTTGAATTTGGTTTTGCCCTTGGGCCCAGATCGGACGATACCAATCCAAATCAACGTTTGGATTTTGAAAGATCATAAAATACCCTATAGAACCGTTGTTATAACCAGTTCCAGGTAAGTTATCACTGTTCCTGTTGTTGTAATTGATCACCGAGCCAATTTTTATTTTTTCTGAAATCTGATAGTTGGCATTGATGGAAGCAGTGATCCTTTCAAACCCGGTATTGGGCATGATCCATTCATTTTTTTGATAGCCTACTGAAGCTCTCATAGAACCATTTTTGTCGCCACCTTGCAGGGTAATATTGTTGTTGGTTGTAACTCCTGTACGCCAGAAATCTTTACGATTGTCTTTATAGGGCTGCCACAACTGCCTTTCCCTAGATTGGCCTTCCAGTTCAGGATCATACTGATAGAAATATTGTCCCTCGAATATTGGCCCCCAGGCACTACTTGTACTTCCGGTATTTCCCCCGTCTTCCGAACTTCCGTATGAATAATAAGGATTGCCTTCACTGTCAAAAGATTTTCCTGATCCTTGTCCATATTCATATTGATAATCTGGCCATCTCTGAATAACATCAAGGCTTATGCTTGAATTATAAGTGATCCCCAAACCTTTCGTTTTCTTGCCAGATTTTGTGGTGATGATCAAAGCCCCGTTGGCCGCTCTACTTCCATAGAGAGCCGTAGCTCCAGGACCTTTTAACACCGTGACACTTTCAATGTCGTCTGCATTGATGTCTGAAATCCCGTTTCCATAATCTATGGGGGAGTCGTCCCCGCCGTAAGCACTTGAAGAACCGGAAGTGGTCATTTCATTATTTACCGGTACACCATCCACTACAATTAAAGCGTTGTTCCCATTTGGATTAAGAGAATTGTTCCCTCTTAAAGTTATTTGTTGCGAATTTAGTGGGCCGGATCCTGAAGAGATAATATTAAGTCCAGCAACTTTTCCCTTTAATCCGGAAGACCAGTTATTGGGCGCAGCCTGGTTCAAAATTTTGGAACCAACAGTAGCTTGTGAAAAACCAAGACGCTTTTCTTCTCTTTTAATTCCCAGTGCTGTTACCACAACTTCATTTAGGGTATTAGTATCATCAGTCAAAGTGATTTCCTGAAAGCCAGAATTGTTGGCGACCACTTCTTTTTCTTCAAATCCCATAAATGAGATCACAATTGTTGGGGATATTCCTGACAGCTTTAAACTAAAATTTCCGTCAAAATCTGTAATGGTGCCATTGGTGGTTCCTTTTTCCATTACTGTTGCACCAGGTAAAGGCAATCCTTCATTATCCATTACAATTCCTCTTAAAATTTGTTGAGGCACATCCGTTGTAATTACCGAAATAGTCTTGTTTAACCTTTTAAATTGAAAACCGGTTAAAGAACTTATTTTGTTTAAAATAGTCTCAAGGTTTTCGTTTTTCACAATTAAGGTGAGGGGTTGTTTTAAAGAGGAAATTTTTTCATCGAAAACAAAGGTGAACTCGGTTTTTTCCTCAATGGTGACAAATACCTCTGTGATCAATACATCCCTTAAATTGATAGAAAGGTTTCCCTCATCAAAAATCCCAGGATTCACGGGCGAAGCAAATGCTCCTGAAACTAAAAAGAAACAGCTTAATAGCAAAATAAACATTTTTGACTTCAGGCTCAAAAAAAATTGTAATTTCATATTCATTGTAATTGGCTATAAATAATTTATTTGTAGTCTTGGTTTTAAATACCGCCCATTTCTGTTTCAGCAGAAGTGGGTTTTTTGTTTAATAATTGGCTAATTCAATCTTATTGTTTTTCTCTTATAAGAATTTGGTTTTCGGTTAAAAAATTTATTTCAAGTTGCTTTACAAGTGCGATGCTTTTTAGGATATTGATTAATTTTTCATTTTTAAATTTTCCTGATATTTTCAGTTCCTGTAATTCCTTGCCGGAAAAATTTATTTCGATATCATACCAATTTTCAAGGATTTTTGCGGTTTCACCCAGACTTGTATTATTGAGGACAATCGTGTTTTTGGTCCAGGCGCTAAAATCTTCGCTATTATCATGTGAAAGCAAGAGTTCAGCAGCGTTTATAAAGCTTAGTTGTTGGTTTTTGATCAGAATTATTTTTTCTGAAATTTCTTTTATATCAACTTCCACTATGCCGGTATTCACGCTTACCTTGGTTTGACTGTTTTTATAAGCCTTAATATTAAATGAAGTTCCCAAAACCCTGGTTTTAATTTTCTCTGTTTCAACCAAAAAAGGCTTTTCTGGATTTTTTTTAACCTCAAAATAAGCCTCGCCCGTAAGTTCAAGTTCTCTTTTATTTTTGAAATTTTTTGAATAGCTGATGCTGCTGTTCGAGTTTAGGAAAACAAGGCTTCCATCTGGTAATAGAATGGTTTTCTTTTCGCCTTTGGTAGCAACCCGGGAGATGTTGCCGTTGTTTATTAGGTAGTTTCCCAAAAACGCACTTCCCAGTAAAATGATTGCTATGGCCGCTATTTTCACCGTTCTGGAATATAGATGTAACAACCTGTTTTTTGGCTTGTCAATTTTGGAGTGTATCCTTTTTAACAGAAAATCCCTTTTTACCTTGGTAAAATTATAGGGAATGACTTGACCATTATCCTGAAGTTTTTTGAAGAATTCTTCGACAGCCCGTTTCTCTCCCCAGGAACATTTATTTTGGGCATATTTTTCTGCTAATTGTATAAACTCGTTTTTTTGCACCAGGTGTCTTTTAACAGATAGTCACATTTTTTAAAGCATTTACGTAGCCTGAAATTCAGGTATAAGGTTTTGGTAATATAGCGGGAGTCCCTTTACATTAAAGAAACATTCCTATAATAAGAATGGTTAAATGGTGAGTGCCAATAGTTGATTTTAAAAATTTTAAAGCATTGCTGATATGCTTTTCTACCGTTCGCACGGAGATATCTAATTCTTCGGCGATTTCTGGATTGGAATAATCTTCAAAACGGCTGAACATAAAAACCTGTCGACATTTGGGAGGGAGCTTTTTTATTTCATTAAAAATTTCTTTTTCAAACTCCTCGTATTCCATGACATTTTCCGTCTTAACAGTATTCGGTATATTTTGAAGGATTTCCAGGTGTACCGGGCTAAATTTTAAATCCCTTATATGATTTGCAATTTTATATTTTACCGATCTTACTAGGTAGGCCTCCAGATTTAGGATATTGGTATCATTAGATTTCTCCCATAAGCTGATGAAAATTTCCTGCACAATGTCCTCACATATTTTTTCATCCTTATAAATCCTAAAAGCATAAACAAAAAGCCTTTTCCAATACCGGTCAAAAATTACTTCAAAGGCAGGTTTATTGCCTTCTTTTACAAGTTGTTGAAGTTCACTGGCCCGTAATTTTGAAAGCTTTGTTTTCATTGTTTGGTGTGCTTTTGCAAATGAAAACAATCTTATAGGAGGGAGGGAATTATTAAGTTTAAGCCTTAGTTACCTAAAGATTATTAATTAAAATGATTTACTTTTTATATCCTCTACCTAAAGATACTAAAAGAACAAAATGGAATTTTTAAGGTAAATGAAGGATTCTCAGTAATTTTTTGAATAATTTTTGTTTGTTGTTATTAGGTGCAAGAGAGCCGGTTTTATTTACCCTTAGAACAAAATTAAACCGTTCGCCAGTTTGTAGGAAGGGATATTAATTTATAGAGTAGTAATCCTTTTCTATTTAATAATAATTACCATTAAATGATTGCAGGATTCAAGTCACAAACGCAACTTTTTAGTTAAACAATAATTTTTCCATTTTTTCTAAAGGTGAATGGTAATCATAACGTTTTCTTGGTCTATTGTTGATTTTATTTTCAACATAACAAA
>Ga0307486_1002208_pt1 | contig 13848 bp, 11 predicted proteins | sample CBIW02metaG_FD_203663 | JGI IMG/M metagenome (GOLD analysis project Ga0307486, IMG submission 203663) | Sea-ice brine microbial communities from Beaufort Sea near Barrow, Alaska, United States - CBIW 0.2 | ecosystem: Environmental > Aquatic > Marine > Coastal | place: USA: Alaska | collected... | reverse complement strand
CGATGACGCGGGCCTCGAAGGCGGCCTTACTCGCAGCATCGATGACGGGCAACGACTCGAAAGGCACCCCGTAAAAGCTCACGAGGTCGCGCAGAGTGCCGTGGTTGCTGAGCACGAGGGGGATCTCGACCGGGAGCTGACCGCCGCGCTGACGAAACAACAGGTCATTCACGCAGTGACCGGCCGATGACGCCAGCACGAGCGTGCGAAGGGGGCGGCCAACGACGTCGATGATCGACACCATTGCATAGCGCTCGATCACCGGGGCGAGTGCCGTTTCGAGTTCGGGCCGGGACGCGGGCGACTGCACCTGCAACCGCATGAAAAAACGTCCGGTGTCGTCGCTGGAGAACTGCTGGCTCTCGGAGATGTTTCCCTGCGCTTTTACGATAGCGCCGGTGACCGCGTGCACGATTCCGGGCTGGTCGGCACAGACCAGGGTAATTACCCAGTGGTGTGGGGTCGAAGAAGTCATTGCCTAAGAGTACGGGGCCAGCGCAACCAGGCCGATTCGGTTTCCAGCCCACCAACAGGATGCGGGTGGCCCGAAGCCAGGATGCCTTGTTTGAAGCGCTGCCGCGTTTGACGCGATGCCTCGATAGATGCGCTGCCTCAATTGACGCACCGGCCCGGTCGGGTAGACTACGTTTTGGTCAAGCTGAACAAGCTGGCCCCGGGCGCGCACGTCGGCGCGCAGCCGGCTCCGGCGTGAATGACCGCCGAGTGCCCGCCACGTCTTCAATATGAGTGCAGCTATGACCAACACCGCCAATATTTTTCTGCCCGGCGCTTCGCCCGCGTCGAAGGCGCAGAACACACCCACCACGCCCCCGTTTCCCTGGATTGGCCTAATAACCCTCGCCGCCGCGGTCTTTCTGTCGGTCACGTCAGAGATGCTGCCTACCGGCCTGCTGCCGGAGATGAGCAAAAGCCTGGGAGTAGCTGAAAGCCAGATCGGGCTTTTAGTGTCGTGGTTTGCCTTTACCGTCGTCATCACGAGTGCACCGGTAGCAATTCTGACGCGACGATTCCCGCGCCACGGGCTCATCATCGTCGTTCTCGTTGTCTTTGCCTTGAGCAGCGTGCTCACCGCGATCGCACCGACCTACGAGCTCGTCGTCGCCGCTCGAGTGCTCGGCGGAATCGCCCACGGCCTGTTCTGGTCGGTCGTTGGGGCCTACGCCGCCCACCTGGTACCCAAAGCGCAGATCGGGCGTGCGGTGTCGATCGTAGTCGCCGGGGGCACCCTCGCATTCGTCTTTGGCGTGCCGCTCGGCACCGCAGCCGGTCACCTGCTGGGCTGGCGGTTATCCTTTGTGGGCCTTGGCGCGCTCATGCTGGTCGGTGCCGCCCTGGTTTTCAAGTTCTTACCCCCGGTCAAACGTCACTCCACAGGTCCTAGCGCAGCGGATGCCGAAGCAGCCCCCGTACAGGGCGGCCGCAAAGACCCCACTATCCCCGCTGTCGTGCTGATCTGCTTCATCACCGGCATCACCATGATCGGTCACTACAGCTTCTACACCTACATTGCACCGTTCCTGCTCGACGGGCTCGGTGTAGGAACCGGCCAACTCGCCCCGCTGCTGTTCGCGTACGGCATCGCCGGTGCGATCGGGCTCTTGCTCGTGGGAACAATCTTCGGGCCGCGCCCCACCCTCGGTCTCGTTCTCGGGCTCGGGGTGAGTGCCGTGAGCGTCACGCTTCTGGCCATCTTCAGCGCCACTCTGCCGGTGGCGCTCGCCGCCTTCGTGCTGTGGGGAATGGCCTTTGGCACCTTGCCGCCCCTGTTGCAGACGCGGATGCTGCACGCCGCGTCGGCAGGCATCCGTGACACCGCCGCCGCCTTCTACACCACCGCATTCAACGCGGGCATTGGCGGCGGCGCCCTGGTTGGCGCCCTGCTCATCGACTCCGTCGGCTTAGAATTCGTACCGCTGGTTTACGTGGGCTTGCTACTTCTGGCCCTTACCCTGGTGCTCGTGACCGATCTGATCATGCGACGCCGGTTAGAATAAACCCTCACACCCCGACTTACACAGCCTGGAGGACGCATGCTCTCGTTCCTCCTCGCCTTTGTTGTTCTAGCGCTGCTCACGCCGTGGCTTACCAGGCGGCTTGGAACCCGGGTGTTCTACCTCATCGCCCTCCTGCCGACGGCTGCCTTCGGCTACACGCTCACCCAGACCGCCACGGTGACCGCGGGTGGGGCCGTAAAACAGTCCGTATCGTGGATCCCCGAGCTCGGCATCAGCCTGTCCTTCAGGGTCGACACTCTGGCCTGGTTACTCGCGCTCGTGGTCACCGGCATTGGCGCCCTCGTTTTGGTGTACTGCGCCCGCTATTTCAGCGATGGGGAACCTAATCTCGGCCGGTTCGCGGCGCTGTTGCTCGCCTTCGCCGGAACCATGTACGGTCTCGTCACCGCCGATGACCTCGTGCTCATGTTCATGTTCTGGGAGATCACCAGTGTTCTCTCGTACCTGTTGATCGGTCACTACACGCACAAAAGAGAAAGCCGCGGCGCCGCTCTCCAAGCGTTGATCGTGACAACTTTCGGCGGCTTGGTGATGCTCGTGGGCGTCGTGATGATCTCGGTCGAGGCCGGAACGACCAGCCTCGCGTACATCGTGGCGAACCCGGTTACCAGCACCATGGGCACCTGGGCAGTCTTGCTCATCCTGGTCGGGGCGCTGTCGAAATCGGCGCTCGTGCCGTTTCACTTCTGGCTGCCCGCCGCCATGGCAGCGCCGACTCCGGTCAGTGCCTACCTGCATGCCGCCGCCATGGTGAAAGCCGGCATTTATATTGTGGCCCGCCTCGCTCCCGGCTACGCCGACAGCCAGGGCTGGTTGCCGGTGCTCGTCACGCTCGGTGTGTGGACCATGGTGGTCGGTGCTTGGCGGGCTATGCGCCAGTACGACCTCAAATTGCTGCTCGCCTACGGAACGGTGAGTCAACTCGGTTTTCTTATGATCGCGATCGGCTTCAATACCCGCGATACGTCGCTCGCCGGCGCCGCCCTGCTTTTGGCGCATGCTCTCTATAAGGCCACCCTGTTTCTGGTCGTTGGCGTTATTGATCATCGGGCTGGTACCAGGGACTGGCGAAAACTCAGTGGCGTGGGCAGAAGCGCCCCAGGCCTCGCCGTTATCGCTGGGATCGCCGTTGCGTCAATGGCCGGGCTACCCCCGCTATTTGGTTTCGTGGCCAAAGAAGCGGTCTTCACCTCCTTGCTCGACGCTGGCGTTGGGGGCTCCGGCTGGGGCTTTATGGCGCTGGTTGGCACGGCCGTTGGGTCAGTGCTCACGGTGGCATACAGCATCCGCTTCTTCTGGGGAGCATTTGGAACACGCCACAAACAGCCCATCACCGCGCTGACAAAGAGTCCATGGGACACCCTGTTGGCGCCGGGCGTGCTCACTGCGGCGACTATTGGCCTTGGGATCTTCGCCGCGGCGCTCGATCCGCTCCTGGCGCCGTATGCCAACACCGTACCGGGCTCTGGCAGCCTCACCGAGCCGCCCTACCACCTGGCACTGTGGCACGGGCTAGAACCCGCCCTGTTCATCAGCGCGATCGTGCTCCTTGTCGGTGGGCTGCTTTTTGGCGTGCGCCGCCATGTCGCCCGACTGCAGGCGAAAGTTCCCGACTATATCGATGCTGGGCGCGGCTACGGCAAGGCGCTGCGCGGCGTCGACCGCGTGGCTGGCGGCGTGACCCACTTTGGTCAGCGGGGCGGGCTGCCACAGTACCTTGGCACCATCCTCAGCGTTTTCGTCATCGCCCTCGGTTTTGCGGCCTTCGTCAACCGCACCTGGCCAGAGTCCCTCGTGCTCTGGGACTACCCCGGCCAGGTGCTCATCGCCCTGATTATGGCTATCGCGGCGGTCTTGGCCGCGCGGGCCAAACAGAGGATGACCGCGGTCATCCTCGCGGGCGTCACCGGGTATGGCATGGTGGCGCTGTTCGCCTTTCACGGTGCGCCCGACCTCGCTCTCACTCAGGCTCTGATCGAGTCGATCACCCTGGTGATTTTCGTGCTGGTGCTTCGCCGCCTGCCAGCAAACATTGCCCAGCACAACACACCGGTGCGCTGGAAACGTCGCCTCGTGATCGGCAGTTTGGTAGGCCTGGTTATGGGCACGATCGGCTTTATTGCTCTCGGGGCCCGCCAGTTCGAGAGTATCGCCGGCGCACTGCCGCGACTGGCCGTTGACGAGGGTCACGGCAACAACATCGTGAACGTCATGCTCGTTGATATTCGCGCCTGGGACACCATGGGTGAGATCTCGGTACTCATCGTCGTGGCAACTGGCGTGGCGAGTCTGCTCTTTGTCTCTGGCCGCAATGCTCGGGTGCCTCGCCTCCGAGAGTCTCGCCGTCTGCGCCTCGGGACCAACCGTCGCCGTGTCGTCGCTGACCCCGATGTTTCGGGCGAGGGCCATGCCGTGACACGGCAGGCCTTTCTGCTTGCCGGGCGCAAGAACGACCCGCGCAGCCGATCGATTCTCATTGAAGTGCTCGTTCGCCTGCTCTTTCATCCCGCCATGATTGTGTCGATTTACCTCTTATTTGCCGGTCACAACCTGCCCGGCGGGGGGTTTGCCGGCGGGCTGCTCGCTGGCCTCGCTCTGGTAGCACGTTATCTCGCCGGTGGCCGCTACGAGCTGAGCGAAGCCGCCCCGATAGATCCGGGCAAGATCCTCGGCCTCGGCGTCGTTCTCGCCGTGGGGATGGCTGTTGTCTCGCTGTTCTTCGATGGAATCCCGCTGGAATCGGCGTATTTCACGGCCACCGTCCCCGTGCTCGGCTATCTGTCTTTTGGCACCTCGACCATCTTTGACATCGGCGTATACCTCGTTGTGATCGGCCTGACCTACGATATTTTGCGTAGTCTCGGCAGTGAGATTGACCGGCAGAGTGAGGCCGACCAGATCGGCCCGGGGGCAGGGCCGCCGGAAGCATCCCCTGCTGGGGACACCGAGCATCCCACCGATACGGCTGCGGGAGTGCGCATTGATCCCCGGCCCGACATCCCACGCGAAGAAGCAGCCAGATGAGCGCCTCCCTCACCCTCGTTATTGTGATGGCCGTGATGTACGCGGCCGGTGTCTACGTGATGCTGGAACGCAGCCTCACCCGGGTGCTCATTGGTTTTCTGTTGGTCGGCAACGCTACTAACCTGCTTATCTTCATCATGAGCGGACGCCCCGGCGTTTCGCCGATCGTCACCGGCGCGAGTGGCCAAGACATGGTCGACCCGGTACCGCAGGTGCTCATGTTGACTGCAATCGTGATCAACTTCGGCATCACGGCGCTGCTCCTGGCCCTTATCTATCGGTCATGGTGGCTGGCGCAACTCGGCGACGAGGGCGACACCCTCACCGACGAGAACACGACCGAGAGCGCCGAAGAAGCCGACGACGCTTTTCGCTCCTCTTCTGATGACGATGACGCCATTGCCGAGTCGATCGATGAATTCGAGCGGGGTGACGGCGCCACAAGCGATGAAGACACTGCCGCCACGGCTCGGGCGGCTTCGAGGGATGCTGCCAGCCGCGCGGCGGCATCCGCTCGTGCCGCAGAGGGGGGGAGCCAGAAGTGACCGCCCTGGTTCCCCTGATCGTTTGCCTGCCGCTGCTCGGCGCGGCCCTGGCGCTGATGTTTGGTCAACGCCGCCGCCTGCAGGTGATCGTGAGCGTGCTGAGCCTGGCTGCGGCAACGGTAATGAGCGCCGTATTGCTCGTGTTCGTCGACCGCCTCGGCCCGGCCGTTGTGCAGGTTGGCGGCTGGGATGCGCCGTGGGGCATCGTGCTGGTCGTTGATCGTCTATCGGCCATTATGTTGCTCATCTCGGCGCTCATGCTGCTCGGAGTGCTTCTCTTCGCGGTGGGCCAGGGAATCGTCGACGGCGACTCCGAAGCGCCGGTATCAATCTTTCACCCGACCTATCTCGTGCTGGCGGCCGGCCTCTTCAACGCCTTCGTCGCCGGGGACCTGTTCACCATGTACGTGGGCTTTGAGATGCTGCTGTCAGCCAGCTATGTGCTCCTCACCCTCGGCGGAACGGGCGCTCGCATTCGAGTGGGCATCACCTATATCGTCGTCAGCCTTGTCTCGTCGCTGCTGTTCCTATCGGCAATCGCCCTCATCTACGGTGCCACCGGCACGGTCACGCTCGCCCTCATCGCCGAGCGGATGCCCGACCTCCCCGCCGATATCCAGCTCATACTGGGTCTCTTGCTTTTGATCGCCTTCGGGGTGAAAGCGGCCGTATTTCCCATGTCATTCTGGCTGCCGGACTCGTATCCCACCGCGCCGGCTCCCGTCACCGCGGTGTTCGCCGGACTGCTCACCAAGGTGGGTGTCTACGCAATTCTGCGCACCCAAACCCTGTTTTTTCCCGACCACCAGTTTTCGATACCGCTGATGATCGTTGCTGCCCTGACCATGCTCGTCGGCATTCTGGGAGCGCTCGCGCAGGCCGATATCAAACGATTGCTCTCGTTCACCCTGATCAGCCATATCGGCTACATGCTCTTTGGTATCGCTATCGGCACGCCGTTGGCCATCGCCGCCACCATCTTTTACGTGGTGCACCACATCACCATTCAAACGACACTGTTCCTGGCGACTGGACTCATTGATCGTGTCGGCGGCACCACCTCGCTCTCCCGGCTCGGTGGGTTGCTGAAAGCCTCACCGCTGGTGGCCATCCTGTTTTTTCTCGGAGCCCTTAACCTCGGCGGCATCCCACCGTTCTCCGGATTTCTGGGCAAGATCGCGCTCTTTCAAGCCGGCACGATCGTGGGAGAACCCATCATGTACGTGCTCATCGCAGTCGGTGCGCTCACCTCGTTGCTCACCCTGTATGCCCTGGCCCGGGCGTGGAATTTGGCTTTCTGGCGGCCACAGAAACAGGTGGAGAACTACACGTCACCCCTGTCGGATTCTCTCCTGGAAGACCCGCAAGACGCGGGTCTCGTCACGACCAAAACGGTTTCGCCACTCATGGTTGGCACCACCGCCTCCATGCTCGTGTTCACACTCGGGCTGACCATCTTCGCCGGGCCCATTTTCGATCTCACTCACCGTGCCGCTGACAACATCAGCTCGCCATCGACCTACATCGACGCCGTGTTTCCGAAGGGAACCGGGTCAATCGCCGACAGCAACGTTGGCACGAACTTTGAGCGGGGTGCCCGGTGACCACACCGCGAGAACGCCTTGACGCTGCCCTTAACCAGGTTCCCCCGCTCATCGCCCTGGTTGTGCTGTGGATGCTGCTCTGGGGCGAATTCTCCTGGATTAACGTGCTCGTAGGACTTTCGGTCGGCCTGTTCGTGACCGTGGCGTTCTATTTGGTGCCGGTGCAACTGAGCGGGCGCGTGAACCTTGTGCGCACCGTCGTTTTTCTGGTGTGGCTCGTCATCGACATCGTGCGAGCATCCGTCGAAGTTTCCTGGCTGGCGGTGAAACCTCGCCTCGTTACGAGCAATGCCATTCTGCAAGTTCGCCTACGCACTCGTAGCGATCTGATCCTCACCTGGACGGCGGTCTCCACCTCGATCGTACCGGGGTCGCTCGTGATCGACATTGACCGGGAATCATCCATATTGTACCTGCATGTGTTGGACATGCACAGCGCCCGCGACATTGAGCGGTTTCGGCGACGCGTTCTACACACTGAACGACGCATCGTGCGCGGATTCGGTTCCCGCGAAGACGTCGAACGGATGCGCGGCGTGCTACCCGAGAAACGCCTGGCGGTTCGCCGGGCCGAGCGAAAAAAGCGAAAGGAAGCGTCATGATGACGATCGTTGCCGTGGTGGCCGGGCTCATGTTTGCGATCGGAGCGCTGCTGGCGGTGTATCGAATCGTTGTGGGCCCGAGTGTTCTTGACCGGGTTATCGCCGGAGATGTGCTCGTGGCGACCGCTATCTGCGCGCTCGGGGCGGAGATGGCGCTGAATCGGCATACCGACAACCTGCCGGTTTTGCTGGTGTTGGCACTTTTTGCGGTACTCGGGTCGTTCAGCGTTGCGCGCTTCCTGCCCGCTAGGGACAACGCATGAACCCCGTTCTGTTGGACATCCTGACGGGCGTTCTGGTGCTGGCCGGGGCTGCCATGTGTCTGGCCGCTGGCATCGGACTCATCCGCTTTCCCGACGTTTTATCGCGCCTGCACGCCGCCACCAAGCCGCAAATTTTTGGGCTCATGGCCGTGACCGCGGATGTCGCCATCAACAACTTCTCGGTCGGTACCGTCACCCTCGTGGTGGCGATCGTGGTCTTTCAAGCCCTGACCGCCCCAATGGCCGCCCACCTGGTGGGCAGGGCCGCCTACGAGACCGAGCACCTGCGGCCCGACCTGCTCATTGTCGACGAGCTCAGGGACCGCCGAGCCGAGCGCTGAGCCGAGCGCTGAGCGCCGCCCGGATTGCCGCGCTGAACGTTCCGGGCCCGGGCCCGGAAGCTGGGCCCATGATAGAGCCTGGGCCCACGTTCATAAGGTGGGCCCACGTTCATAGGGTGGGCCTGCGTTCATAGGGTGGGCCTGCGTTCAGAGGGTGGGCCTGCGTTCAGAGGGTGGGCCTGCGTTCAGAGGGTGGGCCTACGTTCATAGGGTGGACCGGGCGCATCGACTGTCGGCGGATCGGCAACCGGCTGGGTTACGCCTACCTGAATGGATGCCGGTCCACGGGGTGCAGGGCACGGCCGGGCTGATATGCTAATTCAGTCGCAACTGGCGTAGCACGAAGATGGGTCACCATCGGGGAGCGACTGACACGGTTAGTGGCCGCACGCCTGGGCCGCAACATCCATTCTGAAGGAGAACTCCGTGCCTGATTCCGTCACCACTGTGCCGTCCACCACTACTGTGCCGTCCACCACCACTGTGCCGTCCACCTACGCAGCGAAATCGACGTTCAACGAACCGCTCTCGGTCGTTGACCCAGAGATTGCCGCCGTGCTCGAGCAGGAGCTTGGCCGCCAGCGCGACTATCTCGAAATGATCGCGAGCGAGAACTTCGTTCCGCGCGCCGTACTGCAGTCGCAGGGCTCGGTGCTCACCAATAAGTATGCCGAGGGCTACCCCGGCCGCCGCTACTACGGCGGCTGCGAGTACGTTGACGTTGCCGAGCAGCTTGCCATCGACCGTGCGAAAAGCCTGTTCGGCGCCGCCTATGCCAACGTGCAACCGCACTCGGGTGCTACCGCCAACGCTGCGGTGCTTTCGGCCATTGCCACCCCCGGCGACACCATCCTCGGCCTCGAGCTTTCCCACGGCGGCCACCTTACCCACGGTATGAAGCTCAATTTCTCGGGCAAACTATACAACCCGGTTGCCTACGGTGTTGACCCCGAGACCTTTCGCGTTGACATGAACGTCGTGCGGGACAAGGCGCTGGAGAGCAAGCCGAAGGTCATCATCGCCGGTTGGTCGGCCTACCCGCGCCACCTTGACTTTGAAGCTTTTCGCTCCATTGCCGACGAGGTCGGTGCCCTACTCTGGGTCGACATGGCGCACTTCGCTGGCCTCGTTGCGGCGGATCTGCATCCCTCGCCCGTGCCCTACGCCGATGTCGTGTCGACGACCGTGCACAAAACCCTCGCCGGCCCGCGCTCGGGACTCATCCTCTCGCGCGACATGGCCCTGGCCAAAAAGCTCAACTCCAACGTTTTTCCCGGCCAGCAGGGTGGCCCGCTCATGCACGTGATCGCCGCCAAGGCCACCGCATTCAAGCTTGCCGCCGAACCCGAGTTTAAGGAACGCCAAGAGCGCACACTGCGCGGCGCCAGCATCCTCGCTGCCCGCCTCACCGCCGACGACTCTCGTGCCCACGGCATCGACGTGCTTACCGGCGGTACGGACGTGCACCTGGTGCTCGCCGACCTGCGCCACTCCGAGATCAACGGCCAGCAGGCCGAAGATGCTCTGCACGAAGTGGGCATCACGGTCAACCGCAACTCGGTGCCGTTCGACCCGCGCCCCCCCATGGTGACCAGTGGCCTCCGCATTGGCACGCCGGCCCTGGCCACCCGTGGATTCGGCGACGTAGAGTTCACCGAAGTTGCCGACATCATCGCTGAAGCTCTGAAGCCCGGTGCCGATGTAGCGGCCCTCCGCTCCCGCGTGGGAGTGCTCACGCAGGCCTTCCCGCTCTACGAGGGCCTGGCGCAGTAACGCAAAACAATTCGAGAACGGATGCCGCTGGCCGAGCGGCCGGCGGCATCCGCTTCTTATTGTCGTCTGCGGGTAACCCGCCAGACGGTGACCGCGGGCAAACTAGAAGACAATACATACGGCGCCAGCGCACCATGCGCATATCGATGCGAAACGTGCATCACATTCGAAACGTGCATCACATTCGGAACGTGCAGCAGTGCCAAACGTAGATCAGTGCCAAACGATGACAGTAGGGAACGACCATGACGGCAATCACACTCGATGGGGTTAAAACCGCCGCAGACATTAAGTCTGAGTTGCGGGATCGCGTCGTAGCCCTGCGCGCGCACGGTGTGGTGCCGGGACTGGCTACCCTGTTGGTCGGTAACGACCCGGGCTCCGAACTCTACGTTGCGGGTAAACACCGCGACTGCGCCGAGGTGGGAATCGAGTCGCTGCGCATCGATCTGCCCGGCTCGGCGACAACAGCGGATGTGCGGGCCGCCATTGCCGACCTGAATTCCAGTCGCGACGTTACCGGCTACATCATCCAGCTGCCGCTGCCGGTCGGCCACAACGAAAATGCCATGCTTGAACTCATCGACCCGGCCAAGGATGCCGACGGGCTGCATCCGACCAACCTGGGGCGTCTCGTGCTCGGCATCGAGGGCGAACTGCGATCGCCGTTGCCCTGCACTCCGGCCGGCATCGTTGAACTACTGCGCCGCTACGATGTACCGATCGTGGGGCAGCGGGTGGTCGTGGTGGGGCGCGGACTCACCGTGGGCCGTCCGCTCGGCCTGCTGTTCACCCGCAAGGGGCTTGACGCGACGGTCACCCTCACCCACTCCCGCACGGTTGATCTCGCTGAGGAGGTGCGCCGCGCCGATATCGTCGTGGCCGCCGTTGGAGTGCCTCATCTGATCCAGGCCGATTGGATTAAACCGGGTGCCGCCGTGCTTGATGTGGGAATCTCCCGCGTTCATAACGAAGAAACCGGCAAGAATCGCCTCACGGGGGATGTGCACCCCGATGTGGCCACTGTGGCCGGCCACCTGTCGCCGAACCCGCGTGGCGTTGGACCAATGACCCGCGCCATGTTGCTCTCCAACGTGGTCAAGGCCGCGGAGCAGTCGCTCTTGGCGTAGCGGTGCGGAAGCATCCGCTCTGGCGTTGAGCTAGCCGTCCGCCAGTGCGGCTCGGTGCAGTTCGGTGTGCTCGAGGTAGTTCTCGGCGTTCTCGCCGATGCTGGCGATCTCTTCTTCGGTGAGGGAGCGCCGCACTTTGGCGGGCACGCCGGCCACGAGAGAGCCGGGTGGAACAATGGTGCCGCCGAGTACGACGGCTCCCGCTGCTACGAGTGAACCGGTGCCGATGACGGCGCCGTTGAGAACGGTGGCAGACATGCCCACGAGCACGTTGTCTTCGATGGTGCAGCCGTGCAGCACCGCGCCGTGGCCCACCGAAACTCCAGTGCCCACGGTGAGCGGAAAGTCGGTATCAACGTGGCAGGAAACATTATCCTGCAGGTTCGAGCCAGCGCCGATGGTGATAGAATCCAGCTCGGCGCGCAGTACCGTGCTGTACCAAACGCTGGCCTGGTGGGCAAGCGTCACATTGCCCACGATCACGGCACCGGGGGCAACGAAGGCGGTCTCGGCGATGCTCGGAGCCGGAGTGTTCGGCAGGACGATGATTCGGGCGGCGCTGTCAGCAGTCATACGCGCCAGCCTAGCGGCGCACCGCGTGCCCCCGCCTATGGACGTGCCCCCGTCTATCGACCTGCCCCGTTTCTGCCGAGAGCGTCCGACTGAACGGACACTTTCGGGAGAAAGGGGGCAGGTCGGACATGCGAGGTAGGTCGGTGAGGCGGGGCAGGTCGGTGAGGCGAGCGGATGCCGCGCGCGAACTACTCCCGACGCGCACCTTCGGCGGCGTGCACGACGAACAGGTCGGGTGTGGCAAACTTGGCGGCGGCGAAGGATGCCAGAACGGCAGCCTTAACCGCAGGAAGCGCTGTGCGCGGGGTAAGGGCAATAGCGGCGCCCCCGAATCCGCCGCCGGTCATGCGGGCACCGATGGCCCCCGCCTCTCGGGCGGAACGTACGGCCACGTCCAGCTCGGGCACCGAAATCTCGAAATCATCGCGCATCGACAGGTGGGAGGCATCGAGCAGGTCGCCGATGGCGGTTGCGCCGGTCTCTCGCAGAACCCGAACGGTGGCCAGCACCCGATGGTTCTCGGTAACGATATGCCGCACCCGACGAAAGGTCTCATCATCGAGCGTATCGGCGGCACGGTCGAGGTCGCGAAGGTCGAGGTCGCGAAGGGAACCCACACCCATGAGGGCGGCGCCGCGCTCACAACTGGTGCGCCGGGCTGCATAGCCACCGCTGGAATGCGCGTGGGTCACCCTGGTGTCGATGATCAACAGCTCAAGGTCGGCCGCGCCAAAGCCGAGCGGGATCACCTCGGTATGAAGGTCGCGGCAGTCTAAAAAGACGGCGGAATCCATTTGTCCGAGTAGGGACGCCGACTGGTCCATGATGCCGGTGGGCGCCCCGACCGCACGGTTTTCGGCCAGTTGGCCCACGCGGGCCAGCGTTTCGCGGCTGAGCCCCAGGTTCCAGATGTCATTCAGTGCCAGCGCGGTGGCACATTCGATGGCAGCCGAGGACGACAGGCCAGCACCGATCGGAACATCAGAGTCAATGTAGACGTCAAAACCACTGACCCGGCCGAGGTCTGCGCCAAATTGACCGAGAGCCCACGCGACGCCGAACGGGTAGGCCGACCAACCGGCCAGGTTGTCGGGGGTGAGCTCGTCTAATCCCAGGGTAACGATTTCACTAGAGAACGAACTGGCGATCGACACCTGGCGATCTGAGCGCAGCCCGAGCGCCGCCACCGTGCGCCGATCTATGGCGAAGGGCAGCACGAAACCCTCGTTGTAGTCGGTGTGTTCACCGATGAGGTTGACTCGTCCCGGCGCCGACCAGACGCCGGTCGCGGTTCGGCCGAAACGCTGCTCGAAACCCGTGCTGGCCCGGGCGTTCAGGGTGCTCATAGCGTCACTCCGAGAGTGGGCTGAGCGGCGGAACCGGGTGCGGCGGAACCGGGTGCGGCGAAACCGGGCGCCGCGGCATCGGCTACCCGACTACGTTCGACACCGGCACGGATGTTTTCTGCCGCCTGCTCGGGTGCAACATCGCCGATCCAGGCACCCATAGCCGCTTCCGAGCCAGCGAGATATTTGAGTTTGTCCTCAGCGCGCCTGGGACTGGTGAGCTGCAGCATCAACCGGATATCGCTTCGGTGCACTCGCACCGGTGCCTGGTGCCACGCAGCGATGTAGGGCGTGACCGTGGAGTAGACCGCGTCGATGCCGCGCAGTAGCCGTCGGTAGAGAAGGGCTAATTCGTCACGTTCGGCCAGGGTAGTTTCGGCGAAATCGGGCACGTGCCGGTGCGGCAGCATGTGCACCTCGATGGGCCAGCGCGCGGCAAATGGAACGAAGGCGGTCCAGTGTTCGCCCTGGAGGACCACCCGGTCGCTGGCCTGCTCGCTGGCCAGGATATCGGCGAACAAAGTAGGCCCATAGCGCTCTACCGAGGCGACCAAACGCTGTGTTCTCGGCGTGACGTAGGGATAACAATAGATTTGGCCGTGGGGATGAGC
>Ga0307486_1002207_pt1 | contig 13848 bp, 18 predicted proteins | sample CBIW02metaG_FD_203663 | JGI IMG/M metagenome (GOLD analysis project Ga0307486, IMG submission 203663) | Sea-ice brine microbial communities from Beaufort Sea near Barrow, Alaska, United States - CBIW 0.2 | ecosystem: Environmental > Aquatic > Marine > Coastal | place: USA: Alaska | collected... | reverse complement strand
TCATCCTCGAAACTGTGTGACCATTAACCCTTTGTTCTGCCATAGCACAAAGGTAGGTTTTTTTAGAAGCTAAAGCGAGATGCACTAAAGTGCATAGTTTTAACTATTTTTTGAGACCAATAAACTACAACGATTTTAAAAATACAATCCTTGAAAATGGAATTGAAAATAATGATGAGGAAAGTGAAATAATTTGTGGACCAATAAAATATATTAATTTTCAAGAAAATAATGATTTTATAAAAGCTCATAGCACGAATCTAACAGACTCAGTTTTTCAAAAAGATATTAGTTTTGAACACGAAAAAGAATTCAGACTAATCCTAAAAGAGAAAATGAGAAAAATTCCAGAAATATATTATAAACCAAATATTTCAAAAGAAAGTATAGAAAAAGTTTATAATTCAAATTTCAACTACCCTGGATTAGAACTTGAATTAATAAACTTTGATAAATATAACTTTGAAATTGTTTATCATCCAAAAGCGCAAGATTGGATAAAGAAAAACATTATAAAAATTGTTGAGCTTTCTGAGTTAAAATTTAAAGTTTCGACATCAAAATTAGAATTAAGATAAAGCCAGTTGCCAACACCTCATAAAATTTATGCTTACTTTTAAACTAAATAACGAACTGACAAACATTCAACTAACGATTTGCTTCGTCCGAAAAATCTCCGATTTCTCAGTCGCACAAATCTTATAAAATACCGTTAGACACAATTAAGAAAAAACAGCACATCGAATGAGCGACACATATTTCTGTTTCAGTGATGAAAATGGTGACTACAAAAAAGATATGACCGCTAAACAGTTACGTAGACATCCTTTTTACGTTCGTACTACACTTCTAATGAATGCGAGAGAATGGAAAAAACTGAATTCTGAATTTAGAAAACTTAAGGAGAAATATGGGTTGCCTCGTGGTAAAGAAATAAAATGGTCCTACTTGTGGAGTTTACGTCATTTAAAAAAATCTGAAAAAGCAATCCCTAAAAAAAAAGATTTTAAATTCCTAGAAGACTATGATTATCATGACTTGATAAACTTTGTCAACGATTCTCTAGGACTACTACATAACATTGAAGAGAAGAAAGTTATTGTTTCGTTCACAAAAAACGATTCAGGGACTTCTATCAATGAAAAACGTATGCTTGCCATGCACCTTCAAGAGCATATGCAACGAATTGAAATGGAACTTCAAGTTGATGACGGCAATCTAGGAGTGCTATTCTTTGACCCAATTAGTAATGAGAAAAATGAAATGTTTAGAGAAATCTATAATGACCTATTTGAGAATGGAGATTTTATAGATAATTACAGTTTTATAAAAGATAGTTTAAACATTGAGAATTCGCATCAATCAGTTGGGATACAAATTGCTGATTATATTTCAGGCGCATTCAGTGCTATTTTAAAGTCTGATATGGGTGATTATTCTTTAGGTATCAAAATGTTTAATGAACATATTAAACCATACTTAAGAAAATATAAGGGAAACATATTTGGAGTAGGAATACGAGAAGTGCCTAGAAGCGATACAACTCGTAAATGGATGAGAGAACAAATTGAAAATAATAAATAACTGTGGCTAATAATAACGGGTATAAAACATAGGGCGGAAACTTCAAAACAAATATTATTCACTTGGTCCTCTGCTAGTCCACTTAAATATATTAAAGGCCAAAAGGAATGTTTTCTTGACATAATCTAAAGTATGCCCTTTTTCTGTTCAAATATATTAGTATGGCAAAATACTAATAGCCCGCCCTTTATACCTACCATTAATGTAATGTTGAATCACCAGTTCTTAGTGTATAAGGTTAAATATTAATCTTGAAACAAAGTGAAGAAGAGATTAAAATTATATATTTAACCTAACATTTAAACCTAAGGCCATGACACCAGCAAAGCAGTTAGAGCAAATCAGACAGACCATTAAAACTTTGGAGAGTTTTGAAGAGCATACAACTGAGTCATTTAGAATAGTCTTACTTACCCTCAAACAAAAGAAAACTGCCCTCGAAAAAGAGGTGGTGCAGTCTGGCAATTAATTTGCACCATTGGCTTTATAAAATCCTTCAGATTCCTATTATTCTTGGCACTACAATTCAGTACACTTTTTTATTAATTCTTCCAGAAAAACCCATCACTTTGGGGGCATCACGTATAAAGCTTCTTATCTGAGGAAATCAAAATTCTCTTTTAACCCCTATGCGGGTTTTTATGTTCAGATTAGACTAGGGTAAAACAGAACTAATGAAGTGGGTTCTTGATTACAGCCATCTTTTCCCCAAAATCTACTATGATTAGGATAGCAAAACGAGACATCCACCTAGAGAAATTAGCCTTACAAAAGCAAGAATATATTTTCAAGTATAGTGAAAGTGACCTGAAAAAGTAGATAGTTAGTGATTCGTTAGATACCAAGCATTTTGCTCTCTTTTATAATAATTAAAAGTCAATCTGAACTTGGATGGTCTTTTAATTAACTTATATAAGCTATAAAACGTTTAATTTCTAAATTATTTAACAATTTTTTCACATTCAAGACGGTTAAAGTTAAGTTAAATATTGGATGTTTTAACGACTTATATAAGTTATAGATTTTAATAACTTGATTTACAACCAATTAATATTTAATTATGGCATTAAATAGTATTATTTATTACATTGATTTTCTGCCTATTGTCTAATATTCATCAATTCTTTAATTTAGTCATGTTGGTAATCCGAAATTTCAGGGGCACACTTTAATCACTAATACAAAAAATTATGTACTACAATCAAAATTAAGAGTTTGATGTGGATAATGACATCTTTGAGCAAGAAACGATTATCTCTAAGTTAAATCTACCGCTTTGGATATGCTGTGGGATTCAACAATATCAAATTAATTTTAAAATGGAATGAAAATGATAAAAGAGATGCCAGCCCATCAAAAGGAAGAGCTGCTGGTTAGATATCAAGACTTATTGAAATTGAATGATTTTAAAAACAAATTTTTATGGAAAAATATGAAGAATATGATAGAATAGAAAATGGAATTATTAGGAAAGTAAAAGATTCCATTCTCTTGGCAGAATCCCAGATATTTTCTGGTATGGCCAAAATAGAAGTTCTAGAAATAACAGTACAAAGTAGCGAATACCCTTTGAGTTGGGATGAAAACTATCCCTACAACATAAGAGTCAAAGTATTAGGTGTAGAAGACCCTGAAAAAATTATTTCACAAATTATGTCTAAATCAGATTTAATGGTCGAAAGGATATTACAAGTAGGTACAACCAGAGTTTTTGAAATAGATGCTTGGGACTGAAAAAACCGACTTGCAGTTAATGGACTTTAAAAAATATTCATTGGCCCTTGACTAAAAATTTTCTCATTATTCCGAGCATTTAGAACCATGGAATACTGATAGAGGAGACAAGATTAAAGATGTGATAAAATATGTGCCACCACATCAACGGTCCACCCGTTGCCCAATAATTTCCTTCTTTGATTGTTGCTGACAACGGATGTGTAACCATCAGGCAAAGTTTGCAATCGCTCATATTCCACGGGGGTTAGCCATCTGAAATCGATTTCTTTAATGGGTTTTCTTGGCCCCAATGCATAAACAACAACATTATCCTTTGCCACAGTTGTGAGGCAGTTGGATTTATCATCCTTCCTACATTCGACAAATTGAATATAGGGAATTGAATTGTTGTTGTCCCCCCTCTTTCCAGTAATTGGGTCTATCCTCCTGCCCCTCATGCCAGCGCAAAACCCACCATCTTCACTAATCTCTGAAAATTTAATGCCCTTATCTTCAGGCAATGTCACATTGGGAATATTGGTCCAATAATTCCTCACCCTGTTTTGCCCAGATACCAATCTGGAATTTATTTGGATGGGTTCAACCCCTAAAGCAGCTGTTATCACATCCTCCCATTCCTTTTTCATGACCACATTCTCCAGAAGGAAATATTGGGGTTTAATTTCTTCCAATAGTCGCACATATTCCCAAAAGATTCCTGATTTACCCTGGAAACCCGACCCGTTCCCAGCGTTTGAAAAGCTTTGGCAAGGTGAACCACCCACCAAAATATCTATCTGGGGCAAATCCCTGCCTTTTAGTTGGGTCACATCTCCCACTTGTATTGTTAGAGGGTAATTATGTTGAGCAACCTTTATCGCATATTTATCAATTTCGCTAGCATAATAGTTGGCTACCTTAACACCAGCACGTTCCAACGCTATTTGAGCGCAACTTATCCCATCGAATAAGCTAAGTACATTTATTTTTTCCTTCAATTCCCATAATCTCTACTCTCTTCTGTTATTTATGCCGTTGCATTTTAATCTCTTGCTTGGTTATATATATGTGCCGCAACAGGATTGTAAAGATTTTGTTGGTGTTTTTTTTGAAGATTGCTGACGATGGTACTTCGGGGTAGGGGATTTAATTCTTTAAAATGTTCCAGATAACCATCCTAAACTGCTAACCACGTTTTAACCCCTATGCGGGTTTTTATGTGTTATCAAATTGTGTGAAATGGAAAACGAGTTTTTTATGTTCCAGATTAGTTTAGAGTTTTACCAGGAATAAAAGTCGAATTTATACATCAATAATTTATTGAATTCCCCGTTGTACCAATAGGACCACTTCAATTTGGTGCAACGATTACCTTCTTAACTATATCTATTGGTTATGTCACTTCGGAGGGGAGAAGATTACTTTCTAAGGAGTTAAACGAAAATAGTCTTTGCTGTTTAACGGAAGTAGATTTTGATAAATCTGGTTATCTAACCCCAGACCCATCGAAAGGAAAAACAAGAAGAAACATCGACCATATATGCATGAGTAATGAGATATTAGAGACATCTGCATATAAGGCTGGTGCATGGAATCATTTTACCGATGACGGAAAAAAAATGTCTGACCACAATGGGGTTTACGCAGTGTTCTTGTAGTTTAGTTGTTTGGGAAAAGAATAAAGTACTTTAAACATGCTGTTATCCCCAGGTTTTTAGGAATAAAAATATATATTTGATTTCATATAAGCAGTTTCCTTGCATTTGAAAAAACCTCCCTAACAAATTAAAAATATGCGAATTGTAATATCACAGGACGAAGAGAATCTTAAAAAAGAGCTTTCCGAAAAGTTCAATGAATATGAAATTAAATATTCTGATGCTGATATTGGCGGTGGTGCAGATTTGTGGGTTACTGTAATTATTCTTGGCGGAGCTTTATTCTTTCAAGGCAAAAACATAAATGACAATTTAGATGCCTGGAAAAATATTGGTGACAAAATTAAATCGCTTTTTACGAAAAAAAATACACCGAGATTTATAGATAAAGAAGCATCTATTGCTTTGGCTATTTCAAAAATTTGTGAAAAGACAAAAATAAACGAAATTGAGCTTATTGACTCTCAAGCGATTATTGGTAAGGAAACTAATACTAAAGGCTTCAAATTAAATTTTTCACCATTGGATTATTATATTTTGACATTCAAGATAAATGGAATTGAGAATTTTGTGTTCTGCATTAAGTCAAATGGAGAAATTCGTTTTCAAGATTACTTTGAGAACTCTGAATGTAACTACGAATATGACTGGGATTCTTATGAAAAGAGAGAAGATTATACATCATAATTTCGCAAAATGACAATGGATAAAAAACGCAAGTCCGTAACTGCGGTTATACGAGACAGTTCGACATAGACTAAAAAAATACACAATGGACCAATCATTTAAAAACGCCAAACTTTTCAGTGAAATTTTACTTGATACGACTTTATCGGAAAATCTAAATATCGGAATGTTTAAATTAGGTTATAAAAATGGTGTTTCAACAAATACAATTCTTACTAAAAATTCTGGTTTACACGATAATTTACTTAAAAAAAAGCATGATTATACTTTCCCAATTATGGATGGAGAGTTGGAAATTTCTTTAGAACTCTGTGAAAGTAGAAATTATCAGTACAGATTATTTTGCAATAGTTCTTCCAACGGTATAAAAGGAATGCTATTTATGCTTAACCTTGATACTCAAAAAGATGCAAAAGGAATTATTTTTCTCACACAAAAAATAAAGTTTGTTGACCGTTACAAAGTGAATTCAAAACTGGCATCAGAATACCGAAGAAACAAACAGCTAATCTTTACTAATTATTTACGGAAATTGGGTTTAGAAATAACAGATAACAACGACCTGATTTTTGGAATATTTGATACTAAAACTAAAAGACTTTTAAATACAACACCCGAAAAGTTTATAAATGATTTTATCGCTATTTCAATTATTAAAGGTCATTTTATGGCAAATAAAGGGTATGAATTGGAAATTTTACCGAGTTATAAATTCGACTATAATCTATATGAAAGCAAAGACCATGAAATTGAGGTTAAATCTATCAAAATGACTATTTCAAAAACTAATAGAGTTATTCCTCTTGGCATACGATATAAAATATTAGAAAGAGATAACGGAGAATGTAAACTTTGTGGAAAAAATCCAGAAAGAAATGGTGTGATACTTCATATAGACCATATTTTGCCATACTCTCTTGGTGGATTAACTGCAATGGATAATTTACAAACGTTATGTTCCGACTGTAATATAGGAAAGAGTAATAAATTCCAAACAAACTGGATTTAAAACCTATGAACGAATCCAACAGAGCAGTTAGAGCAAATCAGACAGACCATTAAGTCTTTGGAGAGCTGTGAAGAGCATACAATTGATTTATTTAGAATAGACCCTCAAACAAAAGGAACCTGGAACCTCGGCAGTGGTAAGTTGCGAAAAGGGGTTTGGTGAACTTTGAGAGGGAGTTATGAATATGCAGATGGTAATAAATTACTCAATAATTGCTGATGTGGGTGTAGAATTAGAAAAATCTAATTTTAATAACCTTTCCTTAATATAATCTTCATACACCAGGGTCCAATCCTTGCTTTTCTGGCCGTAAGGGCTGGAGCCTTTATAAACCATACCAATTAGAAGGATTTTAACACTAGCTTTGTCCCAGGAATAGGAATCTGATAAATATTCTCCTCGCTGCACTATTGGGGAATATTCAGGCTCTGCTTGCATCTTATGGTTTACAACATTAATGATATCCTTCAAATCCCTGTCGTTAATATTTTTCTGAGTGATAGAAGAAATATATTTCCCCCCAAGAAGTTCCATTTCAACATCAGTATTGCCTCGGAGTTCTACAACCTCAAATTTATGGTCACCAAAAGTATAGACATCCTTCAGTCTGACATTTTCCCTTGAGATTGTATCTCCAATCGTATAGCCTGCTATTTCGAAAGTTGGCTGCACAAATGTCTTATTTTCGGTCAGCTCCACCTCATCCTCCAATTTGAAAACTTCACTATAATACATGTCTTTAGCAATTTCCTTAAATAAAATGAGTTTGATGCCATTAAAATCTCTAATGTCGTAACGAAAAGTATCAATTCTAACCGAGTCCCTATTTAAGACACGTTTATAGTCCTCAGTCAATTTTCCCAATCCCATTCTTTGTGTCACCAGAACGGTTGAATCAAGCTTTTGTATGGGAATCAATGTGTCCCCCTGCATTTGCTTTTTAGAAGCATCGAAACTTGTGTAAGTGTGGTAAAAACCGTTTTCAATTACAACATTTCCTCCAGCTGATGACCATTTATAATTATAGAACTCACCTTTTTCTGAATCTGAACAGCTTGTAGCAAAAGTAATGAGAATTAGCAGGGAAGCCTTTTTAAAAACTTTTTTGATATTTCTATTTGTTATTCTTTTTCTGGTCATCGTGTTGGATTATATACTAAATATAGAATTTTTACCCGACAAATATCCGTTCAGAAGCTACTATCTTAAACTGGTACAGGATAATGTTTAGAGAATAATTATCCAAGTTAAAGTCAATAAAGAGTTTTCTGCATTTCATCTCCCATAGGTTAACTCAACCTGCCTAACTGGTAAAACATTAAAGAACATAAAACACTTATTCTTTTGGAAAGATAACAAATGAGATAAAACGTGCTATTATCCCGATGCTTATACTAATAAAAAGATATATTTGACTTCATTAAACCAGTTGTATGGCATAATGAAGCATTCAACAATTAATAAATAACATTAAAACAAAAAAATCGAAATGAAAAAAACATTTTTGACTCTAGTACTTTTCGTTTTTGCGTCAAGCCTATTTTCGCAATCCTTTGTAAGTCCAATGGGATTTGTAGAAAATGAAACAAATAAGCAGAAAGTAATTGCTTATATTAAAAAACAAGTAAAGGAAGATTATTCTGCTATTGGGATGGACGACCCATCTACTTTGCGAATGATGGAGAATGAAAACTTAGATGCTTTTAAAAAGTTAACAAAAGTTTCAAACACAACGCTACTTAAAAAAGTGATTAAAACATATTGTGAAATAGGTATGTGTAATTATTCGACAATTCTAATGATGTATATTGAACAAAATAAAGCAAGTAAGAAAACATTAGAATGGTAGGTAATATTATTAAAGTTGAGACTTTTTTATTTGCTTATATGGATTATGTAGTTATTTGAAAACAAATGAAATATGAAAAAAATAATTATTTATTCAATATTGTTAATCTTAGCAATTGGGTGTTCCCAAAGTAAAAAAGAGCTGTATGAGATAACAGATGAATTTGTATTATCATTAGAAACTACCTACGAAAGCTATGGAGTTTTGGGATGTTCAAAATATTCAGAAACAACTACTGATGGATTATACACTGTTATGCCAATAGGTCGATTAATTAATGTAAAGATTCAAAAATTTGTAGATGATGAAGAGTATGAAAGTTTGAGGAGAAGTTTAGAGAAACATTACAAAAATAACCATAGAGTTAATAAAGTGTATATAAATCAAGGAGGTACAATAATGGTTGATTGTAGAAATTAGGCCAAACGACACTATGCAAGTAACCGTTAGCATTCATACAGAAGCCTATTATATAAAGCATCTTCCAACTGGTCACAAAATTGGTTTAGTTTGGGAGGACGGAAAAACCTTAAATGGTAAAGAAAATGATTTTTTTGTTAGGGAGCCTAATCTGTAACTTATGTACCAAGAAATCTTATATTTAAAAAGTTAAACTGAAGGCATAATTGTTCTGCCTTTTATGAATATCCAATATTAAAAGGGGCACATTTTAATAATAATGCACCCCCTTTTTAATCAACTCAAATCTTCGGTTGGAGCAATAGGAGCATCACGTTTGACAGCGGAAATTCCGTTTTCCCTCCCCTGACTAGAAACATAATTTTCACTTCTTCCTATAATTTCACCATTTCGAGCTTTAAGGTTGAAGGTGTAGTTTCCAGTATTATCCCTTCGGTCATAGTAATTATCATAGGGGGCATGAACTTTGACAGAACCGATTCCGTCAATACAACTTTGTTTAGAATAGTAACTCTCACTACTCAGAATAATCTCTCCATTTATGGAACGTAACCTGAAATAATATTGGGAGTTGGCATTGCTTTTTTCAATTTGAAACTTGGGGTTTTGCATTTTTTAATTTGTTATAAAATATTACACATCCATTTCCATAGAGGACGCCTGGGGTAAACTGCTTTTTCTTAATAGCTAAAAGCTTAGCTGAACCTTTCTGTAGGTTTACTTTTCTTTACGGACTCCTTTGAAGGGTGTAGAACTGGATGTTTTTACATCCATAAACCTTCCAGTATCTGCATCTCTTTTAACCCATAATCCATTTTGTGGATTTTGAACTTGAGAGCGACTTTTTACTGCGCCTTTTCTGGAATTATCCTTTGGTGGATTTGTAGCCATAATTTTATTTTTTTTGTTAGAGAATGATTCTTTAACTTCTCGACATAAAGGACTTGACGACATATGTTTCATATGTAAAACATCTGTGCTAACAAAGAAACAAAAAAAGTTTGTTTCACACAAGAAACAATCGTATATTTGATGAAACATTATTAACAATTTTCTCCACTTATTAACAATGAGTACAACTTTAGACACTTTAAAGTTTGCTGAGATGATAAAATCTAAGCGAGGTAGCAAGGGTTTACGAGCTCTTGCTTCCGAAATACATGTAAGTGCATCAACCCTTTCAAGGATTGAGCAAGGGAACTTGCCAGATATTGATACTTACATGAGATTATGTGAATGGTTAGAGGTTTCACCAGAATTTTTCACTCATTCACAGAAAAATGAGGATAGTTCAAAGGGTGGAGTAATTGCTCACTTAAGAGCAGATAGAAGTCTTCCACCTGAAACAGCCGAAGCCTTAATACAAATGATAAACCTTGCTTATGCCTCTGCCTCAAAAAAAGATTAAGTATAAAAGAGGCTTCAAAAAATGGTCGGATGATAAAGCTATTGACCTGAGGAAAAATATGGGTTTAATTTCTTCTGCTCCATTATGTGCTTTTGAATTATGTGAGCATCTTGAAATACCTTTACTTCGGCCAGAAAATGTTCCAGGGATTTCGCAGGAGCTTCTTACGGTTCTTTTAAAACCAGGGGAAACGTATTGGTCGGCAGCTTCTATTCCGATAACTGATAATGATTATATAATAATTCATAACCCAATTCACTCTCCTGCTAGACAGCAAAGCGATATAATGCATGAAGTAGCCCATATTCTTTGTGGACACGTGGTTCCTCCCGAAAAAAAAGCAACGGGTTTATCTGGGTTTTTAAGAAACCATGACGAGGCTCAGGAAAATGAAGCCGAATGGTTGGGGGCTTGTTTACAATTACCACGGCCAGCATTACTGTGGGCGTTAAAGAAGAAAATGAAGATGGAGGAAATAGGAAATTTTTTCCAGGCGAGTGTAGAGATGGTTAGGTATCGCATTAACATTACAGGAGTTAAAAAACAATTAGCATATAGTAAATTCTGATACCACTCCTTTCAGGAATTAAATTTATTGATTTCCTCAAAAAGTTTTTAGTGTTTTTTTTATTTGTTCAATAAATGTCTTTTTCTGACTGCCAATTTTCAAATCCGACAAATAGAAGGTTCCACTTCCAATAAGCCAAAATACCTTATCCACTGAATATGCAGTTGTATTATTTTCTTTGGCAATTCTATCAATTACTTTCAAAGTTTGATAGTCTAATTTCGTTACTGACTTTTCATTCTGGTCAATTAGTCCGAGGGCTTTAAAAATGTCCTTTAAATGAACATCTGGTTTGCCATATTCAGAGAATCCCAATTCTTTTAAAAAGTCACATGCAAGTGGAAAACCTATTCCTGATATTTCATAACTTATCATCAATGGAAGTGCTGGTTTGGCTCTAAAATCCTCAGCAAAAAAGTCAGCCCATTTATAAAAGTCATCAACGTCTTTAAAAGAGCAAAGAAAATGTGCTGCATCAATTACTGATTGACAATATTGAGGCCATATACTTCTACTCGTTCTTCTTATTTGTCCATGTGGATTCAAGGATTCAATTATGCGGTCAAGAAGCTTGTCTTTTTCGGATTTGTTATAGGCTTCTGCAACCTTAACAGGGTCAAAGTCAAAAAGAACCTTGCTCAAATTTTCAAGTCCATTTATTGAACCTCCAATGACTTTTGAACTCATTTGTTTGTTTTGGGCAGATACGCAAATCTTGAAATATACTATCGATAGGTCCTTTGGTTTGCTATGTACCGATTTCAAATGCTTGTTCAAAATAACATCCGTCACCGCAGGAAATGAAGAAAGAAATTTAATAGCAGTTTTATATAGTTCTTTGTCTGTCATTTTAAATTATTCACATCGTTTTTCGTAAAAATGAGTTTTGTGGTTTGAGCACATGATTTAACAAATAAAAACAGAATAGAAAACCTCTAGGATTTTCGTGAGGAGGTTTGCTCTAGCAATTAATTTTGTAGGGTGTCGTCATTAGTAATTAATTCTTCATACCTCATTCCCTTGCACCTGAAACAAATTCCGTTTTGAACGTGACTATATTCAGGAAAAACTCCTGCTCCGTGACACTAATAGTTCGTCAATTCTAAGCTGCATTTTTAAATTGTATTGAACGTCTCGTATAAAAACAGCTAGAGCCGCTGGAGTAGTTTATAAAATGACAAAAAACTCTTCTTCATTAGCATCAACTTCAATCTGACCGCCAATGGTCACAAGAAAATGAGTTGGTTTAGAATCATTGACTTTAAAAATCTTTTCTTTTCGAAATAGAGGTTCCCATAAATATTTGTGGGGCTTTCTAAACAATTATTGGTAATCTACAGTTGGCACCAAGATTTTGTTTTCCCGCCCAACCTGCTATTATCGAAATTCATAATTGGTCCAAAAATTCGAGAATGCATCAGTAATTATAGTTCCTAAAATCTTAGTGATTACTGGTGAATCTACAATTGGCACTAATTCTATGTTGTGAGGGTTGGATTCAAAAAGTTCATATAAAACCCATCTTCCAGTCACTTCGGAGAATTCTTCCCGACCGTTTATTTCCCCAGACTTGGTTAATTCAACGATTAAATTTCCGTAATCAGATATTTGAGAAGTAGCCGCAGAATTCCAGTCATGAGCAGATTTATTAATTTCTGAAATATATTGAATAGTTTCTTTGGGATTGAAATAATTTGACACCTGTAACAAAATAATTCCTATGCTAGCATTAGTGACCAATATATCAAAGTCTTCTAACAGACCCGAATCGGGTATAACAGAAAGTTCGGGAAATTTATTTACTAAAGGCATAAAACTTGAGACAGCTGAACCATATGCCAATTTCACTATCAAGTCGGATTTAATATTTCTTTTCTTCTTACCGAGAAAATTAAAAAATTTCATTAATGATTATTGTTTTCTGAAAGATACAAAAATTAAAGTTTTTGAAAAAAAGGTAGTTTCAGACAGGTTCATTTCCTACATGGAGCAGAATCAAGAAGTATATCTATAGGAAAAACCCTAACTTGTTTTTCATTTCCATTCCATAAATCAATAAATATATAGCTGTCATTATAATATAAAATATTGTAATGGGTAATTGGATATGGTTCCTTAAGTAACGTACACACAATATTGCTGGAATTGGGAATTTCTTCGACATCATTTATTTTAGATATTGTAATGTACCAAAAATATGCTATACCTCCAAAATAGATAATCCCTGATAAAAAAAGACCAAAATTTAATCCCACCATTCCTCTTTTAGTGATTTTTAATCCTCCAGTTTCATAGCTGGGAAACTTTATATCATGTCTAACAATTAATAGTGCAAAAAAAAACCATGGCAAAGAAACTCCAATATATTGGAGTAGAAGTAAAAAAAGTTCCAGGTTCAGGACGATAGAAGGTAAATAGAAAGAGAAAACTTGCAACTCCTAAATAGTAATTTAAATGATAATCTGCTTCAATATAATAAACTAACCTGCCTAATAGATAAAATGTTAATAATGCGGTCAGAAGAATTAAACCATCCACTAACATCTGACTTCCAGAAAAAAATCGGATTAAATTGGGGTCAATCTTAAATAGAACAATTAGTTGAGTTCCTCCACCTAATATAAGAAAGAGGGCCGCCAATAGTGGAATATTGTCTTTAAATTTTCGGATATGGTCTGAAAGACCTTGTTTGGATTTAAAATGGTGGTGGGGGTGCAATTTTAGACTGTACTTATCATACGCTGAAATTCACGCTTTTCTTTCCGACAAAAACGGCAAAAAATGAATTCAAATAACTCATAGTTCAGAATTAAATCATGTACACAATAAAAGGGCATCCTTTACTATTTCAAAGTTCTTGTATAAACCAGATTATGCCTATGTTGAATACACTAAAATGAACTAAATAAGTAGATTTAAGGTGTATTATTTTGCCACCCTAAATAAATA
>Ga0307486_1002206_pt1 | contig 13851 bp, 14 predicted proteins | sample CBIW02metaG_FD_203663 | JGI IMG/M metagenome (GOLD analysis project Ga0307486, IMG submission 203663) | Sea-ice brine microbial communities from Beaufort Sea near Barrow, Alaska, United States - CBIW 0.2 | ecosystem: Environmental > Aquatic > Marine > Coastal | place: USA: Alaska | collected... | reverse complement strand
GGCGACAAGAACGACAAGAACTCAGGCGACAAGAACAGCAACTCGGGTCGCGGCTCGTCGGATTCCGATGCGGATAATGGCGACAACGACGGCGAGAACAGCTCAGACAACGAGTCTGGTTCAGGCCGCAACCGCAATCGCAATCGCAACCGCAACAGCCAGAACAATGACGGTTCAGGTCGCCAGAACAACCGTCGCCAAAACAACAGCGGTGGCGGAAACAACGAGCCTCGCGAAAACCGCGAACCTCGTGAGCCCCGTGAAAACCGCGACAACCGCGGCAACAACGGCCCCAACAACCAAGACGACTCGCGCGGCGGAGACGCCGATTCCGAGCGCGGAGGCCGCGGTCGCTACCGTGACCGCAAGCGTGGCCGTGGAAGCATGGGCGACGACTTCGAGCCCGAAATTTCCGACGACGACGTACTGATCCCGGTTGCCGGCATCCTCGACGTTCTCGACAACTACGCCTTCGTGCGCACCACCGGTTACCTTCCCGGTAACAGCGACGTCTACGTTTCGCTCGGCCAGGTCAAGAAGTACAACCTGCGCAAGGGTGACGCCGTGGTTGGTGCAATCCGCCAGCCGCGTGATGGTGACAACAGCCAGGGCCGCCAGAAGTACAACGCAATCGTGCGCATCGACTCGATCAACGGTCTGCCCGTTGACGAGGCTGCTGACCGCGTTGAATTCGGCAAGCTCACCCCGCTCTACCCGCAGGAACGTCTGCGCCTCGAGACCGAGCCGTCGATGCTGTCGACGCGGATCATCGACCTCGCCGCTCCGATCGGCAAGGGCCAGCGAGGCCTGATCGTTTCGCCTCCCAAGGCAGGCAAGACGCAGGTTCTGCAGGCCATCGCGAACGCAATCTCCAAGAACAACCCCGAGGTTCATCTCATGGTCGTTCTCGTTGACGAGCGTCCCGAAGAGGTCACCGACATGCAGCGCACCGTCAAGGGCGAAGTTATTGCTTCGACCTTCGACCGTCCGGCTGAAGACCACACCACGGTGGCTGAACTTGCCATCGAACGCGCTAAGCGCCTCGTTGAGCTCGGTCACGACGTTGTCGTGCTGCTCGACTCGATCACGCGCCTCGGCCGTGCATACAACCTGACGGCACCGCAGTCGGGTCGCGTTCTCTCAGGCGGCGTCGACTCTGCTGCGCTGTACCCGCCGAAGCGTTTCTTCGGTGCGGCACGCAACGTTGAAGAGGGCGGTTCGCTCACCATCATCGCTACCGCGCTCGTCGAGACCGGTTCGAAGATGGATGAAGTTATCTTTGAAGAGTTCAAGGGCACCGGAAACATGGAGCTCCGTCTCTCTCGCCAGCTCGCTGACAAGCGCATCTTCCCCGCGGTGGATGTCAACGCATCCGGTACGCGTCGCGAAGAAATGCTTCTCGGTGCTGACGAAGTGAAGGTCACCTGGAACTTGCGTCGCGCACTTGCTGGTCTCGATCAGCAAGCCGCACTTGAGATCGTGTTGAATAAGCTGAAGGAAACGCAGTCGAACGTTGAGTTCCTCATGCAGATCCAGAAGTCGCTTCCTTCCACCAACGGCAAAAAAGAGGACTAACAATGTTCGAGTCAGTACAGTCGCTGCTGACCGAGCATGCGGATCTCGAGGGCCAGCTAGCTGACCCCGAGCTCCACTCTGACCCGGTCCGCTCCAAAAAAGTTAACCGACGTTACGCGGAGTTGTCGCGCATTGTTGCGGCATACAACAACTGGCGTCAGTTGACGGATGACCTTGAGGCAGCCACCGAAATGGCTGACGAAGATGAGTCGTTCGCTGAAGAGGTTCCGGGTATCACCGAAGCGCTTGACGCTGCTCAGGAGAAGCTTCGTCGCATTCTGATTCCGCGTGATCCCAACGATTCCCGTGACGTGATCATGGAAATCAAAATGGGTGAGGGCGGAGCGGAATCGGCGCTCTTCGCTGGCGACCTGCTGCGCATGTACTTGCACTATGCAGAGTCAAAAAAGTGGAAAACGGAGATCATCGAGCAGACGTCGAGCGACCTCGGCGGAATCAAAGATGTCCAGTTGGCATTTAAGGGATCGTCGAGCGACCCCGCTGAAGGCGTTTGGGCTCATTTGAAGTACGAGGGGGGAGTGCACCGCGTTCAGCGCGTGCCCGCCACCGAGTCTCAGGGGCGCATCCACACCTCGGCAGCCGGAGTCCTCGTGTTCCCTGAGGTCGATGAGCCAGAAGAGGTTGAGATCAGCCAGAACGATCTCAAGATTGACGTCTACCGTTCGTCTGGCCCTGGTGGTCAGTCGGTCAACACGACTGACTCTGCTGTTCGCATTACTCACCTTCCGACCGGCATCGTTGTGGCTATGCAGAACGAGAAATCGCAACTGCAAAACCGCGAAGCCGGCATGCGAGTGTTGCGTGCGCGCATCCTGGCCCGCTATCAAGAGGAAGCGGATGCGGAAGCTAGCGAGTACCGCAAGAGCCAGATTCGTACGATGGACCGTTCCGAGCGCATCCGCACGTACAACTTCCCCGAGAACCGCATCGCTGATCACCGCACGGGATACAAGGCCTACAACCTTGATCAAGCGATCAACGGCATGCTTGAGCCTGTTATTCAGTCGTGCATCATTGCTGACGAAGAAGCGCGCTTGGCTGCCGTGGGAAACGACTCCTGAGCGACGCAACCTCTGCCAAGAACGATTTCAGTGTCGCTGACCTCATTGGCAGCGGCACTGAGCTGTTGAGTGCTGGGGGAGTGTCGAGCCCGTCCGTTGATGCTGAACTTCTCATTGCGCATGTTCTTGAGTTGAGCCGTGGTGAGCTTCGCGTTCGTGCCGTCACTGGTGCGACCGTTTCAGCTGAGCAAGAGTCACTCGTTCGTCAGCTGTTTGCTCGCCGTGCTGCGCGGGAGCCGTTGCAGCACATCACGGGAATCGCACCCTTTCGCAATCTGGAACTCCGGGTCGGGCCCGGGGTGTTCGTGCCGCGTCCCGAAACCGAAATTGTTGTGCAGTTCGCGATCGATGCGCTCCATGCCAGCGCTACTCCTGAGCCGATTGGTATCGATCTCGGCACCGGAAGCGGCGCGATCGCGCTATCGATGGCTACCGAGGTGCCACGTTCACGCATCTATGCGGTTGAGCTTTCTGCCGACGCGATGCCATACACGAGTGAAAACTTTCGCCGCTACGGTTCCGATAACGCGACTCTCATCAACGCCGACCTCGGCGACGCGTTCACTGAGCTCAATGGTTCGGTGGATGTCGTCATCTCGAACCCGCCATACATTCCTGCCGCAGCGATTCCGCGGGACATCGAGGTCCAACTTCACGATCCTGCCCTCGCACTGTACGGAGGAGAAGACGGGTTGGATGTCGTACGCCGCGTGTCAATCACAGCGCGGCGTCTGCTGCACCAGGGCGGCACTCTCGTGCTCGAGCATGGCGAAGAGCAAGCATCGGCTATTGCCGCGCTGCTCACGGCGGACGGCTGGAACGCCATATCCCGTCACAAGGATCTGCTCGGTCGAGACCGCGCAACTACCGCGATGCTCTAACGGCAAAGTCCGGTGCCTTTATTCCGGCGGTTAGGCGCGTAAGGCGGCGAACTCTTCAATCGCTCGGTGCAGCCCTGCACAGTTGAGAAATTGGTGGCTGGTGATTCCGAGTCGCTGAGCAGAGTCAACATTTTCTTGCATGTCATCAACGAAGAATGCGTTGTGGGCTTCGACGCCGTAGGCCTCAAGCGTGCGCTCAAACACGGCAGGATCGGGTTTGCGGGCCCCATAGTGACTTGACGTGCGCAGGTGATCGCCAAAAATCTGGACAAGTTCGGGGGCGAGCATCGGCAGATGGTCGCCAAGCAGTGCACCGTTGTTGGTGAGGAGAGTTGTCTGACCCAGTTCGGCGGCGCGTTGGGCTGCCGCGAGCGAATTGGGCCACACCGTCATCGCGGCGGCCCTGATTTCGACCCAACGGGCGACATCCACCGATTGACCGATCGCGAGCTCAAACGCCGCTAAGTACTCTTCACCGGTTGTATAGAGACCAGCTTCGGCACCGAATTCTCCTTCATCGTGCCACCACAACCGGCGTAATTCGAGAAAGCTGAGGCCGGTGAGCTCGCTCATCGCAGCCATTCGCGCACGCCAGTCATACTCATAGAGCACGTCATCCATGTCGAAAATGAAAAGCAGCGTCATTGTTGGCCATCGCTAACTGGTAGTCGTGACCAGTCTTTCACTGTTTCGACCGGTACCATGTTGGGGACATGGATGACCTCTACGATTGCTCAGACGACGCACAGCTACTTACCGGAATGCGCCTCGCCCGCATTGCTATCGGCCGCGGTGATCTAGTCGTCATCCCTACAGACACCGTTTACGGTGTCGCCGCGGATGCCTTCCAGCCTGAGGCAGTGCAGAAGCTAATTGACGCTAAGGGCCGCACCCGCCAGTCGCCTCCGCCAGTGCTCATCCCGGGAATCCCCACCCTCGATGCGCTAGCGGCTGAGGTGCCCGCTGAGGTGCGCACGCTCGTTGCCGAATTCTGGCCAGGTGGCCTCACGATAATTTTGCCCGCCCAGCCATCGCTGAGTTGGGATCTGGGGGAGACCAACGGCACTGTAGCTTTGCGGATGCCGTCGAGCCGGATCGCCCGTGAACTTCTGTCTGAGACTGGACCACTCGCTGTTTCGAGCGCGAATAGCACGGGGCTACCTGCTGCGCGTTCTGCGGCTGAGGCTCAAGAGATGCTTGGCGAGTCTGTGTCGGTATATCTCGATGACGGCGAGAGCGGCGAGCTTGCATCGACGATTGTTGATGCCACCGGCTTGCTCGTTGAGGGTGGCAAGCTGCGCATCGTGCGCGAGGGCGTAATTTCGGCTGATGCCATCCGAAAGCTGATCGGGGCTGACCGATGCGAATAATTTTCTACATGCTCATCGCCGGAGCGGCGGCGATTGTCACGTACGCTCTCGCACTCCTTGTGCTCAAACTGAGTCTCAAATATCGGCTCTACCCGAAGGTTCGTCAACGTGACGTGCACACAACACCAACGCCACGGCTTGGCGGTGTTGCAATGTTCTTTGGCATTGTCGCCGCGTTCGCTATCGCGTCGAGCCTCGACAATTTTTCTCTGATATTCAATGAGCCTGGCAAAGTATTCGGCCTTTTGGGTGCGGCACTCATCATCGTGGTTATCGGGGTCGCCGACGACATTTGGGATCTTGACTGGCTGACGAAGCTTGCCGGTCAGATCATCGCGGCGGGAGTGCTGGCGTGGCAGGGAGTGCAGCTTTCCACGTTGCCCATTGGCGGTAAGGCAATCCTTTCGCCATACCTCTCGCTCATCCTCACCATATTCGTCGTCGTTTTGGTGATGAACGCCGTCAACTTCATCGACGGTCTTGACGGTCTCGTCGCCGGGGTCGCAGCGATCGCCAGCAGTGTGTTCTTCGTCTATGCGTACCTTCTGCAGTCTCAAGCCCAAACTGAGTACTTCAACCTCGCATCGTTAACAACGGCGATTCTCATCGGCGCTTGTGTTGGATTTCTGCCGGTCAACTTTCACCCGGCCAAGATGTTCATGGGCGATGCTGGGGCGCTTCTTGTCGGCCTCCTCATGGCGGCATCCGCAATCTCGGTCACCGGCCAAGTGGATGCCAGCTACCTGTCCCAGCCTGACAAGTTCACGCTCGAATTCTTGCCGGCGTTCATTCCGATTTTGCTTCCGGTCGCCGTGCTCGTTATCCCGTTGCTGGACTTTGGCCTCGCCATAATCCGTCGTCTTCGGGCGGGCAAGTCCCCGTTTACAGCGGATCGCAAGCACTTGCACCACCGACTGCTCGACATGGGCCATTCACACTTGCACGCGGTGCTCATCCTGTACGCCTGGACTTTTGTTGCTTCGGTCGGAGTGATGGCGTTCACCTTCGTTCCATGGCGCTGGGCAGCACTCATGTTTCTTGCCGGGCTCGCGATCTGCGCTGTAATCACTCTCGCGCCGCTGAGCCGTCAGAAGTCTCGTGAAGCTGCAGCTCAACGCACCGGAGCTGCACCAGAGTTCGCTAGCGGAGACGCACGCTATGACGGTTTGGATGCTGCATCCACCGATACCTCACCAACGCCACACACGAAGGAACCCACCGCATGAAGTCTTCCGCCATTCTCGGCCGTGCACTCGCCTATGGCGCAATACTGACGGTTGTGATCGCCGTGCTCGGATCGGTCATAGGGTTTCTAGTCGCAGGCACCCCGGGGCTCATCAGTGCGCTGATCGGGGCCGGCCTCACTGCCCTGTTTATGGGCTTCACGGCTGGCAGCATTGTGCTCGCATCGCGGGCGACAAATGGTGATCCTTCGAGCACGCTGTTCTTCGGAATCGTTCTCGGCGCCTGGCTGCTCAAGTTCATTGTCTTCATCGCAATTCTGGTGGTGCTGCGCGGACAACCGTTCTTGGAGCCACTCGTATTCTTCTTTGCGATCCTCGCCGCAGTGATCGGCAGCCTCGTCGTGGACGTGCTCGCTTTCGTTCGCGCCCGTGAAAGCTACGTGCCAGGAGTGAGCTTGCCAGGTGACGATAGCTCGACGTCAAACTAATTCGTCGGATTCGCGTTCGGATTCGTCAGCAGGCTAAATCTCTTGATAGAGTTTTACCCGTTCGACCCCCACTTCCATCGCCGCGTGCTTGCACGCCCCGATTCTGGAGACAGCGCTGTTATATCACGCTCTCACATTTTTAGCCCCCTTTGCCACCGATGACGGATCCGGCGACGGTGGCTTTAAAGGCCCCTCGTTAGCCGACTTCTTCCCGCCGGCACTCCTCTTTGAAGGCACGCCCTTCGAGATCAACCGCGTCATATTGGTTCGCTTTATTGCGCTCGCCGTCGTGATTCTGTTGTTCTGGCTTGGAACTCGTCGACTGCGGCTCATCCCAGGTCGTGCGCAAAGCCTTCTCGAGATGGCAGTCGGCTTCGTGCAGATCAATATCGCCGAAGGCGCTTTAGGCAAGGAAGAGGCCAAGCGCTTCATGCCGCTTCTCGCGAGCATGTTCTTCATGATCTTGGCAATGAACCTCACGGGAATCATCCCTGGGTTGAACATTGCGGGAACATCGGTGATCGGCGTACCGCTCGTTCTTGCGCTCGTCGCCTATGTTGTCTTCATTTATGCGGGAATCAAGAAGCAGGGAGTCAGGTTCTTCAAGGCTTCCCTATTCCCCGCGGGCGTGCCGTGGCCGCTGTACATAATCGTTACGCCAATCGAGTTCGTATCAACATTCGTGCTTCGCCCAGTGACGCTCGCACTGCGACTTCTCATGAACATGATCGCGGGCCACATGCTGCTCGTGCTGTGTTTCTCTGCGACGCAATTCTTCTTGTTCACGGCGGGAGGGCTCTTTGGGCTCTTCAGTATCGGAACCCTCGCTTTTGGACTTATTTTTACGATCTTCGAACTACTCGTTGCGGTACTGCAGGCATATGTCTTCACATTCCTGACTGCCGTATACATCCAGCTCGCGCTGGTCGAAGAGCACTAGACCGATCCTGGCACCCGCCTGGATTAGAAAACCACGGAAGGAAACACAAATGAACGTCGCTGAGCTGACTGGAAACATTGCACCCCTCGCATTCGGTGTTGCAACCATCGGACCCGCTATCGGTGTAGGCATCGTTGTTGGCAAGACCGTTGAGTCGGTTGCACGCCAGCCAGAACTGCAGGGACGCCTCACGGGTCTCATGTTCTTGGGTATTGCATTCACTGAGGCACTCGCATTCATCGCGATCGCTGTTGCATTCATCCCGTTCCCGTAACCACTAACTAACCGAGGAGGCTGGGATGCAAAGCGCACTACTGGCTGCTGCAACAGAAGAGGTAATCAACCCTCTTCTCCCTGCAAGCTACGACATCATTTGGTCAGCGGTTGTCTTCGCTATCATCTTGTTCTTCTTCTGGAAGAAGTTCCTTCCGGCTCTGACCAAGGCGTTGGATGCCCGCTCCGAGGCCATCGAAGGTGGCATCAAGAAGGCTGAGATCGCTCAGGCAGAAGCCGCTGCCGCTCTCGAGCAGTACAAGACGCAGCTCGCTGAGGGCCGTGCCGAGGCCGCGAAGATTCGCGAACAGGCACGACTTGAGGGCACCGCGATCGTCAACGAGCTCAAGGAGCAGGCGACGATCGAGGCTGCACGGATCACCGTGAACGCACAGGCAACGATTGAAGCAGAACGTCAGGCGGCTCTCGTTTCGCTCCGCACCGAGGTTGGGTCTTTGGCCATCGACCTCGCGTCAGGCGTCATCGGGCAGAGCTTGACGGACGACAAGAAGTCTTCCGCGCTCGTCGACCAGTTCCTGGCCGACCTTGAGTCTTCAGAGAAGGCGAAGGCGAAGAAGTAATGGGATCAGCTACGAGAGAAGCGCTTGTCGCAGCGAAGGCTGCTTTGGCATCCGTTACTGCCAAGAACTCTCTGACCACTGGCGCAGAGCTGTTTCAAGCCGGCCGTGCAGTGGGCGGTTCCGCCCAGTTGCGTTCCGCATTGGCAGACCCTGCAGCCTCTGCGAAAGACAAGACCGCGGTTGTCGGTTCGGTTTTCTCGTCGCTGAGCGCCTCGACGCGCACCGTGCTCTCGGCTCTCGTGAGTGCTCGCTGGTCGAGTGCTGACGATCTGCTCGCAGGGATCGAAGAGATCGCGATTCGTTCGATCGCCCAGTCGGCACCGGCGAAGCTTTCGATCGACGGCGAGCTGTTCGCGTTCGGCGAGACGGTTTCCTCCGATGCTGAACTGGAGCTCGCCGTAGGCAGCAAGCTGGGCACATCAGAGTCGAAGTCGGAACTCATTAGCTCATTGCTCACGGGCAAGGCTTCCGAGCAGACGATCGTCATCATCGATCACCTCGTTCAACAGCCTCGCGGCCGCCGCATCGGCGAACTGATCTCTACGGCAGCAGACATTGTTGCTGATCAAGCAGGTCAGTCGATTGCAACCATCACGACTGCTGCACCGCTTAAGGCAGCGCAGCTCGAACGCTTGCGCTCAGGCCTAGCAAACAACTACGGACGCGAGCTCATGCTCAACATTCGCCTCGACCCCTCGCTCATCGGTGGGGTACGCGTTCAGATCGGTGACGAAGTCATCGACGGCAGCGTTTCCACCAAGCTCAACGACCTCAGGATCCAACTCGCGGGCTAGCGAGTTAGCAGACCTTTCCACGGAATAGGAAAACACAATGGCAGAACTCAGCATCAGTCCGGACGACATCCGCGACGCGCTCAAGGACTTCGTCAAGGCATACGAGCCAGGCAAGGCTTCGACGACCGAGACCGGAACGGTTGTAGACGCCGCCGACGGCATCGCGCACGTTGACGGCCTCCCCGGCGTCATGGCCAACGAGCTTATTCGCTTCGCTGACGGCACCCTGGGCCTGGCCCAGAACCTCGACGAAGACGAAATCGGTGTAGTCGTTCTTGGTGAGTTCACCGGAATCGTCGAGGGTATGGAAGTTGCCCGCACCGGTGAAGTGCTTTCCGCACCAGTCGGTGACGCCTTCCTCGGTCGTGTTATCGACCCGCTCGGCGCCCCCATCGATGGTCTCGGTGAGATCAAGGCCGAAGGCCGTCGTGCGCTAGAGCTTCAGGCTCCCGGCGTTATGGACCGCAAGAGTGTCCACGAGCCCATGCAGACCGGAATCAAGGCCATCGACGCCATGATCCCGATTGGCCGCGGCCAGCGCCAGCTAATCATTGGTGACCGCCAGACGGGTAAAACCGCCATCGCGATCGACACCATCATCAACCAGAAAGAAAACTGGGAGTCGGGCGACGAGAACAAGCAGGTTCGCTGCATCTACGTCGCAATCGGCCAAAAGGGCTCGACGATTGCTGCTGTCAAGGGCGCACTCGAAGAGGCCGGCGCGATGGAGTACACCACCATCGTTGCTGCTCCAGCATCTGACCCCGCAGGTTTCAAGTACCTCGCTCCCTACACCGGTTCGGCCATTGGCCAGCACTGGATGTACGGCGGCAAGCACGTACTCATCATCTTCGATGACCTTTCCAAGCAGGCGGAGGCCTACCGTGCCGTATCGCTGCTGCTTCGGCGCCCGCCAGGGCGTGAGGCATACCCCGGTGACGTGTTCTACCTGCACTCCCGACTGCTCGAACGTTGTGCCAAGCTCTCCGACGAGCTCGGTGCCGGATCGATGACGGGACTACCCATCGTCGAAACCAAGGCAAACGACGTCGCTGCCTACATCCCGACCAACGTGATCTCGATCACCGACGGCCAGATCTTCTTGCAGTCCGACCTCTTCAACGCCAACCAGCGTCCAGCTGTTGACGTGGGAATTTCGGTCTCGCGTGTCGGTGGTGACGCTCAGGTCAAGTCGATCAAGAAGGTTTCTGGAACGCTGAAGCTCGAGCTTGCTCAGTACCGCTCGCTCGAAGCATTCGCGATGTTCGCATCCGACCTCGACCCGACTAGCCGTCGCCAGCTTGCACGAGGCGCACGCCTCACCGAGCTACTGCGCCAGCCTCAGTACTCGCCGATGCCAGTGGAGAACCAGGTTGTCTCGATCTGGTCTGGAACAAAGGGAAAGCTCGACGAAGTTCCTGTCGAAGACATTCTTCGTTTCGAAAGCGAACTGCACGACTATCTCGCACGCAACACGAAGGTGCTTGATACTCTCCGCGAGAAGAACGCACTTGATGACGAGCTGATTGCTGACATGGATGCGGGAGTCGAGGCATTCAAGTTGGGCTTCCAGACGGGTGAGGGCAAGTCGCTCAATTCCGTTGGATCCGAGAAGTTCGAAGAGATCGCTGAAGAAGACATCGCTCAAGAGCAGATCGTCAAGCAGAAGCGCTGAGCTCTGCACCAGTGATTACCGATATCCACGACATAGGAAGTTAGAAAGCTATGGGAGCGCAACTTCGGGTCTACCGGCAGAAGATAAGTTCTGCCAAGACGACCAAGAAGATCACACGCGCGATGGAGCTGATCTCTGCGTCGCGCATTCAAAAGGCGAAACAGCGGGTTGCTGCATCGGGGCCGTACTCACGTGCGGTCACGCGTGCCGTTTCGGCCGTGGCGACATTCTCCAACGTCGATCACGTACTCACGACCGAGCCAGAGACGATCGAGCGCGCAGCGGTTGTCATCTTCTCGAGCGACCGTGGTCTCGCTGGGGCGTTCAACACGAACGTTCTCCGTGAGGCTAACGAACTCGCATCTCGGCTCCAGCATGAAGGCAAAGAGGTGGTCTATTACCTCGTCGGTCGTAAGTCCGCAGCGTATTTTGCCTTCCGCAAGCGTGATGCTGAGCAAATTTGGACTGGCGGTACGGATTCGCCCCAGTTCGAAATTGCGAAAGAAATCGGCGACGCGGTGGTGAGCAAATTCTTGCAGCCCGCAAGCGAAGGTGGAGTAGACGAGATTCACATCGTCTTCAACCGGTTGGTGAGCATGATGCTGCAGGTACCGGAGGTAGTTCGTCTACTCCCACTGGAAATCGTCGAGGGTGTTGAAGCACCTGACAAGAGTGACGTGCTTCCGCTCTACGAATTCGAGCCAGAGGTAGACAAGGTGCTCGATGCCTTGCTGCCTGTGTACATCGAGAGCCGAATCTTCAACGCCATGCTTCAGTCTGCCGCTGCCAAGCACGCAGCTACACAGAAGGCAATGAAGTCGGCAAGTGACAACGCTGACAAGCTCATCGAGGACTACACGCGCCTCGCAAACAATGCGCGTCAGTCTGAGATTACCCAGCAGATTTCCGAGATCGTGGGCGGCGCGGACGCCCTCAGCTCGGCTAAGTAAGAACCATAGATAGGGAAGCCATGACTGAAAAAGCCCCGGCCAAGAAGGCCCCAGCCAAAAAAGCACCAGCCAAGAAGGCACCAGCAGCAAAGGCACCAGCAGCAAAGAAGGCTCCAGTAGCCAAGAAGGCTCCTGTTGCAACTGTCGCCGGTGTCGGTCGCATCTCGCGCGTAATCGGTCCCGTTGTGGACATCGAGTTCCCGCACGATTCGATCCCCGGAATCTACAACGCGCTCAAGACCACGGTCAGCATGGGCGACGAGACGTACGAGATCACGCTCGAGGTTGCACAGCACCTCGGAGACGACGTTGTACGTGCGATCGCGCTCAAGCCGACAGACGGACTCGTTCGTGGCCAAGAAGTGCGCGACTCCGGTGAGCCGATCACCGTTCCCGTCGGTGATGTCACCAAGGGTAAAGTCTTCAGCGTTACCGGTGAAGTACTCAACGCGGATGAAGACGGCAAGGTTAACGGTGAATCGTTTGAGATCACCGAGCGCTGGCCCATCCACCGCAAGCCACCGGCATTCGACCAGCTCGAGTCCAAGACCGAACTGTTCGAAACCGGCATCAAGGTCATCGACCTCCTCACGCCGTATGTTCTCGGCGGAAAGATCGGACTCTTCGGAGGTGCCGGTGTAGGTAAGACGGTACTCATCCAGGAGATGATCCAGCGCGTCGCCTCCGACCACGGTGGTGTGTCGGTATTCGCCGGAGTAGGCGAGCGCACCCGTGAGGGCAACGACCTCATTGTCGAAATGGAAGAGGCTGGTGTCTTCGACAAGACAGCCCTAGTCTTCGGCCAGATGGATGAGCCGCCAGGAACGCGTCTTCGCGTTGCGCTCTCGGCTTTGACGATGGCGGAGTACTTCCGCGACGTGCAGAAGCAAGACGTTCTGTTGTTCATTGACAACATCTTCCGCTTCACGCAGGCCGGTGGCGAGGTGTCGACCCTTCTTGGTCGCATGCCGTCCGCCGTTGGTTACCAGCCGAACCTCGCCGACGAGATGGGTATCCTTCAGGAGCGCATCACGTCGACCCGTGGACACTCGATTACGTCGCTCCAGGCTATTTACGTGCCTGCCGATGACTACACCGACCCGGCTCCGGCAACGACATTCGCCCACCTCGACGCCACGACTGAACTCAGCCGTGAAATCGCGTCGAAGGGCCTCTACCCAGCCGTTGACCCGCTCACCTCGACCAGCCGTATCCTCGACCCCCGCTACCTAGGTGACGACCACTACCGCGTCGCGACGAACGTGAAGAAGATTCTTCAGAAGAACAAGGAGCTCCAGGAGATCATCGCGATCCTTGGTGTTGACGAACTTTCTGAAGAAGACAAGATCACCGTCTCGCGTGCTCGTCGCATCCAGCAGTTCCTCTCGCAGAACACCTACATGGCGAAGAAGTTCACTGGTGTTGACGGTTCGACAGTTCCGCTCAAGGAGACCATCGAGTCGTTCGATGCGATCGTCAAGGGCGACCTTGACCACATTGCAGAGCAGGCGTTCTTCAACGTCGGTGGCCTCAATGATGTCGAAGAGCAGTGGGCAAAGATTCAGAAAGAGAACTCCTAGCAATGGCCGTTCTCACAGTGAGCGTCGTCTCTGCCGACCAGGAACTCTGGTCGGGAGAGGCGAGCCAGCTCATTGCGCGAACCACCGAGGGCGAAATCGGAATTCTTCCCGGCCACGAACCGCTTCTGGCGATTCTGGCCAAGGGCGAGGTTCGCGTGACCGCCTCCGATGGTTCTCAGATCACCGCAAATGCAGACAACGGATTCCTCTCGGTGGAGAACAACACGGTTACAGTCGTGGCGAGTTCCGCAGAGTTGGTCTAGCTTTCTTTCATGCTAATTGCAATGGCCGGGTTGCCGGGTGCAGGAAAGTCCACTCTCGCTGAGGTCGTCGGCGCCCGGCGCAAGACCACGGTGCTCTCGGTCGATCAGATTGAGACTGCGATTCTGAAAGCGGGAATCAGCGCTGGTCAGCCCACGGGACTTGCCGCGTATCTGGTAGCAGAGACGCTCGCTGAGTCCGTACTTATGCACGATCG
>Ga0307486_1002202_pt1 | contig 13865 bp, 13 predicted proteins | sample CBIW02metaG_FD_203663 | JGI IMG/M metagenome (GOLD analysis project Ga0307486, IMG submission 203663) | Sea-ice brine microbial communities from Beaufort Sea near Barrow, Alaska, United States - CBIW 0.2 | ecosystem: Environmental > Aquatic > Marine > Coastal | place: USA: Alaska | collected... | reverse complement strand
ACCGTCTCGTTGCGGCACGCCCGGATCCACGCCACCGATTGCGCCGAATGCGCCACCCAGACCGGACACGTCGATCGGGTGGAACGCACCATCGGCCTGACCGGGGACCTCGACGCCCAACAGCGCGAGAAGCTGCTGGGCATCGCGGACCGATGCCCTGTGCACCGGACACTGCAATCCGAGGTTGACGTACGCACCACCTTGGACGTCGACGCTTGATGGTCGTCAGGTGAGACGGTGATGGCTCCGGGAAGTGGCAGGCTGTGTCCGTGACTGATCGTCCTGCCATGCCCGCTGACCTGTTCGAACGCGCTCTCGCCGCCACCGGCTTCATGCCAGAGGGCGAGGGCCTGCTGGTGTTCCAGTTGGCCGTCGAGCGACTCCCCCATGGACCGGCCCTGGAGGTCGGCACGTACTGCGGCAAATCTGCGGTCTACCTCGGAGCCGCGGCCCGGATGACCGGCGGCACCGTGTTCACGGTCGACCACCATCGCGGCAGTGAGGAGAACCAAGCAGGTTGGGAGCATCACGACACCTCGCTCGCCAACCCGGAGACCGGCCAGATGGACACCCTGCCCACCTTCCGCCGCACCATCGCCGCGGCAGGGCTGGAGGACGAGGTGGTCGCCGTCATCGGGCGCAGCACGACAGTCAGCAAGCACTGGCAGACACCGCTGAGCCTGCTGTTCATCGACGGCGGCCACGGCGAACAGCCGGCCCGCGACGACTACGCAGGCTGGGCTCCGAAGGTCATGCCCGGCGGGCTGCTACTGATCCACGACGTGTTCCCTGACCCGTCCGACGGCGGACGCCCGCCGTACGAGCTGATCTACCAGCCCGCGCTGGCCAGCGGTGACTTTGAAGAAGTCGAGGCCCTTGGCTCGATGCGGGTGCTGAGGCGCCGCTGAGGCTCAGCGCACCGGAGTGGGGACCGGCACGGAGGTCAGGTGAGTTCGTACATGTTCCGGAGCGCGACCATGGCCTCTGCGACCACCTCTTGATCGGACATCGTTTCCAGCGTTTCGGCAGCAGAAGCCGCGTTGAACCCGACCAAGATCGGCTCACCGGTGTATTTGGCGAGGTTGAGCCATTCGGAGAAGTGGCCACGATCAGGTCCGATATATCCGAGTAGATCAATGTCGGGTTCCCAGAAAATCTCATCGAACTGGACGTAGACCTTGTCGAGTACGCCCATGCCGAGCCGGTCGATAGCGCCTCGGCGTTCACTGTCCAGTGGCGGCGCGAACGTGATGTCTCCGGCTTGGAGCACACCCAAGGGGAACGTCACGAGGACGGCGTCAGCAGAGAATCTGGTGTCAGCTGACGTGACAACGACGGTATCGGCCGTTGTGTCGACCCGTTCCACGATGACACCTGTATCGACCTCAAAACCCTCGATCAGGGCTTCCAGGACCGGCAGGTATCCGTTCGGGAAGGTGACGTCGCCACCACCCAGCTCATCGCCCTCATCGACGGCCTGCGGCGAAAGCGCTGTGACTTCAGCGCCGAACTCATGCTCAATGTTCGTCACATCTTCAAAGTCACTCGGAAAGTCGGCCGGCTCGACGATATTGCCTTCGGCATCACGGACACGGTGTGAGTCGTAGTCGGTCGCCGCTCGAGGCGCATCGATGGCGTCGGCGAGGTCTGACAGCGGGTTGCCGCTCACGCCATGAATCCACGACGCTCCAAGGTCCAGCGGAACGCCGAGGCTGTTGTCGGTCCAGACCCGCCCCCCCACGCGTTCACGTGCTTCCAGCACCTGAACGGCGACTCCTGACTCGACGAGTAGTCGCGCAGCTGCCAGCCCAGCGGCCCCAGCGCCAATGACAATCACCGATGACGCCTCAGCGTCAAGAACCTCCTCTGCGGCCCGCTGTCCGGAGAGCAACGCGCCATGAACCGTTGCCGGGAACTCCCGATCGGTCGCCTCACCGGCAAAGAACAACCGGTCATCACGGGGCGCCGCGAGCACGTCGCGATCACTGGGCGTGGCTCCGTTGGCAAGAAACGAGTACGAACCTCGGGCGAACCGATCACTTCGCCACCTCGTCACCAACGACCCGATCGGATCTGGCACTTTCGCGACGCCAGCGATGGAACTTGATGTCCGTGGAGACGCCCCGCTCGACCCGCCTGGGCCGCAGGCCGCCGCGAGGCCCCCCAGACCAAGCACGGTGGTCAGTGCCAGAAAGTCACGACGACTCAGATTGGCAAGCGATCGGGGTTGCTGCATCGGCCCGAGTCTAGGTTCCCGATAGAATGGGGTGTGTGAACACCGGCGTTCCTGACCCACCCACACGCCACGGCTCTATCCGACACAACCAGGCGGCCGAGCTTCAGGGGTGGATGGTCAAGCAACGGAGACACCTGCATCGAAACCCTGAAGTGGGGCTGCATCTTCCCGACACCCATGACTACATCGAGTCAGTTCTCGATGGGCTGGGTCTGGATGTCGAGCGGCACGACAGCGCGGGCATCACTGCCCGCATTCCCGGCTCAGCACCCGATGGGATCACCACGGTTCTGCGCACCGACATGGACGCGCTACCCGTGGTCGAACAAACCGATCTGGAGTTCAGTTCCACTCGAGAAGGCGCGATGCACGCCTGCGGGCACGACCTACACATGGCGATGATGCTCGGTGCCGTTCGCGTACTGGTGAACAAGCCACCGCGTCGCGACGTCGTGATCGCATTCCAGCCAGGTGAGGAAACCGACCGCGGCGCCATACCGACACTCGACCACCAAAACCTGCAGCTCGGAACTGCTGCTACCGCTTTCGCCATCCACGTTCACGCGACCGAGCCGGCGCACACGGTCCACTACAGCCACGATGTGTTCATGGCCTTTGGCGACTGGTTCGCGATTGAATTCACCGGGCAAGGTGGTCACGCTGCGGCGCCCGAGAACGCCGGCAACCCGATCGAGGCATCAGCCAAGTTCGTTCAGGACCTACGAGTTCTCGTCAGCCAACTGTCCAGCGACGAACACCTCGTGGCAACCGTGACTGAGAGTTCGTTCGGCAACTCTGTCAATGTCATCCCAGCCCACGGCCACCTACGTGGCACCCTCCGCACGTTGAGCACAGAGCGCCGAGCCAGCCTCATCGATGGGATGCGTGCTCTCACGCATGAGGCAGCGTCGACGTTCGGAGTCAGTGGAAATTTCCAGCTCACCGAGGGCTATCCGGCCGTACTCAACGACCGGAAGTTCGTCGAGACGATGGTCGATGGACTACGTGCATTTGTTCCGCCCGAGAACCTGACGGAGATGCCGCGACCGTCCATGGTGATCGAGGACTTTGCCTATTTCCTGCAGAAATGGCCCGGGTCAATGATCTACCTGGGCGCACAAGTGGCCGGTCGCACCTCGTTCAATCATTCGGCTGACGCAATGTACGACGAAGCTGTGCTCACCACCGGCGCCACGATCCTTCTCACTGCTGCCGATGGCTTCAGATCGATGTCTTAACTCACCAGCGACGCGCCTACTGGGATACGAGCCCCCGCAAAGGTCGTGCTCCTACCCGCCAACTGGGTCGCTTGTCGCACGGCCTCTTCGATGGTCTCCCCGATCGCCAAACGGTGCGCCAAACCACCACAGAACACATCCCCAGCTCCACTGGTGTCCACCGGGCTAACATCAGCGGCGGCCACCGTTGCCACGCGCCGACCTTCGACATAGATGACCGCACCATCGGCGCCAAGTGTCACCACGACAGTTCCCAAGAAATCGAGAGCCGCAACACATGCATCAACGGCATCGGAAGTCATCGGCTCCGCACGGCCCGCAAGTTGACTCAGCTCCAGCCTGTTGGGGACGAGCACATCGACGTAAGGCAGCAACAAGTGAAGCTCGCGAGAATCCGACGGCATCGGTGCCGGGTTCAAGATGATCAGCGCATCTTCTGCAGCCAGTACCGCCGCGACCATCGCGCTGCTCGGAGTCTCCAGCTGTCCCAATACGACAGTTGGCCGGGATTGACGCACGTGCTGGGTCACCCAGGCTGAATCAAGCAGTGTGTTTGCGCCAGGCTCCACCACGATGAGGTTCTCACCGCCGTCCGCCACCAGGATGACGGCTGTACCGGTGGTGGAGCCGGACAGATGCGCTACCCCACTGACGTCTACCCCGCGCAAGCCGAGGTCGCTGAGCCCGGCGCGACCTTCGTCGTCATCTCCCACCGCAGACACCAGCATCACTGATCCGCCGCAGGCAGCAACCGCAGCGCTTTGATTGGCCCCCTTGCCGCCTGGAGCGACTCGTCGAGTTCGCGCCAAAATGGTCTCGCCCGCGATCGGGATGGCGCCGACGTCGAACGTGGTGTCCATGTTGAGCGACCCGATGACACATACCAACGGATCGGCCATCACGACGCTCCCAGTCGGTCCAGGCTCGCCAGGACGAGGTCCCAGTATCCCTCGGAGTCCAATCGCATGGCCACTGACACATTGGCACTCTGCTCGGGGTATCTGTCGTGGAGATCCACGACGGTGGTTCCTCGAGTCCATCGACCATCCAGCTCAACCGCGACGAACGCGTCACGCCACTCGATCAAGTTCGGATCAATCAGTGCGGCAATCGTGCACGGATCATGCACGGGTGGCGCGGCGAATTCCCAGATGCGGTTGTAGGAATCGCCGAAAAAGCCCATCCATGCAGCGCAGGTCTGCCCCACTCGGTGAGGCATCTGCGACATCCTGCGGACCACTTCGGGTGTGGCCAACGCTTGGTGGGTCAGATTGAGCCCAACCATACGGACCGGAACCCCGGAGGTGAGGAGAACATCCAACGCTTCAGGGTCTGCGAACGTATTGAACTCAGCCGTGGGCGTGTGGTTGCCGCGCTCGGTGGAGCCTCCCATGAAGATCACTTCTTTCACCTGCCACAGCAGATCTGGATGATCTTGAATCAGCCGGGCCACATTCGTCATGGGGCCGGTCGCCACCAAGGTCACGGGAGATGCGGAATCGCGCAAGATCTGAGCCTGCAACTCGACCGCACCCATGCTGACCGGAGCCGAGTCGGGTTCGGGCATGTCTGGTCCATCCAGACCTGTCACACCGTGCACGTAGTTACCCAGCAGGGTTGATCCGGACAGCGGCCCCGCCGCGCCTGTCGCCACCGGAATGTCCGACCGCTTCGCCAGCGCCAGGATGCGCAGTGCATTGCGAGTGCCATCGTGCACCGAACAATTGCCGAATGTGGTCGTAATGGCAAGAAGGTTGATCTGAGGTGCACCGAGTGCAAGCAGGATGGCGACAGCGTCGTCGTGCCCTGGGTCGCAATCCACTATAACGTCGAGCGGTTGAGACATCATGAAGCCCTACCGAGCCAACGAAGCATAGCTGCGATGACGGGGCCAAAGCCCTCCCACTGCAAGAATGGTTCGGGGCACCAGTGGGGTCCAATATCCGACGTCCAGACGAGCGAACGCCCTTGATCGACGTCCATCGTCGCGATGAGTACGTCATCGCCCACGGCCGCCACCGTTTCGGCCTCAGGCCGAACCTGCACCTGGTTGTATCCCAATAGCGCGGGAGCGTCACCGGGCCAAGCCCGTGCGATGTCGTGACTGGGCAGAACGATCCTCGGCGCGATCCCCTGCGGAGTTTCCGCACGATCGTCTCCCTCGAACATCGTGACCGGAAGGACACTTGCAATAGGGCTGCGGACAAAGTTGGCGCGCGCCTGGAAGCCCTGGAAACTCAGATAGCCGCCCGCCATCATCAATCCCCCGCCTTGGCGGGTCCACTCCGCAAGGTTGGCCAATGGATTCTCAGATGCCTTCCAGTCCAGCCAGGTCTCAGGAGGAAGCATGAACGAGTTGGCACCGATATCGGACAAGATGATGACGTCGTAGGCACTCATCGCCTCGACAGTTCGCGGAAACTTCTGAGGGACGTCGTGAGCGAAGATCTGCTCGACTTCAATCCCTTCGCGACCGGCCGCGGCGATGAATTCATCAGCTCCGGTATGGAACGTCACGCTCGAAAAGCTGTCGAATCCCTTGAAATGAGTCGCTTGGGAGATCCAGCTCTCGCCGGCGAGAAGTACGCGAACCATGATGTTTCCTCCTGATGTGAATGGTGTGAAGTGCCGACTTGTCTTAAGCCGACGGCGTCCCGTCAAATAGGGAACGCGGATTACGGACGAGCAACTGTTGAATCGCGTCGTCGTCCAGACCGAGTGACGTCAGGCGCGGCACGAAGTACTGCAGGATGTGTCCATATCCAGGCCCGCCGTGGTTGCGCAATAGCGACTTGAGAAAGATGTCCTGGCTGATCAGTAGCTGGCCCAGGTGGCCGTGCTCGACCAGTCGAGCCAGCCAGATCGCATTCTGTTCATCCGAGGGACATTGCACGCCTTGATCGGCGTAGAAGATCTCCATGCCGATCATGTCGTATTGGATGAAGGCGCCCCGAGCAAGCAATCGCTGCTGGTAGTCAAGGTCATCGCCCGATGGCCCCATGTGGCACAGGACGACCTTGTCCAGATCGGCGCCGCGTTGTTCGATGACGTCGAGCACTTCCTCGCCCAACCGGAACCAACCGGGGAGGTGGACCTGCAATGGCAGACCGGACTCGCGCTGCGCCAGGCTCGCACCTTCAAGGCTTCGCCGCTCAGCCGGTGTGAAATCAGCGCCAACCCCGATCTCACCGATGAAGCCGGGCCGCACCCCGTCTTCGCCGTCGGCGAGGTCGATCAGGATCTCGTCAGCGATTTGCCCTGCCGTCAGGGCACGCACGTGATCGGGATGCGCTGCATCGAGGTAGTAGCCCGTCCCAGCGATGATGTGGACCCCGGTCTGACGGCTGATCCGGGCCAACCCAGCAAGGTCGCGGCCGGCACCCAGCCCGGTCGCTTCCCAGATGGTTTGCCCGCCCAGACCTGCAAAGCGGCTCACCTCATCGGCAGCCAGTTGCGCATCGTCCAGGCGACAGTTGTCCACATTTGCGAACGGATCGTGCCGAAGATCCCACAGGATGTCTTCGGTGACCTTGCGTTCGGCAAGATCGGCCGGGTCCCACCCTCGCGAGGTGGTGCGATGCGACCACGACGAAGCATCGTTGACGATGTGCTCGTGAGTCAGAGTCACACCAAGATCCCCGCTGTCGACAGGGCCCAGGACCGTCATGACGTCCGTCATGACTGTTGCCCGCCGATGCGGCTGAACAGCTTGCTGTTGGCGAAGATCGCCACCACCAAGATGATGCCCTGCACGATCGGGACCCAGTAGACGTCAACCTGCAACAGCACCAGCCCGTTGCTGATGACCCCCAGGGTCACCGCACCGATCGCCGAGCCGATGACCGAGCCCCGCCCGCCCATCAGGCTCGTCCCGCCCAGGACCACTGCTGTGATCACCTCAAGCTCGAACATCGTTCCGGAGTTCGATGAACCGCTAGCCAGACGCGTGGCAGTCAGAATCCCTGCTACGGCAGCGAACAGACCAGTCATCGTCAATGCGGCCATCTGAATCTTGCGAATGTCCACCCCGGAGCGCCGCAGTGACTCCGCGTTGGATCCCACCGCCACGATGTAGCGTCCAAATCTCGTCTGGGTGAAGACATACCAGCCCACCAGCACCGTGAGGAGCGCCAGCCAGGTCGGCGTGTAGATCCCCAACAACTTGCCGTTGCCGAACGGAAGCAGGAAAGAGGAGGTAATGGGGGTGCTGTACCCGTCGGTGATCAGCAACGCGACGCCGCGGACGGCGGTCAACGCCGCCAGCGTCACGATGAACGACTGCAGCTTTCCGTAGGCGGTCACTGCGCCATTGATCGCTCCGATCCCCGCTCCGATCAGCAAGGTGAGCAAGAGCGCCACTACCGGATTCATCGACTCGGCAAAAATCGCGAGTGCCGCGGCCGTCAATCCAACGATTGACCCCACTGACAGGTCAATTGCTCCCGTAGTGATCACAAACGTCATGGCCATGGCAACGACCACTGTCGGCGCCACTTGTCGAAGTACATTGACCAAGTTCCCCGAGGTCAAGAAGGCATCGGTCTGCAAGCTGAAGAACAGGAACAGCGCGAGGAACACCACTGTGATCGACAGAACGCCGAAGTTGGTGGTAACGAAGTCGTGGTGCTTGCCCAGACGTGCCTTGTTCGGAGCCGGTGCGGAATCGTTCACAAGGTCACTTCCCCATCATTGCGGTCACAAGTTGTGACAGATCGGTTTGCGCCGGAACCATCTCCCGATGATTGACGCCTTCGTAGAGCACGATGAACCGGTCGGCGACTTCAAAGAGATCCTGCAGACGATGCGTGATCAGGACGACGCTCACGCCACGCGCCGATACGTCCTTGATCAACTGCAAGACCATTTCGACCTCCTTGGCCGCGAGTGCCGCAGTCGGCTCATCGAGGACAAGAACCTTCGGCTCGAACGTCACGGCTCGTGCGATGGCAATCGCTTGACGCTGTCCACCGGACATGTTGCCGACGGTCTGATACGTATTCGCGATCCGGATGTGCAACTTCTTGAGATCTTGAGCTGTCTCCTCGTGCATCGCTCGATGCGAGAGCCGGCGGGTCCACCGGTCGAACCGCTCTCGTCCAAGAAACAAGTTGGATGCCACGTCCAAGTCATTGCAGAGCGCGAGGTCTTGGTAGACCATCTCGATGCCGTGGGACCGCGCGATCCGTGGTCCGGTACCGCTCATTTCTTCGCCGTCGATTCGAATGCTGCCGGAGTCAGGGGTGACTGCTCCGGCCAACATCTTCATCAACGTGGACTTGCCGGCACCGTTGTCGCCAACGAGACCGACCACCTCTCCGGGTGCGATCTGGAGGTTGACGCCTTGAAGAACTGACACCGCACCAAAGCGCTTGCGAATGTCGCTCATCTCCACCCGCCAAGCGGAGCCTGATCCCGCGTCTCCTCTGCGAGTCACGTTGTCATTCATGCGTCGACCTCCAGGTCGTTCACTCGAAAATCGATCGGAAATCGTCGACGTTGTCCTGGGTCACGATCGTGATGGGGACGTCAATGAATCCTTGGGCCGCGGCACCTCCGAGAATGGCCTTGAGCTCGTTGACAGCCTCGACACCCTCCTGCTTGGGGTTCTGCTGCACCACTGCAGTGACCAGGCCGCTGTCGATACCTGCGATGACTTCTTTCGTCAGGTCCCATCCAACGATCTTTGTCGCCTTGTTCGCATCAAGCGCCGCAGTGGCGCCGACCGTGGCAGGTTCGCCGGTCGTGTAGACGAAATCAAGGTCGCTCTGAGCCGTCACCAGGTTCTGTGCGGCCGTAGCTGCCTTCTCCTGGACGTTGTCCCCATTGACGCTTTGCGTGTGGGTGGCACCGGCACCATCGATTGCCTTGCGGAAGCTGTCTTCGCGCTGGTTCTGGATGAAGGAGTTGCGGGCATCTACGACGCCGTAGGACTTCCCGTCAACCAGACCTTGGTCAATCATCCACTGCGCGGCTTCGGCTCCAGCCTTTTCGTTGTCAACTCCGACAAACGTCTCAGTTGCGCCATCCTCCAACTTGGCATCAATTGCGACAACCTTGATCCCGGCAGTGCGTGCAGCCTTAACCGCCGGAAGCACGCCGTTGACGTCGATTGCCACGACGATGATGCCGGTCATGCCTTGCGACACAAAGTTCTCGATGTCACTGCTTTGTTTGGCCGAGTCGTTGTTCGCGTTGGCGATGGTCAGTTCGCACCCGGCAGCCTTGGCTGCTTCTTCGGCACCCTCATTCATCTGAGTGAAGAACACGGCCGTCTGGTTGATCTGCGTCATGCCGAGTTTGCAGTCCGAACTCGCCGGGCCTTCGGCCGCGGTGTCGTCGCTATTGCCGGTGCTGCACGCGCTCAGGACCAGTGCGGCAGCAGCCGCCGTCGCAACCAACCCGACACGAGCCTTCGTGGGGACAGATAGTTTCATGATTCCTCCAGTCTGCCTCGGAAATCGATTTCCAAGTTCCGGTACCGTAGCATTCTGAAAGCAACTTGCCTACGGATTTCGCAGAAGAATCTGCAACGAGCGACGGAGACGTAGTGTCTGCAGCGGACAACCGAAACGTGACCATGGCCGATGTCGCACGCCAAGCAGGCGTATCGGTCGCCACGGTTTCGAGAGCATTGAGTGGAAATCGCCCCATGTCGCCCGATATTCGATCCACCGTTCTGTCAGCTGCCGACGAACTGGGCTATCGCGTCAATCTCGTCGGGCGAGCGTTGCGCCAGCGGCGCAGCTCCACCGCAGGGCTGATCGTCCCCGACTTCGACAACCCGTTCTTCTCCTCGCTGGCCCAACACCTCAGTCGCACCTTTGCACCCTCGGGGGTCGACCTGCTGGTGTTCAGCGCCGACGATGACCTCGACACGGAACTTCGAGGTGTCGAGTCGTTCATCGGCCGCCAGGTTGATGCTCTGATCTTGATCCCATGCCACGAGGTGGGCAGCGAGCGGAGCATCACGCGCGCCTCCGAGTCGGTCGTGACGATCCAGCTCGATCGCCAGGTGTCATCAACCCAGGCGCACTTTGTCGGGTGCGACAACGCGCACGGAATGCGTCTGGTTCACGAACACGTTGCGGCCCATGCTGACAGCAACGATCCGGTGATCTACGTGGGTGGCGACCCGGAGTCTTCGTCGGGCCACGAAAGGCTCGAAGGGTTCCGACGCGAGTTCGGCGCCGACCGACTCGAACTTGCTGGGCGCTTCGACGCGAATTGGGGGTTCCGAGCCGCCCAGAAGATTCTCGACCTCGGCTACGAATCAGCAACGATCGTCGCAGCGGCCGACATCATTGCTCTTGGGATCCTCAGCCAAATTCAAGCAGGCGGGTTCCGCGTTCCCGGCGACTTCCGCGTGATCGGGTTCGACGGCGTCGGAGTCTCCCGGCTTGCGCATCCCACGCTCACGACCATTCGCCAGCCGGTCGAAGCCATGTCCGAGGCAATTCTGAGCATGGCCATGGGCGACTTCCCCACCGAATCAGTGCGGATCGCTCCCAGCTTGGTGACCGCTGAGTCAAGTCCCACCGGCCGTTTTCACACACGCACACGATCGAGTTGAGACGACGGTGTCCATCCCTGCTCCCAGGTCAGCGGACCGGGGTGGGGACCGGCAGGCAGCCGCATTCCAACGCAAGTTCAGGGAAGTCCGGCACCAGCGAGGTGCCGCGCATGATGCCCGAGCCCGGAGTCGAGGCACCGAAGGTGTCCCCCAGCGCATCGGCGGCCAAGATGACGGCCCCGGCCGTGAATGTGGTGTGCTCCTCGGGCCAGAACACGTTGGGGTTCTCGTTCGGTATCGCCGAGTCGGCATAGACCCAGCCGGTCCAGTACCCACCATCAGCGGCCCGCAGCATCTGCATGTCGGTGAACAATTGCAGCGCACGCTCGTGATCGCCAATAGCGTCCAATGCCATCACGAGCTCACAGGTTTCCGCGCCCGTCATCCATGGGTTGGTGTCGACGCACCGCGCGCCCAGGCCGGGCACCACGAAGTCGTCCCAGCGCGTTTCAAGCAACACGTACGCCTCTGGACCGCGCACAGCGCCGCCCAGCACCGGGTAGTACCAGTCCATCGAGAAGGTCGACTTGTCCGCGAACTGGTCACGGTGGTGGCGCAGCGCATGGCCCAGACGGCCACCGGCCAGCTCCCAGCCGGGCTGCGGCTCCCCCATCAGCGCAGCGATTGCAGCGCCCGCCCGCAGGGAGTGGTGAATTGAGGAATTGCCGGTGAGGAGGCACAGCTCATCGACCGGCGTCCACGAGATGCCACCGAATGGTTGTTGCAGATCGACGACCCAGTCCAATCCGGCTCGCACGGTCGGCCAGTGTTTGCGGACGACGTCGAGATCGTGCTGGATCAGCCAGTGGTGCCACAGTCCCACCGCGAAGTAGGCGCCAAAATTGCTGTCTCCCCGGTCTTCGGTGACCACGCCGTTCTGCCAGGTCGACGGCCATGATCCGTCCGACCGTTGCATCGCCGAGACCCAGTCGTAGGCCCGCTCGGCAGCCTCGACCTCACCGGCGGCCAACAAACCCATCGCGGCCTCGACGTGATTCCACACATCCACATGCGCCTCAGCGGCCCACGGAATCGCTCCGTCGGGCCGCTGGGCAGCGATGATCGAGCGAGCCGTCGCAGCGACCTGATCGGCTGACAGCACGCCATCTACATGCGGAATGGCACCGTGCGGAATGGCACCGTACGGAATGGGCATGGGCGTCGTCGTCACAGCGGCTTGTGGAAGTACAGCGCCATGCTCTTGCCGATGACGGGGTCGACGACTTTGCTGGCCAGCTGCAATGCCTTGGGATTCTTCATGATCTCCCACACCAGCAGCTTGTGATAGGTCTTCGGCAGCACGTGATCGTCATTGCGGACGCCGACGGCGCACTTGAGCCACCAGTACGGCGAGTGCAGCCCGTGCTTGTAGTCCTTGCCGTCGAATGTCAGTCCGGCCTTGGTGATCTTGTCCCGCAGCTCTTCCTCGGTGAAGATCCGGATGTGGCCACCCGGGTTGTTGTGATACTCCTCCGACAACTTCCAGCAGACGACCTCAGGGAACCAACGCGGCACCGTCGCCACGAGGGTGCCGCCGGGCCGCAGCACGCGCACCAGCTCCTCGATCGCCTGGATGTCGGCGGGGATGTGCTCCAGCACCTCAGCCGCAATGATCCGGTCGAACTCGCCATCAGCGAAGGGCAGCGCGAGGGCATCGCCCTGCTTGACGTCGGCGCTGGCACCAACTGGCGCCTCACCGGTCTCGGCCATCGCGGCAGTCCACTCGCGGATCGTTTCCAGCTCGTCGGCATCCAGGTCGAACGCAATGACGTCAGCACCGCGCCGATAGGCCTCGAAGGTGTGTCGGCCGCCCCCGGCGCCCATGTCGAGCACCCGGTCCCCCGGTTGCAGTCCGAGTCGGTCGAAGTCAACGGTCAGCACAGATGTTCTCTTTCAGTGGTGGACATGGCTTCGGCATAGACGGCAGTCACCTTCTCGGCGACGGCTGTCCAACTGAACAAATCGAGGACGCGCTGGCGCCCCGCGTGCCCCATGGCTGCGCGGCGGACAGGATCGTCGAGCAGACGCGCCAGTGCCTGCTCCAGCTGACCGACGTCGCCGGGTTCAACGAGATCGGCGGCCAGTCCGTCCGGGCCCACGACTTCGGGGATCGCGCCGGCGCGCGAGACAACGAGCGGCGTGGCGCAGGCCATCAGTTCGGCGGTCGGCAGCGAGAAGCCTTCATAGAGCGACGGCACACACGCGACCTCGGCCGAGCCCATCGCGGCGACCAGTTCATCATCAGACAACCCGTTGACGAACTGAACATGTTCGGCGATGCCGAGCTGATCGATCAACCTCTCGGTGACTCCGCCAGCCTTGAGGCTGGTGACCAGCATGAGGTGGATGTCGCGCTCGGTGCGTAGCTTGGCGAACGCCTCCAGCAGCGTCCCGATGCCCTTGAGCGGCGCATCGGCCGAGGCCATCGCCAAGATGCGGCCGGGCACACGTGGCTCGGTCGGCGGCGCAAATCGCTCATCGACACCCAGTGGGATCGATCGGATACGGGCAGGATCTATCCCGAACTCGGTGGCCACATCGCGCGCCGAGGAGTCCGACGGAGTGATCACCAGCCGCAGCTTCTTGGCGACGCGAGACTGCATGCCCACGAACCCATACCAGCGGGCCACGCCGAACTTCTTGCGCAGCGACGGCGCCGCTTCCAGCTCGATACGGCGGTCGACCGTGATCGGGTGGTGAATCGTGGTCACCAGCGGCAGTCCGAGCGTGTTCTCGATGTCGAGAATCCCCGCGCCCAGGGTTTGGTTGTCGTGCACCACATCGAAATCGTCGACTCGCTGCGCCAGCAACCGGACCACCC
>Ga0307486_1002201_pt1 | contig 13877 bp, 11 predicted proteins | sample CBIW02metaG_FD_203663 | JGI IMG/M metagenome (GOLD analysis project Ga0307486, IMG submission 203663) | Sea-ice brine microbial communities from Beaufort Sea near Barrow, Alaska, United States - CBIW 0.2 | ecosystem: Environmental > Aquatic > Marine > Coastal | place: USA: Alaska | collected... | reverse complement strand
ATCCCTGCCAATAAAGTCAGATTTCAGCGTATTGTACATTTTCTTTACTCCACAACCTGGATGCTCCCCTCGTAGCTCATCTGCTTCAACAACCAAATTCTCTAGTTTTCGGTCAAAAATAGCCTGACGCTTTGCGTATTGATGTACCCCTTGCTTGGTTATTCCCACGCATCCATAAAGTTGGTTCATAGAATAATTCATGCCTTTTTTATTTTGGCAGAACCAGTTAATGGCTGGGTGGTGTAGTTTTTTTTATGTCAATATCAAGATCTGACTTTGCAAGATCAATGATTTTCTCTAAATAGTCCAATTGGATTTGTTTACGACCTACGTCACCTTCAAGTTCTTTGACACGATCTTCCAATTGCTTTAATTTATTTTTACTGCTTGCTTTCATTTCTACAACTCTAAATCCTTTCTCATTAGAGGTAGAAAATTTATAAATCCAAATATAAATTAAGGAATTAGAGATCCCATGAAGTTTCTCCAATTGAGGAACACTGAATTTCCCGCTCTCAAACTCAGAAACAAGTTCCTTTTTAAAATCCTGGGAATAAAAACGTTTTTTCTTAAGTAATTTGATATTTGTTTTCATAAAAATTGACTTTTATGGTCAACCTATATCAGGGATGTACAAGTTTTCATATTCCGCTTTTTGGAATTCCTTTTCCGTGAAATTCTCTCCTTTAAAATCTTTGTTTTCTATGTATTCTGGGGTCATTGGTTCCTGTTTTGAGGATGCTGAAATACTGTTGTAAAAATTCCTTAATTCTGAATATTATCTTCTTGCTGGAATCTAAATCCAGGGTTTTTTATGATTTGAACTAAAAAGATAGCCAAATGTAAAATTTAAATACAGTAGGTTAGGAGAATCATATTAAACTAAAAAGTGCTATTTTTGCAGATTAATAAAAAAGATTTAAGTCGATATGGGCAATATAGTAGCCATTGTGGGAAGACCGAATGTAGGGAAATCTACCTTTTTCAACCGATTGATCCAACGCCGGGAGGCGATTGTAGATGCGGTAAGCGGGGTTACCCGTGACCGGAATTATGGAAAATCTGATTGGAACGGGCAAACTTTTTCCGTGATTGATACAGGCGGATATGTAAAAGGAAGCGACGATGTTTTTGAGTCCGAAATAGATAAGCAGGTAGAATTGGCCATAGATGAAGCCGATGCCATTATTTTTATGGTAGATGTGGAAACCGGAATTACCGGAATGGATGAGGAAGTTGCAAAATTACTTCGAAAAGTTAAAAAACCGGTTTTTCTGGTAGTGAACAAGGTCGATAATTCAAAACGACTTGAAAATGCTGTGGAATTCTATTCGCTGGGTTTAGGCGATTATTATCCTATTGCCAGTACCAGCGGAAGCGGGATAGGAGATTTGCTTGATGCTTTAATTAAAGCCTTGCCGGAACTGGAAGAGGAAGACGAAACAGAATTGCCGCGTTTTGCGGTTGTTGGTCGGCCAAATGCAGGGAAATCTTCCTTTATAAATGCACTTATAGGAGAAAACAGGTATATAGTTACTGATATTGCCGGAACAACCCGTGATTCCATAGATACAAAATACAACCGTTATGGATTTGAATTCAACCTGGTAGATACAGCCGGGATAAGAAGAAAAGCTAAGGTAAAGGAAGATCTTGAATTTTACTCGGTAATGCGGTCAGTACGGGCAATTGAAAATTGTGACGTTTGTTTGATTATTATGGATGCCGTCCGTGGATTTGACGGGCAGGTACAAAATATTTTTTGGCTTGCGCAACGCAACAGAAAAGGGATCGTAATCCTGGTGAACAAATGGGATTTAATGGAAAAAGAAACCAACACCTTAAAGGAATACGAAAAGAAGATCAGACAGGAAATTGAACCTTTTACAGATGTGCCAATGGTATTTATATCGGTATTAACCAAGCAACGTGTTTTTAAGGCTATTGAAACCGCGGTTGAAGTGTTTAAAAACCGAAGCAAAAAAATTAAAACCAGTGAGCTCAATGATACCATGCTGCCAATAATTGAAAATTATCCGCCACCGGCATGGAAAGGTAAATACGTGAAAATAAAATTCTGTATGCAATTGCCTACTCCCCAGCCTCAGTTCGCATTTTTCTGCAATTTGCCGCAATATGTACGCGAACCTTATAAACGCTACCTGGAGAATCAGTTAAGGGAAAAATATGATTTTTCAGGAGTCCCTATTTCAGTTTATTTTAGAAATAAATAGAACAAAGAACAAAGAACCAAGAATAAAGAATAAAGACAAAAGAAGTTAGAACATAGACTAGGGATATTTGTTTGAAGTTTGTGGTTTTGGTTGAGAAGTTGTGACAATAAAAGAACCAAGAGACAAGACAAAAGAATATTGACCAGGGATAGAATAAAAAATATTAGTGTGCCTGCCCTACCGTCATAGATAGGGTCGAGGTAATAAATCAGAATCGAGATATAAGAATCAAGACTAATGTATTCGTCTTGATTCTTATATCTCGATTTTTGTTTCTAACTTTTTTGATCCGTTTTCCCCCGGCCCTAAAGGGAGAGGAACGATTTGTCTTCTTAGTACTAACTCTAAAAGTCTTTTCTCTCCCCGAAGCTTCGGGATTCTATTCTCTTTTTTAGCACTTCTAACTTCGTACTTCAACCTACCAGCTTCCGCCGGCGCCGCCTCCACCAAAGCCTCCGCCACCGAAACCTCCGCCAAATCCGCCTCCGCCGCCAAAGCCTCCGCTTCCACCGGAACTTCCTCCGCCAAAGCTGCCGCGCCCAAGGCTGCTTAAAATAAGCACGTCCAGAAGGGATCCGCCAAATCCTCTTTTGCTGCCGGGACCTTTACCATCATTATTTCGGTTTTTTCTGCTTATTGAAACAAGTACAATTATAAAAATAACACCTAGTATTAATAATTGGATGGGGATACCTCCTTCGCCTTTTCCCTTGGAAGGGGATCCTTTGAAAGTGCCATTTAAAACTTCAAAAATTGCGGTTGTTCCCTTGTCAAGTCCGTCATTGAAATTATTGTTCCTGAATTCAGGAAGGATGATGTTTTCAATGATGTCTTTAGTCTTGGCATCGGTAAGATATTGCTCGAGTCCATAACCCGTGGTGATCCATATTTTATGGTCGGCTTCAGACATTAAGATCAGTAATCCATTATCCTCTTTTGCCTGGCCAATTCCCCATTCATGAGCCCATTTTGGCGCAAATAGCCCTATATATTCACCTTCCAGCGATTTTATGGTTGCAATCACTATTTGAGTGGAGGTAGTGTCGGCGTAATTGATAAGTTTTTGTTCCAGCATTTTTTCTTCATCTACCGATAAAATATCGGCAGCATCATATACGCTGGTTTGGACTTTTGGTTTAGGCGGGATCTCCTTTTGGGCAAAACCTATTGCAGAAAAAGCTAAAATGAAGTATAAACTCGTAAAAATTGTTCTTGTTAATTGTGACATTTATTCTCTTGATATAGTATTGGAGAGTTCGTTGGTATTATCTTCACCCCAGGGGAAGTGCTTGTTTAACTGTTCTCCTGCCTTTAAAATTCCATCTATAAGGCCTTGTTTATAATTGCCTGTTTTAAATTGTGCGACAATAGCATCTTTGGTGCTTTCCCAAAAATCATTCGGCACAACCTCGTTGATTCCTTTATCTCCGTAAATCACGAAATTTCGGTCGTCAATGGCAACGTAGATGAGCACCCCGTTTTCCTGTTTGGTATTGTCCATTTTAAGAAGGTGAAACACTTCCATTGCCCGATCAAAAATATCCAATTCCCCATGGGATTTTTCTATATGTACCCGGATTTCCCCGGAAGTCGCTTTTTCTGCCATTCTAATAGCTTCCACAACTTCCTCTTCTTCTTTTGCCGATAAAAATTCTTCAACTTTGCTCATGCTTCCTGTTTTATTTGAAATCAAAATCTACATCAGGAGCATCTTCAGAACCTGCATCTGCTTCATATCTCACCATTTTTTTAAATCCGAACATCCCTGCAAACATTGAATTTGGAAATACACGTATATGAGTGTTGTATGTAGTTACAGATTCATTGTAACGGTTCCTTTCAACGTTGATCCTGTTTTCTGTTCCTTCCAGTTGTGATTGCAATTGCAGAAAATTTTGATTTGCTTTAAGTTCCGGGTAACGTTCTACAGATACCAATAATCTTGACAAAGCCGAAGTTACCCCACCTTGGGCTTGTTGGAATTGTGCCAATTGTTCCGGGGTGATATTTGTAGGATCAATGGTCATTCCGGTTGCTTTGGATCTGGCCTCAATAACATCGGTAAGAGTTCCCCTTTCAAAATCGGCGGCACCTTGTACTGTTTTTACCAGATTGCCTATAAGATCATTTCGACGCTGATAAGAGCTTTCAACGTTGGACCAGGACAGACGCGCGTTTTCCTGATTGGTTACCGCGGTATTGTTAAAACCTACGGTTAGATTATAAATAATAAAACCTAAGACAATAATTACTATTGCCGGGATTAGCCATTTTTTCATGTTATAGTTGGTTTTTGATTTTTGTCAATTCTGCTTTTACAGTTTGTAATTTTCTAATTATTTCAAAGTTAGTAAGAGTTTTTTTCTTTTCCTCTTTTAAATGGATTTTTGCGCCCTCAAGTGTGAATCCGCGTTCTTTTACCAGGTGATAGATCAATTCTAAATTCTTGATATCCTGGGGAGTGAACAACCGGTTTCCTTTGGCGTTTTTTTTTGGTTTTAGCGCGTCAAATTCCTTTTCCCAAAACCGGATAAGGGAGGTATTTACATTAAATGCCTCGGCGACTTCGCCAATGGCATAATATCGTTTTTCTGGTAGGTTTATATACATTAATCCAAAGATTGGTTTTCTTTCTGAGCTTTGATCAGTACCTGATCAAACTCCTCCGGAGAAAGGTGTCCATAGTAAAAATTAATAGGGTTTATATGTTTCCCATCTTTAATGATTTCATAATGAAGGTGAGGCCCCTGTGAACGGCCTGTACTGCCAACAAAACCAATTACGTCCCCGCGTTTTACGCGTTGGCCAGGCCGAACATTGTACTTGTATAGATGGGCATAAAGGCTGGTGTATCCGTATCCATGATTTACCTCGATATGGTTTCCATAACCCGTAGCGCGGTTATCAGCTCTCTCAACCCTTCCATCACCCGTGGCGTAAACAGGGGTGCCGCGGGGAGCTGAAAAATCCATTCCCTCGTGAAATTTCTTAACCTTTGTAAAAGGATCGCTCCTCCATCCATAACCGGAGGCAATCCTTTTTAAATTTTCATTTTTTACAGGCTGAATTGCGGGAATTGCCGTGAGCAATTGTTCTTTTTCTTTGGCCAGAATAGTGATTTCATCCAGGGATTTGGATTGTACCACAATTTGCTTGGTAAGAATGTCTATTCGTTTATTTGTTTCGACAATCAGTTTTGAATTGTCGTAACCCTCCAGGTTTTTATAGCGGTTAATCCCACCAAATCCTGCTTTTCGTTGTTCCTCGGGAATGGGATTCGCTTCGAAATACAATCGGTATATGTTATTGTCCCGGTCTTCAACATTGGCCAAAACATCCTGTACTTGATCCATTTTTTTATTTAGTACCCCGTATTGCAATTGCATGTTCTGCAATTCCCTTTTTAACGCCTTTTCCTTAGGGGTTTCAATCATTGGGATATTCAAATAAATAACCAACAATAAGAACCCGGCAAGAAAAGTTCCCAGGATCCCCAAAAAGGCAATTCCTAACCTTCTGCCCTTTTTGCGTTTTATTTTTTTGTAGGCGAGTGTTTCGCTATCGTAATAATATTTTACCTTCGACATAAATTAAAAATATGTTATTTTTGCGCATACAACCTACTGCAAAAACCTTGCAGAAGAGTATGGGAAACGAACAAATATAAAAATTGTTTTCTCATCTACAGCATTTAATAATTTTAAGACCTTTTTTCACCCTATGAAATCTCAGGAGATACGTTCAAGATACCTCGAATTCTTTAAATCAAATGCCCATACCATAGTTCCTTCGGGACCAATGGTTATTAAAGACGACCCAACTTTAATGTTTACCAATGCCGGAATGAACCAATTTAAGGAATATTTTCTAGGGAATACCGTGCCAAAAAGCACGAGGATGACCGATACCCAAAAATGTTTGCGCGTGAGCGGAAAACACAACGATCTGGAGGAAGTGGGGATGGATACCTACCACCACACGATGTTTGAAATGTTGGGAAACTGGAGTTTTGGGGATTATTTTAAAAAGGAAGCAATCCACTGGGCCTGGGAACTCCTTACTGAAGTTTTTAAAATCGATAAAAGTATTTTATATGTTTCTGTTTTTGAAGGAAGTTCAGACGATAACCTGGAATTGGACAAGGAGGCTTTGGAACTTTGGAAAGCAATTGTACCCGAAGACCGGATCATTTTAGGAAATAAAAAGGATAATTTCTGGGAAATGGGTGATCAGGGACCTTGCGGACCCAGTTCTGAAATTCACGTGGACATTCGCTCTGAGGAAGAAAAAGCAAAGGTTCCCGGCCGGGATCTGGTAAACGCCGATCATCCCCAGGTAGTAGAAATTTGGAATTTGGTATTTATGGAATTCAACCGTAAAGCTGATGGTTCCCTGGAAAAACTTCCTGCAAAACACGTAGATACGGGAATGGGTTTTGAGCGACTTTGCATGGTGTTGCAGCATAAAAAATCCAATTATGACACCGATGTTTTTACCCCAATTATCAGCGAAATAGAGAAGGTTACAAGTTCTAAATACGGTAAATCCGAAAAAACCGATATTGCAATTCGCGTGATCGCAGATCACGTGAGGGCCGTTGCTTTTTCTATAGCCGATGGGCAGTTGCCCAGCAATACCGGAGCAGGATACGTGATCCGAAGAATTTTACGCCGCGCGATCCGGTATGGTTTTACATTTCTTAATACCAAAGAGCCGTTTATATACAAACTGGTGGATACCTTAAGCACCCAAATGGGGGAAACTTTCCCTGAGCTTAAATCCCAAAAAAATCTTTGTAAGAACGTGATCAAAGAAGAGGAACATTCTTTTCTCAGGACTTTGGATCAGGGACTGATTTTATTGGAAAATATTATTGAAAAAACCGAAGGGAAAACTGTTTCAGGAAAAAAAGCTTTTGAATTGTATGATACCTTTGGTTTTCCTATTGATCTTACCGCACTAATTTTACGTGAACGTGGATATAAATTAAATGAAGAAGAATTTAATTCTGAACTCCAAAAACAAAAAGTCCGGTCCCGTGCAGCCTCGGTGATCATTGCAGGAGATTGGCAAATTCTGGGAGAAGAAGAAAGTCAAAATTTCATTGGTTATGATCAATTGTTAGCAGATGTAAAGATTACCCGTTTTAGAAAGGTCGCAGATCAAAAAGGGGAACTCTTTCAAATTGTTCTGAACAAAACCCCTTTTTATCCGGAAGGCGGAGGACAAGTAGGGGATAAAGGCTATTTGAAATCTGCTGAGGGGGAAATGATAAAGATCACAGATACCAAAAAGGAAAATAATCTCATCATTCATTTTACCAAAAATTTGCCCAAAGATCCTTCTGCAACTTTTAAAGCTGTGGTAGATTCCAAAAAACGTATTTTGACTCAGGCAAATCATTCTGCCACACATTTGTTGCATCAGGCCTTAAGAAATGTGTTGGGAGAACACGTGGAACAAAAAGGCTCTATGGTTAGCAGCGGACATTTGAGATTCGATTTTTCGCATTTCAGCAAACTAACTGCTGTAGAAATAGATGAAGTTGAAAATTTTGTAAATGAAAGGATCAGGGAACAACTGCCTCTTGTTGAGCAACGGGATCTGGAATATAAACAAGCGATCAAACAAGGTGCCATTGCCTTATTTGGGGAAAAGTATGGGGATTCGGTAAGGGCTATCAAATTTGGTGATTCTATGGAGCTGTGTGGCGGGACCCACGTACAAAACACCGCCGATATCTGGTATTTCAAAATCATTTCTGAAGGTGCGGTTGCAGCTGGAATCAGGCGAATTGAAGCAATAACTGGCGATGCCGTAAAAACATATTTTTCCGGACAAACCGAAACTCTCAATGAAATCAGGGCCGAACTGAAAAACACCAAGACCCCGGTGAAAGCTATTCATTCATTACAGGAAGAAAATGCGGTCCTTAAAAAACAAGTTGAGGTTTTATTAAGAGAGAAGGCAAAAAACCTGAAAAACGAATTAAAAAATGAATTGACCAATATCGGGGGAATTGAATTTCTGGCCAAAAAAGTTGATCTGGATGCTTCAGGAGTTAAAGACCTCGCTTTCCAATTAGGGGAAATCGGGAATAACCTGTTTCTGCTTTTGGCATCCGAACAAGACGGAAAAGCAGTGCTTTCCTGCTATATTTCCAAAGAATTGGTAGCAGAAAGAGATTTGGATGCTGGAAAAGTAGTGAGCGAACTCGGAAAATATATTCAGGGCGGCGGCGGCGGACAGCCATTTTTTGCGACTGCTGGAGGAAAAAATCCTGCCGGAATTAATGAAGCTTTGGAAAAAGCAGTGGCTTATATAAAATAATTAAAGCTCACCAAGAACTTTTTAGATTTTTGGTGAGATTCGATAAAAGGAATAAATATAATGCAGTTCAGGACCAAAATCCCACTAACGGTTAAAACTCCAAAAATCGATTATCAGTCAAAAATCCTGATGATCGGGTCTTGTTTTGTGGAAAATATAGGGGATAAACTGGATTATTATAAACTTCAAAACCTTAGGAATCCTATCGGAATTTTATTTCATCCGGGAGCAATTGAAAATTTTATAAGCCGCGCCATAAGTGCTTATGTATATTCATCTGAAGATGTTTTTTACCATAATGAGCGTTGGCATTGCTTTGAGGCACATTCAGTTTTGAGCGATTCCAACCAGGATGAATTGCTTAAAAAACTTAACCAAAACCTTCAGCTTACCCGGAATTATCTCACTGAAGCTTCACATATCGTGATCACGTTTGGAACTGCCTGGGTTTATAAAAATATTGTAACGGGCAAACTGGTAGCCAACTGCCATAAACTGCCTCAGAAAAATTTTTCAAAAGAATTACTGAGTTTGGCGGAAATTGAAGGAAGCTTACATTCATTAATTTCAGCTTTAAAGACGATCAATCCTGATCTCACGATTATTTTAACCGTGTCACCTGTCCGCCATTTAAAAGATGGAGTTGTTGAAAATCAGATAAGTAAAGCTCATTTAATTGCTGCTTTGCATAAGGTGATAAATGAAAATAATTCCCTTGTAAATTATTTTCCAGCCTACGAAATTATGATGGATGAATTGCGGGATTATAGGTTTTATGCTGAAGATATGTTGCATCCCAACCCTGTTGCAATAAACTATATCTGGGAAAAATTTGTAGAAGTTTGGTTTTCCTCCCAGGCAGTTTCAATCTTAAAACAAATTGGAGGCATTCAAAAAAGTTTGGCTCACCGACCTTTTGATGAACATTCCATTTCTTATCAGACTTTTTCTCAAAAGCTTCAAGATAAAATTAAAGATCTTAAAAAGGTTGTTCCGAATTTAAATTTTTGATGATTGTTCCTACTTTTTTATTTTTTGAATTTATACTGTCAATATAAATATGAATAACGTTAATTGTTAAACTATTATTTAATTATGACAAACTGTAATCCACTTGTGAAAATTAAATTAACTCAAATTTAATTTTCACAAGTGGATTTTTGGTTTATATTTATGTCCGCTTAAAAATGAATTGGCAATCACAATTTCAGTTGAGATTGAAAAATAAATTTAGGTAGGGATGTCTAAAATTTATTGGGGTAGATTTTAGAATTAGTAACATATGGACGGGTGGGGCCGTCCATATGTTTTTTTCTGAACAGGATTTAAGTTTTCTTCTGAGCGAGTTTTTTTTATATAAAAAAACAGGAATCTACGTTTTTCCCACTTCTTTTTTTGTATAAATTCCATAAAAATTTTAGCATCCAAAAAAAAGTTTCAAAATAAAATGTTAAATTTTAAAACAATGATATATATCATTGTTTTAAGCATTGAGTGGGCATAATTTAGTTTTATTGAAAAAGAAAAAACAGTTTTTTCATTTTGTTTAAAAAATAGGGGGGCTAAACAAACACAGTTTAATCGTGGGTTTTCAAGATTTATTGGGAAAATAAACCGAATTTCCGCAGTGGTTACATAAGTGCTATTAAAACTCCAAAGAAGCAGGAATCTAAGGTTCCTGCTTCTTTATTTTGTGCATAGTCCAAATATTATGTTGATGTCAATTAACCCGAAAAAATCAATTCTGTTTACAATCAATAGCCTGGAATTTTAAACTTTTCCATAAACCGGCACAATAAAATTCCCATTTAAAAATTGCATAGGGTCTATTTGGCTTTGCAATATAACTCCTCTTAAAGCAGATTCGAGCAACATTTGAGCAGCCTGAAGCAAAGGCGCTGCCGTGGTTGTCTGTATAGCCCTCAATTTATGTTTTCCTACAGTTTGAGGATGTATGTGTTTGGAGATCTCCCGTCTGTTCAAGATCCCGGTTGCATCTTTACCCTCCACAGCGGCATACAAAATAATTTGATCATCCTCAACATGTGGGATCGAAGCTTCCATTTTTTGCTGTAAGGCCGCGATTTGGTTTCGGGTATTTCCCAAACCGGCAAGTTGTTCCTCCACCCAGGCATAATGCCCGGGATAGCGCAGGGTTTTGTAGTCCAGAGACCTGACTTTTTCAGCTAACGCATCAGGGAGGTCAGCTGCACCTCCGGAAGTAAGATCATCTTCATAGGCAATACCATTAATGATAATAATCGCTCTTTCTGATAATGCAGGAAGACTGGTTTTTTTAAAATCCCGGAGCAGCATGGCATCTTTCAGGTATTCTGTAGCTACTCCCACGGGACTCCAGGTAAATCCATAATAATGAGGGAAAACAGCATGCCTGGTGAGCGCACCTACTTTAAGTTCAAGTTTATCAACTTTTTTCACTTCAAAATCCCTGCAAAACCGTTGAAAAAGTCCGTTTCCCAGAATATCGATATAGCCGGGAGCAAGTCCGGTTTGAAGAACGAAGCCTGTTTTGGCATCCTTTGCCAATTTCATAATTTCATCAGTTTCTGCAACGTATTCGGTGAGGTTAGCGTAATGTAGGTGAAAGTCCTTTGCCAACCGGGCTATTTTTGGAGCCAGGCTCCCGGGAAGGCAATCGAGAATTAAATCCCCCTGGCTCAGGATCTCTTTCATCTCTTCGGGGATTCCTTCCTCTGGAAGATGAAATGCCTTAATTTCACAGGGTTTATCCGTACCATCTTCAATCCATCTGGCAAGCTCCTGCGCTTTTGAGAGCATTCGGTTTCCAATATAAAGGGTAGGTGGAACTTTACTCCATTCAATAAGGAGCAATGCAGCTGCTTCTGCGATTCCGCCTGCGCCCGCAATAATGATGTTATAGTGCTTGTTCATACCTAAAGTTAACAAATTTTTCCGGGTTATGATTTTAGATTTTACACAAAAAATCTAAAATTGACAAACAGTTCATAAAATTTTGAGTGCCTAAAATGACTAAAGTAGCTTTCAATTTTATTGATGAAATAATAAGGCAATACTTCAATCAGGTTCTTCATTTTTCCAAATAATATGCCCAAAACTCACAAGATTTATTCAATTAACTTTTTAAAATATAACCAGAATGTTTAAATTTAAGATGGAATCCCCCTAAGTCATCAAAAAATGCCTGCGGTAAGTTTTAAATTCAATTTTTGACTTATGGAAACATTGTTAAGGTATTTTATCATTAAATAATATAGGATATGAAAGGCTCATTAGCTCTTGGAAGGATAGCAGGCATCCGGTTATCGGTTCATTGGACATTTATTTTGATTTTGATCTATGCTTTTAGTATTTATTACCAAAGGGCGCAGGATCCATTAGAGGGATTAATGGGGGTGCTGTTTATTCTGGCTTTGTTTATTTGTGTGGTCTTACATGAACTGGGTCATGCACTAACCGCAAAAAGTTTCAATATTATGACCAAAAGCATTACGTTATTACCCATTGGAGGTATTGCGCGGTTAGAAAAATTTCCTGAAAAGCCTAAAGAGGAACTTTTGGTAGTTGTAGCCGGGCCATTGGTGAATGTAGTAATAGCATTTTTAATTTATCTTCTTTTATACGCGACCAATAATTTACCATCATTTACGGAAGAACCTGAGAATTTGGTCGAATTAACGGGGGCAGTATTTTTATTTAATTTGTTGGTTGCAAATGTAGTATTGGCTGTATTTAATTTTATTCCTGCCTTTCCAATGGACGGTGGAAGGATCCTCCGGGCCTTGCTGTCTTTTAAATTTAGCAGGGAAAAGGCGACCAGAATTGCAGCGGGAATTGGCCAGTTTATCGCTATTTTGTTTTTTTTCGTCGGATTTTACTTTAATATCTGGCTGGTACTTATTGGAGTATTTATATTTCTTGGTGCTGGGGCGGAAGCCGAATTTGAAATTTCCAAAACAGCCTTATCCGGTCATAAAGTAAGGGATGTCCTCATGAAAAAATTTATTGTTTTGTTGCCGGAAGATACCTTGGAGAAAGCGGTGCAATATTTACTGGATGGCCAGGCACAGGAATTTGTGGTAGCTAAAAATGAAAAAGTCCTGGGGATCCTTTCCCGGGATGAACTTATAAAAGGATTATCGGCAGATGGAAATAAATCTAAAGTTTCTGATGCCATGCGAAAAGATTATTTGACTTTAGATCCCGATATGCCCTTACAGGAAGTGTATCAAAAAATTATGCAAACAAAGTGTCCGGTAGCCCCGGTAATGGAAAACGGAAAATTCATAGGAATTGTTGACAAAGAAAATATTGACGAATTTATTATGGTGAAAAGGGCTATGAAATAATCATTTCGAATCCCAAATTAACTACGGATGCTTCGGGACAAATAATCATTTGACTATCTTTGCCCCATGAAAAATAGTATCCAGTCTCAAAATATCCTCACCAATTTAGAAATCGAAAATCTTAACGAAATGCAGGTGATAGCTCAAAATGCTATCATTAGCGACAACAATATTTTGTTGCTTTCGCCAACAGGTTCAGGAAAAACACTGGCTTTTTTACTGCCTGTTTTTGAAATGCTGAAACCCGAAATTCTTTCTGTTCAATGCCTCATTCTTGTCCCCTCAAGGGAATTGGGATTGCAAATTGAACAGGTTTGGAAAAAAATGGGGACAGATTATAAAGTGAATATTTGTTACGGCGGACATTCGATAGATACAGAAATAAAAAATCTAAGTAACCCCCCGGCCGTTTTAATAGGGACTCCCGGACGAATTAAGGATCATATTGAGAAGGGTACTTTTCGCCTTGACAAAATTGAAACTTTAGTTCTGGACGAATTCGATAAATCCCTGCAACTGGGTTTTCACGAAGAAATGTCTTTTATTATTGGCAAATTGCCGAAACTGAACAAACGGGTTTTGGTATCGGCCACTTCTGATATTGAAATTCCGCGATATACAGGTGTTGTAAACCCAACTATTCTGGATTTTATTCCGGAAGAAGAAGAAAGCTCAAATCTTTCCACAAAAATCGTGATCTCCAAAGAGAAGGACAAAATAGAAAGTCTGTTCCACCTGCTTTGCTCTTTAAATTCTGAAGCTGCTTTGGTTTTTTGCAATCACAGGGAAGCGGCAGAGCGTATTAGCGAGCTGTTGAATGAAAAAGAAGTCTATGCGACCTATTATCACGGTGGAATGGATCAGGACGAGCGGGAACGAGCCTTGATTATGTTTAGGAACGGAAGCGTGAATTATTTAATAACCACCGATCTGGCCGCCCGTGGTTTGGATATTCCGGAAATGA
>Ga0307486_1002200_pt1 | contig 13888 bp, 10 predicted proteins | sample CBIW02metaG_FD_203663 | JGI IMG/M metagenome (GOLD analysis project Ga0307486, IMG submission 203663) | Sea-ice brine microbial communities from Beaufort Sea near Barrow, Alaska, United States - CBIW 0.2 | ecosystem: Environmental > Aquatic > Marine > Coastal | place: USA: Alaska | collected... | reverse complement strand
CGGTGTCGTTGTCGAGGCTGCCCTGGCTCGCCGATCGACGCACGAGCGACGTGAGTTCCTCGGCTGTTCGAGCGCCAGACAGCTCTTCCTTCGGCTCGATACCCATGCTGCGAAGAATCCCGTTCGCAGTGTTGTTGAGGAGAGCGACGGCTGGTCGAAAAACTGCCGTGAAGACAACTTGGAATGGCACGACAAACTTCGCGGTCACCTTCGGGAGCGCCAGAGCAAAATTCTTAGGAACGAGCTCACCGATGATCATCGAGAGCAGGGTGGCGAAGGTGATCGCCAGGATAGAAGCCACGATGGCCACCGCAGCGTCAGGGATGACAGCACCCAAAGGAATCGAAAGCCACGTGCTGAAGGCAGGCTCAAGCGTGTACCCGGCGAGCAGCGTCGTCAGGGTGATGCCGAGCTGGGCGCTAGAAAGATGGGTTGAGGTGTGCTTGAGCGCCGAAATTACGGTGCCGAGTCGCTTTTCTCCCCGCTCTTGACGAGCTTCAAGCTCGGAGCGATCGAGGTTTACCAGCGCAAACTCGGAGGCAACAAAGAATCCGGTACCAACGGTCAGAACGAGGCCAGCTGCAAGTAAGAGCCACTCATTCATGAGGCGTCACCCCTGGTTGTTGGGCGAATGAGCCCGACGTTGGGAGTGAGAGAGAAAGGGCGAGGGATAAGTGGTGATCGCGCGAGGTTCGGCCCCGGCGACAACTAGAGGGAGGGTCGTCCATTATGAGCTTGAGTATAGGACAAATTCCTGCGGAATAACTGCTGAGTTACCAACTCACGGGCAATGCTTTGCCCTCTTCGTACCCCGCCGCCGACTGGATTCCGACCAACGCGCGCTCGTGAAACTCAGTGAGACTTGCCGCTCCCGCATACGTGAACGAGCTGCGAACACCCGAGGTGATCATGTCAACCAAATCATCGAGCGAAGGTCGGGCCGGATCTAGGTAAATCTTCGAACCGGAAATGCCCTCCGCAAAGAGCTCTTTGCGTGCCAGCTCGTACGGATCAAGCCCACCAAAGCGCGCACGAACGGCTTTAGTGGATGCCATTCCCCAACTGGTTTTGTAGAGCCCACCGGCTTCATCGTGACGCAGTTCTCCCGGAGCCTCAATCGTTCCCGCAAACCACGAACCGACCATGACGGATGCCGCACCCGCCGCAAGTGCAAGCGCAACGTCTCGCGGGTAGCGCACTCCGCCATCAGCCCACACGTGGGCGCCGAGCTCACGCGCGGTCGCCGCCGTCTCAAGCACCGCAGAAAATTGTGGACGGCCCACTGCCGTCATCATGCGCGTTGTACACATCGCGCCGGGCCCGACACCAACTTTAACGATTGTCGCGCCGGCAGAGACCAAGTCCCGAACGGCTTCCGAGGTCACAACGTTTCCCGCCGCGAGCGGCACCCCCAAGTTGAGCGCGGCTACTTTTTCAACTGCGCTCACCATGCCGTCCTGGTGTCCGTGGGCGGTATCGAGTACAAGAATGCTTGCGCCTGCCGCGACAAGTGCGCGGGCCCGTGCTGCGACATCCCCGTTTATTCCTAGTGCTGCGGCAACAACAAGTTTTCCTTCGCCGTCAACCGCCGGAACGTAGAGCGTGGACCGTAATGCACTCTTAACGCTGGTGGTTCCGACGACGACGTCGCGGTCGGTCACCGGAGCGAAGTCGATTCCGCGCTTGATGAGAAGGTCAAACAGGTCGCGAGCTGTTCCGAATTCGGATCGGTCAATGGCGTGAGTGTCGTGGCGAAGCAGATCGCCGAGTTCGGCTCCCGGCATCGCGTCGCCCAGTCGCTCGGCGTCAACAACGCCCGCGAGTACACCGTTGTCGAGCACGACGACACCGTGACCGGCGAGCGGCGGAACCCGCAGGAGGGCGTGCTCAACCGAATCACGCGGGCTGAGAACGACAGCCGAATCAAGATCGACAGGCTGCGAGCGCACCCACGCGATTGCGGCATCCATTTCGTCAGCGTTGAGGTCCTGGGGCAAAACGCCAAGCCCACCCCGGCGAGCAAGACTCGCGGCGAGACGTGGGCCGGTCACTGAGTTCATATTGGATGCCACGAGCGGAATGGTGGCGGTCGTTCCATCTCCGGGAGCGAGCGAAACGGCCATTCGGCTACCAACGGACGATCGGCTGGGAACCAAAAACACGTCTGAGTACGTCAAGTCGTGGCGTGGCGAAGTCTCGTAGAAATCCATACTGACCAGCGTAAAGGTGATCGAATCAAAACAATCTCTAGAAATCTGCCCTAATTAGCCGATTTGTCCGTCTGGCGGCCAGCAGACGCCCAGCAAAGCGATTAAGATTGGTCGCGATGTCTGGCGTGCAGAATGTGCATCGCTTTTTCGAACTCCAGAACTGAAAGTAGGCGGTTTGACGTGTCAGGCCAAGTAACCGGAATCGCACCGGAAGGTGACTCCTCAGGCGAATTCGGGGCCAACGAATGGTTGGTCGACGAGATGTACGAAAAGTACCTCGAAGACAAAAATCTAGTTGCTGAATCGTGGTGGCCGTTCCTTGAGAGTTACCAGCCGGCGGTAGCTCCCTCACCGGCGGAAACCACTCCAGCCACCTCTGACACCGCTGCCAAAGCGCCGGACGCACCGACGCCTGAAGCGCAGCCGTCAGAGCCCGAGAAGGCAGCCATGCAGGAGCCAGTAGAGTCACCGCCCGCAGAGAAGCCTGCCGAGGCGACAGCAGAGGCACCGGCAGAGAAGCCAGCCTCTACGGACAAGCCGTTCGCCGATGAACCGAACCCGAGCACCGGCAGCCAGCCCGTTGCCCGCACCACGTCGGTCGAACCCAAGCCACAGCCGATTCCGGCTCAAGCACCAGCCACGGCTCCCATCGACACGACTAAGTCAGCAGCCAAGGCGAAGCCGGCGACAGAGAACGCGGTAGCTCCCCTTCGCGGCGCAGCGAAGAGCCTTGCGGCGAATATGGACTCGAGCCTCACGGTTCCGACCGCGACGAGTGTTCGCACCATTCCCGCCAAGCTCATGATTGACAACCGCATTGTCATCAACAACCACCTCAAGCGAGCTCGCGGTGGCAAAGTATCGTTCACCCATCTGATTGCATGGGCGATCATCCAAACTCTCAAAGAGTTCCCCAGCCAGAACGTCTTCTACGACGAGCCCGAGGGCAAGCCTTCGGTGGTTACCCCTGCGCACATCAACTTGGGCATCGCGATTGACATGCCTAAGCCCGATGGCACCCGTTCGCTTGTGGTTCCCGGCATCAAGCAGGCCGAGACAATGGGCTTTGGCGAGTTCCTCGCAGCCTACGAAGACATCGTTTCTCGTGCGCGTGCCAATAAGTTGACCGGCGCTGACTATCAAGGCAACACGATCTCGCTGACTAACCCCGGCGGAATCGGTACTGAGCATTCCGTTCCTCGCCTCATGCGTGGATCGGGAACAATCGTCGGTGCCGGTGCTCTGGAATACCCGGCCGAATTCCAGGGTGCAAGTTTGCGCACCCTCTCCGAGTTGGGCATCGGAAAAACCATTACTCTCACGAGCACCTATGACCACCGCGTCATCCAAGGTGCAGGTTCGGGTGAGTTCCTCAAGAAAATCCACGAACGCCTCATCGGCGAGAACCACTTCTACGAAGGCATTTTCGCGGCACTGCGCATCCCCTACGACCCCATCCACTGGGCCAACGACATCAGCGTTGACCTTGCGGACAACGTCAACAAGACCTCGCGTGTTCAGGAACTCATCAACTCGTTCCGGGTTCGCGGTCACCTCATGGCCGACGTTGACCCGCTGGAGTACCGCCAGCGTTCACATCCCGACCTCGACATCTCAAGCCACGGCCTCACATTCTGGGATCTTGACCGTGAGTTTGTTACTGGCGGATTCGGTGGCAAGCGTCAGGCGCTCTTGCGTGAAATTCTTGGGATGTTGCGCGACGCATACTGCCGCACCGTCGGCATCGAGTACATGCACATTCAAGACCCTGAGCAGCGTCGCTGGATTCAGGATCACGTCGAGAAGCCGTATTCAAAGCCTGGCCATGACGAGCAGATGCGCATCCTCGGCAAGCTCAACGAAGCCGAAGCATTCGAGACGTTCCTTCAGACTAAATATGTCGGTCAGAAGCGCTTCAGCCTTGAGGGTGGAGAGTCGACGATCGCACTGCTGGATGCTGTCATCCAGAAAGCAGCCGAAGCCAACCTCGAAGAGGTTGCGATCGGCATGGCGCACCGCGGTCGTTTGAGCGTTCTGACGAACATCGCTGGCAAAACCTATGGACAGATCTTCCGCGAATTTGAGGGAACTCAAGATCCGCGCACCGTTCAGGGCTCCGGTGATGTGAAGTATCACCTCGGAACTGAGGGCACATTCACCGCTGCAGATGGCCGACAGATCCCTGTTTACCTCGCGGCAAACCCTTCTCACCTTGAGGCTGTCGATGGCGTCCTTGAGGGCATCGTGCGCGCAAAGCAGGATCGCCGTCCGATCGGTTCCTATGCAGTTCTGCCGGTGATGGTTCACGGTGACGCTGCAATGGCGGGCCAGGGCATCGTGGTAGAAATTTTGCAGATGTCACAGCTGCGGGCATACCGCACGGGTGGAACAATCCACGTCAACATCAACAATCAGGTTGGGTTCACAACTCCTCCCGGCGAGGCTCGCACCTCGCAGTACTCGAGCGATGTTGCCAAGACGGTTCAATCTCCGATCTTCCACGTCAACGGTGATGACCCCGAGGCCGTTGTTCGCGTTTCTGAGCTCGCCTTTGCGTACCGTCAGAAGTTCCACCGCGATGTTGTCATCGACCTGATTTGCTACCGCCGGCGTGGACACAACGAGGGCGATGACCCTTCGATGACTCAGCCGTTGATGTACAACCTGATCGAGGCAAAACGTTCCGTTCGTACCCTGTACACCGAGGGTCTCGTCGGTCGTGGCGATATCACTCAGGAAGAGTACGAGGCGAGCCACCAGGACTTCCAGGACCGTCTGGAGCGCGCATTCGCCGAAACGCATGCAGCACAGACCGGTTCGATGCCGATTCTCACTCAGGATGGCAACGGAATCTCCGATCTTGAGCGTCCTGGCTCGCAGCGCGACGATGCTGTCGGTGAACCCATCACTACGGGAATCGACGAAAGCATTGTTCACCTCATCGGTGATGCACACGGCAACCCGCCCGCCAACTTCACTGTGCACAATAAGTTACAGGCGCTTCTGCGCAAGCGCGTAGACATGAGCCGCAAGGGTGCCATTGACTGGGCATTCGCCGAGTTGCTGGCAATCGGTTCTGTTTTGCTTGAGGGCACCCCGGTGCGCATGGCCGGTCAGGATGCCCGTCGAGGCACCTTCGTTCAGCGCCATGCTGTTTTGCATGACCGTGTGAATGGTCAAGAATGGCTCCCGCTGCAGAACCTGTCTGAAAGCCAGTCACGCTTCTGGATCTACGACTCACTGCTGAGCGAGTACGCGGCTCTCGGCTTCGAGTACGGCTACTCGGTTGAACGCGCTGACGCGCTTGTCATGTGGGAGGCACAGTTCGGCGATTTCGCCAATGGCGCCCAAGTCGTAGTCGACGAGTTCATCTCGAGCGCCGAGCAGAAGTGGGAGCAGCATTCTAGCGTTGTCATGCTTCTGCCGCACGGGTATGAAGGCCAGGGTCCCGACCATTCTTCAGCCCGAATCGAGCGCTACCTGCAGTTGTGCGCTGAGAACAACATGATCGTTGCTCGGCCATCAACTCCTGCGTCGTACTTCCACTTGCTGCGTCGTCAGGCGTACTCGCGGCCGCGTCGACCACTGATCGTTTTCACTCCCAAGGCGATGCTTCGCCTCCGTGGCGCGACGAGCGATGTTGCTGACTTCACGAGTGGCCGCTTCGAGCCTGTACTCGACGACGTGCGACTCAGCGACAAGTCGGATGTTACCCGCGTGCTAGTCACGTCGGGCAAGATCTACTACGACATCGTCGCTGAACTCGATAAGCGAGACATTACCAATATTGCCGTCGTGCGCATGGAGCAGTTCTACCCGCTTCCTGTTACCGACATGAACGAGGTGCTCACGAAGTACCCGAATGCCGACATCGTGTGGGTTCAAGACGAGCCTGAGAATCAGGGCGCTTGGCCGTTTATCACCCTGGAATTGCAACGATACGTCGCTGCACACGAGATCAAGCTTGCCTCGCGTCCGGCAGCGGCTTCACCCGCGACCGGATCGTCGAAGCGCAGCGCGCTTGAGCAGGCAGAGCTAATCGACCACGCAATTACGCAGCCCTAGGGTCGTGCGACAGCATTAACGACGAAAGCGGGCATCCTCTCCGGAGGGTGCCCGCTTTCGCGTTGGTAGCAGATGAAGCAGAAAGCTTAGGCGTCTGCCAGTTTCGACAGAATCGCGCTACGAAGGTCTTCGGGTGCCGTCTCACGACACGCTTGCTTTACCTTGAGCTTCAACGCGAGCGCGACGAGGTGTTCACTCGAGCACGATTCGCAGTTGTCGAGGTGATCCGAAACATCCTGAAAATCTGCTTCGTTCAGTTCGCGGTCGAGGTACTCCTCGAGTTCTGCTTTCGCTTTTTCGCAACCGCAATCGGTCATTTCTTGCTCCTTGATGATGCGGGCGTGCCGGGGGCGCGGTCACGCGCATAGTCGGCCAATAGTTCACGCAATAGACGACGGCCACGGTGCAGTCGACTCATTACGGTGCCTACGGGTGTTTTCATGATGTCGGCGATCTCCTGGTAGGAGAACCCTTCGACGTCGGCAAAATAGACAGCGAGTCTAAAATCTTCGGGAATCGACTGAAGAGCATCCTTCACCGCACTGTCTGGCAGATGATCGATGGCTTCCGCTTCGGCCGAACGCGTGGAGACAGACTGCGTTACCGACTCGGCGCCGCCCAGCTGCCAGTCTTCGAGTTCGTCGATCGTTCCCTGGTAGGGGTTGCGCTGATTTTTGCGATAAATATTAATGAAGGTGTTGGTCTGGATGCGGTACAACCAGGCCTTCAGGTTCGTGCCCTGTTGGTATTGCCCAAAAGCTTGGAATGCCTTAACGAACGTCTCCTGGACGAGGTCGGCGGCATCGCTGGGATTTCGGGTCATGCGCATTGCAGCGCCAAAAAGCTGATCCATGAAGGGCAGCGCTTGTTCTTCGAATTGCCGCCGCTTGTCGGCTGCGGCGGTATCGGTGGCGCTGTGCTCAACTCTGTCGGTAGTCATCAACGACAATTCTAGTTCGCTGATCACCGCATCTGGCTGAGTGCTCAGTACTGCAGTCATGCAGGTGCCTCCTCCGTGGTGCGTAAAACGCCGATACTCTTAGTAACTAATGTTCGTATCGAAGTATTCCAACCCAGAGTTCAGCCCGTATAACGACGACACGGTGCCAGACACCACGGTGCCAGGCAACTGGCCCGCTCCTACGGTGTCGCACGCGCTGTCGGAGACCCTGAATCTTCCTGGCAGCAAGAGCCTGACGAATCGAGAATTGGTTCTCGCAGCCCTGGCCGACGGTCCCTCACGGCTGCATGCGCCGCTCCATTCGCGCGATAGTGCGCTAATGATCCAGGCCCTGCGTGCCCTGGGCGTCGGAATCGACGAGATCGCAACCGGCAACGTCTTCGGTCCCGACCTTGCTATGACCCCTGGCGAACTTCAAGGCGGCAGCTCGATCGATTGTGGCCTTGCCGGAACCGTCATGCGCTTCTTGCCTCCGGTTGCAGCACTCGCCTTGGGCCCTGTTTCCTTCGACGGTGACGAGGCGGCACTTCGCCGGCCGATGCGCACCACGATTGACTCTCTGCGAGCGCTTGGGGTGGATGTCTCGGACGACGGTCGAGGAACCCTCCCGTTCAACCTCTATGGCATGGGCTCGGTTGCCGGCGGAGAGATCAGCATTGACGCTTCTGCTTCTAGCCAATTCGTCTCTGGTTTGCTCTTGGCTGCCGCCCGCTTCGATCAGGGACTCACCCTGCGTCATACCGGCGACACGTTGCCGAGCATGCCGCACATCGAGATGACAATCGCGTGTCTGGCTGCCCGTGGCGTAGTCGTGCAGAGCCCGGAGCCGGGAGTCTGGGTCGTGCCCGCTGGCCCGATCCGCGCGATTGATGTTGAACTTGAACCTGACCTCTCGAATGCTGCCCCCTTCCTCGCTGCGGCAATTGTCGCGGGCGGAACTGTCACGATCGAGGGGTGGCCAGAAGCCACCACTCAGGTGGGCGCAGACCTCGAACAACTTTTGCCACTGTTCGGCGCAACAGCGTCGCGCAGTGATGGCGCACTGACCATTGATGGCGGCGCTGGCGTAGTTAGCGGCCATACCTACCCCGGAATCGAGCTCGACCTCAGCACCGGTGGCGAACTCGCTCCCGCGATCGTTGCCCTGGCCGCTCTGGCATCCTCCCCCAGTACGATCACGGGAATCGGACATCTTCGCGGGCACGAAACCGATCGGCTTGCTGCCCTCCGCACAGAGATCAATGCTCTGGGCGGAGCGGTCACCGAGCTCGACGATGGCCTCCACATCGAGCCTCGAGAACTACATGGTGGCGTGTGGCACAGCTACGAAGATCATCGGATGTCGACGGCCGGAGCCATCATCGGTCTCGCTGTTGCCGGAATCGAGATTGAAGGAATCGAGGCTACAGCCAAGACCCTTCCGCAGTTTCCAGCACTGTGGGCAACCCTCGTTGGTGACGCCCCGTTGACCACCAACACTCTCGGGCTCCTGTAACTATGAGTTGGCTCAGTGGGGACGACGATGACGACGACCGCAAGTACAGCGAGTACGACGAAAGCTCGATACGGGTACGCCCCAACCCCAAGGCCAACAAACCGCGAAGCAAGATTCGCCCCGAACATGCTGACGCGGTTGAAGGTCGCGTGTTCAGTGTCGACCGCGGCCGCTATGGCGTGTGGCTCGATGAGGGCACCGAAACGGAACGTCAGATCATTGCTGCACGCGCGCGCGAACTAGGTCGCAATCAACAGGGCAAAGTTTCCGTTGTCACCGGTGATTGGGTCGACCTCGTTGGCGACACAAGCGGCACTGAGGGAACTCTCGCGCGCATCGTGCGTATCCGTGAGCGCACAACGCTACTCAGACGTAGTGCCGACGATACGGATGCCGTAGAGCGCATCATTGTGGCCAACGCCGACCAGATGCTCATTGTTGTTGCCGCCGCTGATCCTGAGCCACGACCGCGACTCGTCGACCGCTATTTGGTGGCTGCGTACGATGCCGGAATCACTCCCATCCTGTGCATCACCAAGACTGACCTTGCTGATCCCGGGCCCTTCCTCGAGAATTTTGCGGGGCTCGAGTTTCAGGTGATTGCGAGTCGATCCGATGAGGTTCCCCTCGAGGAGCTTCGCGCTGCTCTGGCGGGCCACACTACGGTGGCTGTCGGTCATTCCGGGGTCGGGAAATCGACTTTGGTGAATGCCCTTGTTCCGGATGCCAACCGTGCGGTTGGTCACGTGAACGCGGTTACCGGTCGTGGTCGACACACCTCGTCATCAACGATCTCGTACCGGGTTGGCAATGGCTGGGTTGTCGACACCCCCGGAGTGCGGTCATTCGGGCTTGGGCACATCGATCCGAGCAAAATCTTGTCTTCCTTTACAGATTTGGCAGTGCTGGCAGAAGAGTGCCCCCGTGGCTGCACTCATCTTCCGGATACGCCAGACTGCGCGATCGCCGAATCGGTCAATGCTGGGGCACTGGGTGATGTTGGTCGTTTGCGGTTGGATTCGTTCCAGCGGCTCATCACAACTCTGGGTTCCACTAGCGTGTAGGTGTGACCGAATACACTCTCGCCGACGATCTTTCTCTCGCTCTCGCCCTCGCGGGTGATGCGGACCTCATCTCGCTCGATCGCTTCACCGCGCTCGACCTTGAGGTCACGACGAAGCCTGACCGCACACCGGTGACGGATGCCGACAAGGCTGTCGAGCGCAGCATCCGTGCTGGAATTGCGGGCGCACGCCCCGGTGACTCGATTCTGGGCGAAGAGTATGGCGAGGCTGGCGACTCGAGCCGGCAGTGGATCATTGACCCGATCGATGGCACCTCAAACTTTTTGCGCGGCGTACCCATCTGGGGCACCCTCATTTCCCTTGTGATCGATGGCGTTCCGCAGGTGGGTGTTGTCAGCTCGCCTGCCCTCGGCAAGAGGTGGTGGGCAGCGACCGGTCATGGCGCGTTTGCTCAGAAACACGGCGGAGAACCGCAACAGATTGCCGTAAGCAAGGTGACTTCCTTGGATGCGGCATCCATTAGCTACAACAGCCTCTCTGGCTGGGATGGGGCCGGCCGGCTCGACGCCGCTGTCGCGTTGACTCGGGCCACGTGGCGATCGCGTGCCATTGGTGACATGTGGGCGTACATGTTGCTCGCCGAGGGTGCACTGGATGTCGTTGGCGAGTTTGATCTTCAGCCCTACGACATGGCGGCGTTGATTCCCATCGTGCGTGAAGCCGGCGGGCAATTCACGTCGGTGACGGGTCAGCCAGGGCCGTGGCACGGCAACGCGCTTGCTACCAACGGGATCCTTCACGACGAAGTTCTCTCGTTCCTGCGCTCCCACCAGTAACTCACCCTCTCCGACGAGCGGCACCTGCCGAGTGTTCACTACACTTGAGCGGTTCGAAGCGCGACTACATTCACCCGAAAAGAAACGTACCTCTATGACGACAGCGATCCTCTGGCGCCAAACGCTCGCACTAGCCACAGTCACCGCCGCCGCAGTTGCGCTCAGCGGATGCACCGTCGTCGATCAAGTGACGACGGAGATTTCTGCCGCGGTCGATTCGGGCGACGGCACCACCCAGAACATTTTTGACATCAGCGTTGGCGACTGCGAAATCGACAACATGGATGAGGGTGAGCGCTCCGAGACCACGACGATCGATTGTGCCGAGCCGCACCATACCGAGATCTACGCCTCCGTCAACGTTCCCGACGGGGAGTTCCCCGGCGACGCTGCTATCGAGGGTCAGGCTACGGCTGACTGCCACACGGAGTTTGAGTCTTTCATCGGCGCAAACTACGACGACTCCGATTATGACTTCTCCTGGTATTTTCCGACTGAGGGAAGCTGGTCTGAGGGCGACCGCGAAATTCTGTGTCTCGTTTATGACATCTCTGGCGCCCAAATCACGGGCTCACTTGCAGGAGTTGCTCGATAGGGTGGTGCATTCACTATCTGGATGAGAAACTCTGGAGATTCTTCGAAAACAGGGCGGTAGCAAACGATGAAGATCGAGTTCCCCGGTTCAGACGACAGCATGCTTGCAGCACGCTTGGAGCTACCTGAAGGGTCCCCTTCGGCGTTCGCCCTCTTCGCGCACTGCTTCACGTGTTCCAAGGACTCCTTTGCGGCATCCCGAATCTCCAAAGCGCTCGTTGACTACGGAATCGCTGTGTTGCGTTTCGACTTCACCGGCTTGGGAGGCTCTGACGGCGACTTCTCAAACACAAACTTCTCGTCGAACATCGACGACATTGTTGCGGCAACCGAGTACCTTCGCGACAACTATCGCGCCCCGCACCTGCTCATTGGACATTCGCTTGGTGGTGCTGCCGTGCTCGCTGCTGCTCACCGAGTACCTTCGGCTCGAGCACTCGTAACGATCGGAAGCCCGAGCGATCCCGCGCACATCACCAATCTGTTTTCGGATGCCAGCGCCGAAATTGTTTCCGAAGGCGAAGCACAAGTACAGCTGGGTGGGCGCGAGTTTCGCATTCGCAAACAGCTACTCGATGACATTGCGGCGCAACCTCAGCTCGCTCGTCTCCGTGAGCTGGATGCCGCACTGCTGGTGGTCCACTCCCCCATCGACCAGATCGTGGGCATCGACAACGCCCGCGAAATCTTCGATGCGGCGATGCATCCCAAGTCGTTTGTCGCACTCGACGGCGCGGATCATTTGCTCAGCGACCGAGACGATGCCTCGTTTGCGGCAAGCATGATCGCCGCCTGGGCCGCGCGCTACGCGTTCGAGCCGGCAAACGCGGACTCGGCGGCGAGCGCGTTCGCGAGCACCAGCACCAGCTCAGGCACAGGCACCGTTACCGGCACTTCAGTCGAGGCCTCTTCAATTTCCGGCTCCCCGGCTGCATTAAGTCCAAGCGCGACCATCACGAGCGATGGAAGGTCCGTCATTGTGACTGAGAGTGGACCGGCACGCTACGAACAGCGGGTGTTTGCGTCTGGCCACGAGCTGATATCTGATGAGCTTGCTCCGCTCAGCGAAAATCACGGCCCTGGGCCGTACGACCTCGTACTGGCGGGCCTCGGCAGTTGCACATCAATCACGATCAGGATGTACGCCGACCGCAAGAAGATGCCCCTCGACGGAGTGAGCGTGCGATTGACTCGCGAGCGCATTGACGCGGCGAACTGCGATCACTGCTCGTCAACAGAGGGCATGGTCGAGCACATTACGCGCGAACTCACGTTTGTGGGTGAGATCACTGACGACCAACGTAGATCTCTGCTCGTGATCGCAGACAAGTGCCCAGTGCACCGCTCTCTCGAGGGCGAGATTTCCATTACGACAAGCGACGCGAGGGCAAGCGTTTAGCCATCACTCATGGACCTTGCAACATCCACACGCTAGGCTTGTTAGGTAAGCCTAACTTCCTTGAGCGAAATGAGCTGGCACCAGTGCCAACAGCCTATGCCTATTGAACGTGATTCCGTCAAACACCCCCTCGTTGTGCGCCGCCTCACCGTGAGTGCTGTCAGTCAAATCACCTCGAACATCAGACGCATCACGGTGAGCGGCGATGAATTGGCCAGCTTCGTCAGCAGCGGGCCTACCGATCACATCAAGGTATTTTTCCCCGACCCAGCAACTGGCGAGCTCACCGCTCCGATGATGACCGACACGGGAGTCACTCGTCCCGACACCGGAGTGATCATTTCTCGCGACTACACGCCGCTCGGTTTCCGCAGCCACGAGGGCCAGCACGAGCTCGACATCGACTTCGTCGTTCACGGAGACGACGGGCCTGCCTCAGCATGGGCCGGTCGCGCACAGATTGGCGACCCTTTGGCGATCGTCGGCCCGCGCGGATCAAAGCTGCTTCCCCACGGTGCAACCCACGTCATCCTCGTCGCTGACGAGACGGCGCTGCCCGCAGCGTCACGTTGGATCGATATGTTGCCAACTTCGGTCAATGTGACCGGCCTGTTCGAGGTCGCCGAAGCCGGCGGGGAAGACTACTTATCACCCGAGCAGCACGCGCGAATCTCTGCCGAATGGTTCTACCGCACCGACGGACTCGGCCAGATCGATCCCGCGTTGCGTTCACTCGGGTCCATCGGTGAATCGACCTTTGTATTCCTTGCTGGCGAGGCGGGAATGCTCGTTTCACTGCGACGATACCTGCGACGCGAACTCGGGCTGTCCAAGAAACAGGTCGCTGCCGATGGCTACTGGCGGCGGGGAATTATCAACGCAGACCACCACGAACCGATCGATCCGAGCGACCCCGAAGACTAGCCACTACTTGGCATGATGGGGCTCGGAACGGAGCGTGAGCGCGGACACAATGCGACCTCAGCATGCGCTCACTCCTCAGGCATCTCACGCATCCCGAAGTGTATGCTGAGGGCACAAGTGAACAGCCGTCATACCGTTGCGGGAGAGCCCTTCCGATCGTTGGTTGGCGCCGTAGGAGCAAACCCTCTCCGGGAATCTCTCAGGCACCAGTACCGCAGTGGCTAGGCAACTCTGAAAAGTAGTCGGCCCTGTCCGACTCGCCGACGGGGCAACGCAACGCCACAAGCGTGCGGAAACTCTCAGGCCCAATTACAGAGCGGAGAGGACTCAACGACGCCCACACGAAGACGTGTGGTGAAGAAATGGAGTCACCGTGCCA
>Ga0307486_1002199_pt1 | contig 13891 bp, 12 predicted proteins | sample CBIW02metaG_FD_203663 | JGI IMG/M metagenome (GOLD analysis project Ga0307486, IMG submission 203663) | Sea-ice brine microbial communities from Beaufort Sea near Barrow, Alaska, United States - CBIW 0.2 | ecosystem: Environmental > Aquatic > Marine > Coastal | place: USA: Alaska | collected... | reverse complement strand
AAGCAAAATAATGACAAAGCTATAGAGTGCCACCTCACCCAGCAAAAACGACCAATGGTCGGGAAATATCTTGCGCCCGAGCTCTTTAACGGCGCCCGAAATGCTTGTACGTTCATCAATATAGTTTGCAGCGGAGGCAGTAAATCCTCCGGACTTCTTCACCCCGACAGCCTGATCTGCGTTGGATTCGCGGGTGTCTATGCTTGTCATGCTCGCTCCCAGAAACTCGGGCCGACTGGTTCAGTGAAATCGCTTTGAGCGATCAGGTATCCCTCGGCATCCACGGCAATGGGAAGCTGGGGTAGAGCCCGGTTGGCCGGTCCGAAGATGACTTTGCAGTGATTCTCAACGTCGAACTGCGACTGGTGGCAGGGGCATAGCAGGTGGTGCGTGTGCTGTTCATATAGAGCGACTGGGCACCCAACGTGGGTACATATCTTAGAATACGCTACGATTCCGTCGTAGGACCATGTCTTGCGGTCCTCTTGTTCGATGAGATCTTTAGGGTCCATCCGGATCAGCAAGACTGCGGCTTTCGCTTTCTCTTCCAAGCGACCGTGACCCATTTCGGACAGACCTTCTGGAATGACATGGAAGGACGAGCCGAGGGTCACATCAGCGGCTTTGATAGGCGTACCACTTGGGTCCATGGTGAGGCGAACACCCTTTTTCCACAGGGTTTCGTGCAGGAGAGCAACGGGATCTTGGTCCATAGGACCGAGGCCGCGAAACAACACTACTGCCGGCAGCGGAAAGACAATAAGAGCACCGATCAAACTGTTCCGAATGAGCGTTCGGCGTCCAAAACCGGACTCTTCGTTTGCCTGCTGAAAAATTTCCACCGCGCGAGCCCGAACCGGTTCGGTTCCGCGTACCGGGTGGCGTTCGTCCACGCCTTCGTGGTCGCTCATGAGCGCCTTGCCCCAGTGAACCGCACCAATACCGATAGCAAGCAGGGCGAGACTCAGGCCAAGACCAATGAACAGGTTGTTGAGTCGAACAGATCCGGGATCTTCGGCCACTATGGGGAAGGCCATGTACGCGGCAATCGCAAAAACACTACCTACGATAGAAACGTAGAACAGTGTGTAAACGGCGCGCTCAGCTTTGCGCTCTTCCTTGTGGTCAAGGTCAGTGATGCGCGGACGGTGCGGCGGAAATCCCGGGTTCAGCAGGGCGTCCCGTGTAACGACGGCAGTGCTTGCGGCTGAGGTCGCGAGCTGCGCGCCAGGCGAGTCGGCGACGGGTGCGTGCTCCGCGCCGTTATCGTCCTTGGCCATGGTTCTCCTTCTTGGGCTGTGAAAAAATCTGAACTGCGGTGCGACAAACGTTCGATCAAGACCTAATGTCAGCCCGGACCGTTTGTCCGTCTAGTTTGACTTGGCTGTGATCCACACGGTGAGAGCCACGAGGGCACCCAGTCCGAAGATCCAAATGAAAAGACCTTCAGCTACCGGCCCCAGGGACCCCAGTGCCAGTCCGCCCGGAGACGGGTTGTCTTCGACGTACTTGAGGTAGGTGATGATGTCACGCTTATCCTCCGGAGAAATGTTCATGTCGTTGAACACGGGCATATTCTGAGGACCGGTGATCATTGCTTCGTAAATGTGCTGCGCAGATACGTTCTCGATAGCGGGAGCGTACTTGCCCTCAGTAAGCGCACCTCCAGCGCCAGCGACGTTGTGGCACATGGCGCAATTGATGCGGAACAATTCAGCGCCTGAGGCAGCATTCCCAGCCGAAGCGAGCAACTCGGCGGCCGGGATAGCCGGGCCAGGAGCAAGAGAAGCTACGTAAGCGGCCAGGGCAGCGGTTTGCTCGACCGTGAACTGAACGGGCTTCTTTTGCGCTTGAGGACCCTGCATCTGCATGGGCATGCGTCCGGTGCCTACCTGAAAGTCAACTGAGGCTGCGCCGACGCCGATGAGACTCGGCCCCTCAGACGATCCCTGAGCACTCAGCCCATGGCAGGTGGCGCAGTTCGCGGCGAAGAGCTTTTGGCCTTCGCCGATGGTCTGCTGAGACGACGCATCCGTGGTGGCAATTGCAGAACTACTACTAAAGGCTGCGTAGGCGCCGCCAGTAAAAAGTAGGCCGATGGCGATGAGTGCGACACTAGCGAGGGGATGGCGACGTCCGGTCTTACGTACTCGGGGTGCGCGTGGGGCATTTTTCGTGCTCATGCTGAAGTAATCCGCTCCTGCTTCTATTTAAGAACGTAAATGACCAGGAAGAGCCCGATCCAGACGACGTCGACGAAGTGCCAGTAGTACGAGACAACGATGGCACTGGTTGCTTCCTTATGCCCGAAGTTCTTGACCGCAAACCCGCGCCCAATTACCAAGAGGAAAGCGATGAGTCCGGCTGTCACGTGGATACCGTGAAATCCGGTCGTAATGTAAAAAGCAGACCCGTACGCGTTGGAAGAGAGGGAAATTCCCTCGGAGACCAACGTTGCGTACTCAAATACCTGCCCGGTTACGAAAATTGCTCCCAGGGCATAGGTGAGGAAGAACCACTCGACCATGCCCCACTCGCTCGGTTTCCAACCGGTAGACCGCGCCTGCAGCCGCTCAGCGGCAAACACCCCAAATTGGCAAGTAACTGACGACGACACCAGGACGAGCGTGTTAATTAGCGCGAACGTGAAGTTGTGCTTGTCGGCCTCGAAAAGCCACAATTCGGGGGAGGTTGAACGGAGCGTGAAGTAGATAGCGAAGAGCCCCGCAAAAAACATCACCTCGCTGCCCAACCACACAATGGTGCCTACAGCCACGCTGTTCGGCCGGTTCACGACAGGCGCATTCGCCGTCTGAGTAATTGAGGTGCTGGTCACCCCTCCATTATGGTCGATATTCGCGCAACTTTTTCTCAATCAGGCCTGTTTGAGAGAGATTCTTCCGACTTTCTGCTCGCCTATATTGCATTCCAGCACTGCGAATTCGGGGGAGGGCGGTCGCTTCTCCTAAGATCGAAATTATGCTCGAATCGCAGTCTTGGCCAAACGTATTAAATTCCCTATTGGACGGGCGGGACTTGAGCGTGTCTGACGCAGCGTGGAGCATGGAACGCATCATGCTCGGCGAAGCGACGCCCTCTCAATTGGGAGCATTTCTGGTGGCACTTCGCGCGAAAGGTGAGACGGTTGATGAGATCGTAGGCTTTCGAGATGCGATCCTGGAGCAGGCCGTTGGGCTACCTGTGAATCCGATGGCCCTCGATATTGTCGGTACAGGCGGTGATCGTTTCGGGACCGTGAACATTTCCACGATGGCTTCCATTGTTTGCGCTGCCGCGGGCGTTCCGGTCATCAAGCACGGTAATCGTGCAGCGAGTTCGGCCTCCGGGTCTTCCGATGTACTGAGTGAATTAGGAATTGATCTATCCCAGGATGCCAGGCGCGTGGCGCAGGTCTTTAGCGAAACAGGCATTACGTTCGCTTTCGCTGCGGCCTTTCACCCTGGATTCCGGCACGCGGCGCTCACTCGCAAGGAGTTGGGGATTCCCACCGTCTTCAACTACCTGGGTCCGTTGTGCAATCCGGCACGGCCGGAGGCTTCTGCCGTCGGCGTGGCGGACCTCGACCGGGTACCGCTCTTCGTCGGAGTGTTCCAGACGCGCGGTGCTACGGCTTTGGTTTTTCGCGGCGACGACGGGCTCGACGAATTAACGACAACCGGGCATAGCCATGTCTGGGAGGTATCACGAGGTTTGGTGACCGAGCACGATATCGATCCGAGGGACCTCGGCCTGAAGCGCGCCAAGATTCAAGATCTCGCCGGCGGATCCCCGCAACACAACGCAACGGTCGTCCACAGCGTTCTCTCGGGGGAGCACGGGCCAATTCGTGACATCGTGCTGCTCAATGCGGCCGCCGGCCTCGTTGCCTTCGCCTTGGCCAACGACGCCTCTCAGGTGCAGGTTGCGATCCTGGATCGCTTTCGCGACAAGTTGGTCGCGGCCGCTGCAGCTATTGACACCGGTGCCGCGGCGGCCAAACTATCGGCGTGGATCGCGGCGACTCAGAATTAACGCGAGGCGCTGTCGCAATCAGCGCCCGCCGTTAGAGCACCTCACTGTCTACCCAATCGAAGGTATTCGTGACAACCTTCTTCCGTTTGCGCAGCTGCGGTTGCGCGTGTGATCGTCCCTCTGCGGAGTCCATCGGCTGTCTGCTTGCAAATCTATGCGCAGTTCGTAAAGACCTCTCCAGTTGCCGACCGCGAGCCCCGCGGTGCTCGGGCCGACCGCGCGATATATCCCTTTGTGACGAATCAGGTCAGGTCAACCAAAGCACCCCGGGCATTGGTCCGCCAATACGGAGCGAACAATCCGGAGAACGCTGGACCAAAATGGGCGCCGCCGTTGTCGGCGACCGTTTTTAATGGGTTTTCGATCTTGTCGACGATGATGGTCCGGGAACCCGTGGTCTCTGGTCGATGGCGAGAATATACTCCGTCATGTTTGAGCCCTTGTGAGTGGAAGTGCCAAGGTTCGGTGGCTGCTCCCCTGAGAAGCAAGCCAGGGCACGCGAGTTGCTGCGGTGTGGTTGCAGGAGCCTGTGCAAAGGGGCGGATCAAAAAACCCAGCACCGACCCGCCATTTTCTTTCTACGTTCCTAGGAGCGGGAGCAAAAAAAGTGCGGCCCACCCAGCAATTAGTCCGCCAATGATGGGGCCGACCACGGGAACCCACGAGTAGGCCCAGTCAGAGCTTCCCTTTCCTTTGATCGGCAGAATGAAGTGCGCAATGCGCGGCCCAAGGTCACGGGCCGGATTGATGGCGTATCCGGTTGGACCACCAAGCGAGGTTCCGATGACGACGACGAGAAGTGCCACAGGCAACGCACCAAGGGAAGCCAGCCCGCCCGAGGCTCCCTGTCGGTCGCCGCCAAAGGCGATGACCACGAAGACGAGCACGAATGTGCCGATGATCTCGGTAACGAGATTCCAGCCGTACGAACGGATGGCGGGGCCGGTAGAGAAGACACCCAGCTTGTTTGCAGCGTCGGGTTCGGCATCAAAGTGTTGCTTGTAGGCGAGCCAGCAGGCGATTGCACCAAGAATTGCACCGATCATCTGCGCGCCAATGTAAGCGAGTACAGATACCGCGTTGACGGGCACTCCCATACCAAATTCTTCTGCACCGTTTGCAACCAAGCCCAAGGTGACGGCCGGGTTCAAGTGTGCTCCCGAACGATACGCCACAATAACGCCGGAGAATACGGCGAGACCCCAGCCAACGTTCACCATAAGGAATCCGCCTCCGAGCCCCTTATTTTTGGCAAGAGCTACGTTGGCCACAACGCCGGTGCCAAGCAGAACGAGCAGGGCGGTTCCTACGACCTCCGAAATGAATACAGCTCCGATATTGTCCACGAGAACCCTTCTGATAGCACGGGGATGCCGAAGCTTTCCCTCTACGGCGAGCGGATGAAAATAACATAGCGCGGGAAATCCGCAATAGGAATAGGTGGCTGCAGTTGGCTCCGGGCTTTACCGGGCAAGGTGCAAGCACCTAAGTTGATAGGGAGCACGACGGTGCGGGACAAATCTGCCCGTCTATGGTGTGCCTGCTCGTTCGCTCCGTTTAACCGCTGAAGGAATGGATGGTCATGAAGAAACTCATTAACGATCCCAAGAACGTCGTCAACGAGGCCGTCGCCGGCTTCGAGGCCGCGCACTCCGACATGGTGAGTGTGTCGCACGATCCACTCTTTATCGTGCGAAGTGACGCGCCTGTTCAGGGCAAAGTGGCAATCGTAAGTGGTGGTGGTAGTGGGCACGAGCCCCTTCACGCCGGATTTGTCGGGTTCGGCATGCTCGACGCGGCGGTGCCGGGGCCCGTCTTCACGTCTCCCACTCCTGATCCAATCCTGGCCGGAACCCAACGAGTTAATGGCGGTGCCGGGGTGCTTCACATCGTGAAGAACTACACCGGCGACGTTTTGAATTTTGAAACAGCGGCCGACCTTGCTTCCGCTGAGGGTATCGACGTGCGCACGGTCATCATCGATGATGACGTTGCCGTTAAAGACTCGCTGTATACAGCAGGACGTCGAGGCGTCGCGGGAACAGTGCTCGTGGAGAAGATATGCGGCGCCTCAGCAGAACGCGGTGACGATTTGGATGCTGTAGTTGCCGTAGCAGAAAAGGTGAATTCTCAGGTGCGCACGATGGGCGTTGCTCTTACGCCCTGTGTCGTCCCCCACGCCGGAGAACCGAGTTTTGTGCTCGCCGACGATGAAATCGAGATTGGTATAGGAATTCACGGCGAACCAGGGCGAGAGCGAATCAAGCTGGAGCCCGCCGACGCTATCGTGGACCGTCTTCTCGCCCCCATTCTTGAAGACCTTCCATTTGTCAGTGGAGACAGCGTTCTTCTTTTCGTGAATGGCATGGGAGGTACACCGCAAATCGAGCTGTATATTCTTTTTCGTCGAGCCGCAGAGGTTCTCTCAGAGCGCGGGATTACGGTCACTCGCAGTCTGGTCGGCAACTTTACGACCAGTCTTGACATGGCCGGCGCCTCGATTTCTGTGCTCAAGCTCGATGACGACTTAACGGCGCTGTGGGATGCCCCCGTGCAGACAGTCTCGCTTCGGTGGGGACGGTAGCGGAGTACTTATGACCTTGATCGACGGACTCGACGCCGCACACACCCTCAACACGGCCTGGACCATACGCTGGCTCCGACAGAGCGCACAGGTATTGGCCGCCAGCCGCACCGCTCTGAACACCCTCGACCGAGCCATCGGAGATGGTGATCATGGCGAAAACATGGATAGAGGGTTTCAGGCACTTCTGCCAAAACTCGAAGACGTGGCCGACGATATTCTTCCCGGCACCATGCTCAAGCTGGTGGCGACCACGCTAATTTCCACCGTGGGCGGCGCTGCCGGGCCCTTATACGGAACCGCCTTTCTCAAGGCGTCGGGTGCTATCGGAAACGCCGCGTCTCTCGATGGCGCTGCGGTGGTTTCTTTATTATCGGCGGCTCGAGACGGGATCGTGCTTCGAGGCAAGGCTCGGCCCGGTGACAAGACCATGGTTGACGCATGGACCCCGGCGGTCGAAGCTGCAGTCTCCGCTCATGCAGCAGGTTCCGATACCAGCGCTATTCTTCTCGCGGCAGCCGATGCCGCAGCCCACGGAGCCGCCAACACCGAACCCTGGGTCGCTCGTAAGGGCCGAGCGAGCTATCTGGGGGAGCGCGCTGCAGGCCACCGCGACCCGGGCTCGCAATCGACCGCCCTGTTGCTGCGCGCAGCATCTGACGCGGCCCTGGTTTCGGAATGACGGAGCCAGCATCCCCTCAGCGCGTGGGCATAATCTACGTCTCCCACAGCGAAAGAATTGCTCTCGGGCTCGTAGAGCTGGCCCGTCAAATGGCACCCGAAGTGAGCCTTTTCCCCGCGGGCGGAACTGACACCGGTGGTATTGGCACGAGCTTTTCGAAAATCAGTGACGGCATCAACGCGGCCGACACCGGCAACGGTGTAGTCATTCTGTGCGATCTCGGTTCGGCGATCCTGACCGCCGAGACGGCCCGCGATTTTCTAGAGGAGTCTCAGCAGCAGCGAGTGCGAATCGTTGACGCTCCACTGGTCGAGGGCGGTGTTGCTGCCGCTGTTGCGGCAGAGATCGGAGGAGACCTCGACGAGGTCGTAGCGGCCGCGATGACGGCGTTATCGGTGATCCGCCCCGATCCTTCCGCCGACAAGAATCTTGATCAGACCATGAATTCAGCCGTGGCGGAGGGGCCCTCGCGCACTGTGATCTTGGTCAACAAGGATGGACTTCATGCTCGTCCAGCAGCAGAATTTGTTAACTTGGCCAACTCGTTTTCTGTTCAGATCACCGTGAATGGAACGGATGCCAGGAGCCTGCTCGGCATCATGTCTTTGGGCTTGGCTCGGGGGAGTCGCGTGCATCTTTCTTCACCAGACCCGACGGCCACCTCGGCGATCGACGCTCTAGCGCAGTTGCTGGAATCGGGTTTCGGAGAAATCTAGGATCGTTTGTAGTCACGTCGTGAACAGTTCGGATTTAGATTGTTCGCTACCGTTTTCCACGGCGGAGCGTATTGTGTTGGCATGAAAGACAATGAGAATACCTCGGGCGAGCAGAATTTGAAGCCTTGTCCAATCTGCGGCAGTGCCATGCACGAACACACCATTGACCATTCATCCCGAAATACGGTGGTGAACTGTCCTGTCTCGCATCCCGGAGCCTGGGACCGGGATGCATTTGAACCGGTGAATGAATTTGGAATGGTTATTCATAAACCAAAAACGTAAGGGCACCTAGATGCCATGGATTTTTCACGGGGGACAATAGGACGATGGCACCGCGCTCCGGCAGTCAGATACCACGTGATCGGGTTATTCATGAGCTTGAATGATTTGCACTAGCTTCGCGCGGAGAATCTGCTGCTCACCAACATCAGGAAAAAGATCGGCTTCGATGGAACGTGTGGCACGGAAAACGGCCGCCCCCTCCGGAGTAATAGACACAAGTTGGCGTCGGCGATCATGAGGGTCACGGCGTCTAACAACGTTGCCGGAACGTTCGAGCCTCTCGATCGTGCGCGACATGGTCTGATTGCCCACTTTAGCCAGATCTGCGAGCTCAGTCTGGCTGTGGGGGAGGTTTGCTAAAAAGTGTAAGACGATGACGCCCGCGTGGGTGAGACCGTGCGCTGCGAGTGCTTCCTGCCACCGGTTCTCCACTTGACGTGAAGCCGTTGAGAGCAATCGCCCAATCGGCCAATTCGTGATGTCTTCTGGCACGATCCCATGCTATCTTATCGAAATGGTCAGCCAGCTTACTAATTCTTCAACCGGTACCGATCGACGTCGTTGGATCGGTCTCGTGTTCATAAGTGTTGCCGTCGCATTCATTATCGTCGATTCAACCATCGTCAATGTAGCGATCCCTTCCATTGTTACGGACCTTGGAATTACCTCGACGCAGGTGCAGTGGGTTCAGGAGAGCTACACGCTTGTCTTTGCTGCCCTGCTGCTGGTCTTTGGCACCTTGGCGGACAGGTTCGGTCGACGCCGATTACTACTGGTGGGCGTTGTTATTTTTGCCCTGTCATCCGTGCTGGCGGCGTTAGCCCAATCGGGCGACCTACTGATCGGGGCCAGGGTGTTGCAGGGGGTCGGCGGAGCAATGATCTTGCCCACGACGCTCTCGGTGATCAACGCAACTTTCCGCGGAAAGGAGCGCGGCATCGCCTTTGCGGTCTGGGGCTCAACGATCGGCGGCATGGCCGCGGTCGGCCCCCTCCTCGGCGGCTACCTCACCACGTATTTCTCCTGGCGTTGGGCTTTCGGAATCAACGTACCCCTGGGCGCGATCATTATTATCGGCTTGCTCGTCTACGTCTCCGAATCGAAGGAACCGGAAACGAGAACAATTGATATTGTCGGCGCCTTACTTGCCGTGATAACTACGGCTTCTCTTGTCTTTGGACTCATTGAGGGGCGCACCTACGGCTGGTGGCTCCGCGAGGCGCCGCCGACGTGGTGGACCTTGGAGATTTCTCCGATTCCGTTTACCTTCGTCGTAACCTTCGTCGCTGGTTTTGCGTTCGTCTGGTGGGGTCTTCGCCGCCAGAGAAAAGGGAAAAGCACGCTCATTGCTTTCTCGCTGTTTGGAATAGCGTCCTTCCGGAACGGTAACATCGCCGCGCTGATCGTCTCCCTTGGCGAGTTCGGTATAATTTTGTCCCTGCCGCTGTGGCTGCAAAACGTGCTCGGTTACGACGCCCTACAGACCGGTTTCGTGCTCCTGGCCCTCGCCGTCGGGTCCTTCGTGGCCTCAGGATTTGCCGGAGCTACAACCGGCCGCTTCTCTGCCGTCGTTATCGTTCGCGCGGGTATTGTCGCCGAGATAATTGGTGTCGCAGGCATCGGCCTCGCTATTTCTTCGAGCACGCCGTGGTATCTGATCGTGCCGTGCCTGTTCGTGTACGGATTCGGTGTGGGGCTTGCAACGGCCCAACTAACCGGGGTCGTACTCAAAGATATTCCCGTCGCACAGAGTGGACAGGGTTCCGGCACGCAGAGTACCGCGCGGCAGGTCGGATCGGCACTCGGCATCGCCATTCTCGGCACCATCCTGTTTTCCAGTGTTGGGGGCACGCTAGAAGCCAAATTGGAGGCTGTCCCGGAAGTGCAGCGCACATCCATAGTCAACGCAGTGGTGGAGAGTGCCGGAACGGCAATTCCTGCTATCACCGACCCCGCTATTGCATCAGCAGCACGGGAGGCTTTTAGCGACGGTACGCGCTACGCCGCTTGGGGCGCCGCAGGATTTCTGGCAATCGGGTTTCTTGCGACCCTTCGACTCGATGGAAGCAAAGATCCTGAGGAGAAGGAGAACGACGAAAATTCGAAGAAGAAGGAGGATGCCTAATCTGTCGTTTCCCCCTCAGCCTCTACGGATGAGCTGCCAGGATTGCGCTCGAAACCTTCGGATCGCGCTGACAAATCAACGAAGCGGGCAGCGGCGCCTCCGGGTCGGCGAGCAAAGAAGCAATAGGCTTAGCCCATTGCGGCGCATCCGGCGCGACTCCCGCCCACACGCCGTGGTCTTCATCATCGGCAGGATCTTCGCCCGGCGGACCGGTGCGTACCGTCATACTGACCTCGTCGAGGGCTTTGCGCAGTATGACCGCCGCCGGGTCGACGATTTGCTGTGCGGGCAGCCGACCAACCTTCGTGCGGGAGGTTATGGGAAGGGACGTACTCGGATTTGTCATGTCACTATGCTGGGGCTTGAACTGGCATATCTAAAGAGCCAGTTCGAGCAGTATCCCTTAGTCTAGGAAGGATTAGTCCGGTAACGATTGGCTGATCACAGGACGGCACTGGCGGCCGTAGGGGAGCTGTTCAGGCGCGGAATCCGAGTCTCGAACCTGGCAGATTACTCAGCTCACATTCAGAATGTCGACGATTTCTCGGCTCCGGCGGGATTGGTATTTGGCCATGCCTCCAGTAGCGACAATGCACCCTCAGGTGCACTTCAGCACAGTCAAGATGGGACGACGGCGCCAGGGCCAGTACATTCCCACATGACGACGCGAAGGGCAATCCGCGAGCACGACTCTCACAAAAACGCTGGAGGTACTGATCGTGCATAGTCGGCATCACGGCCACCTACTCAGGGACCCAATTACGTTCTGTTGACATAATGTACATTATCGGTCACATATGCATTCCGCATTATTCAAGAAAACCTAGTCTCCGTCCGCCTCTAAAATCCAAACTGCCCGAGATCACTTACGCGCCAACGTAGGCAGCGAGATATTTGCCCGTGAGCGTGTTACCCGACCTAATTAGATCAGCCGGTGTGCCCTCAAAGATAACGCGCCCGCCATCATGGCCCGCACCGGGGCCCAGGTCTATAATCCAGTCAGCGTGCGCCATGACCGCTTGATGATGCTCGATGACGATGACAGATTTTCCCGAGGCAACGAGACGGTCTAACAAGCTCAGCAGGTTTTCAACATCGGCGAGGTGAAGTCCAGCGGTCGGCTCGTCCAGAACGTAGACGTCTCCCTTATCGGCTAAGCGAGTGGCGAGTTTGAGACGTTGTCGCTCTCCGCCGGACAGGGTCGGTAAGGGCTGTCCAAGACTGAGGTACCCGAGTCCGACGTCGACCAGACGTTCGAGAATTACTAGAGCGGCGGGGGTGCGGGCCTCGTCGTCGCCAAAGAATTCCTGTGCCTCCACAACAGACATTGAAAATACCTCGCTGATGTCACGTCCGGCCAGGTGATATTCCAAAACGGATGCCTGAAATCGCTTACCTTCACACACCTCACAGGGTACTGACACGCCAGCCAACATACCCAGATCGCTGTAAATAACCCCGGCGCCGTTGCAGTTGGGGCATGCGCCTTCGGAGTTTGGACTGAACAGTGCCGGCTTCACGCCATTGGCCTTGGCGAAGGCTTTGCGGATCGGTTCGAGCAGGCCCGTGTAGGTTGCCGGATTACTGCGCCTAGAACCTTTGATGGCGCCCTGATCAACGGTTACCACGCCTGGCTGATGGGAAATGGAGCCGCTAACGAGTGAGCTCTTGCCTGAACCCGCGACGCCGGATAGCACCGTCAACACACCGAGCGGGATATCAATATTCAGGTTCTTTAGATTATTTTCCTTCGCATCGCGCACCGGCAACGAACCCGTTGATGTGCGCACGACGTCTTTGAGCGTCGGCCGATCGTCGAGGTGTCGACCGGTTAGGGTGTTGCTGGAACGCAGCCCGGCCAGGGTACCTTCGAACACGATCTCACCGCCGTGTATTCCAGCGCCAGGGCCCAAATCGATGATGTGGTCGGCGATCTGAATCACTTCCGGTTTGTGCTCCACCACGAGCACCGTGTTGCCCTTGTCGCGCAGTTGAAGAAGCAGTGTATTCATCCGCTGAATGTCATGGGCATGGAGTCCGATTGTGGGTTCGTCGAATACGTAAGTCACGTCAGTGAGCGACGACCCGAGGTGGCGGATCATTTTGGTGCGCTGCGATTCGCCACCGGAGAGAGTGCCGGAAGCTCGATCGAGGGATAGATAACCGAGCCCGATTTCCACGAAGGAGCCGAGCAGATGCTGCAAGGTGGAAAGTAGGGGCGCAAACGAGGGCGCGGACACGGTCTGCGCCCACATGGCGAGATCACTGATTTGCATCGCACACGCGTCTGCAATGCTAATGCCCAATATCTTCGACGATCGCGCGCCCTCGTTCAGGCGGGTGCCGTGACAATCCGGGCACGGGGTGAAGGTAACCGCCTTCTCCACGAAGGCCCGGATGTGAGGCTGCAGCGTACCCACATCTTTGGAGAGCATCGATTTCTGGATCTTGGGGATCAACCCTTCATAGGTGAGATTTATGCCATCTACTTTAATCTTGGTCGGTTCCTTGTGGAGAAGGTCGTCAAGTTCCTGTGGCGTGAATTCCACAATCGGAGTGTTTGGATCGAAGAACCCGCACCCGCTGAAAATGCGACCAAACCATCCATCCATGCTGTAACCGGGAATGGTCAGGGCGCCTTGGGCCAGGGACTTGGTCTCGTCATAGAGTGCGGACAGATCAATATCGGTGACCGAACCTCGACCTTCGCAGCGTGAACACATTCCGCCCGTAATGCTGAAACTTCGACGTTCCTTGACGGTTTTGCCCCCACGCTCAATCGCCACCGCTCCGGCCCCGCTAATCGAAGCAACGTTGAATGAGTAGGCTTGGGGTGAACCAACATGCGGGTCGCCCAGTCTACTGAACAACACTCGTAGCAGGGCGTTGGTGTCCGTGACGGTGCCCACAGTGGAACGCACATTCGCACCCATGCGCTCTTGGTCAACGATGATCGCCGGCGTCAAGCCGTCCAGCGCATCGACGTCGGGCCGGGCAAGGCTGGGCATAAAACCCTGAACAAAAGTGCTGTACGTTTCGTTGATCATTCGCTGGGACTCGGCCGCGATTGTTCCGAACACGAGCGAGCTTTTACCAGAGCCGGAAACACCGGTGAAAACGGTGACCCGTCGCTTGGGGATAGCAACACTGACGTTCTGGAGATTGTTTTCGCGCGCGCCCTGCACCCGAATAAGGTCGTGGGTGTCCGCCTGCGGCATGTGAGCGCTTACCGGCGAATCTTCTGCGGTCGAGTTCATCGTTCCTCCAAGGATGATTCGATGGCCAGATGGCTGTCCTACTCGTTCAGAGTATTCTCACATCAGTGACACTGACGGACCAACGATGCTCTCGGGAGGGAAGAGACTTAGTCCCCCATAAATCCGGACGTGTCACCGACGTATCGGGTGTTGCCAACCGGGACCGTTTCGATGGCCGCATTGACGATCTCTGCGGCGAACTCTCCTACG
>Ga0307486_1002198_pt1 | contig 13891 bp, 7 predicted proteins | sample CBIW02metaG_FD_203663 | JGI IMG/M metagenome (GOLD analysis project Ga0307486, IMG submission 203663) | Sea-ice brine microbial communities from Beaufort Sea near Barrow, Alaska, United States - CBIW 0.2 | ecosystem: Environmental > Aquatic > Marine > Coastal | place: USA: Alaska | collected... | reverse complement strand
CCAGGTCTGAAAAAGGTACTTTACCTTTCAATTCTTTTTTAACTGCCAGTCTTATGGCGGCACGCGCATCTTCTTTTTTGGCCCAGTCGAGTTGCAGGTTTTTCTTTACAGAATCTACTACCTTATGGACCAGATCCTGAATTGGGCCGGCTTCATTGATGATCTTTTGGCTGCCAGACAAAAGGTCATAAAACGCAAGTTCATCCTCGGTTAAGCCTAATTGTTTGGTACGGATATCGTCATTCTTAAATTCATTGGCAATATCCAATAAGTGCTTAATGGCGGCTATGGAATCCAGACTGTTCTTGTGGTATTTGCCCAGCACTTTTTCAAGCTCTTCTTTTAGATTTGTCATCCTGCGAATGTTTTTGGACATTCTTACTTTTAACTCATCATTAATGATCCTTCTCAACAATTCAATTTTTATATTTTCACCTCCTTTTTCTTTTACCATTGCCTGGAAACGATCATCTATAATTGAAATATCTATCCGGTCTAAGTCGTACATCGCTGCTAAATCAACTATTTTTTGCGATTCTATGGATTTGCTTATTAAATCCTTTATACGGTCATTTTCTTTGCGTTGTGGACCGGGCGGATTTTTTATCTTCCTTATAACCTGACGAATTTTTTGTATCACGCCAACTTCTTCCTGAATAGCCCAAATGCGCTTGTCGGAATTGGTCATTGCCACAAGTTCCGTCAGCTTTCGTTCTTCGTGTAAAAATTCATCTGTAACTGGATCCGATTGCAATAAATTGTTAACCAAAGTGTTTGACCATTTAAGTTTTTCAAAATCGGACATTTTATTTATGGCTTCAATATCAAAATTTCCGGTCAGCTCTTTTACAGCCGTAAATTGTTCTAAACACAAATTAACGGCAACTTCTAAATCCAATGTTGGTTTTCCTTCCCCGCCGCTGCCCGTGTATTTTTTGGTTGCAGCGGCAAGGAACCCGGAAATTCCTATAAAATCCACCACCAGGCCGTTTGGTTTGTCTTCAAAAACCCTGTTTACCCTTGCGATAGCTTGCATCAGGTTGTGGCCTTTCATTATTTTGTCTATGTACATCGTATGAGCACATGGCGCATCAAAACCGGTTAACCACATATCGCGCACAATCACAATTTTCAACAGATCTTCCGGAGTTCGGAAACGCTTTTTAATGGCTTCCATACTATCTTTTGTTCTTACATGCGGATTCCATTCCGGAGGATCTTTGCTGATGTTGCTGGTCATAATAACCGCTATTTCAGGGCAACCTTCCAAAGCAGTGATGGCATCATACATTTTTACGCAGTTTCTTCGGCTCATGCACACAATCATAGCTTTGCCATCCAGGGTTTTTATTCTTGCCTGGTAATGCGTTAAAATATCGGCGGCAACTCTTTTGACCCTGTCTTCTGAACCTGCGGCATCTTCAATAGCTGCCCAAACTCCATTGGTGCTTTCTTCCGCTCCATCTTCTTCCTCATCCAACTTTTCTGCGAATTCAGCTTTAATATTTAAGGGAACCATTTTAGGCTCATAATAAATAGGCACGGTTGCACCATCTTTTACTGCCTGTTTTATATCGTAGGTATGAATGGTTTTTCCAAAAACTTGCTGGGTATCTGCATCTTTTCCATCTATGGGAGTTCCCGTAAAACCAATAAATGAAGCGTTTGGAACTGCCCTTCTTATGTTTTGTGCAAAACCTCCATCGTTAAAACCATATTGTGTACGGTGTGCTTCATCTGCCATTACTATTAAGTTGTAACGCTCAGATAAAACCGGATGTTCAATTTCTTTTCCGCTCTCTAAATCTTTTAACCTGAATTTTTCGATAGTGGTAAAAATAACACCTCCACCATCTGCACTCAGTAGGGTTCTTAATTCATCTGTGGTATCGGCATGATGTACATCACCGACCAAATCTTTTGCTAAAACAAAATTCTCATACAATTGTTGGTCTAAATCGGAACGGTCTACCTGTATCACAATGGTAGGATTCTTCATTTCTGGCAACTGGCGCAAAATACCGGTTAGTATTGCCATGGAAATGCTCTTGCCCGAACCTTGTGTGTGCCATATAACTCCTAAACGACCATCGCCTTTTGGTTTTATGTTTTTAACGGCACTTTTTACTGCTTTCTCAACACCCCAATACTGATGGTATTTGGCTCCTTTTTTAATAATTTTACCGTTATGGTCTTCGTGAAAAATAAAATTTTGCAGGTAATTTAGTAGTGTTTCTTTTGGGAACAACCCATTTAATAAGGTTTCTAACTGGAAAGCTTCGTCTTGTTCAATATCATCGCCCTTCAGGCTTTTCCATGGTGCAAACCATTCTGTAGGGGCATTGTACATTCCATGTAATGTTTCCCTTCCGTCAGAAATTACTGTAAGTGCATTGTAATCGAAAAGTTGTGGAATATCCAGGAGATAGTGTCCTATTTGACGGTGGGCATTGTCTATGCCAACTTCTTTATCGAACATGTTTTTAAACTCAAAAACAATTACGGGCAAACCATTGATGTAGATTAGCAGATCTGTTCTTCGTGTGTTTTTACCTATTATGGTCACTTCATCGGCAACCACAAAGGTGTTTTTATAGGGATCTTTATAATTGATTGGATAGACATGCCTGGCTTGTTCATTCCCATGGGCATCTTTCCAACTTATATCTACCCCTTGCGTTAATTTGCGATGGAAATCCCGGTTGCGATGGTCTAAATCCATGCCTTCGTGCTGGATAAACAAAGCCAGGGCTTCATTGATGGCGGTGGCAGGAACATTTGCATACGTGCTTAGCAAGAAGGCACGCAAATCTTCTTCCAGCACCACTTTTTTAAGGTCGCGTTTTAGGGAATTACCTTCTATGTGATTGTACCCTAATTCCTGCAACATCTCAATTGCAGCTTTTTGAACCGTTATTTCTATTAAGTTGGTCATAACACTTGGGCTACGGTTTGTTCAATGTCTTTAACCCGAACCTCTCCACTGATGAGTTTTGGTAATAAGGTATCTCGTAGTTTGGTGAGGGTTTGGTTTTCTATAGTGTTTGATTCCATGGTTTTGAAATACCTTGTAACAGTTTCATCGAATTTCACTATTTCAAGTATAGGAGGAGCTAAAGTTGTAATTCTTTTTAATAATTCTGTTGTCAAACTTGGAATTGCAGACCCAACATCCATTGAAGCTAAATCAATTGACTTCAAAAAATAAAACACATATTTCCCAAAGTGCTTAATTTTTATTTTGGAATAAAACATAGTATCTACAGACCAGAAAGGAGTAGTTAAATAAAATAAATTACTTAATGTGCCTTTGCGGGGTATTAAAATTGAATCATGGTCATATAAAAATTGATCTACATATCTCATAATACCACCTGAACCATAAACAGGTATATTACCTGCCGTAAGTTTTTTATGATCTTTACCATATTTTATTTCTAAAATATCTTCCAATCTCTTCACCTCCCAACCCTTCGGTATCATTCCCAACTCCGACTCTACAAACTCCCCATTTTGGAAAGGACCGAAATCTACAAAACAATGTTTGTAAAGTGCCATGGCCATATCCTCCAAGGTTTTGTTCATTTGCAGGTTGAGCTCTATTTTGTCGTCGAGAGCAGAGAGTACAGATGCAATTAATTCAACCTCCTTATAAGCAGGCATTATTATTGGAATAGATAACAATGATTGCTTGTTTAATTTTGGTTGAACCGCACCAGTTAGATATGGGTTAATATCAAGATTAGCAATGTAATAGACAATCCAGTCATTCAAAAAATCTTGCTTACCTTTCAAAATATGAGCATGATTATTTACCCAAAATTTACCATTAGCTTTAAAAGCAATAGGTGTTTTTCTAGATCTCAAGTTTTCTCCATCCTCAGATATTAGAACATGCTCACCGTCAAAAATAAATCCGTTAACAAAGTCTACAATCCCAGAGGCACCATAATAAGGTATTGTTCCTTTTACTTTTAAACGTTCCCTGGAATTAACGGGTACTCTTTTGCTATTCAAGACTTCCGCAATATCATCAAGTTTATATTTCTTCCAACCTTCCAGCATCCTTACAGTTTTTCAAAATTAGCCATAATACGTTGTTTCAACTCCTCACTTTTTTTAAACTGGTCCAACAGGATAGTTTTGAGAGAATCCATCTTTTCTTCAAATGGAATACCATCATCTTCTTCGGCTTCGGTACCTACATATATACCCGGCGTGAGCTTATAATCTTGTTTTTGCACCTCGGCAATGCTGGCGGCTTTGCAGAAGCCATCAATATTTTGGTAGCCTTCGCTTATGTTTTGGGTGATAGTTCTCCAATTGTGGTATGTTGTGGCAATTCTGCTTACATCGTCATCAGTAAACACTCGTAATTTACGGCTTGCCATAGTCCCCATTTTAGAGGCATCAATAAACAGTATTTCGTTGTTTCGTTCGCGGTGAATGCCATCTTTGCCATCTCTGTTTTTACTAAGAATAAACAGGCAAGCAGGAATTCCGGTGGTTAAAAACAACTTGTCGGGTAGCCGCACGATACAGTCTACCATGCTGTTGTCCACCATATGCTGGCGCACATTTTTCTCACCTTTGGAATTAGAAGTCATCGCTCCATTTGCCATCACAATTCCTGCGGTACCTGTATCACTTAAGTGATTCCAAAAAGTTTGCATCCACATATAATTGGCACTGCCATCTGTCGTAAATTCTTCCTTGGGTCCAAACAAACGTGGGTCGCCATCTGGCAAATCTTCCGGGTGCCAGTTGCTTACATTAAACGGCGGATTGGCGATAACGTAATCTGCTTTTAATTCCGGGAATTTGTCGTCCAACAGGGAATTCCCGAGTTTGATGTCGAAAGATAAATTGCGCAGCATGAGGTTCATTAAACACAAACGCAGGGTTTGTGCCGTCATTTCCTGTCCGTATATTGAAATGTCGCTTTTGTTACCTCCGTGTTCATTGATAAACCTTAGGCTTTGTACAAACATTCCTCCACTCCCACAAGCCGGGTCAAATATTCTTCCTTTATAAGGTTCAAGTAATTCTACCAACAGTCGCACGATACTTCCGGGTGTAAAAAATTGACCCGCACCAGAACCTTCTGCCATTGCAAAACGTCCGATATAATATTCATAAATACGCCCTAAAATGTCGCTTTCAGGGTTTTCTTTTTCGGAGAATTTTGGGTGGGAGAGTAAGTTAATTACTCCACCTGTTTGCTTTGGCGACAATTCGCTTTTCACAAAAATACGCGGTAGCAGGTTGTTGAGCTGTGAGTTATATTCGGTAAGCAAATCTTGTATTACCTCAAAGGCATCATCAATAATAACCTTGATGTCGTTTTGTTCGGCATTGTCTTTTAGATATTGCCAGGATGCTTTTTCAGGGATTACAAAGGTATTGCGGGAACGGTACTCATCTTTATCTTCCAACACGTAGTTAATCTCTTCTGTGTCGCTGGTGTAATAGTCGGATTCTGGGTCTCTCAACAAATCCTTTATCTGGTCGTGTACGATGTCATATCGCTCACTCAGGTGTTTTAGAAAAACAAGGGGTAAGATGTAGTTTTTATAGTTGTTTTCAGATACAGCGCCTCTTAACTCGTTTGCTGCATCCCAGAGTTCTTTTTCAAAATCGATGTCTGCTTTTGCCATGTATTGGGGGATTCTTGTTGGGTTTTCATGAATAAGATCTGATAGGGCAGATCTAAGTGGGGAAGTTAGTTGAATTTTTTAACAAAATTAAAGATTGGCTAATGTTCCTACACCGTTTCGTCACCGTTGCAACACCATTGGTTTTATCGTTGAAGCACCGTTGCAACACCATTGGTTTTACCGTTGCTCACCGTTGCAACGGCGGTTGCTATTTTGCAATGGAGCCATTGAAATCACCATTGGAGCCATTGCGAAAGCTGTTTTTAAGGGTAAAATATAGGTAGAACAAGGTAATTAGCCATTGCAATGGCTGTTGGTGATTTATTACTATATTGGAATTATCGGGGTGTTAGTAGCAGCAATTATTTTTATACGGTGCTAAGACAAGTTTTTTTAATTCAGTCATTTGTCCTCATTAGAAAATTGTTTTATTTTCTTTTTTTCAGTTTTTGGCAACAGTTTATCTTGAATAATCATTGTATTTTTCGATTATATAAAGAATGTTTTTTTGACTTCCTTTCATTGAATTAAATTCTTCAAGTATAATTGAATTATCTTCAATCAAAGGTCTTATTCTATCGAGACGATATTCTCTATTATTAAATCAGCCAAAGTCAGTTGACTTGATTTCTGAATCATCCTTTGATGTAAAAAAGAGAATTCCATCTACCAATTGATACACTTTGATTTTGCCATTAATAATCCTTTTCAAAAACCATTTATCATGGATTGATGCAATATAGCAGTCACCATCTACACCATCAATCGATCTTAATATTCTTACTTCACTGGGATTGATTAAATATTTATTTCCATTGTCATCCTTAATTTTGAACCTAATTTCTGATGTGTTTAAGTAATTAATGGATCTTGTTAGCTTTCCATAAATGGTATCGTTGCTATTTGTAACAATATATTCTTTTTCTTGTGCTATATTTTTTGTGGTTATTAAGAAAAAGAGTGCTATAAAAATTTTTAGTGATCTCAATTAAATTTTTGTTTGTGAATATATTGGTACCAACGGTTTTGTATTATGTAAAAAACGGAGCTTTTTCCGCCTAAGCAATATTTTTATTGAATGTTTTTGTCTATTTGTACCAAATCCAATTTGGGCATAAATTTTATGAGGTGTTGGGCAACGTTTTTATTTGAATAGTTTCGTGTATTCCTTGAATATATAAATCTTTCCTCTTTTCGCACCTGTTATTTCAGTCAATATTTCAAGCTTTTCAAGTTCTTCTATCAATTTATAGACAGAAGGTGAAGATAAGCCGGTCAATTCTTTAACTTTTTGAGCATCTACAATGGGTCTTTGAAAAAGATAATTTAAAATTAATTGTGCGTTGTATGAACGACTTCCTAATGTTTGTAATTTAACCTCAACTTCTTTTTGTAGTTTTAAAATACTATCAAATGTATTAATTCCATTTTTTGCAGTTTCTATTACTCCGACTAAAAAAAATTTAAACCATTGGCTTAAATCATTTTTTTCTCTAACCCTTGTAAGGTTATCATAATATAACATTCTGTTTCTTTCGAAAAAATCAGAAAGATAAAGTATAGGTTTTTTTAATATACCTTTTTCAACCAAATATAATGTAATCATCAATCGACCGACTCTTCCATTACCATCAAGAAAGGGATGAATTGTTTCAAATTGATAATGTATTAATGCAATTTTAAGTAAGTCTGGAAAAAATGATTCAGTATTGTGGGCGAAATTTTCTAAATCACCCATATATTCATTAATACTTGTGTGAATAGGTGGAATAAATGTAGCGTCATTAATACTTGCTCCTCCAATCCAGTTTTGACTACTTCTGAATTCTCCAGGAAGTTTGTGCGTTCCTCTTACGCCTTGAAGTAATATTTTGTGAGTTTCACGTATCAATCTTGAAGAAAAAGGTAATTTCTCTAAATTCTTAATAGCAGAATTTAATGCTTCTATATAGTTTTGTACTTCTTCCCAATCATCTCTTTTTTCATCATTTACATCTTCTTTATCTAATAAAGCATCTTCTATATTTGTCTTTGTTCCCTCAATTTTACTTGATTGAGTTGCTTCTTTTAAGACGTGCATACTGATAAACAAATCAATGTTTGGAATGTATTCTGAATACATATCAAGTCTCCCAAGTTGCCTGTCAGCTTGACTTAAAAGACTTAATACCTCCATGTCCTCAATCGTCCATTTTTGATTTATTTTGTTAGGTTGAAAACTTTTATAAGTTCCTTGATTTATGTAATTACCAGCTTTGAATGTTTTCATTTTTATTTGAGTATAAACTTAAACAAAACTACTTCTTATTTAATAATATTGCAAAAAAATTAAATAAGGAAGGGCGTAAGTTAAGTATATGCTTAAAATATTAATTATTGAAAGGTGCTATTTAATGTTGCCCAACGTGTTACATAGCATCTAATGTAAAGGTTTCTATCAATATCAGGGGGATGATCCAAAATTAGGCATTTAAACCATCCGCACAAGCCTTGTAATTAGCGCAACTGTGCCGGTTAGTTATTTGTGAATACGGACAAAGCTACCCACTCTCCGGGGCGCAAATTTAGCGGCACAACGGTTCATAATTAAAAATCCAAAGTGGAATCATTTGAACCGTTTTACCTGGCATGATTCGATCCGTAATATCCAATTTGGTAATAGCAGTATTGAGATAACTTTAGTGCCCAGTGAATTAATGGAAAAAAGTAATTTTATCAATTGATCAATTAAAAAAAGCATGTTGAGATATCTTTTCCAAACGTTCCATGGGCGAAGCTTTAATGTAGTTGTAGAAGACTTTTTCTGATGTATGACCACTAATGGCCATTATATCAATTACAGGCATATCGGCTTTATAGGCGTTGGTACAAAAACTCCTCCTGGCAGTATGGTTAGTTAATAGTGCATGCTTCTTGAAGGGTGTTTCTATTAGCACTCCACCAATTGTACGTTTTATAACAACATCCTCATTTAATTTGGCTTTTCGGCCAATGCTTTTTAAGGCTACATTTATTTTCTGTTCCGGAATCATTCCCGGAAATTCATTGTTTCGCTTTTTGAGGATATCCAGAACGAAAGGGTGGAGAGGAATATGAACGATTTTTCCGGTTTTTTGGGTTCGAATCTCAAGGTATTTTATGCCTTTGTACTCCTTGATATTTGAAGTGGTGAGATTTTTATAATCGGAAACTCTTAATCCAGTCACTGCAGCAATTACAAATAGATCTCTTGCTGTGTCCAAATGGGGTTGGCGGTTGTAGTTTAATTTTTTTATGTCGGTAATCTCCTCCATGGAAAGATAAATATGATTTACTTCCTCCTTAGGTTTTGTGAATGCTGATTTTTGATAGTCCAGGCATTTATGAAGATCCCTTTCAAAAGCATCATGCATCACTGTTTTAATATTCTTTATTTGAGTTCCAATATAGTTATCTGAAAATTCCTGTTCCTGGAGATATTGAATGAATTCTGTATGAAAGGTTAATGTTATATGTTGGAACGATAACTTTATCCCTATGAGCTTCTCATAATCTTCAATAATTCTAAGAGTATTGTTGTAGGGTTTCAAGGTGCTTTTGGCAAGTGGTTTTTGGGTAGTTGGTCTTGGTTTTTTGCTGTAATATGCCACAAACCATTTGTATTGGTCTACAAAATATTGAGTTTCTTTGGGAGCTTTCTTATCCTCTTTAAACTGTTTTATCTTTTGCTTAATCAATAAATTATCAATGGGAATTTCACCATTCTCAAGGTCTCTTAATAAATTCGAAGAATCCCTAAGTAAGTCGGCCAGTTCTGCATTGATATTACTGCTTTCCGGTTCTGCTTTTACATTTTTCACTGTATTGCTATCGAAATTCCAGTGTTCTATTTTTTTTATCCCTGAACCGGTTGCATAACGAAATTGCTTCTTATGACCATAATTAAAATGTATGTAGATTTGGTGTGAAGTTCCTTTTCCCTTTCGTAACTTGACAGTAATTGATCCCATATTGCAGTGTTATTGTACCGCCAAATGTACCGCCAAAATTTTAATATAGCTTAGTTCCACTTAGGTTTTCTTAATAAAAAATTCTGTTGTAATCGACCAAACCCAGCGTAAGTAGGGGTTTCAGGTGCTTATTCAGGGTCTTACCGAATTTTAGGTGTTAAGTGAAAAGGCGTCCCTCCGGGGTCACTTTTAGCCATATTAAATGGCACCAAAACCACGCAATTTTTATTAATTGCGTGGTTTTCAGGTATTTATGGGTTAATATGATTTGGTTTGATTTGGTATTACATGAGACCTAAAAGGTTACCTAAAATTAAAATGTAACCTCGAGGTTACATGTGGTGGAAAAGCGTACATTTAAAAGGATATAGTTGATTTGACTTTCGTCTGAATTATTGTTTAATAAAAAGACGACAACTATGGGAACTACAAACACATTTTCTGTGCTTTTTTGGGTAAAGACTGAAAAAGGAGCATCGGAAGGAATTATTTATGCCAGAATAACAGCGAATCAAAAAAGGGTTCTTGTTAGCCTCAAACGAAAAATATCATTGGAATTATGGGATTCCAGCAGAAAAAGGGCGAAAGGTCATTCTGTTGAGGCCAGACAACTAAATCAATACCTTGATCTTGCCCAATCACGGTTTTTTCAGTGTTACCAGGAATTAACTTCAAAAGGGAAAAAGATCACGGCGAAATTGGTCAAAGCTTTATTTCTTGGTGATGATGAGAATTCCAAAACGCTACAGGAACTCATTCGATACCATTCCAGAAAAATTGAAAGTACACTGGCTCCCGGAACTATTAGAAATTTTGGGATTACTGAAGGCTACATCAATAAGTTTTTGAGTAAGGAAAAAAATACTTCAGATGTTTATTTGAAAGAGCTGGATTATAAGTTCTTATGTGATTTTGATAATTTTCTTCAGGAATACTATCCCAAGAAGCATCCAAGGGCCATGAGCCATAATACGGTGATGAAGCATATTCAGCGATTGAGAAAAATGATAAGAATGGCTTATCATTTGGAGTGGATAGATAAAGATCCTTTCCGGCGTTGGAAAACAACATTTGAAAAAAGGGAACGGGAGTTTTTATCTCCCAACGAATTATCCAATCTGGAGACCTATGAGTTTCCTTTAGAAAGATTAGATAGGGTTAGGGATTTGTTTGTATTCAGCTGCTATACTGGGATCAGTTATGTTGATATAATGGGGCTGTCCCTGGTCAATATTTCCATGGGAATTGACGGGAACAACTGGATTTTTACAAAACGGCAAAAGACTAAAACACCAGTAAAAATTCCCTTGCTTGATCCTGCTTTGAAATTGATTAAAAAATATGCAAATCATCCGGTAACACAAATCACAGGAAGTCTTTTACCAATAATCACCAATGAAAAGTTAAATGTATATCTAAAAGAAGTGGCAATTCTTTGCGGGATTAAAAAGAACCTCACCTTCCATATGGCCCGGCATACTTTTGCCACAACTGTAACTTTAAGTAATGGGGTGCCCATAGAGACTGTTTCCAAGCTTTTGGGACATACAAAGATAGCCACTACCCAAATTTATGCCAGGGTGTTGGAGAATAAGGTAAGTAAGGATATGAATGATTTGAGGGAGGTTTTAAGACTGAGGACAGAACTAAAGAACAAACTTTAAAATTAATTTTCTTTTGTGTGCTAGGTGGTTGGAGTTTTATTTGATAGGCTACAAGGAGCTAAAGTTTTTGTGTTCTAAGGAAACTCAAATACCAGCAAAAATTACCTTTAGTGGTGGTTACAGTAAATATTGTGCGTCCACAGATGCCCGACAAAAATTAATTTCTACTTATAATTGGACGATTACAGATAGAGGGTCATTTTGCCCTACCGATTCTTTTATCACCACCTGGGAAACCACTTCATCTAATGAATCCATCACCATACCAACAGCAAATGGAGGTTATAATTACGATATAGATTGGGATAATGATGGCACTTTTGACGATTTAGGTGTTCCTGGAAATAAAACGCATAGCTATGCAACTGCAGGAACGCATACCGTAGCTATTAGAGGCACTTTTCCTCGTATTTATTTTAACAATACAGGCAATAATAACAAAATCCTATCAGTAGAGCAATGGGGTACCGGTACCTGGAGTTCTATGCAACATGCTTTTTCTTTCTGTGCTAATTTGGTGATTAATGCCCCAGATGCACCAGATTTAAGCAATGTCACCAATATGGCTTATATGTTTTGGGGTGCGACGGCATTCAATCAGGATATAAGCAGTTGGGATGTGAGTGGTGTCGCTAATATGCAAAATATGTTTTATTTGGCTGAAGCATTCAATCAGGATATAAGCAGTTGGGATGTGAGTGGTGTCGCTAATATGCAAAGTATGTTTTTGGGTGCGACGGCATTCAATCAGGATATAAGCAGTTGGGATGTGAGTGGTGTCGCTATTATGCAAAGTATGTTTTCCAGTGCAACGGCATTCAATCAGGATATTGGCAATTGGGATGTGAGTGGTGTCTATAACATGGCTTATATGTTTTGGGGTGCGACGGCATTCAATCAAAACATAAGTAGTTGGAAAGTAGGTAGCGTTACTGATATGTATGGGATGTTTAATAATGCAACATCATTCAATCAAGATATTAGCAGTTGGAATCTTAGTGGTGTCACCAATATGAAATATATGTTTTCCGGTGCAACGGCATTCAATCAAGATCTTGGTAATTGGGACATCAGTTCAGTGACTGATATGTCAGATATGTTTCGTGGTGTTACACTTTCAATGGCCAATTATGATAATACATTAATTGGTTGGAATTCTTTAGATGTAGGTGCCGGGGAAACTCAAATACCAGCAAAAATTACCTTTAGTGGTGGTTACAGTAGATATTGTGCGTCCACAGATGCACGACAAAAATTAATTTCTACTTATAATTGGACGATTACAGATAGAGGGTCATTTTGCCCTACCGATTCTTTTATCACCACCTGGGAAACCACTTCACCTAATGAATCCATCACCATACCAACAGCAAATGGAGGTTATAATTACGATATAGATTGGGATAATGATGGCACTTTTGACGATTTAGGTGTTCCTGGAAATAAAACGCATAGCTATGCAACTGCAGGAACGCATACCGTAGCTATTAGAGGCACTTTTCCTCGTATTTATTTTAACAATACAGGCAATAATAACAAAATCCTATCAGTAGAGCAATGGGGTACCGGTACCTGGAGTTCTATGCAACATGCTTTTTCTTTCTGTGCTAATTTGGTGATTAATGCCCCAGATGCACCAGATTTAAGCAATGTCACCAATATGGCTTATATGTTTTATAAAGCTTCTGAATTCGATGGAGATATAAGTGGTTGGGATGTAAGTAATGTTACGGATATGTCAAGTATGTTTTGGGGTGCGACGGCATTCAATCAGGATATAAGCAGTTGGGATGTAAGTAATGTCACTAATATGTCTTTTATGTTCCATGATGCTTCAGCATTTAATCAGGATATTGGTTCGTGGGATGTGAGCAATGTGACCGATATGGGCGTTATGTTCTCAAGAGCAACCTCCTTTAATCGGGATATTGGTTCGTGGGATGTGAGTAATGTTACCGATATGATTTGGATGTTCTATGAAACTTCAGCATTTAATCAGGAGCTTGGTTCGTGGGATGTGAGTAATGTGACCAATATGGCCCAAATGTTCTATAGCGCAACCACCTTTAATCGGGATATTGGTTCGTGGGATGTGAGCAATGTGACCAATATGACAAATATGTTCCTTCGAGCTTCAGCATTCAATCAGGATATAAGCAATTGGGATGTGAGTGGTGTATATAGCATGGCTTGGATGTTTAATAATGCAACGGCATTCAATCAAGATATAAGTGCTTGGAATGTGAGTGGTGTCACTAATATGTCTTATATGTTTAATGGAGCTTCTGCATTCAATCAAGATCTTGGTGCCTGGGACGTAAGTTCAGTTACTTATATGGCATTTATGTTTGATGGCATCACCCTTTCAACATCTAATTATGACAATACATTAAATGGCTGGAGTACTCTAGATGCCGGTGAAACCCAAATACCAGTCAACATGATTTTTGATGGGGGTCTGTAATTTAAACTCTGTCTGCTCATTTTTTTGACGTTTTAAAAATGATTTGATTTTTTTCTTTGGATCCTGATTGTTGAAAAATCAAATTGTTTTTAAAATGCGCCCTAGCGGCAGCGTCAG
>Ga0307486_1002196_pt1 | contig 13899 bp, 9 predicted proteins | sample CBIW02metaG_FD_203663 | JGI IMG/M metagenome (GOLD analysis project Ga0307486, IMG submission 203663) | Sea-ice brine microbial communities from Beaufort Sea near Barrow, Alaska, United States - CBIW 0.2 | ecosystem: Environmental > Aquatic > Marine > Coastal | place: USA: Alaska | collected... | reverse complement strand
CCCGTTCCCGTGTTTATCCAGGCAATACGGGTTCCCCTGCCAAAACCATTATCCATAACTGCAGTTTCTATTCCCCCTATTTGTGCAGCGTTTGATATTTTATCGCTCCAGTTTTGTTGTGCCATGTGTTTATCTTCAGCGTTTTTATTGAAAACATCAATTTTATAAACAGAATATTTAACTTTTTCTTTGTTCGCTGTATTCCCAATTCTAAATTTTGCTACCCAAAAACGTAAGTCATCAAATTTGGAATTTTGGTGCTTACCCAAAAAAAGTTTAATAATCAAATATAAAATATTTTCTTTTCTGAACTGTCCTGAACTGTCCTGATTTGAAGCTTCCTTAACCTTTTCTGTTTTCAAGAAAAGAATCATCCATAGAAATTCTGAACTCCATTTAATTCATTTCCTGCTTAATTCTGTTCCTACATTTATGAAAACTGGATGTCTCTGCCTACGATATATGTTCTCTGTTTGTGAGATATCTTTTCACTACAGGTCAGTTCCTTCTTGAATTTTTTGAGAACATTTATTACATTTTGTTTTTATAAATTTAATGAAACTCATTTCCTGCGGAAACGAGGTAATAATTTCCCATCATAGTAATCAGGAAATTTAATTCCGGATTCTAGGAATATATCAAAATAGTATTTAGGACCGGCCATAGACATTCGCCCTCCTGCTCATGCCAAAGGGAATTCCTTAGAAGGCAGGTAAGGATAACACATAAATGCTTTTGGTGCAGGAGGCAAATTTTTTGAACCTGTATAATTTGGAGAATTATTTACAGGCCTTGCAGAATCATATAATTCACCCAATTTCCCACTGGAAAAATTATACCCCCGATAAGATTTATTATTTACATCAAAAAAAAGCCATCCAAAATTACCCGCTTTTCTACCCTGATTTATCTCATCCGACCCCACTTACCCACAATGCAAAAAATCTGTTTTTGAATCTATTGAAATTCGATAAGGATTTTGATTTCCCATAATAGATAAATCACAGGAAGCTCTTTTAATGTTCCATTTTTTACCAAAAGATTGTTTTTTGATATACTATAAGTGCCATCAGCTTCTGGATGGATGCGAAGGATCTTCCCACAAAAATCGTTTGTGTTACCTGAAGAACCACTTGCATCCCATGCACTTCGGTTAATTCTTTTATCAAAAGGACAAAACCCATCCGATTCAAATGGATTAGTATTGTCCCCCGGTGGAAAGGAACAGATTGCCATGACCATCAAAGGCAATAGAGTCTCCAGTTGACGGGAACTTCTATTATTTGTTTTTCACTTGCCATATCTAATTTATCTGCTTTCAGTATAAAACCGGAAAGCACATTAACCTGTTTAGCATCGGCAGGTTAGTAATACAGATATATCCAATAATTTGTCTGGTAATCCGGATCCACGGCAACTCCCAATAAAACAATCTTCTTACTTAGAATGTACATCAAGTTTTGCAAGCAATTTGGTTTCCAATGTCAAGGAGTTAAATGATTTTATTGTTCCCTTTCTTTCAACAAGCAGCACCTTGTTATCATTCATTACCGCCAATTCGTTGGACTCATCAAGACCTGCAGAAAGAGTTTTTTTAGGAAGTGATTTTCATCCGACGTGCGCATAGTAGTGTCCACAACATAATTTAATTCGTTCTCCCCAGTTGCCCATAAGATCGCATTTAATATATGCTCTAAGAATACATGTTCCTGGAAATTTTCACTTGCATGCTCGCCACCTGTTTAAAATGCTCTTCCACCTTCGTACTCATGATGCCAGATAATAGGATGAGAATTCTCATTAGTTCCTCCCTCACGGGAATTCTCGTCCAAAGTTACCAACACTTTAATTTCGGGGTTTAAGAATCTATAGTTGTACTACTCAGCACATCTTTCCCGATGCCGGGGAAGATGTGCTGTAGAAACATGATTATTATCATGGACATCAATATTAGCTATTTGTACTTTTGGATGCCCATCAAAATATCCTCCTACCATTTTCCCATACCATGGCCAATGATATTCAGTATTAGCGGCGGAATGTATCCCCACATAACCGCCCCCTGCCTGGATGAATCGTTCAAAATCCGCCTGTTGTTTATGATCCAGCACATCTCCCGTGGTATTAAGAAAAACAACAGTATGATATCTTTTAATATGTCTTCGGTAAATTTGGAACTGTTCCGGGAGGTATCTACCTGAAATCCATTGTTCCTTCCTAATTTCAAAATAGCCTCTACTCCGGAAGAAATGGATTCATGCTAAAAACCTGCTATTTTTGTAAATACCAGAATTCTTATTTCATAACGATTATTACAACTAATACATCCGAACAGGACAAGGTGAAATGTTAACTTCAACATTGGTTTTTTAAACATCTTTAAGTTATTTAAATTCATCTTCACCAAAGGTTTGTACCCAAATTTGAACAAATTTCGCCGTTGATACCGGGCCTAATTATCCTTCATCATTTGCATATTAAAATTATAGAAAAGCTTTAGGAATTATTTAAATTAAATAAGACACCTTTTTTAATCTTTTGGTAAATCTAAAGTAAAACGAACAAAAGAAACAAATTTTCACCAAATAAAAAGGACTTCTCTATTTTCTTACGTGGCACTGACAAGTGTATTTTTTTCTGATACCAAATGGAGAAAACTGCTTCCAAAAGACCTGTAAAAATGTCCTAAAACTTTATTAAGCATTTAAGGCAGCGCAGAAAAACGGCCCGGTTCGAAATTTTAAAGATAATAAAAAGCATCCTTTTTATTATTTATATTTTGTCTCCACAAATCTTTTTATTTAATGTCTATTTTTTAATTCTAAGCACGAATGTCCAATTTCCAAAAGAACAACTCATTTGCATCAATAGCCTGGTATTAATGCTTTAACAGTTAACTCTCTAGGGTATTTTGAATTTTTTTTGAATTTTCGTATTGAAACAAATAATAATAAATGGAAAAACAGCTAATTAAGAGATTATAAAAATAGATTAATCATAAAAACAGTATAGTACAGGATACTATCATAAATAGATCCGTATAAGTTTGCTTTAGAAGTTTTTCACAATTATTAACCCCAGAAACTTAAAATTATGAAATCAAATTTTTTAAAGAAATTATTATTTTACTCTTTTATGTCAATTGCCACATTATCTTTTGGTTTGACCTATGGACAGATAACGGTATCTGGTACAGTAACCGACGCGACTGGTCGTGTACCGGGAGCTAATATCTCGGTTCGAGGTACGACTACAGGAACTCAAACTGATTTTGACGGGCATTATACTTTAGCGAATGTTGAGGAAAATGCAATTCTAGAAATCAGTTTTCTCGGTTACCTAACTCAGGAAATACCTGTTAATGCACGGGAAACAATAAGCATTACCTTGCAAACGGACCAAGAATCTTTGGATGAGGTTGTGGTAATTGGGTATGGTACTCAGAAAAAAAGTGACCTTACCGGTGCGGTAAGTTCCGTTAATTCGGAAGAATTGGCTGAAAGACCAGCAGCCTCACTGAATCAGGTAATAGCAGGTAAAATGCCCGGGGTAAATGTAACATCCGGTTCAGGGCGACCAGGGGGAAGATCCGAAGTTCGAATACGGGGTAATACATCGATCAGTATCGCAAATACGCCGCTCTATGTAATAGACGGGGTTATTCTTAATGTAGCCAATCTTCCGAATGGCAGTAACCCTATCGATTACATTAGCCCTAATAGTATTGAATCTGTAAAAGTTTTAAAAGATGCCTCTGCAACGGCTATTTATGGAGCACGTGGTGCCAATGGCGTTATAATGGTAACCACTAAAAGGGGAACGACTTCAGGCGTCACCCATCTTAACTACTCTGGGGATTTTAGCTTAGGGACATTACCTGAGAAACGCGAACTTTTAAATTCGGAAGAGTTTTTACGTATTGAGGAGATTGCTTATGCCAATGCTGAAAAATTCGATCCAGCTGGATGGGCCGGGGGAAGATATACAGACCCTAGGCTTAAAAGAACTGATCCACGACTTTTTGATGCAGAGGGTAACCCCTTGCACGATACCGATTGGCGAGATGAAGCCATTAGGACCTCTTTCACCGAGAACCAACAGCTATCTCTTACAGGAGGTAACAAAAAAGGCAGCTACGGTTTGTTTCTGGGTTTTCGTGACGAAGAAGGCCTCATCCTAGAATCATGGCTGAAACGTTTTACAAGTAGATTAACTCTCGATACGGATGTTACGCCTTGGCTTAGGGTTGGCGGCAGCTTGAGCTATAATGATCAAAATGAAAAGCAGGTGGACCAACTCGGAGGTGGTGGTATCACTGCAATGCGTCAAGTATTTGAAGAATTGCCGATCATTCCGGTCCGCTACTCTGATGGAAGCTGGGGGTCAAATATCGACTATCCTGATATGGAAGGCGGTGCTAGCCCTGTGGCTGTGGTCCATGATAGAAGGTATTTTCTAAAAACCCAGACTGTATTAGGCAACGTTTATAGTAATATCAGCTTTAACAAAAATCTACAATTAAGAACAACCTTAGGAGCCAATATCATTAATCAACGAAATGATTATTACGGAGGGCGTGATTTAAAATATATCGGAGCGCCAGATGGTGTTGCTTCAGTTACCAACACCCGCTTTAATTCGTGGCAGTTTGAAAATTACTTGACCTATACCAAAGATTTTGAGAACGAGCATTCGTTGACCGCTATGTTAGGGATTTCTTGGCAACATGTTGATAGATTTAGCGCAACTGCATCAACAAGAGGTTTTGGGGACGATTTTTATGGTTTTAACAATCTTGGGGCCGGATCTAATCCACAAGCACCCTCATCAAACCGAACGGCTTATGGGCTTAATTCCTATTTTGGGCGAATTAATTATGACTATAAAAGCAAATATTTACTTACCCTGACCGGAAGAGCGGATGGTTCTTCCAAATTTGGACCAAAAAACCAGATGACCTTTTTTCCCTCAGCAGCATTGGGATGGCGCGTTTCGCAGGAAGATTTTCTAAAAAACAATGAAACGATTTCTAATTTAAAGATAAGGACAAGCTATGGGGCAACAGGTAACTCAGAGATTCCAGCCTATAGCGCAAACTCGGTATTACAAAGTGGAACAGTAGTTTTCAATGGTGAACGAGTGGCCTATACTGCCCCACAAAGGATGGCCAATCCAGATTTGAAATGGGAAAGAACTGAACAAGTAGACGTAGGACTGGAATTGGGTCTTTTTCACAACCGTATTTCTTTAGAGGTCGATGTCTACCGAAAGTTGACTTCCGATATGTTACTGAACGCACCAGTACCCTCTTCAAGTGGTTTTACCAATGTGTTTAGAAACGTTGGTAGTATGGAAAACAAGGGTATTGAAATCAACCTGAATACCATTAATTTCAATGGTGAATATTTTGGATGGGATTCTAACTTCAATATTTCAATTAATAAGAATAAAGTACTTGCCTTATCTGGGGGATCCGACATTTTCTTGGGATCGACCTTAGTTCGGGTCGGCGAGCCTGTCGGCACTTTCTTCGGCTTAATCGACGAAGGTACCTGGAATACTGCAGAGGCGGATCAAGCAGCTATCTATGATAGGCTACCCGGCGATATCAAGTATCAGGATCTTAATAATGACGGTGTTATAAATAGTGATGATCGAGCCGTACTTGGCAAGGGAATTCCCGATGGCTTCGGTACCTTTACGAATATTTTTAGTTACGGCAACCTTGAACTTTTGGTTGATCTGCAATTTCAATATGGCAATAGTATTATGTTCCGCGATGAACATTCGGGCCAAGATAGGCAAACTATTGCCAACAGTTTTAAAACGGTATTAAATGCCTGGACACCCGAAAATCAAGATACCGATATTGCACAAATCAGACCAATAGCAGCTGGTTATGACACCAATAACGATTCGGGAAAATTGAAAGATGCCTCCTTTTTAAGAGGGCGTAACTTGATGCTATCCTATAATTTTGAACCTGAATCGGTCCAACGTTTAAACTTAAATAGTGTTAGGCTATATACCTCGGTACAGAATTTTTTCGTAGTCACTAAATTTCCTGGGTATGATCCCGAAGGTTCAAATGGTGGTGGGCCGTTCGATCAAGGCTTTTCACTATACGATTATCCAAGGCCTCGAACATTTATGATTGGATTGAATGTAGGACTATAATTAACCAAGTAAAAAAAACAAAAGATGAAAATATATATAAAATTCATAACAATTATAGTGGTCACTACTGCACTATCATTTACTGCTATTTCCTGTAGTGATTTTCTTGACGAAGAAGATGCCTCAAACTTTACAACTGATACCTATTTCACCAAGGCCGAACATGCCGAAAGTGTCGTAAACAGTATATACGAACCGATGACAAGCATTACAAATAGCGGATTTGGAGGAGGCCCATGGATGATGCTTGAGTTTGCCACGGGTTTTGCAAACACCTCGTTGGGACAGGCTGTAGATATTTACTTGGTCAAGGATTTGATTAATAATTCAGACAATGGATATGGACAGAGCTTCTGGACCCAATATTATTTAGGTATTTCAAGGGCCAACTTAGCCATTGAAAAAATCCCTGAAATAGACATGAGTGAGACGGAAAAACAAAAATATTTGGGTGAGGCAAAGTTTTTAAGGGCATATTACTATTTTGGCTTAGTTAGAATGTTTGGTCACATCCCGCTTATAACTTCACCGGTCGATCTGGGTTCAGAACAATTATATCCGGAACAAGCTTCTCCTGAAGCAGTATATGATTTAATCGTAAGCGATTTAACGGATGCCGAAAATGCAGGGCTGTCTTGGAGATATATTTCAGGCCGGGTTTCTAAGGGTGCCGTAAAAACGCTTTTAGCCGATGTTTATTTGACCATGGCGGGCCATCCGCTTCAAAAAACGGGATACGACCAGCTGGCAGCCGATAAAGCGAAAGAGGTTATTGATTCGGGCGATTTCAGACTATTCGATTCGTATGATGACCTACATAATCCAGCAACCAAAAATACAGGTGAATTTATTTTTACGACCCAATTCGCGGCCAATATTCAACCCGGAAATTGGCAACCTGGTATTTTACCTTATAATTTGGGAATTTCAGCCTATTCTGCACAGACGGGCGGTATTTTTAGTACAAACGAATTTGTTAATTCCTATGAAGAGGGAGACAAAAGGGCCGAAGAAAAAGAATTCTATTTTACGAGCTATTCGTTGAATGCCGATCGTACTGACTCTATCAATTTAGGAGCACCCTACCTATACAAACTTTTTGACATTCAGGCCAACTTAGAGAGTGCTCAATCAGACTTAAATTGGACTATTTACCGGTATGCTGATGTACTTTTAATCTATGCGGAAGCTTTGAATGAAGCTCAAGGAGGGCCTACTTCTGAGGCATATGATGCAATAAACCAAATAAGACGTCGTGCCGAACTACCTGATTTGGAAGGGCTTTCGCAAGATGCCTTTAGAAATGAAGTACGAATCGAAAGAATTCGCGAATTGAGTTTTGAAAACAAGACTTGGTATGATATGGTGCGTTGGAGAAAGGCATATTACCCCGAAACGGATGAATTAGAGGATTTCGTTGGGCACAACTTCTCATATTTGCCGAGCAAGGCTCTAACAGCTAGAGAACTTTTGTTTCCGATTCCAACGGCTGAAATTCAGAATAATGACAAGCTTACCCAAAATCCGGGATACTAAGTCGAAAATTTTTAGATAACCGATAATCTATAGTGGTTATTCCGTTAGACTAAAAATATGAAGCAGAGACACTATTTTCCATTATCCATGGTAGGATAGTGTCTTTTTTTTAATACATAATTGATCGATAAGATTCATGTAATTGACACGTATGAGGTGATATAAGAAGTTAGTCTATTTCTTCAATGAATTGCAAATTTTTTATTTCCACCAAAAAAAAAGTTAAATAGCTCATTAAGACCTGTAGGTACTGGCGATAACAATCGATGTTGATGGTTTATGGAAGGGTGAATTAATCGATTATGATAATAGAAATGGCAATTCCTTGTTATCATTATAGATTATTTTACATACAAACAGCACAGTTCAGGATAGTTTTCGTTATTTAATCACAGAACTTTAACATATCTTCATTAACTTTATAATTTAATATAAATGAAAAAGAATATAATAATAATCCTTATAATTCTTGGTGTAGTCATAATAGGATTAGTCGTGTCAAAATTCGTTCAAACAGACCCCCCTTTAAAGATTAAAAAACAATCTCACGTGGTTCTTATTGGTAACAATCTAGGATCCAGGATGATGAACTATGGCCATTTTGAGACAGAAATGCACCTGCGCTATCCGGACAACCAGCTGTTCATACGTAATATGTGCGACGGTGGAAACACTCCTGGTTTCAGAGCTCATTCTGCCCGTAATTCGCCATGGGCATTTCCCGGAGCTGAAGATTTTTATAAGGGTACCGAATTAGCCATTGAGTCTGGAAGCGAAGGTCATTTTCCATATCCTGACGAGTGGCTCACGCAGCTCAAGGCGGATATAATTATTGCGTTTTTTGGTTATAATGAATCTTTTCGGGGAGAAAGCGGTATTGAAAATTACAAAAAAGAGCTTGATGCTTTTATCAAACATACCCTAAGTCAAAAGTATAATGGAGCGTCGGCACCCCAACTGGCTATTGTTTCTCCGATTGCTTTTGAGGATCTGTCGGAGAAATATGATTTTCCGGATGGGAAAGATGAAAACAAAAACCTTGAACTTTATGCAGAGGCCATGGAGGAAGTTGCGGCCAGTAACAATGTTTATTTTGTGGATGCCTTTTCACCCACAAAAGAATGGTTTTCCAGCAGTGATGAGCCACTCACTATTGATGGTTCTCAACTGACCGAGAAAGCTTATGCCAGGTTTTCCATATTGCTGGCTGACCAGATTTTCGGCGAGGCTGCTCCTGAGGGAGAAATCAAAAAACATAAGAATTTGATTCATTCTGCTGTTCTTGAAAAGAACTGGATGTGGCATAATGATTTCAAAATGCCTAATGGAGTTCATGCTTATGGGCGTCGTTATGATCCTTTTGGCCCGGATAATTATCCATTTGAAGTTGCTAAAATACGGGAAATGACAGCTTTAAGAGATGGGGCTATTTGGCGTGCGGTAAAAGGAGAAGAGACGGATTTGGCTGCTCTTGATCAAGAAACAAAGGAGCTGCCGTCAATAGAATCAAATTATGATGATGGAATGGGAAGTAAGGAATATCTGTATGGACAGGATGCCCTTGACGCGCTACATGTTCCATCAGGTTATAAGATTGAACTTTTCGCTTCGGAAAAAGAGTTTACTGATTTAGCAAATCCTGTTCAGATATCTTTCGATAATAAAGGTCGTTTATGGGTTGCTGTCATGCCATCGTATCCACATTATAAGCCGGGAGATGAGAAACCTAACGATAAATTAATAATTCTTGAGGATACTAATGCGGATGGCAAAGCAGACAAACAAACAACTTTTGCGGACGGGTTGCAGCTTCCTATTGGTTTTGAGCTGACAGCAGAGGGTGTTTACGTATCACAAGGTACTAACTTAGTCCTTTTAAAGGATACTGACGGGGACGATAAGGCTGATAGCAAGGAAATAATCTTAAGTGGTTTTGATGATCACGATACTCATCACGCACATAGCGCCTATACGGCAGATCCATCTGGTGCTATTTTTATGGGAGAGGGAACATTCCTGCATACTAATGTAGAGACTTCTTACGGGCCTGTCCGGGGTACGAACGGAGGCTTTTATCGATATAATACCCAACGACATAAACTTGAACGAATTGCCCAGCTAGCCATACCGAATCCCTGGGGAATTGCCTTTGATGAATGGGGACAGAATTTCTTTGCTGAAACATCTAGTCCTGCTGTTCGCTGGATGATGCCGGGTACAGTTAAGTCGCGATATGGCGATGCTACACACAAATCTTTTGATCTAATTGAAGATGGACATAAAGTAAGACCTACCTCAGGTCTGGAATTTATTTCCAGTAGGCATTTCCCGGACGAGGTTCAGGGAGATATGCTCATAAATAATGTCATTGGGTTTTTAGGTACCAAACAACATGCCGTAGTTGACGATGGTACAGGTTTTAAAACTAAATTTCGTCAGGATCTCGTAAAGGGGGATGATAAAAACTTCCGTCCTGTAGATATGGAATTTGCGCCAGATGGTTCTTTGTACCTTGTTGATTGGCATAATGTGCTGATCGGCCATATGCAACATAATGCCCGGGACCCACTTCGGGACCACAAGCACGGACGAATCTATCGTATAACCTATCCATCCCGCCCATTGGTAGAACCGGCAAAAATAGCAGGGGCCAGTATTGAAGGATTGCTAAACAATCTAAAGCTTCCAGAATACAGGAGCCGTTACCGTACCCGACGAGAATTACGGGGCCGTAAAGCTTCTGAGGTGCTGTCTCATATCCAAACCTGGACATCAGAACTAGATAAGAACGATCCAAGATATGAACATAATTTATTAGAAGCACTCTGGGTAAGTTGGGGGCTCGATCAGGTAGATGATGATTTGCTTCGAGAATTGCTCAATGCAAAAAACTATCGTGCCCGTGCTGCCGCAGTTCGAGTGTTGCGCCACATGGGGCATCAAATTAAAGATCAGAAGGACTTGCTTTTAAGAGCAGCCGGTGATGACCATGGCCGTGTTCGCCTGGAGGCAATAGTAGCAGCATCTTGGCTGGATATGGATAAGGGGCTGGCTGTCCTGGATGAAGCCAAAAAGAAACCACTAGATGAATGGATGATTCATGCCGAAGAAACAGCGCGGGCCCATCTACAAGATAAATCGGTGGAAAAGAAAGAAGAATATGTAACAACCAATCTTGAAGGAACTGAACGCGATCTCTTTATCAAAGGAAAAGAAATTTTTTCCCGGGATGGATTTTGTATTACCTGCCACCAACCCGATGGTAAAGGTCTTCCCGGCGCTGGTTTTCCGCCGATTACCGGGTCGAATTGGGCAACAGGTAATGAAGAACGCCTTATTAAGCTTGTATTGAAAGGAATCCATGGTCCTATTGAGATCCTTGGCAAAAAATATCCCGGACAAGTACCAATGACACCCTTTGGAGGGATGCTCAATGATGATGAAGTGGCAGCAGTATTAACTTATGTGCGAAATTCCTTCGGGAATAAAGCTTCCGCTATTTCCCCTGAAAAAGTAAATGAAGTTCGGGCGGCTACAGAAGATAAGACAGGATTCTATTCACCGGAAGAGCTGCTCAAAGAGCATCCTTTGGAAAATTAAATTCGTTAGCATTCAATTATCTCATAATTTATTTAATTTTATGGAAAAATTTAGAACTACAAAAAAATACATAATGAGCACAGGAAAGAATATTTGTTTCTTTATTTTGATTGTAATCCTGAATATTTCGACAGCTGTAGCTCAGGAAGGGCAAGAGTGGATTTCTTACGAACCGGGTGACGGACCGGGTAATGGCAAACATATAGTATTGATCAGTGGGGATGAAGAATATCGCTCGGAAGAGGCATTGCCTATGTTGGCTAAAATTCTTGCTAAACATCATGGGTTTAAAACAACGGTCCTTTTTGCCATTAATCCTGAGACAGGAAAAGTTGATCCTGATAACCAGGAAAATATTCCTGGTTTAGACCAATTGGAAACAGCTGATTTAATGATAATGTTTATTCGCTTTAGAGAACTACCCGATGAACAAATGAAATATATTGATGAATATATGGCAGCAGGCAAACCGGTAGTAGCTTTGCGTACCTCCACTCACGCATTTAACTATAGCCGTAATAAGCAGAGCCTTTATGCCAAGTATAGTTTTGATAGTGCTGTAAAAGGCTGGGAAGATGGATATGGAAGGCAAATTCTGGGAGAGACTTGGGTCTCTCATCATGGGAATCATGGAAAAGAGGGCACCCGTGGTTTGATCAATGGCGTTCTGCAGAATCATGCCATTTTGCGAGGGATAAAGGATATATGGGGGCCAACTGATGTATATACAATTCGTGATCTTAACAATGCCCAGGTGCTCCTCTATGGCCAATCGACAAATGGGATGACAGCCGATTCACCAATAAACTATGAAAAATCTATTATGCCGGTAGCCTGGATCCAATATTATACAAATGAAAATGGTAATACAGGACGAATATTCAACACTACGATGGGGGCAGCCGTAGATTTAATAAATGAAGATCTGCGAAGACTACTAGTTAATGCTTCTTATTGGGCCATGGGAATGGACAATGAGATTCCAAAGGAAAATTTAGTGGACATTATAGGGGAGTACGATCCTACTATGTTCGGGTATGGTGGCTTTAAGAAAGGATTAACTCCCTCAGATTTTAAATGATAGGTTGTTTAATTCAGAAAAATTTACTTTTCTAAAATTCTAAAATTGAGATTGGATTTTAATTTACCCTCCATAAATGGTAAATTTTTGATGGATTGAGAATAAGCTGGTACTTATAATATCAATTTAATTATGTAAAACAATGGCGGTTTTGAAATTTTTGCTTTGAATTCGCCAATTAAATAATCTTGTGAACAAAACCTTGTTGAGCCTTTTTCTACTGCTCAATTTCCTGTCACTTTTTTTACATTATATTTTCAAATTTGAATATCTGTTTATATATAGGTTATTTCGTGCTCATTTGTAATTTCAATGGTAATTAAATTGATTACTCATTAGTTTGCCAGTAAGAATAAACACTTGCTACCACAAGCCTTTCAAAAATTGACTTAAAATATCTTCTATTAAGTTTGTAAACAAATTCATCAAGATATTTTTGTAGATGCTCACCATTGATTTTATGATAGACTCCTAAAAAGTTTCTTTTTGCATTACTAATAGCAATATGTACCCATTTCAGCATTACAATCGTTGTTTGCTTAGTTGATTTTTCAGCTATATGAGCTTCTACATAATTTTCAATATTAAAATAGCTTGTGTTCTTATCGGAAAATACAACAGCTTTTGGATCCAGGGAATCCTTGATTAAGGATTCCATTTCTGTGGCCATATGGCTTTTGAGAACTTTCATTTTAAAGAACCGGCAATGATTTGATATTTTACCAGACTTTAAATTTTCAAGAGGTGTAGACTCTGCCATTACGGCCACATTAATCTGCCGTTCACTACCCCGGCCCCGTTTCAAGTTCGATTTAGTGTGTTCCGGCACTTGTTTTTCAAAATATCCCTCATCAAATTCAATCATATCTGAAAGTTGGTATAATCATCTCGTTTACCCATAACTGTTCGTATTCGATGTATTACAGACCAAATGGTCATATATCTTTTATGATCTATCTGCCGTTGCAATTCACAAGCAGAAATCCCTTTCTTGGTGGTGGTCATAAAGAGCATTACAAGAAACCACGTACGAAAAGGCAAACGCGAATTCTCCATTACGGTTCCACTCTTTAAGGTTGTCCGGAAATTACATTGTGAGCACTGAAATTGGCATTTTGAAATCAACCAATAATGCTTTCTACATCCACATTTTTTACAAACTATAACTTCTTTCATCCGAATATCCCTGAAATACTCTTTACAACTTTGTTCATCAGAAAATTTACTCACAAATTCCAATATCTTCATAGCTTTGAATTTTAATATCCCAAAACTATTACAAGAGTGCAACAATATATGTCGTACTTGTAAACAAGCGATTAATCAGTTTATTATTTTATCCTTTTGAAATTTTGAAAAGGGTGTTATAGTAATCAATATATATTATAGTAATAATGGCATTAGTTTTTTCATATGGTAATTTTCTTTTAAGAATTTCGGATTTACTTTTTTATTGGAAATTACCATAGCAGCACCCAAAGCCGAACCTAAAGGGGATTGGGAAG
>Ga0307486_1002195_pt1 | contig 13901 bp, 11 predicted proteins | sample CBIW02metaG_FD_203663 | JGI IMG/M metagenome (GOLD analysis project Ga0307486, IMG submission 203663) | Sea-ice brine microbial communities from Beaufort Sea near Barrow, Alaska, United States - CBIW 0.2 | ecosystem: Environmental > Aquatic > Marine > Coastal | place: USA: Alaska | collected... | reverse complement strand
AGAAATCCGCCGCCTTGTTCTATTTCCTTGAATATTTCCAGTGCTTTTTCTGCAAATTGTGCGGTCAGGCTTTCAATATAATAGGCTCCTTCAGCCGCATTGGAAACCTTGTCAAAATAGCTTTCATATTTCAAAACCAATAGCTGATTTCGGGCGATCCTGTCTCCAAACTCGTTGTTTTTATGATAAATTGAATCGTAAGGCACATTGTAAACTACATTGGCACCTCCAAGAATGGCACTCATACTTTGGCCGGTTGTGCGCAGTAAATTCACGTTGTAATCATATAGTGTTTTATCCCGTTTTGTGGGTTGGGCCAGGATGTGACAGGTTTCGGGTAGATTATATTCTGAAGCCAAACTCGCATACAGTAGCCTTAAAGCCTGTATTTTAGCAATTTCGAAAAAATAATTAGAGCCGGAAGCGGTTAAGAACTGCATTTCAAAATCGGCTAAACCCTCTTTTGAAGTGTCAAAATGATTTAAATATTCATTGGCGTGGGCGAGGGCATAAGCCAACTCTTGGGGAATGGTTGCTCCTGCATTCTGGTATAAGGTCGCATCAACACTCAGTACCGATTTAAAATCTTTAGCCCCGGATACTATGTTGCTTAAATTTTTATGGTCCTGGTTCAGGTTTTTGTACCAATTCCCTGACCGTGCCAAATTCCCGACTATATCGAGCTGAAGTCTTATTTTGTGTTTTTTGCCGGTTAAAAATTGATTGATTTTCTGAATAAATTCATCAGAAAGGAATTCAAAACCCAAATAGATCGGGGTTTTTTCTAATGGTATATTTTGAAGGAGGGTTTTAATATTGGTTTTTTCCGAAGGGATTACAAACCAAAGGCTTTCAGCCCCATTTTTTAAGCTTTCAAGTGCGTTCTGATTGCTTTTTTCTGCGTAAGCTACATATATTTTCCCGCAGATCTCCCAGTTTTTAGGGGATTGGACCTGAGTGGTTTCCGAAATATCTTCGGCGTTGTAGAACGGTTTTACAGCGATGCCGTCGCGGCTTTTAAAAACAAGTTTTTCGTTGTAATCTTCACCTTTTAAATCGAATTGGATCTTTTGCTTCCATTGTTTTGCCGTTACTGCTTCAAATTCCTGAAATAAATCCTGACTCATTTTATTTTATTTTTTAAATGAACGGTTTCGAAAATCATCAATTTAGATCCCTGTTTAATCTATGGTATCGTATTGAATGATAAAAATATCTTCGTCGGCCCGTTTCATATAATATTGTTGCCTTGCAAAACTTTCCATTTCAAAGGAATCGTTTAATTTTTCAATGGTGGATTTGTCTTTGGCGATCTCTTTCTGATAATATCCCTTATTGGTTTCCAATTTATCAATTTCCTCATCGAGTTCGTGATGGATAAACCAGGAATTACTGTCTAAAAAGAACATCCAGAAGGCAAAAATCAGCAAAAGCAACACGTATTTGTTGCTGACTATTTTAAACCATCTTTTGCTGCGGAGCTCTTTTAGCCTCATTTAACTTTAATTTTATCTATCAATAGTATGTACTATGGCTTTCGCTATTTATAATTTATGCACTATCCGGGCTTTCTTTCATTTTGTCTAAAGGTACAAAATTAGGTCAATCTGTCTTTAATAATGGTTTGAACAATATTTATCGCCACATTGTTGGGACGGTTGGTTGGAATGATGATATCGGCAAATTCTTTAGTGGGCTCTATAAACTCCTGGTGCATAGGTTTTAGGGTGGTTTGGTATCGCCACAAAACCTCTTCCAGATCTCGCCCGCGATCGTTGATATCCCTTTTCAATCTTCGGATCAGGCGCTCATCGCTATCGGCATGAACGTATATTTTTATATCGAACATTGCCCTGACGTCTATATGTGTTAGGATCAAGATTCCTTCAACGATGATAACCTTCCTGGGGCGGATCGTTATTGTTTCACTTGTTCGGTTGTGGTCTATAAAGGAATAAACGGGTTGCTGAATGGTTTTTCCCGCTTTTAGATCCTTGAGATGCGAAACCAACAAATCAAAATCGATGGATTTTGGGTGATCAAAATTGATTTTTTTGCGTTCCTCAATTGGCAAATGGCTGGTGTCCTGATAGTAAGAGTCCTGTGAGATCACATCGACTTCTTCGTTTTTCAATTGGTCAATAATCTGGCTTACAACGGTGGTTTTTCCGCTCCCGGTACCACCGGCAATTCCAATAATAAGCATAAGTCGAAAAGTTTGTGACAAAGTTAATTATTCCTTTCAAATGCCGGGGGGTGGTTTTTGAATTAAAAGGATTTTTAAATGCTATTGAATAATTTCAAGATTGATAACATTATTTTTTCACTGCTGCCACTTCATCTTCCATAGCAGGATTATTGTTGGTATTTCTCCCAGCCCGGCCATAAGTTTTGCTTTGGGAATATAACATCGTTATTTTAAGTTTCAATATCTTAATTTTCCTTGTTAATTGTTTTGAAACTGAAGAGAAAGATCATTATTATAATGCTTAAAATTAATTTCATTCTTTGCTTCCAAGGGTTTTTGCTTCAATTAATCTCACAATTCCTTTTCCTTCAACAGCCGCATAAATAAATCCATCTGGGCCTTGTTTTACATCTCGCAATCTTCCGATATCCTTTAACAATTTCTCCCTTTTAACAACCTTTTTTCCATCCAAAACAAGATGTTCCAAATACTGGAATTTCAGGGAACCAACCAATAGATTGCCTTTCAGATGCGGATACTTATCTGAGGTGACATATACCAAACCGCTGGGAGCAATGGAAGGCACCCAAAAATAAATGGGATCTTCCATACCCGGCCTGGAGCTTTCGTCGGAGATTGGGAGCCCAGTATAATCTATTCCGTGGGTTACAACTGGCCATCCATAATTGGCGCCTTTTTTTATGACATTAATTTCATCACCACCCATTGGGCCGTGTTCATGTACCCAGATTTCCCCGGTTTCAGGCTGTAAGATCATCCCTTGCGGATTGCGGTGTCCATAACTGTATATGGCTTCTTTGGCATTGGGTTTACCCACAAAAGGATTGTCGGAAGGAATGCTGCCGTCGTCATTTAACCTGTAAATTTTTCCCCCATCGCGGGTAATATCCTGTGGGTTTATATCTTTTTCTCCGCGTTCCCCAATGGAGAAATATAAATAACCATCGTTGTCAAAGGCTATTCTTGAACCAAAATGCTGACCCTTGGTGGTGTTTGGAGTTGCCTTGTACAATACCTTCTGATCTGTTAACCGGTTGCCGCTAAGTTTGGCCCTCATCAAGGCGGTATGGCCTCCCTCATCTTCCCCTTCAGAAGAGGAATAGGTAAGGTAAATCCATCCGTTTTGCCCATAATTTGGATGCAATGCAATATCGAGCAAACCGCCCTGACCCTGCTGGTATACTTCCGGCACGCCGGTGATCAATTGTTTTTGACCATCTTTAAAATGAATAAGTCCCCCGCTTTTTTCGGTAATGAGCATACTCCCGTCCGGTAAAAAGGCCATCCCCCAGGGAATTTGCAGTTCGCCAACCACAATTTCATAATCAAATTTGGTCGTGGGATCTTTGATAGTGGTATCCTTTTGGGCACAGGCGATAAACGAAAATACCGATAGGCTTATGAATAGGATTAAAGTGGATTTCATATGTTTGTTTTTTAATTGTTTTTATGAGGTTCTCAAAAAAATATCTGGAAGAATACCCTTTTTATATTGCTGTTATTGGCGATCTTTCATTAGGAACATTTCGTCAAATAAATTTAGGGACATAAGTTAAAAAAAATTGAGGATTGAGTTTGTGAAACTTGTGTTAAGGTAGGATTTAAAATAAAATAAAATAATTCAATTGTTTGTAGGAGGACGGAAAGGAATTACTATATTTGCAGCCCGATATATTTTTATTGGAATTTGAAATTTGACTTATTGTTTTTAACAGTGTAAGCTGTTTATTCGGGGTGTAGCGTAGCTCGGTTATCGCGCCTGCTTTGGGAGCAGGAGGCCGCAGGTTCGAATCCTGCCACCCCGACCAAAAAAGCCTGAACAATTTCTGTTCGGGCTTTTTTTATGATTTAATTTTTTCTAGGATCTAAGTTCCAGACTGACTTGGGAAAAGCCATAGGTTCCCCCGAAGCATCGTGGCTGCCACCCCGACCACTAAAAATCTTGAACGAAAGTTCAGGGCTTTTTTTTGTTCAAAAATCATCAAATATAGCAGGTTCTCCCGATACTTCGGGACTGCCCTCCCCCTCGACTATTTATGTATCAATTGACATTGAATAATATCTAAACAATTATTTTCAGATACATAATAGAGACTGAAGGTCATTTTTTTGTTTAATATAGTCCTAAAAGTTACCTGTTTGGTTACTTTTCTTTTCTTAACTCTCCTTAGTCTTGTTGGCCTTCTAAATGATTTTACTTTCGTTTATCTAATTTTTTAGAATCCAGAACTATAGTTGTGGATCGAGCAAATTTTTTTGGTCAATTTGAAAATAAAATCCTATAATTCTTACTCTTCTAATTTAACTTCTAAATTTTTTTATTAGATCAAGCTTAATTTGACTGTAAATCAGGAAAAACGGAAAAACTCCAATGTGCAATTGAAGATCCTGCCAGAGTATCGATCTCAAGAAAGTATAAATTTGATTTCCAGTATGCCCAGACTTCTCTCAAGATAATTTTTATTCAAATATGGATTGATTAATATTATTCCCTACAACTTTTTGGAAAGGTTCAATAAATTTTATCCATTGTCCTTAGTTCGGTCAGGGGATAAACAATTGGACTTTAGCAACATTATTTTCTATGCATAAGTACAATTAAGGATGCTTCACCATGATAATAAGAAGTCCAATGGAATCGGTGAGCAAGAGCTATTTTTCACCCAAAACTTAAATCAGAAAAGGGAATCAAGTGATAAGTATAGCAAAAGTTATCGGAATTTGTCAAATTTATTATTTACTACACACATTATTCTATAAATTTTAAGGATTATTCCTGTATATTAATAAATAGTCATAAATTGTAGTTGATTCTCTACGGCCGATTTTGTGTTTATTTAATCGATAAAAATGAAAAACAGGTTCTATTTTATTCTTTTGGTGATTTTTGTTTTTTTAAATATTGGCCTGGGAAGCTGGGGACTGGCTGAAACAAGCGAGGCAAGATATGCTGAAATAAGCAGGGAAATGGCTTTAAGTGGAGATTACCTTCATCCAACCTTGTTGGGAATCCAACATTATCACAAGCCACCAATAACTTATTATATTACCGCGATTGGCTATAAGATTTTCGGGATTAATGAATTTGGGGCCCGTTTTTTTCTTAGCGTAGCACTTATCCTGCAATTGTTTTTTGTTTTTAAAATCGGCAGGCTTCTTTTTAAAGAAGAAAAAATTGCCTTTTTCTCGGCATTAATTTACTTTTCCTTTCCGGTAGTGCTTATCGCAGCGCGCAATTTGACCACAGATGCCTATTTGACCACCTTTATTTTATGGGGTATCTATTATTGGCTTCAGTATAAAAAAGGGAACTCCGCGTTTTATCTATACGGATTTTATGCCATCCTTGGCCTTGCTTTTCTTACAAAAGGTCCGGTAGCGCTCCTTCCGGTAATTGTGTTTATAGGTTGCTGGAAATTGGTTTATAAGGAGAAGCTGCAATTTTCAATACGTACTTTAATGGGCGGCCTTTTATTTTTGATTGTCGCGGGATCCTGGTTTGCCGCAATTATAATTGACAAACCTCAATTATGGGATTACTTTATAGATGAACAAATTGTCAATCGCACGATTGCCGCACAAAGTTTTCATAGAAACCAACCTTTTTGGTATTATATGGCTTTAGCACCGCTTTTAGGTTTTCCCTGGTTGTTTTTTATAGTTCTGGATCTCAAAAGAAAATTCAGGGCCATTGTGAAGGAAAGAACCATAGCCCTCATTCTATCCATCACTATTGTTATTTCGATGTTAATATTTTCCGCGTTTTCTTCAAAATTGGTGTTGTACATACTTCCCATTTATTCCTTTATTTCTTTGTTGGCAGGGTATATTTTGTATAATTCTACCGGAAAATGGATCAATACCTATGTCAATATTTACATGGGACTGTTTGCTTTACTTCTTTTAGGTTTGATTGTGGGAGGGTTCGGGAGTTGGATTTTCCTGGATGGGAAATACGCAATCCTGCTTATCCTGTTCACTGCGGGTGTCGGGATTTATTTGTGGAAATACTCCGGTACAAATCAGCGCTTTCAATTGATATATCTGGGAGTGTCTTTTAGCATTTGCCTGCTGTTAACCGATGCTTTGTTCAGCGCTGGAAATCCATATATGATAAATTCTGCGAAAGAATTGGTGGCTTATGCAAAACAAAAATCGGGGAAGGATTTCAACAGGTTGATCGTTTATGATTATTTGCTTCCTTCAGCCTCTTTTTATTTAGACGATGAAATTGTCACCGTAGAAAATACCAATTTTAATGCACAAAGGGAGATCAGGTTTGAAAAAGCTGCATTATATAAAAGAAATTTTTTGGATTTAAAACAAAAGGAGGATTTGCAGCGGTTTAAGGATCTAATGCGGGAAAAGGGCAATATACTTATTGAGAGAAAAGGTCACCCGATGAACGATTCCCTTGATTATATACTCAAAAATTTTTCTCAATGTGAGGAAATGAATAAATGGATAATTTATTATTGAATCTTGGATTTACCTAAAATTTGGAAGCTGTTCCCTTTAATATGAATAAATACATATCATCAGAAATCTCCTAAACAATTTAAAATTAACTCCTTTTGTTACAAACGAATAATTTATATCAAAACCCTCTCACACCTTTTTTATGATTTTAAAGAAGGGATAACAATTTGCACTTCTTCTAAGAGATTATTCAGAAAAAACAGCAAGTTTTGTTATGCTTTTTTTTAATAATTTTTTAGGTTTGTTCAGAACCTCACTATTAATTCGACAGAATTTTAATTTTTAATGAGAATAAATAAGACTAATATGACCTGTGTCATAATTTAATCGGACAAAAACGTCTTAATTTGCATTGCAATTAATTAAACACCAAATTTTATGAACGTAAATTATTATTCCAACAGAAGTTCAGGCTTCAAGATCTATTTAATGTTAGTATTGGTACTTATTTTTGTATCGACAATTGTTTCTTGTAAATCTGATGAAGAAAATCCGGCAGATATCAAAGTAAGTTCGAAAATACAAGCCGTACTTACTTCCCCGCCAAATGTTCCAGAACCTGTTGGAGCAAGAAAAGCCGCAAATTTGGTGGTGGATATGGAAATTATAGAAAAGGTAGGAGAAATGGCTGATGGAGTCCAATATATGTACTGGACCTTTGGAGGAACAGTGCCGGGAAGTTTTATTAGAACCAGAGTAGGGGATGAGGTGGAATTTCATCTTAAAAACCACCCGGACAATAAACTGCCACATAATATAGATATGCACGCGGTTACCGGCCCCGGAGGAGGAGCGGTATCTTCCCTTGTCGCTCCGGGACACGAAAAAGTCTTTTCTTTTAAAACCTTACACCCGGGCTTATATGTGTACCATTGTGCAACAGCGCCTGTGGGAATGCACATCGCAAACGGAATGTACGGATTGATCCTGGTAGAACCCAAAGGAGGACTTCCGCCGGTAGATAAAGAATATTACGTCATGCAAGGCGATTTTTATACAGAAGAAGCCTACGGAAAACCGGGTTTACAGCCTTTTAATATGCAAAAAGCGATTGATGAAAACCCGGATTATGTTCTATTTAATGGAAAGGTTGGTGCCTTAACCGGAGACAATGCCATCACGGCCAAAGTTGGGGAAACCGTCCGTTTATTTGTGGGTAACGCTGGACCAAACTTGGTTTCCTCTTTTCATATGATAGGGGAAATTTTTGACAAGGTCCATGTAGAAGGAGGGAGTTTAATAAATGAAGATGTACAAACAACACTTATTCCTGCCGGAGGAGCCACTATAATTGAGCTTAAGGTAGAAGTCCCGGGAACCTTTTTGTTAGTGGACCACTCCATATTCCGTGCCTTCAATAAAGGTGCATTGGGGATGTTAAAGGTTGAAGGCGAAAAAAACCCTAAAATTTATTCAGGGGAACAATCGGATAAAATTTATCTTCCTGAAGGAAGCGTGATCCAAAAAATGCCGGTAGCCGAATCTGAAGAAACCTCTGCTCCTGTACCTCCAAAATCTCTGGATCAGCAATTGGTACACGGGAAACAACTCTTTATGCAAACTTGTTTTGCCTGTCACCAGGCCACAGGACTTGGAATTCCTGGCGCTTTTCCTCCCCTGGCAAAATCAGATTTCTTAAATGCCGATGCAAACAGGGCTATAGGGATAGTTTTAAATGGTTTGACCGGTGAGGTCACTGTAAACGGCAATCAATTTAACAGTATAATGCCCAGCCAGAATCTTACCGATGATGAAATTTCCGATGTGCTCACTTATGTTTATAACAGTTGGGGAAACAACAAGACAGTGGTAACCCCGGAAATGGTGAAATCTCATAGAAAGTAACACCGAAAAAAGGTTAGGAGTAGGAAGTTAGTTGAAAGTAAAAAGTGGAATAAATGAATATTACTGCAGAAAACGGAAAAGAGAAAATCGAAGGAAAAATGCTTGGTCAAAATCTCAAAATCGCCTTTGTTGTAATTATCGGATTCTTTTGTTCAGCAACTTTTGCGCAGGAAAAGGAAATTGAAATGGCACGAATAAAAGGGGGAGAATTCCTGCCCCTTTACGGTGTCGATTCTGCCTGGGTAGAGGTAGAAACGTTTCTTCTGGATACATACCCCGTCACCAATGCCGATTATTTGAACTTCGTTCAAAAAAATCCAGATTGGAGCAAATCCCGGGTGATAAAACTTTTTGCTGATGAAAGATATCTCTACCATTGGAAAAATGATCTGAATATTGGCGAGGAAACTTTGCCCAATGCTCCCATTACCAATGTTTCCTGGTTTGCCGCCAAAAAATATTGCGATTGCCAGGGGAAACGGCTTCCCACTCTGGATGAATGGGAATATGCGGCAATGGCCGATGAAACCTCGCCCGATGCACGAACAAAAGACAGCTATAACCAAAAGATCCTCTCATGGTATGAAACCCCAAAAACCTTTGACAATCCCATAGGGAGCAACTCCCAAAATTATTGGGGAGTTTACGATCTACACGGCCTGGTTTGGGAATGGGCAATGGATTTTAATTCGGTTTTAATTTCAGGAAAATCCAGAGGAGGCAAATCCACAGACAGGAACCTGTTTTGTGGAGGTGCAGTAGGCGCCACAGATTTGATGGACTATGCTGCCTTTATGCGCTATGCCTTTAGAGGAAGCGTCAAAGCGCGATATGCCATTAAAAATTTGGGTTTCAGATGTGCTATGGATGCCGAGAAGTTGGAAGTACGAAATTAGAAGTAAAAAAGAAATAAGAAACAGGAGGAAGGTTGTTTGTTGTTTGTGGAAAGAGATGAGAGAGGACAAGAAAAGAAGCGCGGAGACCTGAAAAGTGGAAATACGAAATAAGAAGTTTAAAATTTTAAAAAAAAAGAATAAAGATGAAAAAAATATCAGCACTTTGTATATTAAGTATTTTATTATTTGCTTCCTGCAATCAGGCTTCAGATAAAAAAAACAAAGAATTAACTGAAGCAAATACTGAAGTAAAAACTGAAGCGGAGACAGATACAGCGGGATTTAGCGATATGTCCATCTACAATCTGCCTTCTACCTGGACCAATCAAAATGGGGAAGAACTTCAAATCAAGGATCTGCAGGGCGATGTTTTGGTAATGGTGATGATCTACACCACCTGTAAAGCCGCATGTCCCAGGTTGGTCGCCGATATGCGGAACATTGAGGAGAAATTGCCTGAAAACACTAAGGGGAAAGTAAAAATGATCTTCGTGAGCATAGATCCGGAAACCGATACTCCAGAACGATTGAAGGCTTTTGCCAAAGAAAATTTAATGGATGAAGAGCCTTGGCTGTTTTTGAGATCTACCGAAGCTAATACACGTGAGTTTGCCGCTGTTTTGGCGGTAAATTACAAAGAGATCTCCCCCATAAATTTTTCGCATTCAAATATCATAAGTGTATTTAATGAAAAAGGGGTACTCGTTTTCCAGCAGGAGGGACTTGGGGTTAATTCAGACAATACCATCAAAAATATCGAGCAGGCGGTAAGTGATATGTAAATAATTTATGCCGGCAGATATTAATTTCCGGCAAAATAAAGGTTTTAGGTTTTATTAGTTGAATGTGAAGAAAGCCAATTCGTTTAACGACGTGATTGGTTTTCTTTTTTTTATTAAAGTCGGGAGGGTTTCAATTAAGAGATCAATTTGCTTGCCCACTAGCTTTTAGCCGACTAAAGATTTTTTTTGAAATAACTTTTTGGGATGAATGTCTAAAACTTCAAACTCCACCCCGCATCGGAGCCAAACCAAACAACTCTTCACCCTTCAACACTTATTCTTTATCACCCACCCTTCACCTTAACGTTCCTGGACACGCTTGTAGCGATCAATAAAATCCCAACAGCCAGAAATGCGCTAAAAACAAACAAGCCGAGGTAATAATGAGGAATTGATCCAATGCCAAAATAGAACATTCCTCCCTGAACAAAAAGCAGGAGTTCGGTGGACAGAAAGCCGGTGAGGAAACTGGCGATTCCCAATTTTAGAAGTTTGCTTTGCGGAATTAGAAATCTGCTTTGCAATAAAAAGGCAAACAGAAATCCGCTGATTACCCCCAACATCAACAAATGAATAAACCCGATCACAAAATTCCTGATCTGGGCCGAAACCTGAGCTATTTCGGGAAAAAGAGATGTGGTTTGCATCCCGATCTTAAAGGCGAAACAGATTAAGGCAAATCCGAACATCAGTTTGGCAAGGCTTGAAATTTGCGGCCAAAAAAACGGCCAGATAGGTTTGAGCAGCACTATAAAAAATACTGCCGCGACAAGCTGAAAAATGACTCCCAAACCATTGATCCATAACAAAATCGGATGAAAAGCATACCAACTCACCGGCAGCGCCATGGTCATTACGGTGGCAAAAACCAGAAACCGGAAAAACCATTTGAATTTTTTGAGATCGATTTTAAGATCAAGTCTGCTCAGAATTTTAAAAAATACGGCCAGCACCGCAAACAGGAACCAGCCGTTAAACTGAAAGTGCAAAAAGAACTGGATGGCTATATTGAAAAAAGCCGACTGATTTCCCATGGTCGCCACCGCAGGGCCCAGACACCAGATCCCTATGGTAGAAAGCAGCATAAACAACAAAGATGTCTTTAAAAGATAACGTTCCGGAAGATCATTTCCTGCATGGTCTTTCCAGACCAACCTGAAGAAATAATAGCTGCAAAAAATATGAAGCGTGGAAAAACTTATGGAAATGGCGGCATAGCCCTGAAATGGAAAACTCAGCATCATTCCCACAACAGCAATCTCGGTAACCCAAAATAACCGCGAATATGCCTTCGAAGCTTTCGGAATAAAATAATAGACAATAAAACTGAACAGCATCAAATAAACCCAGCCCAGCATGGCCACGTGGGAATGGGCGTGCGTTAAATACCGGAAGTTAATTCCAACCGGGAATACAAACACAAACCTCAGAAAAAGCCCCAAAAGGGCTGCGATTAAAAAATTGATCAAACAAGTGAGGAGCCAGGATTTTTGCATTATTCTAGTTGGGGGCTGAAGTGATTTTTGTTTCAAAAATAAGGAAATTATACTAATTTCATCCCGAGACCCAAAGCGCCGAAGTATCGGGAGGGGGGCAAACCATAAACTCTTTTAACTCTCCATTCCCCAATCTTCAATTTTTCTTACTTCAAACTTCGTAATTCGATCTTTTTTCACTTGAACATGCCCGATTAGCGTGGGTCAAATCACCGCGGAAGTTATTGGCTGATAAAATTCAAATCAAAGGATAAAATTGGTGATAGATCAGGTAACAGAAAAGACAACTTTTTTAACTGATATTTTCATTGTTATTTGATTTCAAGAAATAGCAATTAATTGAGAATCACATAATTAGATGTTTTTTGATGTCCAATGACACATTAAAAGTCGGGACGACAGGATTTGAACCTGCGACCACACGGCCCCCAGCCGTGCATGCTACCGGACTGCACCACGTCCCGATTATTGATAGTGCTGCAAATTAACCAGCTTATTTAGAATTTTCAAAGTTTTATTGATCTTTTTTAAATTATTTAAAAAGTTTAGGATTTCAGCCTGTTTCTGCTCATTTTTACAAATTATCTAAATAAAAAAAAATACTGTAATTTTAAATTTTTAAAGCAACTAACCCCAAATGATAGAATCCTCAAAAATGATCGAATCCCTGAACCAATTCTATTCGGGAATCTTTGAAAAAGAATTAATCGAAGAAATAGGCCAAGTTGGAATCCTGAAATCTGTTAGGGAAGGAGAAAAAATTATTGAAATTGGCGAATATGTAAAAGCAATGCCTCTTTTACTGGAGGGTGCCATTAAAATTCTGCGTGAAGACAAGGAAGGGGATGAGCTGTTGCTTTATTTTCTCTCGCGGGGCGATACCTGTGCCATGACACTTTCCTGTTGTTTGGGGCAATCCAAAAGTGAGATCAGGGCTATTGCCGAAATGGATACCAAGCTTATCATGATCCCGGTGGAAAAAATGGAAGAATGGACAGCCAAATATAAAAGCTGGCGCAATTTCATTTTTGAAAGTTACCATTCCCGACTTACCGAAATGCTGGATGCTATAGATACCATCGCTTTTTTAAATATGGATGAACGCCTTATGCGGTACCTTCAGGAAAAAGTTAAAATAAACCAGGTCGATCTTCTTCAGGTCACCCATCAGGAAATAGCTTACGATTTGCACACCTCACGGGTAGTGATCTCCAGATTATTGAAAAAACTGGAACGGGAAGGAATGATCAAACTTCAACGAAACAATATTAAGGTGCTCAATTTGTAAATTAACCTTTGTAATCAGGGTTACAGTATAATTTAATACCAAAGGCTACTTTTGCCCCTAAATTTTTATTTAAAAAATGGAATTAAACGATATTTTGGGATACATTGGAGCCTTGGTCATAGGTGTTGTGCTTGGCTTGATTGGTGGCGGAGGCTCGATCCTCACCGTCCCGATACTGGTTTATCTGCTCGCAATAAACCCGGTAACTGCAACAGCCTATTCCCTTTTTGTGGTGGGATTTTCATCGCTTGTAGGAGCTGCTAAAAACTTCCAAAAAGGCCGGGTAGATTTCAAAACGGCATTTTATTTTTCGGTTCCGGCATTTATTTCGGTTTTTAGTACCAGAAAGTTCCTGGTGCCTGCAATTCCCGAAGAAATCTTTAGCCTGTCTGACTTTACCCTTACCAGGGATATTGGAATTATGCTCTTTTTTGCAATCCTGATGTTAGCGGCAGCTGCCTCCATGATTTTGGATAAGGAGAAAACATTTAAAGACAAGGAAAAAAGTGGAGGCGTCAATTATTCAGCCCTGATTCCTTTAGGATTGGTGACCGGTGTAATTACTGGATTGGTAGGAGCAGGTGGTGGATTTATAATTATCCCCATTCTGGTTTTGCTTGCAAAACTTCCAATTAAAACCGCGATAGGAACCTCTTTGTTCATTATTGCCGTCAATTCATTAATAGGTTTCTTAGGGGATCTTGGAAATATCCAGATTGATTGGACCTTCCTGCTCATTTTTACCGGGATATCCATCTCGGGCATCATTTTAGGGGTATATCTCAATAAGATCATCGACGGAGGAAAACTTAAAAAAGGCTTTGGATGGTTTGTGTTGCTTATGGGGATATATATTATCTGGAAAGAGATCAGTTCATAGTTATAAGGAACAATGAAAACAAAAAT
>Ga0307486_1002194_pt1 | contig 13904 bp, 13 predicted proteins | sample CBIW02metaG_FD_203663 | JGI IMG/M metagenome (GOLD analysis project Ga0307486, IMG submission 203663) | Sea-ice brine microbial communities from Beaufort Sea near Barrow, Alaska, United States - CBIW 0.2 | ecosystem: Environmental > Aquatic > Marine > Coastal | place: USA: Alaska | collected... | reverse complement strand
AGGATTGTGGAATTTCGCGTTACTTTTTAATTGTTAAATGTTTCCTGGGTAAGTAATGCCAATTCTTGTACAGCCGTTGCAACGGTAATTTTAATTGACATAAGATGCCCTTCGTTAAAGCTTTAAAATAATCCTAAAGTGGGTCAAAAAACAGACTAAAATTTTATTTCTAGTTGACAAATCATTATATTTATGTAATTTTGTCAACCAATTAGAATTAAATTATGGAAAACCTCGTAGCAAATAGAATCAAAAACGCAAGGATTTTAAAATGTTTATCTCAACAAAACGTTGCAGATGAAATAGGTATTTCTAAACAAATGATTAGCAAATACGAAAAGGGAGAAGCAATTCCAACTAGTTCAAAACTTATCAAGTTGTCAAGACTTTTTGGTTTAAAAATAGATTATTTCTTCAGTTCCTTTCAAATTGAACTTGGCGAGATAAATTTCAGGAAAAAGTCAACTTTTTCAATGAAAAAACAAAGTTCTCTAAAAGAACAAATTAAAATAAATCTTGAAAATTACCTTTGGATTGAAGATTCCTTATCTATAGATTACAGTTTTAAAAATATAATAGAAAACAGTAAAATAAATAGAATAGAAGATATTGAGAAAGTTGTCTTAAAATTAAGAACTGATTGGAAAATAGGTATTGACCCAATTCATAATATAATTCAATTACTGGAAGACAAAGAAATAAAAGTAATTGAACTTTTTGACGTGGATAATAAGTTTGATGGAATGGCAACTTACGTCAATAATAAATTTCCTGTAATAATCGTTAATGGAAATTTTCCAGTTGAAAGAAAACGATTTACTCTACTTCACGAATTAGGACATCTACTCCTTAACTTACCTGAATGTGATATTAAACAAGAAGAAAATTTCTGTAATAAATTTGCAGCAGAATTCTTATTTCCAAAGCAAATAGTAATTAAAGAATTTGGTGGCAAAAGAGACCATATAACTCTAACAGAATTAATTTCTACTCAAAAAAAATATGGAATAAGTATTCCTGCAATAGTTTATAGACTAGTGGATTCTGAAATATTATCTAAACAGCGCCACACTAATTTTTATAAAAAAATCAGATTTAATCCATCTTTAGAAAGAGAAGTAAATTTGTCAAGGTTCGAGACTCCTGAAAAATCAGATAGATTTGAGCAACTTGTATATAGAGCATTGGCACAAGAAAAAATATCATTTAGCAAAGCTTCTTCTTTATTAAATAAGAATATAGAAACCATCAAAGAAAGTTCTTTAATATAGCATTTGAATTATGAAGATTGTAATAAATGATGCTAATATTTTAATTGATTTGGCCAAACTGGAACTTATTCAAGTATTTTCTAAAATAAATTTTGATTTACATACGACAGATTTTGTAATAGAGGAATTAAATGACGAGCAACGAAATCCTGTATCAAAATTAATTAAAAGCAAAAAATTAACTGTGATTGAAACTCAAGATATATTAGATTTTCAAGGTATAACAAGTATACTCGAGAATAGTAATGGATTAAGTTTTGAAGATTGTTCTGTTTGGTATTACAGTAAAAAGTTATCTGGTGCTTTATTAACTGGCGATGGAAAGTTAAGGAAACAAGCAATAAAAGAAGGTATAGAGGTTAGAGGTATCATTTTTATATTTGATGAATTATTAAAACAGAACTTAATTACTTTTAAAATAGCAATTGATAGAATTGAAAAATTATCACTTTTAAATAACAGACTCCCTAAAAAAGAAATTGAAAAGAGAATTGAATATTGGAAAGATGAAAAATACGTTCGGTAATAATTTCGGTATTTTATATGAAGGGGGCATCAACCGCCGGGCAGTAAATTTCTGTTCCTGTTGATTCCTCCAAATTTGCACCACGGAGAGGGATCAGCTTAATCCGGTGTTTCTCACAAATTTTCAACCTCGCCGTTGCAACGGCTAATTAATTTGTACTAGTTATATTTCACCTTCAAAATAGCATTCGCAACGGCTCCAACGGTGATTGCAACGGCGAATCAACCGTGCCGTTGGAAATTACAAACCCGCCGTTGCAACGGTGAATCGCTCGTGCCGTTGGAAGCCGTTGCAACGGCGATTGGTAAATCAATTTAACCTACAATTTATTCCGATATGAATAAGTAGTTAGATTAAACATTTTACCTTATAAAAAACTAACAATCAAAGAGATAGTTGTTTGAAAAATGAATTTTTAGAGATGTCAAGTCAAAAATATATTGAGATTTAGCTGACGAAAAAATTGTTTCTACAAAACCAATAGGGATTGCTTTGTAGAAAAATCAAAAAAATGAATTTTTAGAACCCATCTATAGATAAATATCTTTCATCTATACTAATTAAACATTTTAACGATTAATATTGTAATTTCAATATTATATATTCATTTTTATAACTTAGATTATCTTATAAAAATGAAAAAAAAATTAAATATTCTTCTTATAGAAGACGATTTTATAGAAGTCATGAAAATTAATAGAACTATTTCAACTCTCTCTTTATCACATAATATCATGGAAGCTAATAACGGCGAGGAAGCAATGGAAGTTTTGGAGAAAACTAGTCAATTACCTGATATTATTTTACTTGATTTACATATGCCAAAAATAAATGGAATAGAATTTCTTATAATGATGAAGTCAAAAGTCGAACTAAGGCATATTCCTGTAATTATTCTAACCACATCCAGTAATCACAAAGATTTAAAGGAGTGTTATAAAATTGGAATTTCGGGTTACATAGTTAAACCTTTGAAATACGAGCATTATGTAGAGAAAATTAGAGTTGTATTGGACTACTGGAGCATAAATGAGTTGATAAATATTTAAATATGAAAGGTATTGTTTTCACTGAATTCTGGAAATGGTTTATAAATCTCAAAATGCCATGTACATGTTTGCAAAAGCATTAATGGATAAAACTTTTGAATATTACAATAAGCCCGCTAACATCAATATATCAAGCTTATAGAAAGTGGCAGTATCGTAAAATTTTTGATTTCATAAACCGTAATGAATTTAACCGATAAAGTAAGGATTTTAGAAAGTGCGCTACACCGAGAGAAAGAAGCTCGCAAAGCAGCTGAAAAAATTTTAGAAGAAAAATCCTCTGAACTACATAGCCTGTCTCAGGCTTTAAAACAATCTAACAATCAACTAAAAGAATTGTTATCAGAAAAAACTTCAGAATTGGAAGGGGTTTTTGTGAACATTATTGATGCTTACGTAGTTATAGATATTTCCGGGAATGTTCTTAAAATGAATGACGCAGCAGTAGAGCTATTGGGATATAATATAGCTTATGAAGAAATCAACTTAATTAAACTAGTAAATAAGGAATATAAAAAATATACTCTCAGAGCTTTTAATGAATTATTAGAAGTTGGTTTTTATTCTAATTATCAAGCTGTAATATACACTAAGGATTTAGAGGAAAAGATAATTCAAATAAATGCCAGTTTAATTTACGATAATCATGGAAAACCAATAGCAGCGCAAGGTATTGCAAGAGACATTACAGAAGAAACCGCTTTTAAAGAAATGGTTGTAGCCCAACAAAAGCAACTGAAATTATTATTAGATAATTCTTCCATAGGAATTTCACTTTCTAATAAAAACCAACTTGGGTTGCTAATTGCTAATAATACACTTTGTACCATGATGGGGTACACCATGGAAGAATTTAAAAATAAACGAATACAAGATATTACTCATCCAGAAGATAGAGCTACCTGTGAAGCCTTAAGAAAGAAATTACTTGCAGGTGAGATAAATACATTTAGCCTCAAGAAAAGATATATTACCAAAACTAATAATGTTATTTGGACTATAACAACTGTAACCGCTATAAGAGACAATAATGAAAATATAGAATATCAAGTAGCTACTATACAAGATATCACCAAAGAAAAAATAGCTCAGGAAAAGTTGAAAGAATCAGAAAACAGACTTTCATCATTGATACTCAATCTACCAATTGGAGTTTTACTGGAAGATGCTAATCGAAAAATTATGCTTACAAATAACCAATTCTGTGAAATGTTTTCAATAAATGCCTGCCCAAATGACCTATTAGAAAGTGACTGTTCAAACGCAGCCGAAATATCCAAACATCTATTTAAAGAACCAGAAGTATTCTTGAAAAGAATTACAGAATTATTAGATAAAAAGGTAATAGTACTTGCTGACGAACTTGAACTAATAAATGGAAGAGTTTATAAACGCAATTACATTCCTATTTACAACAGCAATATTTTTAAAGGGCATTTATGGAGCTATGAAGATGTAACCATCCAGAAAAAATATAGAGAAAGTCTTAAAGCTCAAAAAGAGAAATACAGCAATATTATTGCTAATATGAAGCTGGGATTAATGGAAGTAGACAATGAGGGCACAATTAGATATGTAAATCAAAATTTTTGTGAAATCAGTGGATATGCTGAAGAAGAGTTACTTAATAATAAAGCGACTCGGATAATATTTTTACCTGAAGATCAGAAACGAGCTCAAAAATTAATTAATAGGCGTAAGAAAGGAATTTCAGATTCTTATGAACTAGACGTTAGATCAAAAATGAACGGAACTAGACATTGGTTAATGAGTGGAGCTCCGAATAAAGATTTTCATGATAATGTAATAGGCTCTATCGGAATTTATCTTGATATTACCAAACAGAAAAATATGGAAATACAAAAAGAGGAGTTATTAAAAAGTTTAGAGCAACAAAATGAGCAACTTAATGAGTATGCCCATATAGTTTCTCATGACCTAAAGTCTCCATTAAGAAATATTTCTGCGCTTCTAACATGGACGAAAGAGGACTTCAAAGAAAAACTAGGAAAGAAAAGCTTGGAAAATCTTGATTTAATTCAAAATCGAATAGAAAGAATGGATTACCTGATAGAAAACATTTTAAAATATTCCAGCATTCCCAATAATATAGAACTCTCACATGATATCGACTTAAATAATATTATAAACCAGATTATAACTTCTATATATATTCCCAAGCATATTGAAATAAATATCATTTCAAAACTACCAACCATTAAAGGAGGTTCTACCAGGCTGCAACAACTATTTCAAAATATAATTAGCAATGCGGTAAATTTTATTGATAAAGAAAAAGGGCTAATCGAAATAGACTATTCGGAAAATGAATCTCACTATATATTTTCAATAAAAGACAACGGAATTGGAATTGCCAAAGAGAATCATCAAAAAATATTTACAATCTTTGAATCGCTTGGTAATAATGGTAAATCAACAGGTATAGGATTAAGTATTGTTAAAAAGATAATCGAATTGTATAAAGGTAATATTTGGTTGGAAAGCATGATAGGAAAGGGAACAACATTCTTCTTCAGTTTAAAAAAACAGAAATAAAATTTTAAATTGCTCCTAAAAAATGGAGAAAAAATGAATGCCCTAATTGATGGCATATTAAATTACTCCACGATATACCAGGCAGTTATGATAACTATAATTAGGCATATCATTCAAGTACTCTATATCCCCGTACATATTAATATTACAGTAAATAAAACTTTGTCCAATATCAAGGGAGATAAATTTAGGCTCAGCAATTATTTCAGAATTTAATTTCAAAATGCTATAAAAAGTATTGATAAACCTATTGGTGAAATAGAAATTGATGTGGTTGAGGATGAGGATGATACATTTTGGAAGTTTTCCGTTAAAGATAATGGTAAAGGAATATCCCCCGAGCATCATTTAAAGATCTTTCGTATTTTTGAGAAAATAGAGAATGATCAAGCCGCAACAGGAATAGGACTTTCCATAGTAAAAAAAATTATAGACTATTATAAGGGTGAATTATGATTATAGAGAAAACCAACTATAGGAAGTGCTTTTATCTTTACATTACCTAGAAATAGTTAGCACATATGGAAGAACATCCTAATCTTACTCAGATAAATAAAATATGCGGAAGCAATATAGATTTTAGGACAAAGCTTATATCTATACTCAAGAATGAACTTATTTCAGAGATAAATACTTATCAAAAAAATCTTTCTTCTAAGAATTACATGGAATGTGCAGAAAATGTTCACAAATTGAAACATAAAATTAGTATCTTAGGCTTAGAGAAATCTTATGAGCTTGCAGTTCGTTTTGAGGAAGATCTAAAGAATTCTAACTTAAAAAGGAAAACCGATTTTGATAATATCTTAAAATCGATGCTTGTTTTTACTGCACAACTTTAATACCTGGTTTATATGAATTGTATTATTATAGATGATGAACAAATGGCCATAGCTATTATTGAGGATATGATTTTGAATACTCCTGAATTATCTTTAGCTGGCAGTTTTACCAATGCGATAGAAGCAATGAAGTTTTTAAACCAAAATGAGGTCGATCTTATTTTCTTAGATATCCATATGCCGGCATTTACAGGAATTGATTTTATCCAAACCATAAAAAATCCACCAAAAATAGTCCTGACTACTTCCGATAAAGATTTTGCAATAACAGCATTTGAATATGATTTTATAATGGATTATTTGGTAAAACCATTATCCATAAAACGGTTCAAAAAAGCAGTACAAAAAACTCTCTCCTTTAATAATACGGTTCCATCAAATGAAATAAAACCTTTGGAAGAGGAAACACATAACATACTTTACGTTAACATAGACAGGAGGCTTATCAAAATTGACATTCCTTCTATCAATATAATTGAGTCTAAAGGTGATTATATATTGATCAAAACGGAAAAAAAGAATTATACTGTACATTCTACTTTAAAAAAAATTGAGGACAAGCTACCCGAGAGTATATTTTTAAAAGTTCATAGGTCTTATGTAATTAATTTTCTAAAAATTATTGACATTGAAGGCAACAGCGTACTCATTGAAAAAGATGTTATTCCAATAAGCCGATCCAACCGAGCTGAGTTAATGAAAAGGCTCAATTTTTTATAAAAACCTTTTTCATTCATCCCTACTTCATTTATTTACCTATAACGAAAGCTGTATTTACCGAAATATAAAGGTTGAAGAGTTTATCCCTTTTATATTTAACATATGGTATATTAATACTCTCGGCCCTAGACCGATAATTATTGTTAATAATGTAATACCGTTAAAAAAGGTTCAAGAAGTAAATTTTCTGAACCTTTTTTAACTTTAGCCCAGCATACTTGATTAGTTAGTTTTTTACAAACCATCTCAAATTTGATTACCTAAACTTATTGCACAATTATCTATACTTAAGGACCATCCAGCGAAAAATCAAATACTACCGCTTCCTTTCAGAGTAAATTTATCTCATATTAATCTTTAAACCTTTTAATTATGAAAAATGTAAAATTTTTAGCAGCTGCACTTACAATGGTGCTTTCACAAGGCCTAAGTGCCCAAGCTGATTTTGATGACACCAATATTGCCTCGCATATATTGGATGTAAATGTTCCTGAGGTAGCCTTATTAGATATCTGGGATGTAGGTACTACCTCAGAAGCTGGAGCCATTTCATTTGATATGACAGATGTTACTAGTCAAGTGGGAATAAATGGTGAAGCCGGGTTGTATGCTTTTGGGGATGTTAGTTATTCAGATTTATGGTTGAACTACACCAGTGTTGTAGCGAGTGCTGCCAATGTTAATGGATTTGATCTAGATCGAAAAATAAATGTTCAATTACTAGCCGGAAGTACATTTCCAGATAACCTAGACCTTAGAATAATGCCAGAAGCACCGGTGATTATTGTAGATGGGGGTACTGTGGCCTCTGCTGGAACTGTAGCTCCACTCGGGGTAGCATTAGGAGCAACAACTGCTATTGGGACAGATGCTCTTTTGGTAGATAGTATTGAAAGTGTATATACAGGGGATGAGCAATATGGTGTAAGATTAACTTATACCTTAGAGCAAAATGGAGGTTTTGAAGCTTACTATGCCGGAGTTTATCAAGCCACTGTACAGTACACACTTACAGATCTTTAATTCTTACTCTTTTTATTAAAAAAGGCTCTTTAAAAGGAGCCTTTTTTGTTTTAAATAAAATAATATTAAACTTTATTTAATAAGCATTTTCCATTAAAAGTGAATTATTTACCGCTTATCTACAGAAACACACTTCCCAACGAATATTACCATATAAGGCGCCCATTAACCTTTAATTTTACTTGTATAGAAGATGAATAGGCAAATCCAATCTTAAATTTTAATTCCATGAGACATATATTTTTTACTAGTATTTTATTATTACTATTTGTCAATCAAAGTTATTCTAGTGTAGTTATAATTAATGGATTGACTCACGTTTATTCTGGTTTTTCTGGAGATCAACTTCAAGGTGAGATTATTTTACTTAACACTACAGGGTTTGAACAAAGAGTAAGTTTTAAACTTAATGATGCTATTTTTTCTTGTGAAAGCGAACGCTTTTTCTCTGAAGAAATATCACACAGTCAATCTTCAATTACATGGTTTAACGGAAGCCTTATGGACAAAGTATTGGCTCCAAATGAAAAATATATATACAGGTTCTCTATTAATATTCCAAAAGATCCATCATTAAGAGGTTCTTTTTGGACTGCTCTAATGATAAATATTGAAAAACCCATTAGAGAAGAAAAACTTAATAAAAAAATTGGTCTAGATACCAAAATAAGATATGCTGTAGGATTACTTACCAATGTAAACAATTTTACCGAGGTTAATTTAGAATTTCAAAACTTGGATCTAAAACAAAATACTAGTACGAGTGAGAAAAGCCTTTTAATCAAATTAATAAATGAAAGTTTATTTATAGAGGGAGTAAAACTCACTTTAGAGATATATAACCAAAATGGTGAAAAAGTACTGGAAGTGAATACTAAAAGAAAAATGGTTTTTCCAGGATTTTGTAAAGAATATGATATAGATATTTCACAATTAGAAGAAGGTAACTATGAAGGTATTCTAATGGCTGATGCAAGAAAGCAATTTGTAGGCACAAATGTTAGCCTTACAATCGAATAAAATAAGCCTATTAAATAAAATCATTACATATGAAGAATGTATTAAAACTAAGCTATTTTTTTGTTGTCCTTATAGTAGGATGCAAGGGAGATGTGCAAAATGAACGTTTTGATACAAATCCTAATGATATAAATAATACTCCATCATCCATATTTTTAGAGCAAGAATCAAGGAATGACAGTGTGGTAGATGTAAAAGTGTTTATTAATACTACTAATAAGACTACTAAAATCAATTCCAATAACAATTCTAAGGATAATTTTCAGGAGCCACAAGCTGCAAATGAAAATACGTATGCAAACAATCCGGTAAATAATTTTAATTTAGATAGTACAGTAAATGTTAGTGAAACATCCTTTAAAGAAAAAAAACCTGTACTAAGAATAAATAAAAAAAGAAATTTATCTACCCTCTCTAATAATGGTTCGCAAATTATTCCTTTAAACTACAAGGAGAATATCCTAATAAAAATGGAAATTCTCAATCAATCTGAAGTTTACAAAACAGATTCTAATCATACCATTACTTTACAAATCATCAATGAAACTGATACTGTACAAAATTTATTTTTAAATGAAACTTTCCCTGAATCATGGAAGTTAGTATCTACTGGAGACATTGAAAACTTAAATCCCGGCGAGAAAAAACTTGTTCTTGTAGGCTTTAACATTCCTGCCAATGCTAAGTCTGGAAAATCTAATGTGATATTTGATTTGGTTGACTCCAAAGGCACTATTGTTAAAAAACTAGAGGTTATTTTACAAATAGATGAAAATTATGAACTTCAGGTATACACTATTTCTGCTCCAAAAACATTAAACGCCGGAGAAACAATAAATGCTAGGTTTGGCATCCAAAACAATGGAAATATAATACAAGAAATAGAATTAAATTCTACCGGAACTATAACCGGTGATAAAAAATATTCTATTGCTCCAGATTCCACTCTTGTAATTGAAGTTTTAAAAAAAACTGACTCAAAAGATTACTTCGTAAGAAATATAGGCTTACAGTTAGATGTTTATAGTAATACAGCAGATCAAATCTATAGAGCATATAGCAGCACTCAAATATTTCCTAGTAAAATCGAGAAAAAAGATCCTTTTTTTAGATTTCCAATTAGAGCCAGTTTAAATTACAACAGTTATACATATAAAAACAATCATTTTTCTTCCATTTCAACAGAGCTCAGGGGAAATGGCTACTTGGATTTAAATAAGAAGCATCATTTAAATTTTATTATAAGAGTTCCACAACAACAAAAGTTACAACGATTTGGAGTGACAGATCAATATAGTTTAATATACAGGTATAATAATAAAACAAATATTTATGTTGGGGACCATGCGTACTTTATTAATCGTTTGGGTTTTGATAGTAGATATGGAATGGGTTTTAGAATAGATCAGGACATAAAGAAATGGACACTTTCCACTTTTTATACTAAACCTAGAATTTATAGCTATAACTCTTCAGCTCTTTATGGTGTTAAATCGGTATATCATGTTAGCGATTCCTTAAAAATAGGTCTTGCTGTAGAAAGATCTCAGGGAACTTTCCAAGGCGTAAGCAATAATATTGAAGCTAATCTTAATGAAATTGGCCAAATAGGTACTGTTAGTTTAGATTATAGAAATAAGGGTACTTATATAGATGCGGAATCGTCGGTTAGTATAACAAACGAGGCTAGCTCAATTGCTAATTACATCAATCTGGTACAGCAATATAAAAATTTAACGTATTCTGGAACACTTACTATTTCAGGTAAAGATTATTTTGGGAATATTCGTAACAGTCTTCTTTACTCCAACAACTTATATTATAACAATTATCGTTGGAATTTTGCAGTAGGACAAACAATTTCTAAGGTTAATAGACGATTGGACCCTTTATTTTATGCTGCAGAACCTTATTTCGAAAATTATTACGGAACGATTGGATACAGATTTAAAAATCGTCACGTAGTAAACATTCGTTTAGAAAAAAGAACGAGAGAAGATCAAATGGAGCCCAAATCCTATTATTATAAAGAACACGGTATTAACTATAGATATCTTTATTCCTCTCCCAAGTTTAGATTAAATTTTAGTGGAAGGTTGTCCAGAACTAAAAATCTATTAAGTGAAAGCTTGAAATATAGAAATACGTATTCTCATAACTTAAGTTCTTCCTATAGAATTATAGATGAACTAACGTTAAGAGGAAGTATCTATCATAATTATAGTAATAGATATGGTAATTCTAATAATAACATAAACTATCTAAGATATAGCCTTGGTTTTAATTATAATATGAATAAAACCTTACGCGTAAGTGCTTCATACAACAGTGGTTTTAGTCCAGAAGAAAATTATTTAAAACGTGATTTTATAAATGCAAATATATTGATTAACGCAAGCAAAAATCATCAATTTGAGATTAGGGCAAATTATTATGAAAATGCTGGAAGAATTAATAAAAAGGAGTTATTAGCTTTTGGTAAATACACCTATTCTTTTGGGGTTCCCTTAAAAAGAGTTTTACAACAAGGCGGCTTAAATGGTGTTATTTATGCAGAAGACAAATCTATTAAAGTATCTGGAATTAAATTAATTGCTGCAGGTCAAAAAGTAGTAACAGATAAGAATGGTAGATTTCAAATGAATAATCTGCCTTTAGGAAAAAATTACGTTCTAATTGATGAAACATCTCTCCCTATGGGCATAGTTCTTTCACAAAAAGCGCCTATTGAAGTAGCAATTAACCAAAAAAGAGAAAATGATATTACACTTACCCTTACTAAATCTGCCAATATCAATGGAAAAATTAACATTACTAGTAATAATATTACTGCCAATAAGCTCCAAGTATATATAAAAATAGAAAATGATAATTTCACTTATTATGTAGAGTCTAACAAAGGAGGAATCTTCCAGTTTAAAGATATTGTACCTGGAAAGTACACTCTTAATATAATGAAATTCAAAGAAAATGATGACTTCGAAATCAAAAAGGACATACAGGTATCTGTGGGAGCGGGAGAAACACTAGATTTTCCTATCTCCGTTCTTGCTAAGGAAAGAAAAGTCAAGTTTAGTAACAAGAATTTTAAAGTTGGAAAATAGTCATGAAAAAATCACAACACATACTAACTATCATTATCTCCTTATTTGTAGCAAATTGCTTCTCTCAGGAAACAATTGATGCTTCTGCAATTAATTTGTTTGGGGGAGGACAAGAATTCAATACTGCAGTTATGGAATTGCAGAGAATTGCTATAATAGATGTTGAACCAGATCCTGGAACACCAACCACCACTACAGGAACTACCCTTGAAGCTGGAAAACCCATTTTAAGCAGCGGGAGTCCTTCTACTGATGAGTTCTGGTTGAATTACACCTACAGATCCATAAGTTTTCAAAACGCCAAAATATTTGCTAAATCAAATCAACCTATCCCTGTTGGAATGAATGTAATTATTCAAATAATCTCCACCGCAAATGTTGGAGGGGTTTATAATCCTCCACCAAATACCAATCCCATAACATTAACCACTTCAAATCAAGTTCTTATAAATGATTTTTCCAGTGGCTATACAGGCGATGGAGAAAATACTGGTTATTTAATAAGATATACCATAGAAAATCCAAGTTTTCAATCCTTACCTGCAGGTTTTGAAATCATTTTTGAAATTTTATAAATCTATATATTATGAAAAAACTAATCATTCTTATAACCTGTTTGAGTTTAACTCAAATCACATACTCCCAGTTATTACCAGGAACACTAGATGTTTCAGGAATGCCAAGTTTTATTCAATCTGTGGACGATGTGGTTATGGAAGCCGGTCTAGATGATACTACAGTTGGTTTTGAAAGTAATTTTGATGCAACTATAATCGGCTTTGTTCTAGATCCTCTATTACTAGTAAATTCAGAGTTAATGTGTGAAGCGAATGTTTTTAGATATAGTGTATATATTCATACAATTAATGCTCCCGCAGGATTAATATTTGAAGCCAAAACAACCTTTAACAGTGGGTTGCGCTTTCCTACAGTTAGCACTTATGATTCTCTTCCTGTGCAACCTCTTGGCCCTAGAGACCTAACACCATCTAACGGTGGATCCTATATCCCAGTTCCAAATAATGGATCACAGGCTATAAAAATATTTGAATTTGTGGGCTGCAGAACAGAAATACCTATTCAGTTTAAAGTTAAGCCCAGTGTTCTAGTTCCAGGTGGTCTCAGCAATTTTGATATTTACTATACCGTTGTGGGAAGTTTAAATTAATCTTTTAGCCTATTAAAATTATTGCCGTTATGGACTTCAATATTAGAGTTTTTTTATATTTCCTTGTATACAAAAGAATTGACTTAATCTCATAAAAGCTTTCAGAAGTAAATTCAGAGGAGTAAGAAATAAATTATTATATTCGGTACAAATCACGGACAAACACAAAATAAAAAATCCGCAAAGTCTTTATTCACAAGTCTTTACGGATTCATTCAGCGGAGAAAGAGGGATTCGAACCCCCGGAGGTGTGACCCTCAACAGTTTTCAAGACTGCCGCATTAAACCGCTCTGCCATTTCTCCTTTGCCTATATCAAAACAATGCTTTGTTAGGCGGGTGCAAATATAACAAGGTTTTATAATTTCACACAATTAATTTAAGGGTTTTTTTAGCTTATTTTATTTTGCGATTATATAATTCAATTTATTAACCGCCCGGGGCCTTTTTGAATTTCATATATTTATGCTCAATAATAAAGATCTTACTCATGAAACAATTTTTAATGCCAATATTCTGCTTATTTGCTATGGTTAACCTCTATTCCCAAGAAACTGAACTCGAAACTTTAATGAAACAGGATTGGGCAAATCTCAAAAAATATTCCGCCGATAATGAACAACAAA
>Ga0307486_1002191_pt1 | contig 13922 bp, 15 predicted proteins | sample CBIW02metaG_FD_203663 | JGI IMG/M metagenome (GOLD analysis project Ga0307486, IMG submission 203663) | Sea-ice brine microbial communities from Beaufort Sea near Barrow, Alaska, United States - CBIW 0.2 | ecosystem: Environmental > Aquatic > Marine > Coastal | place: USA: Alaska | collected... | reverse complement strand
ATCGGCGTCGACCCTGACAGGCATCACCATCATCCACCCCAAACCGCGCCAACACCAGGGCATGAAAAAGTGACCACCCCCATATTTTCAACCCTCACGGCGCGCAGCGGCGCTGGGTCGCTTGTTCGAGAACACGTCCTTCACGGCGCAGAGATAGAGCTTTCCCTGGGTGGCGGTCCGATGTTCGGTGATGTCGGTGAGCCAGAGCTGGTTCGGGCGCTCGGCGGTGAACTCGTGGCGGACGCGACCGTTGGCGTCGGTCACGGTGCAGAGGTCGTCGTGGACGGCGGGGCCGGGTTTCTTGCCGCCCCGGCCCCGTTTCTTCCCGAACGCGCTCCACCAGCTGTTGGCCGATGCGATCCTCCACACAGTCCGGTCCGCCATCGCCTCACCAGCCTGACGTGCCTCGTCCGCGAGCAGCCGATGCCCGAACTCCGGGTCATCCTTGTGTGCATCGAACAATGCGTTCGCCCGATAACCCTCCACGACTTCGCTGGGCGTGACCGGGCCCGCCAGCCATCGGTAATAAGGTTGGCGGGAGAGCTTCAATACCCGGCACGTCACCGTGACAGGGATCCTGTCAACGGCGAGCTCTTTCACGAGCGGGTAGAACCTTTTCCCGGCAGGTTCGCCTGAGACAAATACGCCGCAGCCCGCCGCAACACCTCGACTTCCTGCTCCAGAAGCCGGATCCGCTTGCGCGCCTCACGAAGCTCAACACCCTCCGCCCGGGACTGACCCGACTTGGTCCCGTCATCGACGGCGGCGCGCTGCAACCACTTCTGCAGCGTCATCGTGTGAACACCGAAATCTTTCGCGATTTGCTCGACGGTCACACCAGGCTCACGATTGCGGGCCACGCGCACGACATCGTCACGGAACTCTCGGGGATAAGGCTTAGGCACAACAACATCCTCTCAGGCCGCCCTCCGGGCAAGCCAACTCAGATGTCGCCTAACCGTGCAGCAGACCCGACCTTGACATCTCTGGCCGATCTGGATCGGTGCCGCCATATCGAGCCCTACCTCATCGCCGTGTCTCAAGAGGTGAACAGCAAGACCGGTTTGAGCCTGTCCAAAGCCGAGCAGGCCCGTCGCATTCAGGCAATCGCCAACTTCCTCAGCGAGATCACTGAGTGGGGATGGCCCGACGCCCCGCCGCGAAGGTTGCTGTTCCGGTCCGATATTCCCCGGCTGCCACGTCCCCTGCCCCGCTATCTTCCTCCCGACGCCGACCGGGCCCTGACCGAGCAACTCGCCCGATCCGACAGCCGGCTGGCCGCCGATGCCCTCCTGCTGCAACGAGCGTGCGGGCTGCGCATCGGTGAGCTGCTCGATTTGGAAATGGATTGTGTTCACGAGGTCCCCGGCAACGGGTCCTGGCTCAAAGTGCCGTTGGGCAAATTCGACACAGAACGCATGGTGCCCCTCGACGACGACACCCTCGACCTGCTCGACCGCATCAGCAGCACGCGGTCTGCCGGACGGCCCCTGCCCAACCCCCGGACGGGCCGTCCCGCCGATTTCCTCTTCACCCATCACGGCCACCGCCTCGGCCAGAATGCGGTCCGAGGCGAGCTCGCCCGGGCGGGAGAAGCCGCGGGCCTGGGCAAGCTGACCCCGCACCAGCTCCGCCACACTTACGCCACCGCTCTGGTCAACGCCGGCGTGTCCCTGCAAGCGCTCATGGCGCTGCTGGGCCATGTCTCCGCGCAGATGAGCCTGCGCTACGGTCAGCTCTTCGATAGCACCATCCGCACCGAATATGAACGCGCCCTCGACCTAGCCAAGGCCCACATCGGACCGATGAATACCGGCCCCATAACCTCAGGGCGCACGACGCTGCCCCTGGTCGACATCAGTCACGGAGACTGGCGGGAAACACCCACCATCAAAGCGCGCATGGCCGGCGGCTACTGCCTCCGCGCGCCCGCGCAGGAAGCCTGCCCCTACGCCAACATCTGCGAACACTGCCCCAGCTACCGCACCGACGACACCTACACGCCCGTCCTCACCGCGCAACGCGCCGACGCCCAACTCCTCGCCCGCGACGCCCAAGCCCGAGGTTGGACCAGCGAAGCCGAACGCCACCGCAAACTCATCGACCGCCTCGACGCCCTCATCAGCCAAGCGCACACCGGATGACCCCCACCAACCGCCACCAGCAGGTAGAACAGGCCCTAACCGACCTGCACCACGCCGGCACCCGAGTGAGCATCGCGGCCGTTGCCAAGCACACCAGCATCGGCCGCGCCACCCTCTACCGCCACCCCGAACTCATCGCCCTGATCCACGAGCACCGCACTCATACGGGCACCGACCTCACCCTCACCGGGCTCAACACCGACATCGCGCACCTCCGCATCGGCATCGAAGCCCTCGCCGAACGCGTCCGCCACCACGAGGAACGACTCCGTTACCTCGAACGAGGCCGCGCGACCGGGAGCAACCCCTAAACCATCGAAAAACAAACCATGCCGAATAATTGACCCCGATTAGCCGGTTAATGCGGCGACAACGCTGCGATGGAATCGTTCTTCTCGCTCCTGCAGAAGAACGTTCTAGACCGCCAACGGTGGGAAACCCGTGAGGAACTCCGCCTGGCGATCATTGTCTGGATCGAGCGGACGTATCACCGTCGGCGGCGCCAGCGTGGTCTCGGCAAACTCACCCCGATCGAGTTTGAGACAATAGAAATGGCTTCACAAGCCGCCTAAGAATCACAACCCAACCGAGTCAAGCAAACTCGGGGCAGACCCAACCCAATAGAAGCCGGGCTTGTGGCACCAATCCACGGTTCCCGTGGAAGCCCTCCACGCCACGCTCCTATACAGGCTCGAGGCACTAAGCATCAGCGGCGTCGACCGCGGCACCACCATCATCCACCGCTGTGAACCCAGCCACAAGAGTGTTTTCGGCAACCACAACGCCGCGGACCGCGGCTCCGACGCTCCTACCGCAGCAGCGCCAGGGGCTTGATCCCGTCGAAGGCGTCGGCAGCATCCAGCCATCAAAGGAGATCGTGGTATCGCAGGCCGGCAGCTGCCGCTTGACGGATGCAAACACTTCGACCGTCGGCGACGCGAGCGCAACGGTCCACGCCCCGCCTGGGCCATCATTGTGGCCGTAGCCTTCGCCTCACCCGGCTTCATCAGCTGGCCGGTCATGCCCGCCGAGGCACCCAATCGGGCTTGCTGCTTGAAGGGCCTCGACGACCAGATTGCCGAGTGATAGGAACCCTAGTCCAGGGCAGCGGCAACGCCGGGAATGACCGAGCGGTAGTCGTCGAGCAGCTGACGCGCAACAGCCACGGAGTCGACGAGCGGGTGGGCTGCGAATCCGCGCCACGCAAGAGTCGCGTCGCGCTCGAGCGAAGCCGAGATGATGAGGCGCTCCGAAGCCTTGAGCTGTTGCATGAGGCCGAGCATCTCGCCACGCACCGGGGCGACGGCGTGCGGCTCGAGCCCGCCCTCGCGCACGGTTGTCGGCACCTCAATCACCGCGTCATCCGGGAGCCCGTCGACAATGCCGTTGTTGGCGACGTTCAAGATCATCGTCGAGGCGCGACCGGTTGTGAGGCCGGTCATGAGGTCGAGAGCGACCGTTTGATAACCGCCACCGTCAACGTCGCTCTGCTCACGCGAGTTGCGCTCCTTCTCCGGGCGGCTTTCGGCCATATAGCTCGACTCGCGGTCGTGCTTGGTGCTGTGCCACAGGGCGAGTGCGCTGTCTGGGTGGCTGTGCGCTTCGTTATAGAAACTGTTCTGTTGCTTGCGCAAAAACTCGCCGCGGGTTTCAACGGAGTGACGGATGCGCTCGGTGGCCTCCCGGTTGAAGTAGTAGTAGTACAGGTACTCGTTGGGAATCGCGCCGAGAGCTCGGATCCAATCCACGCCCATGAGGCGCGCCTCTTCGATCGTGGAGATCGCGGAATCATCGGCGATCAATCCGGGCAAGCGATCGATACCATCGGTGTGAATGCTGCGCAGCCAACCGAGGTGGTTGAGGCCAACGTAATCGAAGGTGACGTCTTCTGGCCGTGCACCGATAGCGCTGACCACCCGGCGCATGAGGCCAATGGGGGTATCGCAGATGCCGATCACTCGGTCGCCCAGGGCGCCTCGCATGGTCTCGGTCACGATCCCCGCGGGGTTTGTGAAGTTGATAACCCAAGCCTCTGGTGCCAGCGCTGCGACCCGTTCCGCAAGGTGTTTGGCGTGCGGCAGGGTGCGCAATGCATACGCGAGTCCACCAGGGCCAACGGTCTCTTGGCCAAGAACGCCGAGCTTCAGTGCCGTGCGCTCATCGAGGACGCGCTCGTCGATCCCGCCGATCCGCATTGCCGAGAAGACAAAAGCCGCACCACGCACGGCGTCATCGAGATCGAGCGTGTAGCTGAGCTTCGGTGGGTTCGGCAGCGTTGGCGCTAGCTGCTCGAGGATCGCGAAGATCGTGTTGAGCCGCTCTCGCGAAACGTCGTAGAGGCAGAGCTCTGAAACGCGGGCGTGGTCGCCATCGGTACTGATGGCCTCAAAGATCTGAGGAACACGGAATCCTCCGCCGCCGATGATGGTGAGTTTCATGGAAATAGAACTTCGCTTCCTGCTGAACGGAATACTGCGAGGGTCTGCGGGTCGGACGCCTCGGACGTAACCAGTGTGTTGATGTCGGATGCGGCACAGACGGAGAGAATGCCGGTGCCGGGGAACTTGGTTTCATCGGCCACCAGCACGGTGTGCGACCCGGCGGCGAGCAGACCACGTTTGACCGGGACCTCGATGCCGGTGGAGTCCATGACGGTGCCATCGGAAAGGATGCCGCTTGTGCCGATGATCGAGATATTGGCGCGGAGCTGAGAGAGTGCGTTGTCGGTGAGCGAGCCAACAAGAGAATGGTAAGAGCGCCGCAATACCCCTCCGAAGAGCACTAGCTCCACCGCCGGATCGTCGCGCAGCTCATCGAGCACGGCGATGCTTGAGGTGATGACAGTGATGGCCTTTCCGCGCAATGCGCGTGCGACGAGTGCGGTCGTCGTTCCGATGTCGAGCGCAACAACGTCGCCATCAGACACGAGTTCGGCGGCTCTGCGCGCAATCTTCTCCTTCGATGAGCTTGATCGCTCGACGACGTCGTGAAATGGGATCGCATCAGACTCGACACTGCCGCCACCGCGGACACGCCGGAGGAGTCCGTCTGCGCTCATGCTGTTGAGGTCGCGGCGGATTGTTGACTCGCTCACATCGACGTGGGCAGCGAGATCATTTACGGATGCCGCGCCCGTTTCATTAATGCGTCGTAGAATTGCGGCTTTGCGCGTACTTGTCAACATGTCGCAATCATACCAATCATTTTTGAGCAGATACAAGCAGAATTTCTGCTTGAAATTGCACGAAGTTGCGTGTTAGTGTCACCTGCAGCGACGTTATGTGGATGCGGCACAGAGTCGGAGTCACACACACAGTTCGCAACGGCGTGAGGAATGAGGCTATCTCGTGGACGGACACGATCAGGTTCGCACCGGGACGATTCCGACGTTTAGCGACGACGACGTCGATGTTGTGCTTGGCGGGTCCATCTTTCTCGACATTGTGATTACCGACCTCCCCGCGGCACCCTCGCCCGGTACCGAGATTTGGGCCGGTGGCATGGGAACCATGCCTGGCGGAATCGCCAATCTTGCCGTTGCGTCGAGTCGGATGGGAATGAAGACCAGACTTGTCACGCAGTTTGGCGATGACGACTACGGGCGCTGGCTCCAGAGAATCCTGGGTGAGCAGGAGGGCATTGATCTCAGTCGTGCCCGCACCGCATCCGGAGAGCACAGCGTTGTCACCGTCTCCATTGCGTATGACGGTGACCGATCGATGGTCACGCACGGGCATCCAGAGCGGATGCCGGTCGATGGGCTTATAGGAAACGTCTCTCGCTCGACGGCGCTCGTTGGAGAGCTCAAGGCTGCCTCGGAGGAACCGTGGTGGCTGGGGCCGGCCAAGGCTGGCTCGCAGATGTTCGCCGAGATCGGTTGGGACAGCACTGGGGCCTGGGATCCCGCGATTCTCGAGGGGCTCGATCACTGCCACGCTTTCATGCCCAACCACGTTGAGGCGATGAACTACACGCGAGAGAGCACTCCGGAGGCGGCGTTGGCAGCGCTCGCGCGCCGGGTGCCGTTGGCAATCGTGACACGCGGAACCGAGGGCGCAATCGCCATTGACTCGCTCACGGGCGAAAGCGCCAACGTGCCGGCCATTTCCGTCAAGGCACTCGATACGACGGGGGCAGGCGATGTGTTCTCAACGGCCGTTGTCCTTGGCACCCGCAGCGGCTGGCCGCTCGAGCAGCGGTTGCTGTTCGCGAGCTTGTGCTCGTCGCTGGCGGTGCAGCGTCGCGGTGGCTCGCTTGGAGCCCCCGGCTGGATCGACATCAAATCGTGGTGGAACGAAACGCAACGTCGAGCGCAGTCAGTCCCCGAGGCTGGGGAGCTCGCCAAGCGTTACGGATTCATCTCGGAGCTACTCGTAGATCGAGCGTTCCCCGTTCTCAATCAGGCTCCGGCGACCATCGGAAGCAACGTGGAGAGCTGTAACGAGTAGTGAAGGTGCCGGCCGAACGGCTGCGCACCAACGTGTGGCACACAGAACGAGTCTGCTGGCTCCAAAAGTAAGGAATGACCAATGATGTTCAAGAAAAGAACCGCTACCGGCATCGCCGTTGCGGCCCTGGCCGCGTTCGCGCTCACCGGGTGCACCCCGGGCGCATCCACTACGACCAGTGAGGCGCTCGACCCCAACCGAACCGTTGAGACCGACGTCTCTAAAATGGGCGACCTCACCCTCACCGTCTGGGACCAAGAGGTTCGCGGTGGCCAGAACGAGCAGATGGAGCAGCTCAACGCGGCGTTCGAGAAGGAGTACCCGAACATCACGATCGACCGCGTATCGCAGTCGTTCGATGACCTCGGCAAGACTCTTCGCCTGGCTCTCAGCGGCGACGACGCACCGAACGTGGTGCAGGTGAACAATGCGCGCAGCTCGCTCGGTTCATTCGTAGCAGCCGAGCAGCTGCACCCACTTGATGCCTGGGTTGATGCATACGGCTGGGAGGATCGCTTCTCTGAAAGCGTTCTCAACAACTCGCGCTACAGCGCGGATGGCTCGGCCTTCGGTGCCGGCTCCGTCTACGCTTTGCCCCAGGTCGGCGAGGTCGTCGGCGTTTTCTACAGCAAGGCGAAGCTGGCAGAACTCGGCATCGACCTTCCAACCGAGTGGTCTGCCTTTGAGACCGCTCTGAAGACGGCGAAGGATGCTGGCCAGACTCCGATGCTGCTCGGCAACATCGAGAAGTGGCCGGCCGGTCACGTTTTTGGTCCGGTTCAGGGCGCATACGTTCCCGCCGATCAGATCCAGACCCTCGGTTACGGCAACCCGGGCGGAACCTGGGACACGGCAGAAAACCTCAAGGCTGCCACCGTTCTCGACGACTGGATGAAGGCCGGCTACTTCAATGACGGCGTCAACGGCACCGACTATGACGCAGCATGGCAGGACCTCACCACGGGGTCTGGCGTCTTCCTCATGGCCGGTTCCTGGCTTGCTGCCGACCTCGAGGACGCAATGGGTGACGACGTTGGCTTCTTCACCCCGAGCGCAAACGAGGGTGCCGCAGCCAACACGACCGGTGGAACTGGCCTGCCGTTCGCGATCACCACGGGATCGAAAAACCCGGATCTTGCTGCCGCGTACATCGACTTCATCACGAACGATGACGCCATGAAGATCTTGGCCGACACGGGCAACCTGCCGGTGAATAACACCGCGGAGCTCGCTCCCGCCGATGGCGTGTTGAACGATGTCTACTCGGCTTTTGGCAACGTCACCACCGATGGAACGCTGCTGCCCTATCTCGACTACGCGACGCCGACCATGGGTGACACCCTCGGCGAAGCGCTGCAGGGCCTGCTTGACGGCCGACTGAGCCCGGAGGAATTCGCTGCCGCACTCGAAGCAGATTATGGCGATTTCACCAGTGGCAAGTAGTTCCCTCATTCGCAAAGGCGCGAGCGATCACGGTCGCTCGCGCCGACGCGGCGGTGCGCGCTTAACGCCGTACCTGTACATTCTTCCCGCGCTCCTCGTGTACGCGGCGTTCATGCTCTACCCGCTTGGCCGCGCGGTGCACCTCTCCCTCTTCAAGTGGGACGGGCTCTCGCTCGCCACCTTTGTTGGGTTTGGCAACTACGTTGACATCGCCTCCGATGAGCGCCTGCGTGCCGCCTTTGGCCATGCCTTCGTCTTCGTCTTCTTCTACGCGATTCTCCCGGTGTGCATTGGGCTGGTTCTCGCCTCCATTCTGACGCGTGCCCGTGTGCACGGTCTCTCGATCTTTCGCACGATCGTGTTCCTCCCGCAGGTCATCGCGATGGTGGTTGTGGCCGTTGCCTGGCGCCAGATCTATGCCCCGGATGGCCAGCTGAATACCGCATTACGGGCCATCGGGCTCGACGGGCTCACTCGAGCCTGGCTCGGTGACTACACGTTCTCTCTTCCCGCGGTCGGCATCATCGGAACCTGGGTCTCGACGGGGCTTGTCACCGTGCTGCTCATGGCCGGCATGGCCAAGATCCCCGGTGAACGTTTTGAGTCGGCGCGGCTGGACGGCGCAGGCGCTATCCGCGAGTTCTTCTCGATAACCGTGCCCGCGGTCCGTGCCGAGATCACGGTTGCGTTGACGTTAACGATTGTCGCCTCACTCAAGACCTTCGACCTCATCTACGTCACCACCGGCGGCGGGCCAGGCAGCTCTACGACGGTGCCAAGCTACGAGGTATATCGACGAGCATTTCAACTCGGTGAGGCAGGCTCCGCCGCAGCGGTTGGCGTGACCCTGACACTGATGATCTTCGTCATCAGCCTCATCGTCAACAGCATTGGAGACAAGTCCTCCTCATGAAGGTTTCTCCCATAGAGAAGTTCGGAAACTACGCCATCCTGGTGGCGTTCTCGTTCCTCATCGTCTCCCCCCTGGCGACGATCGTCATCGCAGCTTTCGCGCCAGCCAGTGCCGCGGATGCGCGTGCCGGTGCAATCCATCCCGAGAACTTCATTGTGGCGTGGACAGAGGGTCGCTTTAGCCAGTACATGTTGACGTCTGTGAGCGTGTCCGTTCTGGTGCTCTCGCTCACCGTGGTGATGTCGATCCTCAGCGGCTACGCCTTCGGCACCATGAAGTTTCGCGGCAGCAACGTGTTATTCTACCTGTTCCTGCTCGGGATCATGGTTCCGGCAGAGGCAATCATCATCCCGCTGTTCTTCGACCTCCGCAGCCTCGGGCTCACCGACACCATCTGGGCGGTCGCACTGCCGCAGGTGGCGCAGTCCATCGCCTTCGGAACCTATTGGATGCGCACTTACTTTCGCGGGGTGAATCCCTCGATCCTCGAGGCAGCCCGCGTGGACGGGGCAAGCCCCTGGCGCATCCTGTGGTCAATTCTCGTACCGATGGGGCGCCCGGCGCTCACCACCATGGTCGTGCTGATCTTCATGTGGACCTGGAACGAGTTTCTGATCCCGCTCGTGATGTCGCCAACCGGCACGTTTAGAACGGCACCGCTCGCGCTGGCCCTGTTCCAGGGCCAGTACACCCAGGGCACGGCGTTGCTTGCCGCTGCGGCCGTGCTGGTCGCGTTGCCCGTCGTGATCCTGTACTTCTTCCTCCAACGCCACTTCATTCAAGGGATGCTCGAGGGAGCGGTCAAGGAGTAGCGGCCGAGCCCGATGCGTGTGCAGGGCCCGCCCCTCGGATGCACCGGCTGTTGTCTCGGCGGTCGCCACGACGATCGATACTGCCCAGAAATGCGAAAAAATGCGGCTCTCCTGACTCTTCCGTGGGTTAGATGCGGCCCGGAAGCACAGGTTTATGCCCGCCGAGGCTGAGCATCGCGAGGGCGATGAGGGCGTCGGGTGATTTGAAGCCGAACGCGATGCGGGTCATGAGGCGGATCTTGGTGTTCATGGTTATCTGGAGTCGGCCTTGCGAAGACATCGGATTCGTTGGGATTTCTCGTCGGTGACATGTCGCTGACCGAGTTGTTGATCCTCAGGGCCGAGGTGGTTGGGCGGCCTGGCGTTCTTCGCCGAGGACGACGGCAAGTCGGGTGCGTAGGGCGTGGTTTTCTGTCCGGAGGTCTACGATCTCGGTGCGGAGCGCTGCGAGGAGTTCGTCTCGGGAGGCTTGGGACATTCGCTGCGAGGCCGGCTGGCGGGGCGCGGTGGTGCGTGCGCGATCGCGGAGGTGGTCGATCTCCTCGCGCAGTTCGCGGTCGCGGTAGAGCAACGCTCGGGAGACGCCGGCGGCCTTGGCGACGGCAACGTAGTTGATCACGGAGCCCTCGCGGTCCAGGCGACGTAGGGCGGCGCGAGCCCGGGCACGAGTGTCGGTGACGCGACGCCGGGTCGCGGCGGCGAGGTGAGTTGTCCGGTCACTGGTCATTGGAGATCGCCTCCTGCGCTTCGAGGGCGTCCAGGGCGCTGATGACGGCCTGGAGGTTGTCGGCGACCTGCCGGTGGTTCGTGGCCAGGCGGGCGTTGCCGCTCTGCTCGGCGAGGTCGATGAGCTTGAGAGTGTCGTCGTGTTGACGGCGGTGGATGGGCAGAAACGTCGGAGTGGTCTGGAAATCGGGGCAGGTAAGGCACGCGTTGGGGTGCGGGCAGTCCTGCTGGGGTGGCCGCCCGCAGTAGCCGTTGGGCAGGCTGGCCTGGACCCGGGCGAGGTTGTGTTTGATCCACTCGGCATCGGCGCTGGGGGCCTCGGGGTCGAAGGGTAGGGGGTGGCCGTGAATATCGACGCGGCGCTGCTGGTAGTCGTCGAACGCGGCCCGGACGGTGGCGTCATGGATGGTGGCATAGCGGGCGGTCATCTGCGGACTGGCGTGGCCGAGCATCTTCTGCACCACGTGCTGAGGCACCCCGGCGTTGATCAGGCGAGTGCCGAGGGTGTGACGGAACTGGTGGGCGGTGACCGATACGCGCTGGCCGGTCTCGTCGCGCAGGTTGATGGCGTGTTGCCAGACGGTGAGCCGTTTCTGGAGTGTGGCGTAGGAGAAGCCCCGGGCCCCGTCGGGGTTGGCCATGGGGGCAGGGAAGAGCTGGGTGCAGCCAGTCGGCCAGCGGCCATGGACGTGGTCTTGTTGGGCGCGGATCGCGTCAGCGGCCCGTTGGGAGAGCGGCACGAGTTGCTCGGTGGCCATCTTGGCGTTGTAGTACTTCAGGCACGGCCAGCCGGAGCTGTCGGTGATGATCGGGTTGAACTCCAACGCGCAGGCGTCGTTCGCACGCAGCCCGGTCTCCTGGATGACGATGAGCAGATGACGGGTGGTCTCGTCGGGCAGCTTCGCGAGATGGTCGGGGTTCTCCAGCTGCGCCATGACGAACTCGGGGATGAACCGAGGCAGCGGTTGCGGGCGGGGCGGGAGCTCGTCGAGGTAGATCGCTGCCCGGGTCGGCAGACCCGGCATCCAGTCGTGGCGCTGGCAGGCGTCGAGGAAACCGCGCAGGACCACCAGGTAGGTGTTCGTGGTGTTCCCCGACAGCTGTGGCGTCGCGGTGAGCCAGGACAGGTAGTGCTCAAGGACCTCCCGGGTGATGCCAGTCGCGTCGGTGACCTCGGGATAGTAACGGGTCAAGAAGGTCGAGAACCAGCGCAGGGCACGTTCATCGATACTGACGGACCCGAACGTCTTCCCTGCCCCGAGCCGGTACCGGCAGGCACGCTTGACCGCCTGACGCAGCCAGGGCTGCGCGAAGTGATCGAAACGGATCCTGGTGATGCCCTTTGGAACGGGGTGAACCCCGAGCACTGCGGCGCGCCAGAGGTCACCGTCGAACTCGGACTCGGCGTCGGGGCCTTCGGCGAGGTCGTGCAGGTGCAGCCAGGCGTAGCGTAGCTGGCCCATCGCCCGGCCGCCGGTGTCGGTGAGTCCGTACTGGTGGGCCAGCATGGTCCAGCGGGGCAGCGAGTGGCCCAGCAGCGAGGTCGCGTTCGCTGCGGAGAGGAGGTCGACGAGTCGGTTGATCATTATCGGGATCAGCCTGACGGTGCGTTCGTCGTGGCGGCACTGGATGGAATACGCGATCTCCAGCCGCAGCTGGAGCGGCAGGCCGCGAAGGTCGAACGCATCGGTCCGATCTGACAGTGCCTTGACCGGCCCGGTGCTTGCGGCGAAATCTGCCAGGTCCAGGCTCCCGCTCTGGCGCCATCGCCCGTAGTGGCCGTTGCATAACGTGCGGGCCCAGGCTCCGCGCCCGCAGCCCAACACCTGGCAGCGGCCCCTGGCGAAGACCGGGTTGCCCGGATCGATGCGGATCAGTTCGACGGCGAACTCGGGCCGCACGGCCGCGGTGAGCTTGTCCAGCAGCGCCGCCGCGGGCCGCTCCGCAGGCCGCAACGATGCCGTCACCGCGGAGCCTCGCCGGTCCAGACCCCGGCGCGGACGAGCTCGGCGCGCACGTCCTCGACACCGAGGTGGATATAGATCTCCGACGTCGTGGTCACCGAGCGGTGGGTGAGCATCTTCGAGACGATCTCGATGGGGACCCCGGCACGGATCAGCTCCGTGGCCCGGGTATGGCGCAGCACATGCGGGCTGAAGTCGATACCGGTGACCACGCGCAGCCGGGCGACGAGCTTGGCCACCGCGTCATAGCGCAACGGCCGCCCGACCGGATCGGCGAAAAGGTTAACGAAGACGTAGTCACTGTCCAGGTCGCCGTACTCGGTGTGCATGTAGTCGCTGTATAACCTCACCAGGGGCGCCGAGACCGGCACGGTGGTGACCATGCGGGTCTTGGCCCGGGCCCCGTTGGCGTTGTCGTCGCGGGGCACGATCTTCAGCTCTCGGCGCCGGGAGATGAAGTCGCTGTGCCGCAGCCCGAGGGCCTGCCCGATACGCATGCCGGTTTCGGCCAGCAGAGCAAAGAGGAACCGGTCCCGCAGATGGTCACACGCTGCGAGCAGGACGGTGACTTCCTCCACGCTCAGCGTCACCGGCAACCGCCGCGGCACTTTGAGCTTGACGGGCCTCGTCGGGATCGGCCGACCCTTGGTCACGTGGTGCAGGAAGGGCTTGAATGAGCCCCGCGATACCCGCCGCCAAGCCACCAGCGACTGTGCCAAAACGACGCCGTTACGGGCGTGGAAGTCGTAGAATCCGAACACCGCGGCCAGATGCCGGTTGACCGTCGCCTCTGTGCGGTGGGCCGCGGAGGCATCGATCACGATCACGTTTGCGGCAGGGGCCCGCATCCACGTGACGAATCCCGAGACGTCCTCGACCGTGGCGTCCGCCCAGTCAGCCCTGAGCAGATGCAGGAACTCCAGCCATAACGCCAGGCTCTGGGCGTAGGCCCGCACCGTGTTCGGTGACCGCTCGATCCCGGCCAGGTAGGCCAGGTAGCGCTCCGCCGGGGCAACCGCAGCCAAGTCGTCGTCGACGACAGTCCAGGACTCCCTCGACGTGACCGGCATGACCACACGCTGAGCCTTCATACGGATCCCTACGTCGTCGTAGGCCCGACCGGAACTTCGTCGAGTTACATAAGGTATACGCCATTACCATGCGAGGTGGGGGACGTCAGCGACACACTCCAGATAACGTGTCGCCCACGAGGGCCGATCGCTCGGTCGACGACGTCAAAGACACGCTGAAACCGACTCCAGATAATCATGGATTCGACGCGGCCGTTGGAGAGGCCGTGCTCGATGGACGCCAGGATCGCGGTGCGGTGTTTGACGATGCTCTGCTGCAGTTTCACAAAGGAGGGGATGCGGCAGCGGCGGGCCCAGCCGACCCATTTGTCGAGGGCTTCGGTCGCTTCTGCGAGGGGCAGTTTGAAGATGACGCGGAGGCCTTCCTTCAGGTAGTAGGCG
>Ga0307486_1002190_pt1 | contig 13936 bp, 14 predicted proteins | sample CBIW02metaG_FD_203663 | JGI IMG/M metagenome (GOLD analysis project Ga0307486, IMG submission 203663) | Sea-ice brine microbial communities from Beaufort Sea near Barrow, Alaska, United States - CBIW 0.2 | ecosystem: Environmental > Aquatic > Marine > Coastal | place: USA: Alaska | collected... | reverse complement strand
GAGAGTTCGCGCTCCACCGACAGGAGACGCCATCTCCTGTATCAACCGTATGGCGGGCTAACTAGCGCGGCGACGACGCGCCAGCGCAGCGTCAAGGTCGGGCGCGCTGCCGTCGATGTCGACGATGCCCATGCCAGCAAAACGGCTGGGAGTAGCGGCAGCAGGAACCGCGACAGGCTTCGGAGGCCTCCCGGAGGATCGCGGAGCCTTCCGGCGCCAGGGAGAACAGGAGTTCCCGGCCGAGTCGCTCGCGAACGAGGAATCCGGATCGGGTCAGGCGATCGAGCGTCGCACGGGTTGCCGCAGCAGCCACTCCTGCTCCCTCGAGCACCGTGATAAGCGCGCTCGTGCGGATTGGCTCGCAACTCGTATCCACAACGTATTCGCCGAAGAAGGCGAACAACAACTGCTTCAGTGTACGGGAAGGCCGAGTTCGCAGCCGATCCGCCTGTTCCATGGTCATGTCAAGCAGCCGGTCGTGTCGCCTCTCCGCGCTTCGCTCGCTGAATCTGCTGATAGACGTGCGTTCGCAATTCCGTGAAACGCGGAAGCGCGCGCGTGGTGATCTGATCGCGCTCCGCTGCGAGATCGATATCGAGGTCCTCCTGCACCCAGGTGGGCGAGCTCGACAGCACGACGACCCGCTCACCGAGATAGACCGACTCGTCGATGTCATGCGTCACGAAGAGGATGGACATTCCCCGCTCAAGGTGGAGAGAGCGGATGAGGTCTTCCAGATCAGCGCGCGTCTGCGCATCGACGGCCGCGAACGGCTCGTCCATGATGAGCACCTCTGGCTGGTAGGCGACAGCGCGGGCGATGGCGACTCGCTGCTGCATACCGCCGGATAGTTGCCATGGATAGCTCTTCGCTGTGTGCTCCAGTCCGACGGCAGAGAGGGCGTCGTCGACGAGGCTGTCACGCTCAGAGCGGGAGAGCTTCTTGTGGCGCAACGGCAGTTCCACGTTGCCGCGCACGGTGAGCCACGGGAAGAGGCTGCGGCCATATTCCTGGAAGACGAGTGCCATGTTCGGCGGAGGGCTGGTCACGCGCTGCCCGTGCAACTCGATGAGTCCCTCGGTCGGTCGCAGAAGCCCGGCGATGCACTTCAGGAGCGTCGTCTTGCCGCACCCCGAGGGCCCCACGATGCATACGAGCTCGCCACGTCGCATGGTGAAGCTGATATCGCCGATGGCCTCGACATCGCCAGCGGCCGACGAGTAGACCTTCTTCAGGTTCTGAACACTCAATAGCGTGTCAGCCACGCTCCACCTCCTTGATTCCGTGGTACCAGCGCAGAACGCGCCGCTCTACCAGTGTGAAGATCACCGCGAGAAGCACCCCGATGAGACCGAGCAAAACAATTCCGCTCCACATCTCAGCGATCAGGTAATTGCGCTGGAAGTACACGATGCGGTATCCCAGCCCCGACGACGTATTGAACATCTCCGAGATCACCATCATGATCAGCGCGATCGACATCGCCTGCCGCACGCCGGTCATAATGCGCGGGCTCGCGGCTGGCAGCACGAGGTAACGCAAGCGCTGCGCCCGCGTGAGCGCGAACGAGCGCGACGTTTCCGTCATGATCGAATCGGTTGAGCGCACTCCTTCGATCGTGTTCAGGAGCACGGGCCAGATCGCCCCCGCCACGATCACGGTCAGCTTCATCGTGTCGGTGATGCCCAGGAGGAGCGTCACGACTGGGATGAGCACGGGGGGCGGGATCGCGCGGAAGAACTCCAGCATCGGCTCGAGCAGTTCTCGTAGCCAACGGACGAGCCCGATGACAGTTCCTGCGGCGATGCCGATGACGACAGAGAGGATGATGGCGACAGCGAGCCGACCGAGGCTCGGCAGCACGTCGTCGACGAATGCGGGGCCGATCCACGTATCGACGAACGCTTCGGCGATGACCAGCGGGCTGGGGAAGAACTGCGCCGGCGAGATGCTTGAGCCCACCGCCCAGAAGATGATCAGCAGGATCGGCAGGCCGAGCGCATAGGCTGCGCCGCGCCCAGTGCGCAACCACGCGCCGATTCCTGTGCGCCGACGCGAGATCGGAACGGGGGGTGCCATGGTCGTCATGAGGTCTCCTCCCCTCGAACGGACTGATGCCAGGACAGGGCGCGCCGCTCGATGAGGCGGAAGCCCATGTTCACGACGAGGCCGATGAGACCGGTCACGATGACGAGTGCGTACACGAGGGTGAAGTCGCTGGCTCCCTGGGCGAAAACGATCTCCCGTCCGATGCCGGGAACTCCGATCGTCAGCTCGGCCGTGATGGCGAGGATAAGGGCGACGGCCGCGCCCAGGCGCAGTCCCGTCATGACGTAGGGCAGGGCCGTCGGCAGCACGAGGCTGAAAACCTGCGCGCGCCCGGTGAGGCCGTAACTTCTGGCGGTGTCGCGCGCGACCGTATCGATATCGGCGACCCCGTAGAGCACCTGCACGAAGACCTGCCAGAAGGTCGCGTAAACGATGATGACGAGCGCCGCCGGCAGTTGGAATCCGAAGAGGAGGATCGCGAGGGGGATGAGAGCGACAGAGGGGATCGGGCGGAGGAACTCGACCGTCGAGTGCGTCGCGCGACGCAGGAACGGGATGAGGCCAATGATGGTGCCGAGCACAAGCGCTGCGAGCGAGGCGATCGCGAGTCCGATCGTCCATGCGGTCATCGTGCGACCGATGTTGCGCCAGAACTCAAGGTCAAGCGCTTCAGCGACGAGCCGCGCGAGCGTGTCGGTCGCGTAGGGCAGGAATCGCGGGTCGACTATGCCCAGGGTCGGGATCAGCTGCCAAGTGACGAGAAAGCCAAGGATTCCCGTCGCTCCGAGAAGCGCCTTTCGCGTCGTGCGGCGAGTACGTGGGGCGCGGGAAGCCAAGACCATTGGGGCTTCGGCGGTGGCCATGAGGAGTTCCGTTCCGTCGGTGCGGTGGCGTGGGCGGTACCGCAGCACGAGTGCGGGCGAACGGGAATGCGGGATGCCTCGCGGGGAGGCATCCCGCATTCCTCGATCGAGCGTGGTCTGCTCGGTTCTTGTGAAGGTTACTGCTGCTGCACGAGCCGGTCGAAGTCAGGCTCAGCATCGAGAACGCCGAACTCGACGGCCAGCGCGGCCAGAGCCTCGAGGTCACCGACCTTGATCTCCGAGGTGAAGGTCGGCAGGGTAATTCCTGCGGCCGCTGCCTCAGGAATTCCCATGTTCTCGACGATCGCGGCGCGCAGGGCGTCTTCGTTCGCCGTCGCCCAGTCGAGAGCCTCGGTCATCGCTGCCGCGAAGTCTGAGACGAGCTCGGGCTCCGTGTCGATAAGTTCCTGGGTCGTGATAGTCGTCAGCACCGTGAGACCGGGGATCGTGGCCTGATAGGGGTGCACGACGAGGTTTCCGCCAGCGCCGGTGACCATCGACATGAACGGGTCAGGAACCCACGCGGCGTCGATGTTGCCCGCCTCAAGCTGAGCCTGGGCATCCGGGAAGGAGACCTCGACGAACTCGATGGTCGTGGGGTCGCCGCCGGCGTCCTCGACGGCCTTCATGATGGTGACGTCACCGGCGGCGCCGAGACTGTTTACGGCGACCCGCTTTCCAGCCAGGTCAGCAGGCCCGGTAATGCCGGAGTCCCCAAGTGCGACCACGCCATTGACGTCGGTCCCCTCGGCGAGACTGTCTGCGTAGTCGCCGATAATCGTGACGCCGAGGTTCTGCAAGTCGGCACGGAACGGTCCGAAGGGCTGGCCGATCGCGAAATCGATGTCACCGCTGAGGAGCGCGGGGATGGCCTGGGCTCCACCCTGCGCGGGGACGATCTCGAGTTCGAGGCCATAGTCTGCGAAGATTCCTTCGTCGATGGCCGCCCAGAGCGCACCGGTCTCGCCGATGGGGAGAGCGGCAACTCGCACGGATCGAGTTTCTGTGGAGCCCTCGTTGGGGGCGGAGTCCGGAGAAGTGCCGGAATCGGTGCAGCCGCTCACCGTGAGTGCCGTGACGGCTAACACGCCGAGGGTAACAAGACTCTTCTTCATTGATTGGGCCTCTCTTGGGGTCATGGACGGCAGTACAGCCAACTGATCGCGACCTCGGGTGCGCCTGCGCGTCGTCCCGGCGCCGGTGCCGCTGACATCTGTCATCGTGCGCCAAGGAATGGCTATTGTCAAGGTTTTCGTGACGCCCGTCATCATATTGCTATATGAATGGCCGAACGTAACTACGGCGCCTGGGCATCCAGCCCGGCGCGTCACACGGTGCGGAACGCGATGCGCCGCAGAAGGGCGACAAGCTGGATGCGCTCGCTAGCATCGAGTTCTTCGAGCACTCGATGCTCCGCGAGGCCCGCGGAGACCGTCGCGCGAGCGAGCAGGTCTCGCCCTTCTTCCGTCGCGACGACGACATTTGCTCGTCGGTCACCCGGAGCCGGTCTGCGGTCGACGAGGCCGCGCCCCTCCAGTTCGTCTACCAACGCGACAACCTGGCTGGGGTCGAGCCGAAGGATCTCAGCCAATTCCCTCTGGGACGGCCCTGCCTCGGCTGCTGCCAAAACGAGGACGGAATATGAGCGCACTCGCAATCCGTGCTCGGCGAGAGCAGAATTGCCCTCGGTGATCGCTAGCGCGTTCGCGCGGGCGAGCAGGAAGTTCGCGTCTTCACCGAGCGCGGTTTCCGCGACGTGCTGCACGAGCGCAGCAGCCCTACTCCTCGCAGTCGAATCGCCTTCGCGCGTAGTCGGCATGGCTCCCATCGTAGCAAAGATGCGAGAACTCTATTATTGACTTTCTCAACGGTGATGCGATGTAATGGTGACGATCGTAAGGAGCACGTCATGCCACTAGACGGCAAAGTCGCTATCGTCACCGGTTCGGGCCGTGGCCTCGGCCTCGCCTACGCCCAGGAACTCGCCAGAAACGGAGCATCCGTCGTCATTAACGATGTGGACACCGAAATCGCCGACGCGGCGGTTAACTCGATCATCAGCGCAGGGGGTCGCGCAGTCGCCGTTGTTGCACCCGTCGGGCCGACCGAAACGGCGCAGCGCCTCGTTGCCACCGCCGTCCACAAGTTCGGCCGACTCGACATTCTCGTCACGAATGCAGGAGTGTTGCGCGACACGGTGCTCTGGAAGATGTCGGACGACGACTTCGACACCGTCATCGACGTGCACCTGCGCGGCACGTTCACGTGCGTGCGCGAGGCCGTCATCCGGATGCGCGAACAGGGCGAAGGCGGCCGCATCATCTGCATCGGCTCGCCCACCGGACAGCGCGGCAACTTCGGCCAGACCAACTATGCGGCGGCCAAGGCTGGCATCGTCGGCATGGTACGCACCTGGGCGCTTGAGCTGGGCCGCGCCAACATCACCGCGAACGCCGTCATCCCGGTCGCGGCCACGGCCATGACTGCGAACGTTCCCTACTTCGCCGCAGCAGTTGAGGCCGAGGCGGCCGGGGAGCCAATGCCCGCGTTCTTCCGGCACGATCTCGGATTCGGCACCTCGGACGACGTCTCGGGGCTCATCACCTATCTCGCCTCGGATGCCGCCTCCGGCATCTCTGGGCAGGCCATCGGGGTGGGAGGGGACCGCATGCAGCTTTGGTCGCACCCCGAGCCCGTCGTCACCGAGTACCACGACGGCGGGTGGACCCAGGATGCGCTCGCATCGCGGTTGCCCGCGCTCATGCGCGAGCACCTCCAGTCCGTAGGCGAATCGTTCCCTGCCCTGCCTGACGAACTCCAGCGCCAGGCGCATTGATTTGGTCCGGCCCATGACCACCCGCTACGAATCGGCAATCGACGTCGACTCGCTCGTCGCCATCGACATGCATGTGCATGTCGAAATCGATGAGTCCGGGCATCGCTCCCTTCCCGCTGACCTGGAGGAGGCAGCAAGCCGCTACTTCAGCACGGACGGGCCCCGCCCGAGCCTGGACGCGATCGCTGAGTACTACCGCGAGCGCAAAATGGCCGCCGTCGTCTTCACCGTTGATGCGGAGACGGCTCTCGGACACCCGCCGATCTCCAGTGCAGAGGTAGCGGAAGGCGCTCGGCAGCACGCCGACGTGCTCATCCCCTTCGGCTCCGTCGACCCGCACCGAAAAAGCGCAGTCGATGACGCCCGAAAGCTCGTGGAAGACAATGGTGTGCGAGGGTTCAAGTTCCACCCCACCGTTCAAGGTTTCGACCCGAGCGACGAGGCGTACTACCCCATCTACGCCGCTATCCAGGAGGCGCGGGTGCCCGCCATCTTCCACACCGGCCAGACCGGCATCGGGGCGGGACTGCGCGGAGGCCGCGGTATGCGCCTCGGCTTGTCGAACCCCATGCTCCTCGACCCCGTCGCCGCAGACTTCCCCGAACTGCAGATCATCATGGCGCACCCCTCGGTGCCCTGGCAGGACGAAGCCCTCGCCGTCGCAACCCACAAGCCGAACACCTGGATCGATCTCTCCGGGTGGAGCCCTAAGTATTTCCCGGCCGAGCTCGTTCGATACGCGAACTCGTTGCTTAAAGACCGGGTCCTCTTCGGATCCGACTTCCCCCTCCTGACCCCCGACCGGTGGATGCGCGACGTACAGAAGACCACCATCAAGCCGGAACTTCTACCGCGCATCCTCAAGGACAATGCCGTGAGGCTACTCGGCCTCGCGTCTGGCACGACGACCAGCAGCACTACACCTCGAACACCACCCAAGGAGACACCATGACTACGACGGTTGCCTACGACGACGTCGCCGGCCTCGCCGGTACCGACCTCGGCTGGAGCGAGTGGGTCGAGGTGACCCAGGAGCAGGTGAACCTCTTCGCGGACGCCACCGACGATCACCAGTGGATCCACGTGGATCCAGTGCGCGCGAAGGACGGCCCCTTCGGCGCCGCCATCGCCCACGGCTTCCTCACGCTCTCCCTCACCGTCACCTTCTGGAGCGAACTGTTTGACGTCGAGGGAGTCGGCACGAAGGTCAACTACGGTCTCGACAAGGTGCGCTTCGTCTCGCCCGTCCCGGTTGGTTCGCGCGTCCGTATGAACGCCGTCATCGCGGAGGTGACCGAGGTCAAGGGCGGGTACCAGTTCGCAGTCGACCAGACGATTGAGATAGAGGGCGGCACCAAGCCGGCCGTCGTTGCGCGGGGCTTGTACCGCTTCTACGCCTAGTCGCATCCTGCTCACGCAGCATCCGGCACCCCGGTCGTCACTCAAAGGAGAGAGACAATGCCCAACGAAGGTTTAGGGTTCTGGCTCCCGCGACGCAGGCTCAAATCACCCCGCAAGCCCGCGCTCGTCTTTGACGGCGAAGTCATGACCTACGGCGAACTCGCCGACGCCACCGATGGTGTGGCACGGGTGCTCCGGGATCGCGGCATCCGCCCAGGAGACGCCATCGCGTACTTCGGGGAGAACAGTCCGCAACTCTTGCAGGTCATGTTTGCCTCGGCGCAGGTGGGGGCTGTCTTCGTGCCGGTCAACACCCGACTCGCTCCCCCGGAGATCGCGCACGTCATCCATGACTCGGGGGCGCGCGTCGTCGTGCATGACGCCGACTACGGTGAGCGCATCGCACCGGCACTGGCAGGCTCGAGCCTCGACCACGTGATCCCGACGCGCGGCAGCGACGGGAAGGGACTGGATGCCCTGATCGCCGCAGCTGCACCGGGGCTCGAGCCCGTCGCAGTCTCGCTCGACCATCCTGCCGCCATCATCTACACCTCCGGCACGACCGGCAGGGCCAAGGGTGCCGTGCTCTCGCACAAGAATCTCACCTGGGTAGCGCTCAACGCGATCGTCGACTACGACATCGTGTCAACGGATGTCGCCCTGATGATCTCGCCGCTCTTCCATGTCGCCTCGCTCGGGATGGGCGCCCTCCCCGTGCTGATGAAGGGCGCGACCATGGTGTTGGAAAAGGGCTTCGAACCCGGCAGTGCTCTTGCCCAGATCCAACGTCACGGAGTGACCATGCTCTCGGGGGTCCCGACGACATACCAACTCATGGCTGACCACCCCGACTGGGCGAGCACTGACCTCTCAACTCTCACCAAGCTCACGTGCGGTGGGTCTGCTGTTCCCGATCGCATTCTCAATGCATACGAGCAGCGGGGGCTCTCGTTCTCGCAGGGCTACGGCATGACCGAGACCTCGCCGGGAGCGACCTCCCTGGCTTCAGACATGACGCGAGAGAAGCAGGGCAGCGTAGGGCTGCCGCACTTCTTCACCGATGTGAGGATCGCCGACGAGCACGGAAAGTGTGTTGCACCGGGAGTCATCGGCGAGATCGAGATCACCGGACCCAATGTGTTCGTGGGGTATCACAACCTTGCCGCCGAGACCGAAGCGGCCTTCACTGACGACGGATGGTTCCGCTCCGGCGACCTCGGGTACCTCGATGCCGACGGCTACTTATTCGTCTCCGATCGGCTCAAGGACATGGTCATTTCCGGCGGTGAGAACATCTACCCCGCCGAGGTGGAGAATCTCGTCAACGACATGGAGGGGGTGACGGGCGTCGCGGTAATCGGCATCCCTGACGACCAGTGGGGCGAGGTGCCGTGGGCGATCCTCACCATGCGTGAAGGCACGCTCATCGACACCGCGACCGTGCGCGCACACCTGGACGGGACCCTCGCCCGCTACAAACTGCCGAAGCACGTGGAGATAGTCGACGAACTTCCCCGAACCGCTTCAGGCAAGGTCAGGAAGGCTGAACTGAGACGCCGGTTCGCCCCCGGAACGTGACGCGAGTGCAACGGCACGGGATCGCGCATTCCGCGAAAGCGAATCAGGACAGTGTGGTGGCTAGGCTCTTCTCGACGAAGGGGAAATGAATGAGCTTGAGGAACGCGCTCATGGCTCTCCTGCGCGTGGGCCCCATGTCCGGGTACGAACTGCAGAAGCAATTCGAACAGTCGGTTGGCCACGTGTGGTACGCCCCGGACTCGCAGATCTACCCCGAACTGCGGCGCATGGAAGCAGCCGGGCTCGTCGAGGCGGAAGAGCAGCCTCGGGGCGAACGCGCGACGCGACGGTTGTACCACGTCACCGAGTCTGGCAACTCCGCCTTTCTGGAGTGGATGCGCTCGCCGCTGGAGTACCAGAGGGTCAAAGACCCGTCACACTTGCGCTCCGCCTATTTGGAGACGGTCTCCCCCAGCGACGCCCGCGCATTCTTCGAGCGGCACATCAGCGTATGGGAAAACGAGCTCCGCCAGTGGCAGAACGAACTCGAGCGCATCCAATCGCTCTCGAATCCCATGCTCGTGCGTCGACTTGCGGTCACCGCCGAAGAAGACCGCGAGCGCACCATCGCCTTCAAGAAGCACGCCTACGAGGGACTCGTCGATCGCGCCGAGGCGGAGATCATCTGGGCACGGCGTGGGCTGGAACTCGTCGACCGCCTGGATTCGTGAGGCGCTCATCCCCTCGCCGGCGCTACCACCAACCCAGCGTCGACGGTGGACAGTCGCCGCGCTTGCACATGGTTCGCGAGTTCGCGACTGACCGATGCGACGTGAGTTCTCATGCGCTCTTCGGCGAGCGGCCCCAGTTCGTCGTAGCGCTTCGCGAAGAGGGAGCGCACCGCCGCCCTGGGCCAGCCGGCGGGGAGAACCTCGAGTGGCAACCCCACGTCCAGGGCACGGAACCGCTGCCAGGTCAGCATGAGGTTCGATCTCACGGCGAGCGCCTCCGCCTCGTTCGCCACCGGCGGGGCGGCGAGCACCGCCGTGCGAAACTCGTCGTATTCATGGCGGGCGGCATTGAAATCCCACGCGCTACTCGGACCTCCCGGCACCGTCGTCTCCAGCTGTGCACGCATCGTGGTCATGTCTTCCACACCGATGTCGCGCAACTGCGCCATCACATCGATGACGGTGTCGAGTGGCGAGATCCAGAAGCCGTCGTAGAGCGGGGCATACCCGAACCACCTCAGTCGTGAGCGCACGCTGTGGCGGAGCGAACGCTGGGACTCTGGAATCGAGAAGGCGACAACACTCCACAACCCATCCCATGCGAGTTCGGTGCGACCGAAGTCTTCCAGCCAGTCGGCCTCCTCCTGCACCATGTCAGCCGATCGCGCCGAGAGCCTGTGCGTCGTGCGGCGGCCGGCGCGCTCCGACTCGAGCAGGCCGAGTCGCGTCAGGCGCACGAGCGAAGCACGCGCTGCCGCTTCCTTGACCCCGAGATCGAGTAAGGCACCGACGAGCGCCCCTGTAGGCATGGGCACGGGCACGTTCCACCAGTAGTCGCCAAAGAGCGTGAGAACCTGCCTGGCGGCTGAGGTGCGGCGGAAGGTGCCGCCACTGCCCAAGAAATCAGCGGACATTCCCCCATCATGCCATTCGGTGCCACCGCGCCACGGCTTCACCCCTAGTTGCGCGCGTTCACCTTCGTGGACATTACCTATCAACGTAGGTATGCTGAGCCGGGACGCAACGACGTGCTCTCACGAACATAAGGGACCTCTCAGCCGTGGACCGCAGCGATTCCCCCGATTCCGAAGCGGCAGCGAGCCGCCTCCTCGAGGGCTACTCGCTGGAGATGACGGGCAAGGACGTGCCCGCACTGCTCGACACGCGACCGCTGCTCCCGGCCGGCACCCGCGTCAACGTCACCTTCCTCGGCAACGAAGACACCGACATGCGTGTGAGTGCCGCTCTCGCTGTGCGCGAAAGCGGTCTTGTGCCAGTTCCGCACATCTCCGCACGCCGACTCGGCTCCAGGGAAGAACTGCAGGACTTCCTCGGTCGCCTGCGTGAGATCGACGCCATCCGCCACGTCTTCGCCGTCGGGGGCGATCCGGCTGAACCGCTCGGACCGTATCCGGATGCGCTCTCGGTCATCCGCTCTGGTCTCCTGACCGATTACGGCGTAAAGGAGGTCAGCATCGCTGGCTACCCGGAGGGGCACCCTGACATTGCGACAGCCGAGCTGTGGCGACACCTGGAAGACAAGACCCGCGCCGCGTCCGATCTGGGCCTCGGCTCCGTCATCCTCACCCAATTCGGCTTCGACAGTGATCAGGTCGTGAAGTGGATCGCGGAAGTACGTGACCGCGGCATCCACAGCCCCATCCGGGTCGGTACCCCCGGTCCGGCTGGCATAAAGCGCCTCCTGGGGTTCGCCCGGCGATTCGGCATCGGCGCGAACGCGATGATCGTCAAGAAATACGGATTCTTGCTCACGAACCTCGTTGGCACCGCTGGCCCCGACCGCTTTGTGCGCGATCTGGCCGAGCGCCTGTCCGGTTCCACATCGACCGGCGACGTCGCGCTTCACTTCTACGCTTTCGGTGGGCTCCCCGCCACGGCCCAGTGGGTGAGCGAGCGCACTGCGCGATCACCCGAGCGGGGAACGGAGCAGCAATCGTGACGCGTGCCCTTGAGGCGCAACGAGATCATGCCTGCCTCACCGTGCACGGGGCCCCGACCGGACTGGCATCGTCGCCGCCGTAACGGGGCTCGTGACCCGCAACCACGGCAACATCGTGAGTCTCGACCAGTACACCGACGACGCAGATGGCGGTGCCTTCTTCCATTGCCGTATTGTTTTATCTTAATCGTTACTTGTATCGATTGCTCCTCATCTCGTAGAGGGCATGTGTCATCGTGCATTCTGCACGTCCTTCTTTCTTCTGCTCTGACGGCGCTTTCTCGTCGGAGCAGAAGAAGCTCTTGTCAGCTCGGCGCTATCGCGCCTGCTGACAGCGGCCAGTGGTCGGCGCCCCGGCGCCGACCAGAGAGCATGACGAAGGACGCCCGCGTGGCCGAAAGAGCCGCTCGAGGATTCTCGCTCGGCGTTAACGAAAGCAACCTTGCCGACGCAGTGTCGGCAAGGTTGCAAGCTACACACGCGAAGCGGGTTACCGACCAATCTCGTGTGTCGAGGCTCCCGTGGGCTGCTGGGCTCGATTGCCGGGGACCTCGGGACCAGGGCCGGAACGTCGAACCGACGGTGCCGGCTCAGCGCGCTTCTCAGAGCCTTTCTCGGCCTGCTGAGCGGCGAGTGCATCGTTCACTGAACGTTGTCGCTGGCGTGCTTCAGCAAGCGCTTCCGAGTACGCGAAGGGTGCGCTGAGGCGCGCGTCTGCTTCCAGAATTTCGGACTTGAGAGCAACGTCTTCCTGTTCGATTTCCCCGATCGTTCGGGGCACCGCTGAGGCGCGATTTTCGAGCTGTCGGATGAGCCCCAAACCGCCACCCAAAAACTCGCTACGGGAGACCTTCAAACTCGACCTCGGTACACCGTCAAAGCGCACAGCGAGGTACGGTTCTTGTCCCATTCCGGGATCACTTTCGACCTGCACATCGAAGCCACCAACGGAGCCGAGTGTGCCGAAATCGGTTCTCGAATTTCGGGACAAATAGTTCATGCTGTGGTTCACTCCCCACCGTGCGATCGCGTCCGCAGCATCAGTGCGACTGGTGAACGATTGACCGGCAACGGTCATCGTGAAAGCGTCCCCAGTCGTATCGACAACCCGTTCAGCGGCGGCGGTGAGCATCGTGAGATCACGCTGTCCTTTGTCGATGAGATCAGCAGCTCTCGATCGTGTGTGACCTAGATTGACCAGGTTGCGTTGGTAGGACCGCTCCAAGCCTGAATCCACCGGTCGACCGGTGATGGAATTCTGATTTTGATTCGATGCCGTTTTTGGGTTTTGGGCGCGGGTGAGAGTTGGGCCTCGATGCCTTGGGTGTTCCACTGGGGTTCCTGGTCGCGCCTGTTGAGGCTGGATGGTTAGGTGGCGGCGCGGCAGGGCGGGCCGCAGGCGTGGGTGAACAGCGTGGTCCAGCCTTTCTTCCCAGGTCCAGCTTTCGGGCAGGTGCAGAGTGGTGCGACGGGCCGCGTTGGCGGTGAACACGCCGGACGGGAAGTGTGCCATCGCTGACGCTTTCATGTCGGCGTTCAAATTTTCGATGATGGCATGGTGGCGGTGGATTTTGTCGGCGTCGACGGTGTTCAGGGTGCTGGTGGTGAAGAACGCGTGGAAGCGGAACAGGTCAAAGAGGGTGCCTTGACCGGCGGCGACCGTCTTGTTCAGTTCGGGGATGCGACGCACGACGAGCCGCCCGACAACTTGCTCGCTTTTCTTCTTCGACCCGAACGCGGTGAAGGGGATCTCGGCGACTTCTGTGTCGGAGACAAATTTGGCTGCTCCGCGGGCGGAGTTTGTGGGGCCTTTCCGTAGCCGGGAGCTGAGGATGATCGGAGCGGCTGATCCGGTGCTGACGATGGCGAGCAGGGCGTTGAGGCCGCGCACACCGGAGTAGCCGAAGCCGGCGCCTTGCTTCTTATATCCGTGCACTTCTCTGATGGTGTCGTCAATATCGACCAGGGCGAGGTTGTCGATACCGGTCAGGATTGGTGTGGTGGCGGCGAGGTTCTGGAGCCAGCGGGATGCGGCAGCATCGAGTTCGCGGACGTGGCCGAAGGTGAACGCCCGCAGAAACGATCCCAACGTCGATGGAGCGTAGGTTCCCGTGAATAGTTTCCGCAGCGCCCCATGCCTGATCACGGCCATATCGTCAATGGAATCCGCCCCGGTGAGCATCCCCGCCACCAACGCCAGCGCTTTTAGGCCGGCGTTCGCGCCGAAGTATCCGGGCAGTTTCACCCACTCGTCAACGAGGGTGCCGAGGCCCGTTCTTGCTGCCAGTGCCATGGCGGGGACGAGTCCGGCCGACGACACGAGATTCGGGTCGTCGAAGGATGCAGATAAGGACCGGTGAGTGTGAGAAACTTGTATCTACGAGATGTCTCCCTGAGCGTTGAATAGTTTGTCTAGATAACTACTATTTAAGCTGATCAGAGGGGCATTCTCGGCTTATAGGCCAAAAAGAGTGGATGGCTTGGGTGTGTCATCCTCGTCCTGCCCACCCTGATCGGGTCCAGAGGCCTTCTTCTGTGCTGAGGCCGGTGTCATAGAGGGCGGGGCCGAGGGGTTCTT
>Ga0307486_1002185_pt1 | contig 13956 bp, 13 predicted proteins | sample CBIW02metaG_FD_203663 | JGI IMG/M metagenome (GOLD analysis project Ga0307486, IMG submission 203663) | Sea-ice brine microbial communities from Beaufort Sea near Barrow, Alaska, United States - CBIW 0.2 | ecosystem: Environmental > Aquatic > Marine > Coastal | place: USA: Alaska | collected... | reverse complement strand
GTGAACCTTTCCTGGAACTCGAAAAGGGACAGGCTCTTGAATCTTTGCTCCATAATATATAAGTTTGTTTCCACTAATTTACTATATTTATGACTAATAACAATACGCCTAAGTCAATAAGTTTATTCCACACTCAAATAGAACTCTGATATTTTAGCTGTAACTTTTTTTATTCCTTCATTAATTTTCATTGTTGGTTCAATTACCTGAAAATGTTCACCCTCATAATTTGTACTTATCACCAAATGCTTTTTTTGAACCATAATATCCAATGAGATATCTATATCCTCTCTAATTGGATATCCATATTTACTAAAGTCTTCTATTTTAAGGTGATATTGCGTAATGTCTGATGAGCTAAACAAATTTCCTTCCAACGGTATAGTCTTATTTCTTTTGTTTTTATTTACTACAGAAGTTACTTGGATTATTTCATAATCTTCATCAACAACTTCATTTTCTATTTTCTTTGGAATGATTTTATCAATCACGCCTTTATCCCTAATTGAAATTCTCCGATATGAATCCTCTAATGAATCTTTTACGGCAATAGAGAAATTTTGATTTTCAGTAATATCAAAAAGAGGTCTAAAGATTTTATTTCTTTCCTCCTCAGTATAGGTGTCAATAATTTTATTTAATCTATTCTCACTAAAATCATTACTAAGCACAACATCTTTAAATTTAAGTCCTACTTCTTCCGCCCAGGTTCTTATTCTTTTATCTTTAATTGAGGTTTTCATAATTTTATCATTAGCTAACCCAATTTCAAAACTTGCGCATTTAAGATAAACCATTCTTAAATCTAAATCGCCTTCTAATTTGTTGTAAATGAACCTAAGTTTTTTATTATCTGTTTGATAATTTTCTAAACTATGTCTAAAATCAGCTTTTAAAAACCCTTTGAATGATTTGGAAAGATTTTGGAGTAAATCATTAGATAATTCGTTCAACCCAATAGTTTCGGCATATTTGGAATTCTCACTTGAAAATTTGACATAAAATGCATCCTGTCTTAGTTTTTTAACATAGGACGTAGAATTAAGTAAAGTGTGATAGTGACTTTCCTCGGTTGGCTCATAACTAAGAAAAGAATCGTCTAGCGGTAAGTATTCTGAAGATAAACTTAGCGGTGTTACAACAGAATAACTATTTACAATGCCATTAAAATCTTGTTCCAGTAGATAAATAAAATTTGTATTTCCAAGGATTAAATTTTTAAGCGATAATTGGGAAGTCAGGTAATTATAAATATTTTCTTCGGATACTTGAAATAAAAGATAAACATCTAATTGCTCTTCAATTTTAGTGTCAACTAAGTACAAAAAATAATCTGTATTTTTTCTCTTTAGATGAGTCAGGACGGGCTCATCTAAAAAAATAATATTTTCAACCCTCTCAAATTCATCTAACGGAAATACGGGCACTGATTTCTTTTTTCCCATTCTCAAATAATTTTGAAATTTTTCATGAAATCAAATCCCTCATTGGGGAAAAAGGTATAGTGTGCTTTATCTTTTCCACAGTGTTTAATACCATCCATATCCCCGATAGAAGATTCGGCAATAGCAATATATTGTGGACGTTTCTTTTTGGATAAACCTTTTAGTTTCATTTGAGCAGTCTGATATCTGCTGAAGAGAGAGAGACCCCAAGCTTCACACATATTCTCATATTTGGGTTTTAAAAGAACACATTGAGGTAAAAAGGATTCTAATGAAATAGGATTTTCTACTACCCGATAAAGTGTGAGTTGACCCTGATTGTTCTTAAGGGGGCAGTTTTTTATTTTATCTATTTCTTTTTGATATTGTAACTTCATGCTAAGTAAAAAATTTAAGACCTTTTAATAAAGCCATTTTTGCATGTAGGGATGCTTTGAAAAGATGGCTAATATATAATTTTAATTTATATCTAAAGGATGGACTTACATATTACTTGCTAATCATTACAATGTTATTGATTTATATTTTTTTTAGAAAAAAAAATCAGCGGTCATAACTACTCTACTTTTTTCCATCACATTATATAAAATCAACCTGGACCCGCAACAGATATCAAATTAAGTTCTATGTGAATCATTATTACCGAAGCTTTTTGTTTAAAAATTACTGAGTGAATATTAATTAATTATTATCACTTTGTAAATCAATAATAAAGTTCACTTATGTACAAAGTGAACTTTATTATTACTGATTATCAATTACTTAAGTATTTACCCTGAAAATATAGTTCATTTATATTGCATAATGTACATAAATGAACTATATTTACTATATCAAAATTTCATATTTATGAAAAACTTAAATCACTTCAACCACAGAATAAGCCTTTTATTCCAAGGCCATATTACAGGGAACTTAACATTAGAAGAGTTAATCAAAGGATTAAAGGGTATTGAAGTCATGCACAGGAAATCAGTTCAAGAAAACGGCTCTTTGTGGTTCAAATTCTCTGAAGATGATACAATGGCAACTACCATTGTAGACCTGGAAAAGGATTTGTCCGATAGGAATAGGGAATTCACCTTGGAACGTATAAGAGAAAGCATAAGCCTTGAAAACGAATTATCAATTTACTACTCTTAATTTAACAGGGACCCCAAGGGGTGCCATTAATAATATTAACTATGTCAGGAAGTGATTATATAGAATTTGAAAAAGCAATTTTCATAGGGCAAAGGTTATTGAAGAGTACCAATCAATCTGAGAGAACCAAGGGCCTGTACATTATTGTCGCTGTTAACCTCGGATTTAGGATTGGTGATATTTTAAAGCTAAGGTGGCAGGACCTTACGGGTGAACGCTTACGTATTGTTGAAGAAAAGACGGGTAAGAAGGTAGATAGGAAGTTAAACTACCACATACAGGATGCTGTGGCCCTGTTTGGTCCAGGCGAATCTGATTCATTTGTATTTGTTAGTCAGAAGGGTTCAGTGTTTAGTAGACAAGCCATCAACAGGTTCTTACAGGACCAATGGGGTATTAGTTCACATGGTCTTAGAAAATCATTTGGTAGGTATGTATATGTGGCTAATGGCAGTTGTGAAGATATACTGGTAAAACTATCAGAAATATTTAACCATTCCAATCTTAAGGTGACAAGAACCTATTTGGGTATTAGGCAGAAGGAAATCGATGATATTTTCGATGCTATGTAAGTCACGTGGCCGCAAAGTAGGAAGCACCCAATCAGATGAACGCCTATTGCAACGGCACCCCGTTGTTGTCGAAAAGCTAAAGAAGGGTTTAACCATTCGAGATATTTCCTCTATTACACAAAAATCAACAGCAACTATAATAAGGGTAAAAAAGACCTTGATTAAAAGGTGTATTCTTGTTAATTAGAACCTACGGTTCCTGGTTTTTATACCTAACTGTTTTTAACTACTATTACTGTTTATTGTGTGCTATATTATATCTACATAAGCAATAGATTAAAAAAGGGATTCCTGCCTATAGGAAAAAATCTGTAGGGTCATAGATGTCTAATTCATATAGATTGCTGATTCCTTCATCAAAGAATAGTAAAAATATTTTGTAATCATTTCAACAAATTCTTTAATCTCTACATCAAAATATCTATATGTTTTAAAACACCTTAAAACTGGTTTATTATATTATTATAGTATTTCTCGTACGTAAGTTTATAAATAAAATTTTAGGAGGTTATGACAAATCAAATAAAGGGCGATGGAAATTTTGAAAACAAACCTTTTATTAGTAAGACGTTTTTTATTAGGTTTAGGCATTCTTGATGTAATACTCGCTATTACAAAATGGGCTGATATTTTACCTAATATGGATTATATGAAAACCTGAATACACCAAGGAATAGTATCTATAATAACTATATGGGGTTTATGTATCTTTATTTACTCTTTAAAGCAATGTTTGTATGGAGAGGGAATTGGTTTCTTTCCTTACAAGTGTTGTTAATTCGGCAAGTAACTCTCTAAAGATAGCCAAGACAACTTCATTATCAATTATTAACTTTCGTACAATATTTTCATATGTTGCTCTATCAATTCCAAGACCTTTAACAATATTGTTTAACACAGGCGTTTCTCTGACAGGATAACGCTCAATTAGTCCATTTAAGTTTTCGTCTGCAATTAGTTGATTAAAAATAGCTTCTTCCTGATTGTAATAGTCTCCTAGGTCAAGCTTGATTTCAAATTCTTGCTTTTTAATTATATCTGTATGTTTTGGAAACATATACATAATTGCAGTCCTCACCCTTTTTTCAGATAATCTTGAACACAATCTTTCTTTGTGTAAGCTAATGTCGCTTACTATTTTTTCTGTTGCGCATTTAAACAAATCATCACTATTTACACCTGTTAGTTCTCCATATTTTTCGGATACAAATTTAATAATGTCAATATGATAGTAAAGAGACTCAACCGAGTAACAATTTGTTGCTATTATTCCTTTCTCATTAAGCTCTTGAATTTGTTCAGCTGTTCTATCATCTGCATCTATAAGACCGTAAGCATTAATCCAGTGTAACGATTCACTACTAGTAATTCCCTCAACAGCTTTCTCAACATTTCTACAACTATCTTTAGGAATTACTGTGACATTCGGATAGATTAGTTGATAAATCTGTCTATCTAAACTACCATTTTTGCCTTCAACAAAAAGAATATCTCGTTTTGCTCCTAAAATACTTTTTTTAATATTTGATGAGACTGGGTCCGATTCAGAAATTAAATCCGCATCCCAACTGTCAATATTCTTTCCGTTCCAATGACAGTTTCTGACTAACAAAGTACTTGAAATGACATTGTCAATTGGTAAAAAAATATCGTGAGTTGATATTACGAAAGCACAATCATTTCTTTTTAGAAATAGTGAAGATAGTAATGGTGAAATAATTGCACGATGCAAGTGTCTTTCAGGTTCATCAATTATTATTAATGTATTAGGTTCACATGTAAGCACATCTGCTGCAATCAGCAACGCATTTCTTTCACCATCAGAAAGTTCTGCTATACTATATAAAGGACTCCCATTCTTTGAAGCAAACAATTGCTCATCTTTACCGAGCGAAATTTCTATAGGTATGTTCGATATTGCAAGTAACTCATTAATCCCTTGAATAGGTGCTTGAGTATTTGATAATTTTTTAGCTGTATCAATATTATCTTCATCTACTGCTTTCGCAATATATCTGGCACGAATATTTTCTGAATTTATAAGGTCAAATATTGAAATGCTTGACCTTTGTGATGAATAAGAATCTCGCCACCTTGATGTAATATTCTGGTCTTGTTGACTTATATTAGTTTCTGTTTGTTTTTTATTTGCAGCAGTCATATCCATAGAATTACTTGTGAACCAAGTTTGTCTATGAGCTAAAATCCGTCTTGCATGAGCCCTATTATTAGCATATATATTATGCATCAATGTTGATTTTCCGACCCCATTTGCTCCAAGAACGAAAACAGGTTTTCCTTCACTTAATGGGACATCTAATTGTCCATTATTAGAAGTCTTAATAATAAATTTATATTTACTTTCTGTCATTTTGTTTAATTATTCCCAACGGATTTTACAAATTATAAAGTAACGAAATATTGATGGTATCTTAGCGATAAACGCATCTTTTCACAGGTGATGGACTCAAAATATTGGGAATTGAATAATGCTATTTGAAAATTATGTAACATCTCCTTTATTTAATAGCCCAAGGTTTATAATTTGTTCAATATCGGGGTTGGCTTGTTCCTCAGATTTCAGGTTAATATAATCAAAAAGTTTACCGTCCGTTGCTGGATAGTTATTTCGCAGTCCAACGGATTTATAAGCAACTACATTTTTGTAAATCCATCCACGAAATAAAATTCCCACTACAATTAGAATGAGAATTGTCAGAATGGTTGGTTTATAGACATCATTATTGTTATGCCAGGTTTTTATTCCAGGTATTGTTCGAATTCCGAAAGTTTGTAATGAAGGTACGAATGAGCCACATTAAAGCAAGCTCCGCCAATCCCATGGTCAATATAAAATTCAATTTCATTATTGTCAGTAAAAGCCATTCCCATTTCGTCAAGTTGGTAATGACGAAAATCAATCGATTCCATACAATCCTTAAGGTGCGGATTGTTTAAATCCTTTTCATATTCTTGCTGAAGGTCTTGGTTTATTCTCTTTTCCACCAAATCCGCCCCTGATTTGAATAAATCAGAATTTTTAATTTTCTGCTTTTCGCTTTTGTCAATTTTATAGAGGTCATAGTCGTAGGAATATCTCCCCTTATAGTCAGCGGTTCCTGTCCGAACACTTTTGAAATTCTTAAAAGTGCAAATCTTAATTAATATTGGGTCAAGTTGATTATAAGATGGTTCTTCCGTTTCGGTGCATTGAACGTGATATTCCATCGGGTTCATTTCTTTTTCGGAAAAACACTCTGTTGTATTGTTTTGCCCCCTTTGTGTAAAGGAAACGAGAAGGAGAGAAATCACTAAAATTAGTCTTTTGTTCATCTTTTTAACTTGTGCAAAACGTTCATGGCTTATGTAAGTTGGCGGAGTAGGGACAAGTTCTTTTCAGCTAAGTTGTTTTGTTACTTGGTCTCGAAAATATCACTTTTCATTCAACTGCACAGTATTTGCTAGTTAACGTATATTGTAAGTAGTATTCCTATCTAAGTCTTTTTATTAAACCATTTAAAATATCAATAGAATTAAGCCAGCTAATTTTATAATTACCGTCTTGAGGAATCTGGCCATTAATTGTTACTTTATCTCCAATTCCATATACATATTTTATAGTACAATGTATTTCCAAATTATTACCGTCTTTTAATTTTTTTGTAATAATTGTATTTCTCTTAATTAGGTTTTCCTTTATAGGCTTACTGTTATTGAGATATTTGAATTCAGTTTTCTCTAGTAATTTATCTAACGTGGATTCAATTCTATTTTCGTTTGCAAATAATTGAAAATCATCTGTCCCATCAATTTGAAGTATCATTACTGAATCATCAAAGAAACCTTTTTTGTATAATGTTGTTCCTGTTTTCCTCTCAATTATTAATGAATTCATTGAAGGAATATAATCCCATTTCCCTTTTTCAACCGCTCCATTCAATGATATTAATAATTCTTTATTTTCCTTTCTAAAAATATAAACACATCTGTCATTATCATCATTCAATTTTGTAATCCAAGGCTGCTCGGTTAAAATATTTAGATTATCAAGTTTATTACTAAATCTACTTAATTTCTCTACATAGTGTTTCAGTTCGATTTTCATATTATATTCTGACTAACGTCAAATTTAGTTAATATTAATTCCAATCCTTTTAGTGGTCAGCTCTCACCAACTTTTAAGGTCTATTTTTTTTGAAAAAAATCCAGAAATTTGACGTTAGTCTAAGAAATTAAAGGAGTTTCTTCATGTGGGGAATTACTTACTACGTGTTTCACAAAGTCTAAAGTAACGAAATATTGAAATTTATTTGTGGGATAAACGAATCTTTTTCATAGGTGATAGTCCGAAAATATTGGGAATAGAATAATGCTAATTCAAAATTATGCAACATCGCATTTGAACAATTATCCTGGAAATTTCCTCCTCAATCCTTTTGAAGACAAGTAAGGATTTATAAAAGATAATTTAAAATTTTAACAATATTTTAATCTTTGTTATTATATTTGAATTCAGTTCATTACTAACCTAACACATCTAAGAATGAAAAAGATTACATTGTTATCATTATTTACTGGTTTATTTTTATTGACATCCTGTAGTAACCCTCTGGATAGAAAATATAGTGAAGAAACTGTAAAAGAGGATATGAAGGAACTTGTTGAGAGTGGCAAAGTGGACTCAACAGACATAAAGTTTATTGGAACTTATATGGTACGAAGTGTTATGTTGGGTGAAGAGCTTGAAGGGAAAACGTATGGGGAAATGCTTGAAAATGCCCAAAACTTAAGAAAGAAGCAAGAAGCCCAGGAAGCTGAGGAAAAAGCATTAGCTGAAAAGATAATCAGGGAAGAACTAGAAAAACGTGAACAGTTTTCCAAGGTAGTTATAGTGGCTTTATATGATAAAGGGTATACTGAATATGATTACCAGGATTACCTGACTTATGGAATAGCGTATGAAAATAAATCAGATAAGGATATTAGAGCAATAAAGGGTTCTATACAGATTAATGATTTGTTTGACGATAAAATTAAGGCTATAAATATAACTGAGGATGAGGGTATACCCTCAGGTGAAACCTTAAGGATGACCTATACCACAGATTATAATCAGTTTAGGGATGAAGATACCCGATTAAGGTCTAAAGATTTGAAAGATTTGAAAGTAGTCTGGACACCAATAAAAATAATATTTGCTGATGGTACCACTTTAGAATAAGGTTACCAATTTCCCTCAGACCCTCATCATTAATTTGATGGGGTTTTTTGTGGGTAAAAGTTTTTAATAATACGGAAATGAGCCAAAATTACTGAAGTCGGAATTGGTACCGTACAGCGGGTAAAATCAGCATTGGCTATTCGACCCCCTGCTTACATCTGCAAAGAATGTATTGGTGGATAACCAATCATACTATCTTACACGACATCCTAAGGCTGCTCCGTTCCCATTAATGATTGATGGTAACAAGTGCAATGCTAAAGAATATGATAATTGCAAAAATAATCCCTAAAATCAAAATTATCTCTGCTACAGTTTTTAACCAGTTTTCATCTTCAAATAATAATTCGTCAGAGTTTTCATTTTTCAGAGTACCATTTGTAATATTTGATTCCAAATTATTTTTATATTATTGTCAAACGTGTTATATCAAGAACAATTTAGTCTTTTATCCCAAATTATTGCGGGATAAACTCATCTATTCATAATAAAATCCCTAAAATTTCAATTAAAATTGTAAGTTTATTAAAAAGTAACGAACCCGCAAAATTTTATAACCTAAACCGTTGATGATAATTTAAACTAAAAACCATAAAAATGAAAAAAATCATTATTCTTTTCGCATTAATAATTTCCATTAACGTTTTTTCTCAAGATATTAAAAAGGAATCCGAAAAAGTAGAAACCAAAATGGAATCTTTCGCATCCAAAACAGGGGTGATAACCAAATTTACGGACACAAATTTAAATGATTTAAAAGCTTCTTATACAGTTGCTGAAACAAGAATAAGAAAAGTTAAAAGTGGTAATACAGAACGCTACTTTTATCAAATTGAAAAACCAGGTAAATATGGAAGTTCAACAGCTTCAATCGAATATTCTGACCTTCTGGAAGTTATAAAAGCTTTTAATAATCTAAAATCAGAGGTTGAAAATGACCTCACATCAAACCCTAATTACATGGAAAATAAATTTATCACAGAAGATGGATTTCAATTAGGTTATTATATTACTAAAGGAAAAGCAACTTGGTATTTAAGACTAGAAAAATACGGAACTGACCATACGCTTTTTATTAAGGAATTAGAAAATATAGAAAGTAATTTTCTTGATGCTAAAAATAAAATAGAAGAATTAAAAAGCTAAAAAACTACATTGTTCTTATAGATTTTTTTTAATAACATCCGAGATTGCGATAAATTAGAGTAGTAACAGTTACAAGTTGCCAATAATAATCTTAAAGAAAAGGGGCATAAATATTTTTAAGAAGTTTAATATTTTATAATTAAAAAAACTCTTTAGACCACCTTCTGCAATACAAAAAACGGAGGAATTAATTAGTTTATAAAAAGCAAGGGATAATTTATAGTTTGATAAATATTAGTGCTTGTAGAAATTAAAAATAAAATATCATGAAAAAAACAATTTTAACATGCGCCTTAATTTTCATAGCCTTTATTGCAAATGCACAGTTAAATTCAAATGCAAATTTCGTAAAGGAAAACAGCCCTGAAATATACAATAAAATAAAAATACTTGTGAGTAAAGATTGGGAAGGAGACCATAAAATGATGGTTTACGTTATCAATCAGCAAGCGGATGCTGTACTGAAATGCGTAGAAATTCAAAAAAGAAAAGATTATGATGATGAAATAATGTTGAAAGCACTGGGTGATTGGGCGGAGGATATAAAAGGAGTATTTTGTGTTGATTACAAGATGGTTGTTTATACTTATGAACAGCAAATAAAGGCTAAGGATTCTTATTAAAGAAATTTAAGAATTACGTTTAAATTATTATTCTCTGTATCAATATCACCATTTGGCTCAAACTCGAAGTTTCCGTGTCATTAGCAAAATTCCATTTCAAACAAAAAAGCATAATTTTTACAACATAAAACTACAAGGTTATATTGAGGTAAAATAATAGCCTAAAACAATTTAAATATTTACTTTCTATATTTAACTAATTGTACCTTGAGATTGTTATTTTTTTATAAAGCCTTGTAAATAAATGGTATTGAGTAGATGGTACTTTTTTATATAATTTTGTATTGCATTAAATAATGACTGATAGAGTGAAAATCAAAATCAATCCATTTGTTAATCTTTTTTTCATGCTAGTTTATTTTTATGATTAGTACTTTAGTTTCTCGTTTCCCAAAATTGCATACATCGGTTTGTGTATGAAACGTAGCGTGTAAAAAGACGCTAAATTTTCAGATTAAACACAGAGCCGAATTTTTAAATTTTTTATTTTAATATTCTCAAAAATCCAAATTTAAAAATTTGACGGTCTTACTAAATAAGCAAAAACCTCTTGGAAAGCCTATAATAGCTTTGTTTTATACACGTTATTAGCAACTGCCTTTTCCCACGTTTAATGCTTCTGTCCAATTTATTTTTGGTATGTCTTTTGGATAGCCAATTTTAGTTCTATATTCCTTTCTGTCATTTGTAAAATCCTTCTAACAATTGCTGTGGAAGTTTGAACACCCACATTGTGCCCAGTGTTTCATATACCGTATTTGCTTTCTCGATTTAAAAATGCTTCTCTTCCTCCTTCTAATTTCAATAATTTTTCACGATTTTCAGTGTTTTCGATTGTTGTCGAAGTTTTTTGGGTGTAAATATTATTGTTCGGTATTTCAAGTATGTGTATTAAAGCAGAATCTCCATTAATTACGAAATTTGAATTATGACTTGCAAAAATTATTTGCCTGTCAAATTGCTTTTCTTTTACCAAACCTACTAGGTAATCAGCCACAAGCTTGTTATCTAGATGTGCTTCAGGCTCATCAATAATTAAAGGTTTGACTCCTGTCATAAGAAGAGTTACAATCACAGCTGTACAACGTTGACCGAAAGAACAAGATTCAAGTTCTCTACTGCCGTAGAAACCATTAATTTTAATATACCTTGATAAATTGTATCTGTGCTTTTTTACCAGATTTAAGTAAATAAGATAATTTCCTTTGCTTGCAAATATGTCTGTTACAATCTTAACGTAGTTGTTTTCTTTTCGATAATTATTTTCTGTCAAAATGTTATTGAGACGTTCATTAAAACTAGGATAGCTAATATTTAATAGCTCAATATCGGGTTCAATTAAAAATAAAACTTCTTTAACTCTTGAATCAGAAGTTCCAGATATGTGATATTCACTAAAAGTGTTGTAAAACTCTCGAAAAAGTTCACTTTTGTAGGCTTCATTATCAAATTCATAGGTGAATTTAATGTCTAATACATTATCATCATTAATTTTAAGTTTGTTGTTTATTTCTGTAAGGTTTGTATTTATTAAGGTGTTATTCCTGTCATAGAGATTAGAAACATTATTTATAATTACCGAATTTTCTTGGTAAGTGGCTCTATAACGGTTGTCCTGTACTTCAATGTTTGCTAAATCTGATTTTATTTTTGAAAAGGTCTCTGAAGCTTTTTGAGAATCCTTAATGGTTTCTTCATTTGTTCCCTTTTCTTGAAAAAAGGCTCGAAAATTTTGAGATTCAAGAATTAATCCTGCATTTATTTCTTCTATTCTAGAATTTAATGTTGAAAATTCTTTAAGTACAATCGAAATTTGCTCTTCGTTTTTGTTTAACTCTTCTATTCCAATAATGGTAGATATAATTTCTTGTACTCTTACATCAATATCATTTAAGGTATCTGTTTGTTGATAGTTTTGAGATATCGTTCGCAATTCATTTAATAGTAACTTATAGTTCTTTTCACTATTTTCAATTGTAGTTAATTCTTGTTTAAGAGTTTTAATTCTGCCCGTTATAGCTATATATCTTTCATCATTAATAGAATCGATAATTTTTTGAATTGTTAGCTGTTCTTTTGTTTTTTCTTTCTTGGTTTTTGCGTTTGCTATTAGCTTAAAAAGTATAGTGATATTTTCATCAATTTTAGAAATCACATTACCATAGTCCGATTCAATTTGAATAAATTCACTTTCAATCTCTTTAATTCTCTCTTCAAATATCAGTTTAGTTAATTCATTGGCTTCTGCTAATTTTTCGATTTTTCCTTGGCTTACAAATTCTATTTCATTGGTTCCGACTATTTCAACATAGTTATCTGAATCGTTCTCAATGTCATAAGTTACTCCATTTATTTTGAGGTCTGACCGATTGAAAAAATCCGTATTTTCATTTAATTTTTCTGCTAAAATATTGATTATGGTACTTTTCCCTGTTCCTCTTCCTCCAATTATACAAGTAAAATAATCACTGAAATAGATAGGCTGTTTTAAATTCTTTAGACAAAAATCCTGTTGTTCAGCTGAATTTTTTCTTTGAATGAAAGTGTTTGCTGGGAAGTTGAATTTTATGCTTTCGACTCTTCTAACAGGTTTTCTTGGTTCATTTTCTGCTATTGAAACTCTGTGTAATGGTTCATATTTAATTTGTTTTAAACCTTCAAAAGTTAAATCAGCTTTTATCCAAGTTATATCTTTATAAATTTCCGTTTTATCTTCTGTATTTTCTCGGGTAACATATTTTCCTAAATGGTTATCAATGTCGTCAAAGGAATGTGCGTCACAACCGCAAATTACAGGACTTGACTTTGCGAGGTCGTTAGTTTCATATCTATCTGTTTTGAGGTAATATTTTACATTTTGCCTGCCACCAAAAAATCCATCACAGATTTTATCTATTTCATCAGTAATAGCTAGTTTTCTTGGGGAATTATTTACTGGTCTTAAACCTGCATTGTTTGCCGCTGCAATTATTAAATAAGGCTTTTCTAAACCAAAGTTTTCTTTTAGGCAACTTATTAAATTATTATGGTTGACTGTTGCACTTACATATTGGTCAGATTGTAAATTTTTACAAGAAATTTTTGTTCCACCTGCATTAGAGTGATTTGTTTTCAAACTCGTCAAAAAATCATCTATCTCAGTTTTTGATAACTCGTTGGAAAATATAATATGAATATTTATTTCTTCTGATTGCTGATTAACAGATATGTCAAGTCTGAATTCAATATTTGGGAAGAATACTTTTTTGGATTCAGGATAATATTTTTTGAATTCCTCTAGAAAAGTAAAATAGTTTTCACAAGAAAAGTAGTCAGTTATCCCAAATGCTGACACATCAGAATTTTCTATTTTATCACAATACGTTTTCCAAATTTCTTCTTCTCCATTTTTTTGAAAATTGTCACTTAATTTGGTATGTGGTGTGTGTAGGTGTAAATCCCATTTTCTCCAAATAGAACCTTTATTAGATGTCAAATTATTGTTACTCATATTCTATTTGCAGTATTTTGGTTTACATTGGGCATAACGGGTCTAGTATAAGCATAGTGCAGGATTAGAAGCACTGCACTTTCAGTTTGCCTATATGTATATTAATATTCAATTCATTCAAATTTAGCACTTTAGCCCAGATTACGCTTATACAATGTGTGTGCCCAGCATGGGTATATTTATCATATCGAAGATATATAATTAATCTAGAGGGTGCAAGTCCCTTGTGGGCAGGGGTGACTCCTTGAACCACTAGTAAGCCGCAAGGTTGCCAACCGTGAGGTTGGGACTGAAGGAAGCGGGACTACAAAACTCG
>Ga0307486_1002184_pt1 | contig 13958 bp, 11 predicted proteins | sample CBIW02metaG_FD_203663 | JGI IMG/M metagenome (GOLD analysis project Ga0307486, IMG submission 203663) | Sea-ice brine microbial communities from Beaufort Sea near Barrow, Alaska, United States - CBIW 0.2 | ecosystem: Environmental > Aquatic > Marine > Coastal | place: USA: Alaska | collected... | reverse complement strand
TAGCGTCGTCGCCAAGAGTATCGTCCCCGCGCAGACCGTCTCCACGAGCATCGTCACCGCGCAGAACGTTATTTTCGGCTAACTCTCCGCGGGTGCTCTTTCCTCGAGTGGCTATTAGGCTCGCAAGCGTCGCGGCGGTCAGCGTCCCCAGAATGACCAGTAGCGACGTGGCGGTGGAGATCTCTGGCGCCCACGAGAACGGCTCGCCGTTGTTGATCCACGGCACTGCGTTGACATGGAGCGCCTCAAGTACCAGTTTGACGCCGATGAATGCAAGGATCGCCGCGAGCCCATAGTGCAGGTAGACCAGGCGTTTGAGCAGCCCATCCACGAGGAAGAACAGCTGGCGTAGCCCGAGCAGAGCGAACGCGTTCGCGGTGAACACGATGTACGGATCCTTGGTGAGGCCAAAAATAGCGGGGATCGAGTCCAGGGCAAAAAGGACGTCGGTGGATCCCAGCGCGATCACCACGATCAGCATCGGCGTCACCATCCGCTTGCCGAGTTCACGAGCGGTCATCCTGCCGCCTCGGTATCCCTCAGTGACCGGCACGATCTTGCGAAGTCCGCGAATCAACGCGCTCTCCTTGTACTCCGGATGCGCGGTTTCCTGCAAGTCCTCCCTCACCAGGCCTACCGCCGTATACACGAGGAACGCGCCAAAGATGTAGAACGTCCACGAGAAGTGTTCGATGGCGGCCGCGCCAGCCCAGATAAACAGGCCACGCAAGAGCAGCGCGATCGCGATCCCGATCAGCAAGACCTTGGGCCTGAACTTCGTGGGTACGGCGAACCGCGTCATGATGACGAGGAACACAAAGAGGTTGTCGACAGAGAGCGATTTCTCTGTCACATAGCCCGCGAAGTATTCGCCCGTATTGAAGCTGTCAGACCAGACATGGAGCGTCGCGCCAAAAGTAATTGCTACCCCGATGTAAAACAGCGACCAGAAGACTGACTCGCGGAAGCTCGGCTCATGGGGCTTGCGAATGACAACGACGAAGTCGAAAACGAAAAGCGCGACAATTATGCCAATGGTCGCGATCCACAGGGTTGGTTCATGCACCCTACAATCTTACGGGCGTCTGCGACGTGCCCTCGTCATTCGCGAATCACCGTCGATTGTTGAGCCCGCGCAACCGTGTGACCGCGCAACCGCGCAACCGCGCCGTCGCGGCGCCACCATTTCCTTCGCCGTCGCAGCGCAGACGCTTCCAGTGTGGCCGTGGCCGAGCCGTTTCCAGCCCCGCAGTTTCACAATGCCGTCGCCACGTGGCCCTTGAGTCAAGCAGCCTTTCAGCGACATAACCACATAACCACATAGCGGCACTGCGGCACGGCGGCACTGCGGCACTGCGGCACTGCGACATAGCGACACTGCGGCACTGCGGCATCGCGACATCGTCCTGCCGCTACACAGTTGCGAGCGGTCGCCTACCCGGCGTCGATCATGTGCCGAAGTTCCTTCTTCAGTTCTCCAATCTCGTCGCGCAACCGCGCGGCGATCTCGAACTGTAAGTTGGCGGCTGACTCGTGCATCTGCGCGGACAGGTCCTCGATCAACGTGGTGAGTTCTGCGGCCGGGCGTTGCGCGTTAGAAACCTCCACTGCCGCTCCCGTACGCCCCGACTTGGCCTTGGCCGCCTGGTCGAGCGCCTTCACAGTGTCCGCGTCCTCGCGCGCAAGCATCTCAGTGATGTCACCAATGCGCTTGCGCAAGGGCGTCGGGTCAATGCCATTGTCGAGGTTGTACTGCACCTGGCGCTCACGACGACGGGTGGTTTCGTCAATAGCCTTGGCCATCGAGTCCGTGACGCGGTCCGCGTACATGTGTACCTCGCCTGACACGTTGCGCGCGGCACGGCCGATGGTCTGGATAAGCGAAGTGCCCGAGCGCAGGAACCCCTCCTTGTCAGCGTCCAGGATGCTGACGAGCGATACCTCGGGAAGGTCTAGGCCCTCTCGCAACAGGTTGATACCCACGAGCACGTCGAAGCGACCCATGCGCAGCTCCCGCAACAACTCCACGCGGCGCAGCGTGTCAACGTCGGAGTGGAGGTACTCGACTCGAACCGCCCGGTCCCCAAGAAACTCAGTGAGGTCCTCCGCCATCTTCTTGGTGAGCGTCGTCACCAACACCCGCTCGTTGCGCTCTACGCGGAGCCGAATCTGCTCGAGCAAATCATCGATCTGGCCTTCGGTGGGCTTGACCACAATCTGCGGGTCGACGAGCCCGGTGGGACGAATAATCTGCTCGACCACGCCATCGGCGCGCTCCAGTTCGTATTTTCCGGGCGTAGCGGAAAGGTACACGGTCTGTCCCACCCGTTCCTGGAATTCCGTCCACTTCAGCGGTCGGTTGTCCATGGCTGACGGCAACCTGAACCCATGCTCGACAAGAGTGCGCTTGCGCGACATATCACCCTCGAACATCGCACCAATCTGCGACACAGTGACGTGAGACTCGTCGAGCACCAGCAGGAAGTCGTCGGGGAAGTAATCCAAAAGCGTGTGCGGCGGCGTCCCCGGCGCACGCTGTTCGATGTGCCTTGAGTAGTTTTCGATGCCGCTGCACGTTCCCACGGATCGCATCATCTCAAGGTCAAACGTGGTGCGCATCTTCAGCCGCTGCGCCTCCAGCAACTTGTTTTGGCGTTCCATGTCCTCTAGCCGCTCCCCCAGCTCCTGCTCGATGGTCGAGATCGCCTTATTCATGCGGTCCTGGCTCGCAACGTAGTGCGACGCAGGGAAAATATGCACCTGCTCCCGCTTCTTCACCACCTCTCCCGTGAGTGGGTGCAGCGTGTACAGCGCCTCCACCTCGTCACCGAACAACTCGATGCGGATCGCGAGCTCCTCGTAGACAGGGATGATCTCGACGGTGTCGCCACGCACGCGGAACGTCCCGCGCGTGAATGCGAGGTCGTTGCGCGAATACTGGTTCTGAACGAAGGTGCGTAGCAGGTGGTCGCGCGACACCGTGTCACCGATGCGCAGGGTCACCATTCCCTGAATGTATTCCTCGGGTGTGCCGAGTCCGTAAATGCACGACACGGACGATACGACCACCACGTCGCGGCGAGTCAGCAACGAGTTGGTCGCTGAATACCGCAGGCGTTCCACCTCCTCGTTGATCGATGAGTCTTTCTCGATGAACGTGTCTGTCTGGGGCACATACGCCTCAGGCTGGTAATAGTCGTAGTAGCTCACAAAGTACTCGACGGCGTTATTTGGCATGAGGTCACGGAACTCGTTGGCGAGTTGGGCGGCGAGCGTCTTATTGTGAGCCATGATGAGCGTGGGGCGTTGGAGCCGTTCTACAAGCCACGCGGTGGTGGCGGACTTTCCGGTTCCGGTGGCACCGAGCAGGACCACGTCCTTCTCCCCCGCCAGGATGCGGCTTGCGAGCTCCTCGATTGCCTTGGGCTGATCCCCCGACGGCTTGAAGTCTGAGATCACCTCGAATGGCGCCTCCGACCGACGCAAGTCTGAATTAGTCATGATGCAACGCTACGCCCCGGGTGTGACACGTAGCGCCACACGGGACCCCGACGAAGGCCGCTATCCAGGGACGTGGATCCGCCAGAACTCGTCCACCTGGCGGCGAAGCTCGTCCCGAGTGCCGCTTCCGTCGAGCACGTAGTCCGCGACGGCGGCTCGATCCGCGTCACTCGCCTGAGAGTCAATGCGCGCTTGTGCCGCGTCGTGCTGCATGCTTCGCGTCTCCATGAGCCGCTTGAGCCGCAGGCGCTCGGGCGCTGCAACGGTGACTACGAGTCCAAAGCTACCGCCCTGATGCGTCTCGACGAGCAGAGGGATGTCGTGTACTACTACGGTTTCACCCGCCGCTCGGGATTGCCGGTCGATGGCCGCAGCCATCGCTTCAATGTACGGATGGACGATGCCATTCAGACGCGCGCGCGCACGGTTATCCGCGAACACGAGCGAACCAAGGGCTTGTCGGTCGAGCTTGCCGTCCGTCACGACCCGGTCACCAAAAGCGCGGATGATCTCGATGAGTGCGGCCGAACCGGGCTCTACCACGCGTCGGGAGAGCACGTCGTGGTCGATGATGTGCGCCCCGAGTTCCCCGAGGCGCTCGGACACCACCGACTTTCCTGCGGCGATTCCTCCGGTAAGTCCGATGCGAAGCATGGCCGAATTGTGCCACTGCGGAGGCTTGAGCGCCAACACGAAAGGCGGGATTTGGCGTTCCGCCGCGCGTCGAAGGTCACCCGTCGCGAGTGCTGACGCGGAGATTCCGTGCGTCTAAGCGTCTAAGCGTCGGGGCGTCGGGGCGTCTGGGCGTCTGGACTTCTGGACTTTGTAGACCCACTGCGATTGGCGCTGAACGCACGACCGGCCCCCGCCGATGAGGTCGGGGGCCGTTCGCAACTGCGTTAACTTCACACAACTAAGCCTGCACGCAGCGCACGCTATTCAAGCCGCCCGCCGTGTTTCAGCAAGACTTAAGGACTAGTTGCCTGTCAGCTTCTCGCGCAGAGCAGCAAGGCGCTCGTCCGACGCCAGCGTGCCGCCGTCGCTTGGCTCCTCTTCCTGCGAGGAGTAAGAGGTGGGGCCGTCGTTCTTGGGTCCACGCTTCTTCGCGGCGGCGACCGGAGGGGCCGTCTCCGCTTCGATAGCCGCTGCGTCCTGCTTGGCGACGAACGCCTTGTGCAGTTCCCAACGCTCGTGAGCCTTGGCGTAGTCCGCCTCCCAGGCCTCGCGCTGCTCGTCGAAGCCTTCGCGCCATTCCTGAGTTTCGGAGTCGAAGCCCTCGGGGTACTTGTAGTTACCCGCGGCGTCGTATTCGGCCGTCATTCCGTACAGTGCTGGATCGAAGTCCTCACCGTTCGGGTCCACGCCCTCGTTTGCCTGCTTGATGGACAGCGAGATCCGGCGACGCTCGAGGTCGATGTCGATGATCTTGACGAACACGTCTTCGTCGGCAGATACGACCTGCTCGGGCAACTCCACGTGGCGCGTAGCCAACTCGGAGATGTGCACCAGACCCTCGATGCCCTCGAACACGCGCACGAACGCGCCGAAGGGGACCAGCTTGGTGACCTTGCCGGGAACAATCTGGCCGATGGCGTGGGTGCGTGCGTACACGGCCCACGGGTCTTCCTGGGTTGCCTTGAGCGACAGCGAGACACGCTCGCGGTCCATGTCGATGTCGAGAACCTCGACGTCGACTTCCTGGCCCACGGACACCACCTCGTTCGGGTGGTCGATGTGCTTCCAGGACAGCTCAGAGACGTGCACGAGGCCGTCCACGCCGCCCAGGTCGACGAATGCACCGAAGTTAACGATCGAGGAGACGACACCCTTGCGCTGCTGGCCGGGGGCCAGCGCGGTGAGGAACGTCGAACGCACCTCGGACTGCGTCTGCTCGAGGAAGGCACGACGCGACAGCACCACGTTGTTGCGGTTCTTGTCGAGCTCGATGATCTTCGCTTCGATCTGCTGACCGATGTAGGGCGCGAGGTCGCGCACGCGACGCATCTCGACGAGCGATGCGGGAAGGAAGCCGCGCAGTCCGATGTCCACGATGAGGCCACCCTTGACGACCTCAATCACGGAACCGGTCACAATGCCGTCCTCTTCCTTGACCTTCTCGATGCTGCCCCAGGCACGCTCGTACTGAGCACGCTTCTTGGACAGTATCAGGCGGCCTTCTTTGTCCTCCTTGGTGAGGACAAGGGCCTCGACGGTGTCTCCGAGGTTCACGACCTCGTCGGGGTTGGCGTCGTGACGGATCGACAACTCGCGGGACGGGATAACGCCCTCGGTCTTGTAGCCGATGTCGAGGAGGACCTCATCACGATCGACCTTGACAATGATGCCTTCTACAAGGTCACCGTCTTCAAAGTTCTTGATCGTTGCGTCAATCGCGGCGAGGAAGTCTTCACTCGAGCCGATGTCGTTGACGGTAATAACGGTTTCTTCGGGGGTGGATACGGACATGTAGTAGTTAACTCCGATGTAGGTGGATGGATCGTATGGAATGGACGTGACGAAACGCAAGGCGCGCTTTGCCAACAATTATCGTACCGCGGCCAGCACACACGGCACAATGCAAGCTCGCAAACGTGACCTGAGCGTGACGTGCTGGGCGCTACAGGCCCACCGCGGTGTCAAGCAGGTCTGCAGAAACGTGCTTAGTTTTGCCCGCCATGACCTTGAACGGTCGCATCTGCACGTGCTCACCGCGCAGCGCCGTAAACACCCCCGTGTTTCCCTCGACGGCCGCGTTGATCGCCGCGACGCCGAATCGAGTCGCGAGCAAGCGGTCGGTGGGCGTCGGCACCCCACCGCGCTGGGTGTAGCCGAGCACCGTGAGGCGAGTGGCAAATCCCGTACTTTCCTCAATCGCCCGCGTCAGCTGCGAGCCGATTTGTCCAGCGATCGGGTTACCCCGCGAGTCGAGCGTCTCCCCCGGCTCCCAGGACGAGCCTTCCGCAGGGATGGCACCCTCGGCGACCGCGATGATCGAAAAATTTCGTGCGCGGTGACGGTGGCGAATCTTCTTGATGATCTCGTCGATGTCGAACGGACGCTCCGGCGCGAGAATGATGTCCGCTCCGCCTGCGATACCCGCAGCGACCGCGATCCAGCCGCAATGGCGGCCCATCAGCTCGACCACCATGACGCGGTTGTGGGACTCCGCCGTCGAGTGCAGGCGGTCGATGGCTTCGGTCGCAATTGAGACTGCGGTATCGAAGCCGATGGACGTGTCTGTCCCGACCACGTCGTTATCGATTGTCTTGGGAATCCCGATGACCGGTACGCCAGCGTTGTGGACCTTTGCCGCAGCGCGCAGCGTGCCATCGCCGCCGATGCAGATCAGCGCGTCGAGGTTCTCGTTTTGCGCCGTCTCGATGACAGCTTCGATGCCCCCCTCGACCTGATGAGGGTGGCATCGGGCAGTGCCCAGCATCGTGCCTCCCGCGACGAGGATTCCGCTGACATCTTCTCGGCTTAACGGATGCGCATCGCCATCGATGACACCCTGCCAACCGTTATGAAATCCCACAATCGACACGCCATGCTCGGCGGTTCCCCGCTTCACTACTGCACGAATGGCCGCATTCAGCCCTGGGCAATCACCGCCACCGGTGAGGAGTCCAATACGCATATGCTCACCCTAGTGTCCAGCCGCCGGGCGGTTTTCCCCCTCAGTGTCCGGCCGTGCGCCAGTTTTCGCCTATCCCCACGTTGACGTCGAGCGGCACCGTCAAATGGGCAGCCCCGTGCATCTCTTCGCGCAGAATTTTCTCGACCGCATCTTGCTCGCCGTTCGCGGCCTCGACCACGAGTTCGTCGTGGACCTGCAACAGCATGCGCGACGACAGTCCTTCGTCGCGCAGCCGGGACTCGACGCCGAGCATGGCCCGCTTGATGAGGTCTGCGGCGCTGCCTTGGATAGGGGCGTTGAGGGCAACGCGCTCGGCGATGTCGCGGCGCTGCCGGTTGGTCGAGGTGAGGTCTGGGACGTATCTGCGGCGACCAAAAATGGTCTCTGTGTAGCCGTCCACGCGCGCCTGCTCCACCACGGAGGCCAGGTAGTCCCTCACGCCGCCAAACCGCGAGAAGTAGTCATCCATGAGGGCCTGAGCCTCGCCCACAGGGAGTTTCAACTGACGCGACAGCCCGAACGACGACAGCCCGTAGGCCAGTCCGTAGGACATCGCCTTGACGTGCGAGCGCATCTCCGGCGTGACTTCGGCTGGCGCGACCCCGTAAACACGCGAGCCCACGAACCTATGCAAATCCTCACCCGCATTGAAGGCGTCGATCAAGGCCTTGTCGCCCGACAAGTGAGCCATGATTCGCATCTCGATCTGGCTGTAGTCGGCGGTCACGAGTGTGTCGCACCCGTCGCCCACCACGAACGCCTCGCGGATCCGGTGCCCCTCGGGCGTACGAATAGGAATGTTTTGCAGGTTCGGGTCCTTGGAGCTCAGGCGCCCGGTGGACGCCACCGTCTGGCTGAACGTGGTGTGAATACGGCCGTCGCTGCGAACGGACCCCGAAAGGCCGTCAATAATCTGGCCCAACTTGGTGGCGTCCCGATGCACGAGCAGTGCCTCGAGGAACGGGTGCGGGCTTTTCTCGTTGAGGTCCGCCAGCGACGCGGCGTCGGTGGTGTAGCCGGTCTTGATCTTCTTAGTCTTGGGCATCCCCAACTGGTCGAACAGGACTTCTTGAAGCTGTTTGGGCGACCCCAGATTGACCTCGCGCCCGCCGATCGCCTCATACGCCGCATCGGCCGCTTGCCTTGCCCGCTGACGCGCCTGGTCAGCGAGCGATTTCAGATGCTCGTCGTCGATGGCGATTCCAGCGTGCTCCATGTAGGCCAGCACGGCGATTAGCGGCACTTCAAGATCGCGGTAAAGGTCTCCCATCCCGCGGTCCTCGACCTGGGCCTCCAAATCCAGCGCCAGCACCCCTACCAGTTCGGCGCGCTCCGCGGCTGAGTGCGCCGCCGAGCTGTCCAGGCCCAAGTCGAGTTCCCCGCCCGACGCGCCAGTTGCGATGCTCTGGCCGAGGTAGCGTTGCGCCACGTCCTCGAGCGTGAAGCCGCGCTGGTCGGCGTTCACCAGGAAGGCCGCGATCTGAGTGTCACCCACGACCCCGCGCAGGTCGTACCCGCGCGCCGACAGCGCGTGCCATGCGTCTTTCGCGCCGTGCAGCACCTTAGGGATCTCCTCGTTGGCGAGCCACTCGCGCAACGCCTCGTCGTCCGCCGCGTCGAGTGACGCCAGATCGATTGCCCAAGCCGCACCAGGCGCGTGTGACACACCAATCGCCCACGCGTCCATATCGGCACCAGTTTTGCCCTCGACGTGGACATAGGCGCGAGCGGACGACGCCGTCACCCCCGCCACTGCTCGCTCCGCCACCACTTCCACCTGATGGGATTCTTCCGGGACGGAAACCGCGCCGATATCACCTGGAGCGACCAGCAGCATCAACTTGTCACGCAGCGTCTTGAACTGCAACGCGTCGCATATCTCATGGATCGCGGCGGCCTCCGCACCCGCGTATTTGAGGTCGGTCACGCCCAGCGGTAGGTCCAAGTCCGTGACCAGGTGGTTGAGTTCGCGGTTCAGCCGCACCGCATCGAGGTGGGCACGAAGCGACTCCCCCGCCTTGCCCGGTACGTCGTCGGCACGATCAAGGATTTCCGTCAACGAGCCGTACGTGTTGATCCACTTGGCGGCAGTCTTGGGCCCCACCCCGGGGACCCCGGGCAGATTGTCGCTCGTCTCACCCACAAGCGCGGCGAGCTCGGGGTACTGGTGTGGCAAAATTCCGTACCGTTCCTGAACCGCGGGCGGGGTGTAGCGCACCAGGTCCGACACTCCCTTGCGGGGGTAAAGCAGGGTGACGTTCTCGTTGACCAGCTGGATCGTGTCGCGGTCTCCGGACACGACCAGCACCCTCAGCCCGGCCTCGGCGCCCTGTCGCGCGTAGGTGGCCAGCACATCGTCCGCTTCGAAGTTCTCCTTGTCGACCACCTCGATGCTCAGCGCGGCTAGCATCTCTCGCAGCAACGGGACCTGCGGGGAGAACTCCGGCGGCGTTTCGTCGCGGGTGCCCTTATACGACGGCAGCCGCTCAGTACGAAAAGTTCCGCCCGGGAGGTCGAACGCCACCGCGACGTGGGTGGGTTGGTTGTCGCGCATCAGCGTCGCCAGCATCGTCGTGAAGCCGTACACGGCGTTGGTCGGCACGCCCGCCGACGTCGCAAATTTTTCTACTGGTAGCCCGAAGAACGCGCGGAACGCCATCGAGAAGCCGTCGATTAGAAGCAGAGTGCCATTGTTAGTTTTGCTCACAAGTGACAACCTATCTGCATGACTGACACGACGCTTGCAGCGCTCCAGAACATGCCCAAAGACAATCTCATCTCGCGCATGGGAATCGAAATTCTCTCCGTCACCGCAGACCAAGCGATCGGGACGATGCCGGTGGCTGGCAATGTCCAGCCTTACGGGCTGCTGCACGGTGGAGCGTCCGCCGTGCTCGCGGAGACACTAGGTTCGCTCGCCGCGATGGCGCACGCCGGCGAGGGCAAAATTGCAGTTGGGGTCGACTTGAATATTACCCACCACCGCTCCGTACGAGAAGGGATTGTGACCGGGACCGCGACGGTACTGCATCGCGGGCGGACGACCGCGACATACGCGGTAGCCCTCACAGATCAGGATAATCACAATCTTGCAACGGCTCGCCTGACATGCGTGCTGAAAACATTGCCGTAACAAAGTTGCACTATGTTGTAACCAACCCAGCCAAGGAGGACTAGGTGCGCGACGCCGCGAAAACGGAGCTAAATGCCCGTCAATTTCCCCTGCGTGCGGCACTGTTAACGACAGCGGCGGTGGGCATCATCACCGTCATGTCAGCAGTGCCAGCCCGAGCAGTGGAACTCTCAACTGAGGTGGCGGACCCTGTAGTTGGCGCGCAGACTAACCTCTTCTTACAAAATCTTCTGAACGGTGTGACGTTCGGCCTACTCCTGGCCCTCGCTTCCGTCGGACTATCGCTTATTTACGGCACCACGGGGCTGAGCAACTTCGCCCACGGTGAGCAGGTCACGTTCGGCGCCGCTGCTGCATTCGCCGCCGTGTCCGCTGGCATTCCGCTCATTTGGGCGGCGGTCATCGCGGTTATCGCGGGTGGGGCGACGGGCTGGCTGCAGGACACAATCCTGTGGTCGCAACTTCGCAAACGCAGAGTACGGCCGATGCAACAGATGATCGTGTCAATCGGGCTCGCGCTTGTGTTCGTGAACCTGTTGCAAATCTGGATGGGTGCACAGCGTGTTCGCTTGTCGGTGTCGATTGAGGAGCGCACCCAGTTTGGGCCCGTAGCCATCGGCCCGCAGACTTTGATCTCAATGGCGATCTGTGTTGTCGCACTGGCAGGCGTAGGTTTCTTCCTGCAGCGCACCCGCATGGGCCGCGCAACCCGCGCAGTATCTGACAACCCCGCGCTCGCCTCGGCTACCGGTATTTCGGTAAACCGGGTAATCCGCCTCGTGTGGATCCTGTCGGGTTCGCTCGCCGCGCTGGGCGGCGTGCTCCTCGCGCTCTACGAAAATACGTCGGACTTCAGCGCAGGATCCCGCATCCTCTTGCTCATGTTTGCGGCGGTCACGCTAGGCGGCCTCGGACACCCGTTCGGTGCCCTGGTCGGCTCGCTCGTCGTCGGAATCGTGGCCGAGGTGTCCACGGTGGTCTTGCCCACGCCGGACCTCAAGTACGCGATCGTGATGGGAATGCTCATCCTGACCCTACTGGTACGACCACAAGGATTACTTGGCAAAAAGGAAAGGGTGGGCTGACATGGACATCAACGACATTTTGCAGATCATCGTAGCGCCGACAACCGCGGCGTTCGCACTCGCTGCCATCGGGCTCAACTTCCACTATGGACTCACCGGCCTATTCAACATGGGCCAGGCGGGCTTCATGCTCATCGGAATGTACGGATACGCGATCACCGTCTCGCAAGGCGGATCAATGTGGCTGGGAATTCTGATTTCTCTTGTCGGAGCGGTGCTCTTCGCACTGTTCCTCGGCTGGCCAACGCTACGGCTGCGCGGCGACTACCTGGCCATCGTGACTATTGCGGCTGCGGAAATGGTCCGACTCATCGGCCGTTCCCAATGGCTGAAGGAGTGGACCGGTGGCAACACCGGACTACGTGGTAACCAGTTCAAGCCACCGTTCGAGAACCTGTCCCCATTCCAACCGCCACGAATCGTAGAGTCTGGACCATTTAGTTTCCACACCACGACGTGGTGGCTCATGCTCGTCGCATGGATAGCCGTTGCAGTCACTGCCGGCCTCTTCTGGCGTCTGAGCAAAAGTCCTTGGGGTCGTGTTCTTAAGGGAATCCGCGAAGACGAGGACGCCGTGCGCTCGCTCGGCAAGAGTGTCTACTCACTCAAGATGCAGGCGCTCATCATCGGCGGCGTCTTGGGCGCGGCGGGTGGAGTGGTCTGGGCTCACGGCAACGCCGTCCAGCCCGACTCCATGGGTCGTGTGACCACGTTCTGGATCTGGACGATGCTGTTACTAGGTGGAGCAGCGACAGTACTCGGGCCCATCCTGGGTTCGGTGTTGTTCTGGGCCATGTTTGTCTTTATTAAACAACTCGCTCCCCTGATTCTGCCTGACCTACCACCGCAGCAGATCGAACCCTTGGCGCTCGCGTTTGTTGGCGTCGGATTAATCCTGTTGATCGTGTTTAGACCACAAGGAATCCTTGGCGATAAGAGGGAGATATCACTCGATGCCTGACATGAAGCCCAACCTATTTGCCAACGTAGAGGCTAAGCCCGGCTCCGCGAAGCCCGATCCGATCATCGTCGCAGACGGAATCACTCGGCAGTTCGGTGGCCTGACTGCAGTCGACGTGGACCATTTCGAAGTACAACGCCATGCCATCACGGCGCTGATCGGGCCTAACGGGGCGGGAAAGTCGACGTTTTTCAACCTGCTCACGGGCTTCGACTCCGCGAACACCGGCACCGGCACGTTCAACGACATGAAGTTAGACGGGATGTCATCGGCTAACGTGGCGCGCGCCGGCATGGTGCGCACCTTTCAGCTCACCAAAGCGCTCAACCGAATGTCAGTGATCGAGAATATGCGCTTGGGTGCCCAGCATCAGTCTGGTGAGAACGTGTTCACCGCCATGCTTGCACCACTCTGGCGCAAGCGTGAGGACGAGGTGACGGCTCAGGCTGAAGAGCTCCTGGACCGCTTCCAGCTGCTGGATAAGCAAGACGACTACGCGGGTTCGCTCTCCGGCGGGCAACGCAAGTTGCTCGAGATGGCACGCGCGCTGATGTCCAAGCCCTCCATGATCATGCTCGACGAGCCGATGGCTGGAGTGAACCCTGCGCTCACGGAAAGCCTGTTGGACCACATCGTCGCTCTGAAAGATGAAGGCATGACAGTGCTATTCGTCGAGCACGATATGCACATGGTGCGACGCATCTCAGACTGGGTGGTGGTGATGGCGCAGGGCAAGATTATTGCCGAAGGAGACCCGCACGCCGTCATGGCAAACCCTGCAGTGCAGGACGCCTACCTAGGCAGCCACCACGACACGGACCTGTTTGAGGAGCGAGCGTGACCAACGCAAATACCATTATTTCTGCAGATCATTTGATTGCCAGCTATCTCCCTGGGGTGGACATCCTCAACGGGTGCTCGATGGACGTCAAGGAGGGAGAGCTTATCGGTGTGATCGGCCCTAACGGCGCCGGTAAGTCGACCTTCCTCAAGGCGCTGTTTGGCCTTGTCCCTGTGCGTGAAGGCAAGGTGACGTTGCGCGACGAAGACATCACCAACCTGAAGGCGGACCAGCTCGTGAAGCGCGGCATCGGCTTCGTACCTCAGACCGAGAACGTCTTCCCTACCCTATCCATCGAGGAGAACCTCGAGATGGGCGCCTACCAAGCGCCCAAGACGTATAAATCACAGCGGGCGAAGATTTACAATGTTTTCCCCGTGCTCGCGGACCGTCGCCATCAGCAGGCGGGATCGCTGTCTGGCGGCGAGCGTCAGATGGTGGCAATGGCGCGCGCGTTGATGATGGACCCAAGCGTGTTGTTGCTCGACGAGCCCAGCGCTGGCCTTTCACCGGACCGTCAGGACGAGACGTTCATGCGCACGCGCGAAATTAATCGCACTGGCGTGACCGTGATCATGGTCGAGCAGAACGCCCGTCGCTGCCTGCAGATCTGTGACCGTGGTTACGTGCTGGACCAGGGAACGAGCGCGTACACCGCCACCGGCCAGGAACTGCTCAACGATCCGAAGGTAATCGAGATGTATCTGGGTACGCTCGGCGACGGCTCGGATGAAACGCCGGAATAGGCGCAACTGGAGTGCACAAGGGCCGCGGCTGCCCCACTTTGGCCCCGCGGCTTT
>Ga0307486_1002183_pt1 | contig 13960 bp, 14 predicted proteins | sample CBIW02metaG_FD_203663 | JGI IMG/M metagenome (GOLD analysis project Ga0307486, IMG submission 203663) | Sea-ice brine microbial communities from Beaufort Sea near Barrow, Alaska, United States - CBIW 0.2 | ecosystem: Environmental > Aquatic > Marine > Coastal | place: USA: Alaska | collected... | reverse complement strand
CTTATCTCGTCGGAATAATCACTGCAGTCGGCCTGATCGCGCTCAAGCGGCCAGCCGGAGCAGTCATCGGTGGCGGCCTCAAGGCAGCACTCGGTTTCCTGATCTTGGGTGCTGGTGCTGGTGTCGTAGTCGGCTCGCTGAATCCGCTTGGTGACCTTATCCTCCGGGTCACGGGAGCGCAGGGCGTCATCCCAACCAACGAGGTCATCACGGCCCTCGCCTCGGTTGAGTACGGCGCAACCAGCGCCTACGTGCTCACCCTCGGCTTCATCGTGATGCTCGCCCTTGCACGGTTCACGCCGCTCAAGTACGTGTTCCTCACTGGCCACCACATGGTGTTCATGGCACTGCTGCTCAGTGTTGTTCTCTCGGTAGGCTTCGGCCCCGACCTCAACTGGCTCGTCATTCTGATCGGCGCACTGCTGCTCGGCGTGATCATGGTCGTGATGCCGGCGTTCGCTCACCCGTGGACAAAGAAGATCACCGGCGATGACACCATCGCCATCGGCCACTTCGGAACCCTCGGCTACATTGCCGCAGGTGCCGCGGGCCAGGCCACCGGCCAGAAGAGCCACTCAACCGAGAAGATCAACTTCCCGCAGGGCCTCAAGTTCCTGCGCGACTCGATGGTCGCCACCGCAATTTCGATGGTGCTCATCTACCTGGTCTTCGCCGTCTGGGGCCTCATCGCCCTGCCGCAGCAAGAAGCGTTCGACGTCTTCGGATCAGCGGATGCCGGTGCCTACATCATGGCCGCATTTGCTCAAGCACTGCAGTTCGGTGTTGGTGTCGCGATCATTCTTTACGGTGTGCGCACGATCCTCGGCGAGCTTGTTCCCGCGTTCCAGGGAATCGCCGAAAAGGTTGTTCCTGGTGCCAAGCCGGCCCTCGACATCCCGCTGGTATTCCCCTTCGCTGCTAACGCTGTGCTGATCGGATTCCTCGCATCGTTCCTCGGTGGGCTCATCTCGCTCGCACTGCTGGCAACCTGGCTTGGCCCGGTCTTCGGCCTTGCGCTGATTCTGCCCGGCATGGTTCCCCACTTCTTCACGGGTGGTGGTGCTGGCGTTTACGGCAACGCGACCGGTGGACGAATCGGCGCTGTCGTCGGTGGTTTCGTCAACGGTGTTCTCATCACGATTCTCCCAGCGATCCTGCTGCTGGTGCTCGGCGAGCTTGGCTTCGCCAACAGCACCTTCGGCGATGCCGACTTCGGTTGGTTCGGAACCCTCATCGGCGTCAGCCTGCTGAGCGGCGTGCCAGCCATCGGAGTTGTGCTGACCATACTGATCGCGGTCGTGCTGGTGGTCGTCGCATCCGTCTTCCAGATCCGCGTAGTCAATACTGGCTGGGTTCCCGGAGCGAAGCGTGATGTGTGGCTCGCTGCTGAGGCCGAAAAGGCTGAAGCGGAGAAGGCAGCCGAGAAAGCGGCAGCAAAGGCTGCTGCTGAACCCGCTGTAGAAACAAAGGCTTAACCGCAGAGTCGAGCTTTTCGGGTAGCTCGACTGGGCGCCATTCCTTCGGGGATGGCGCCCTTTTCTGTCAGGCGGTACCGCGCAGTGTGCGAACCGACTCCGGTGCGTGGATGCCCGACCGCAGATCAGGCGCATCGAGAACTGTCACCGGTGCCTGACCGAAGCGTACGTGGCCAGCCCACGCGTCGCCGGCAACATCTTCGTCGGTGTCCTCTGGCCAACCATCTGAAACGCGCAGAGACCACTCTGAGATGGGCATGGAGAGCACGAGGGTGGCCGCGAGCTCCTTCTTGTTGTTCGGGCGAACCTCGCTGAGGCGGCCGGGTATTAGCTTGTCCGTCATCGCGTTGAGGGCGTCCGCCTTCTCCTCGCCGTCTAGCGCCCGGAAAGAGCCGAACAGAACGGCGCTGCGGTACAGCAGAGACGACTCGAAGGCTGAACGGGCCACAACTATTCCGTCGACAGACGTAATCGACACCGCCGCGGGTGCCCCAGACACTAGGCGCATCCAGCGCGAGCCGGTCGATCCGTGTGCGATGAGCGCGTCACCGAATCGAGCGATCGCCGTCGGCAACACCCCCGGTGCGCCATCCTCGTCCACGTAGGCAACGTGGCCGACAATCGTGGAATCGAGGAGCGCATCCAGCACCGCTCGATCGTGCGACATTAGCTCGGGAATCCGGGTAGCGTTCGTTCTGCTCATCCGGTCAGTGTGGCATGCGGCCACACTGAAGCTCTAGGGGCGGCAGCAGTGGTCCACTGCCAGTCGCGACCTAGATGAAGTCGGGGCTCGGGGTCGAAGCGAAGCGCACCGAGACATCCGGATGACGGTCGTAGCGGTAGCCGATTCCACGAACCGTACGCACGACGTCTTCGTACGCACCGAGCTTGGAGCGCAGGCGACGGATGTGGACGTCGATGGTTCGCTCGTTGGGTGCTTCGTCGTCTTCGGATGACCAGAGCGTCGAGATGAGTTGGGCGCGGGCGATCGTCTGCGATTCGCGCAGGATGAGGAACTGCAGCAACTCGAACTCTTTGTAGGTGAGCGCTGCGGGCTCGTCGTCGATGAGTACTCGCTTGCGCGAGAGGTCAACAATCACGCCGGTGGCTGCCTTCTCCACTGGTTCTTCGACCTGGCGGTGCTTGGCCAACGCCGAAGGGTCCTGCAGGGCAAGACGAACAACATCAACATCACGTCCGCCAGCGCCGACAGGCGCGAGGGCTACAGCGGCGTGCGTTTCTGCGGTCGGCACGAGCTGCTGAGCCAACTGCTTGAGTTGTTCAACGATCGCGCTGAGGTCGGTGCCGGCCGAGGCTGCCTTGAGTTCGTCAATACCGACGTAGAGCACGAAGCCGCGCGCTTCGGTTCCTTGCGGTACGGCGCGAAGACGGGGTGCTTCCGTGGTGGGAGCGGAGGGTGCCGGCGCAACAACAGGGCGAGGGTCGTTGGCCGGTTGCGGGGCGAGCGACAGCTCGCGGGTTGGAGCCGGTGCGTGCACGGGGGCAACGGGAGCGAAAGAGGTGCGAGGGGTACGTTCGATGGTTGCGAGAGACATGGGTCCAGAAATCCTTGGATAAGGGTGAAGGGCCTCTGATGATGAGGGTGTGATCCTTCGGGAAAAAACTAGTGTGACGAGCTAGATAGACGCCGTTATGAGGACGAAGATCTGGGGCGCTGTTCTGGTGAGAACGCCCGGCGCAGGTTGGCCGACTAGGCACACATTCGACAACACAAAACGTCGCCCACCAGCGCTGTGCCTACCGGCATCGAGCTGGCGGTCCTGGATGCCACGAGGGCGGTCAGGTCGCGAGTTTGTACAGTCATGACTGCAACTATGTTTCATTAAACGCGGCTCTGTCAAGTTGAGCGCGGAAATTTTTTGGCTAAACGAGACCGTAAAGTCGGTCGCCGGCGTCGCCAAGTCCGGGCACAATGTAGCCGTGTTCGTTGAGGCGCTCATCCAACGCACCGAGCACAATCGTGACGTCGCGGCCCTCCATCGCCTTCTCCACTGCGGCAAGGCCCTCAGGGGCTCCGAGGATACACACGGCCGTGACATCCGTAGCTCCACGGTCGAGCAAATACTGGATCGCTGCGATGAGCGAGCCACCGGTTGCGAGCATCGGGTCGAGCACGAAGCACTGCCGATTAGAGAGATCGTCGGGCAAACGCTCGGCGTAGGTGTCTGGCTTCAAGGTCTCTTCATTGCGAACCATGCCCAAGAATCCAACCTCAGCGGTCGGAACAAGCTTGACCATTCCCTCAAGCATTCCGAGGCCGGCGCGCAAAATCGGAACGACCAGCGGCTTGGGGGAGCTAATCGCCACCCCCGTTGTCTTCGTCACCGGGGTCTCAATGTTCACCGCTTCAACCCGCACTGAGCGGGTGGCCTCATAGGCCAGAAGGGTCACAAGTTCTTCCGTCAGCGCCCGAAAAGTGGGGGCCGCGGTGTTCTTGTCGCGCAACACCGTGAGCTTGTGCGTGATGAGCGGGTGGTCGGCAACATGAACTCGCATAGGCTAAATCTACTTGAGGTCAGGACCTATAGGAGAACCGATCGTGACAAAGTTCGATCAGTGGATGTCGCGGGCTATCGCCGAGGCGAAGCTCACGCATGATTCTGCTGACGTTCCGGTCGCCGCTCTCGTCTTCGATGAGCACGACAACCTCGTCTCCATTGGGCGCAATGAGCGGGAGCTCACGGGCGACCCAACGGCGCACGCCGAGGTTGTGGCGATCCGCGCTGCTGCGGCCGCGGCGGGAACCTGGCGGCTCGAGAATATGACTCTCGTGGTCACTCTAGAGCCGTGCGCGATGTGTGCTGGCGCGATTCTGCAGGCCCGCATCCCTCGCGTGGTGTTTGGGGCGTGGGACGAAAAAGCGGGGGCCGCAGGCAGCATCAATGATTTGCTACGCGACCGCCGGCTTCCTCACAAGGTTGAGGTTGTTGCGGGCATCCAAGAATCGGAGTGTGCTGCGTTGCTGACGGACTTCTTTGAGGCCCGCCGCTAGCAGGCTGCCGGCCTAGTGCCAGAGGACCGCAACGAAAACGTTGATGAGGGCACCGAGTCCGGCGATGTGCATGAACGGGATGACTGCCTTCTTTTCGCTGGTTCCGGCGGAGAGGGCTTTCGCCTGGCGTGACTGCGCGATGATGACGGCCACCAGCACGACGACGGCGAAGACGGTCTTCACGGCGATTTTGGTGTAGCTGAGGTCGCTATCGCCACTTGCTTCGGCGAGGCCAACCATCGCGAGTCCAGTGACGAGCTGGGTGATGGCACCGATCAGCATGGTCCCGAACTGGAAGCCCTGCTTACGGCCTAGTTGAATAAAGAAGGCGCCAAGGATCAGCGAGAGTCCGAGGAAGTGAAGGACGAGAATTATGGCGAAAAGAGACATGGTTTCGAGTACTTTCTTTAGTCGTTGCCCACGATGACGATTGCGTCTGTGGGAGGGGCTGCTTCGGCCGGGCGACGGTAGACGTCCGGCTCGATGTAGATCACGCGGGCCATGGGTTCTGCTTCGCGAATCTCACGTTCGACACTGTCGATGCTTGATGCGACATCCACGAGTCTGGCATGGGCGCCAAAGTCGATCTTGGCGGCGACCATGAGCTCTTCAGGGCCGAGGTAGAGCGTCTTCATGTGAATGAGCGATCGAACATCGGGATGCGCGTTGATGGCGTCCCGAATGAGGTTGCGCTGCTTGACTGTTGCGCCCTCACCCACGAGCAGGCTCTTGGTTTCGATGCCGAGAATAATGGCGACGATGATGAGCAGGATTCCGATGGCGATCGTGCCGACGGCATCCCACAGCGAATCGCCAGTAATGATCGTGAGGCCAACACCGAAGAGGGCGAGCCCGAGACCGAGCAGCGCGGCGACGTCTTCGAGGAGAACGACGGGTAGTTCGGGAGCTTTGGCGTGACGGACGAACGCGATCCAGCTCTGCTTGCCGCGAACGAGGTTCGATTCACGCACGGCGGTGCGCAGCGAGAACGACTCGAGCACGATCGCGATCAGCAGCACGGTGATTGGCAGCCAGGCTTGCTCGAGCGCGTGGGGATTCTGCAGCTTATTGATGCCTTCGTACAGCGAGAACATGCCACCGACGGAGAACAGGATGATCGAGACGACGAAGGCGTACACGTAGCGCTCGCGGCCGTAGCCGAATGGATGCTCGGCATCTGCCTGCTTCTTTGCCTGCCTGCCGCCAAGCAGAAGCAGCCCCTGGTTGCCCGAATCCGCAAGGGAGTGAACACTCTCGGCGAGCATCGAACTGGAGCCCGAGACGAGGAATGCAATGAACTTTGTTACCGCAATTCCAGCGTTCGCCAATAGGGCCGCAACGATTGCTTTGTTTCCGCCTGACGCGCTCATGGAATCAATCCTAGGATGTTCACGTGACTACTTCTCTTCCTAGCATTGCAATTGTCGGCGCCGGATCAATGGGGGGTGCCATCCTGCAGGGTCTACTTGACCCTTCGGTGACCGTAACCGGGGGCATCCGCGTCACGAATCGCAGTGAAGCAAAGGCTGCTGCTGTGCGCTCTGACGGCGTTGAATCGTTCGCTTTGGAGAATACTCCTGACGGCAATGCTCGCGCTGTGAAGGGCGCCAAAGTTGTCATGCTTGGCGTGAAGCCGCACATGATTCCCGACACCCTGACTGATCTTGCCCCGTTCCTTGAGCCCGACGCGATCATCGTGAGCGTTGCCGCTGGCGTAACAACAGCGCGGATGGAAGCCATCGTCGACAACGTTGTGTTGCGTGCCATGCCAAACACTCCCGCAATCGTCGGCAAGGCAGTCACCGGGTTGAGCGCCGGATCGCGCGCCACCGAGGACGACCTCGCCATCGGTCGTGCCGTGTTTGAGACCGTTGGCACTGTTCTCGAAATTCCGGAATCGCAGATTGACGCGCTCAGCACCATCTCGGGTTCTGGCCCGGCGTATGTTTTCTTGATTCTCGAAGAGTTCACTCGCACCGCCATCGATCTCGGGTTCACCCCCGGGCAGGCTTTGACCTTGGTCGCCGGAACGTTCGACGGATCGCTAGCACTGCTTGCGGCATCCGATAGTTCACCTGAACAACTGCGCAAGCAGGTTACGAGCCCCAAGGGCACCACTGAGCGCGCCGTTGAGCAGTTGCAGGCCGCCGACCTCAAGTCGACCTTTGATCGCGCGACGGGCGCAGCACTGGCTCGGGCGAAGGAACTCGCCGCAGGCTAAACACGGCACCCTCTACCGTCCCCGACGCGTGCCTGAATGCGTTGGTGTGAGATCGCGCGACTCTGCGGCCGCTATTAGAAGCGGCCGTGGAGGGCGCGTGATCGGCGCGAAAGCGAGTCAATGATCACGGCGAGGAGCAAAACTGCTCCCGTGACCATGTATCGAACGGAAGAGTCGAGACTCAGCAGGGTGAGCCCGCTGGAGATCGACTGAATCACAATGATTCCCAAGAGTGCCGACCACGCACTACCGCGCCCGCCAAAGAGGCTCGCTCCGCCGATGACGGCAGCCGCGATTGCGGTGAGGTTAGTGTCGCCGCCGCCGCTGCTTTGGTTGGCGGCAGCAAGCCGTGAGGCCGCGAGAACTCCGCCAAGTGTCGCAAGTGTTGCGCTAACCATGAACACCGAAATGTAGACGCGATCAACGCGGATGCCGGCACGCCTGGCTGCTTCAACGTTTCCGCCGACCGCATAGATCGAGCGACCCCAGCGTGTGCGCTTCAGAACGAAATCCATGGCGATCACGAGCACGACAAAGAGCAAGAACATGAGACCGATACCGCGGTCGGTATTGAGATACCAGGCACCAAACATCAGGGCCACGATCAGCAGAGCGCCGCGAAGCAGGATCGCGGTGCGTGATTCGGGCAGCAGTCCCGCCCGCAGTCGACGGTTGGCGAGCGAGAGGTGCGAACCGACATAGGCCAGGGCGGCGAACCCGGCGAGAAGGTAGGACAGCCAGTCGGGCAAGAACATGAGCTGCGCGAATTGCACGATCCAGGAATCGAACGGGATGTTGATCGATCCCAACCGGCCGAGCACCCACAGCTGCAGGCCGAGCACGCCAAGAAGTCCAGCCAGGGTGATGACAAAGCTGGGGACCCCGAATCGGGTGAGTAAGAAGCCGTAGAACCATCCGAAGACAGCACCGGCAGCCAGAGCGCCAAGGATTGCAAACGGCAAAGGCCAGTTCAGCTGAGTGAAGGTGACGGCCAAAATCGCTGCGGCGAGTCCAGAGAGTGAACCAACCGAGAGATCGATCTGGGCCAGAAGGAGAACGAGCACAACGCCGAGCGCGATGGTGCCGAGAGCCGCGCTCTGCATGGCCAGGTTCACGAGGTTCGCGCTCGACAGGAAAGTCGGATTCAAGATCTGAAATACGGTCCAGATGATTGCGAGGCCGACGACTACGGGAATCGCACCGAGGTCGCCTCCCCGCACTCGGGAGCGGAACGCGGTCCACATCTCAGCCATGCCAACGGCTGGCGCAAGCTCAACCGCTGGCGTGTTGTTGCTTGGTGGTTGGGTCGTGGAGGTGCTCACGAACTGAGTCCTTCCTGAGCGCGAGTGAATATGGCGCCCTGCAGGGTTGCGCGTCGAGTCACGGCGTTGTCTGTTGCACCGGTAATCGCGGCAATGATGTCTTCGTAGGTCACGTCGGCAACCGCAAAGTCACCATTGTTTCGACCGAGACGCAATACGACAACGCGATCCGCAACGGCCTGCACATCAGCCATGTTGTGACTCACAAGCACGATGCCGTGCCCGCGCTCGCGGAGGTGCTCGATGAGGTTCAAGACTTCTGCAGTCTGAGCAACGCCAAGAGCGGCCGTTGGTTCATCGAGAACAACAATCGACGGGTTGCCGATCAGCGAGCGAGCAATCGCGACGGTCTGCCGTTGGCCGCCAGACAGCCCAGCTACGGGAGTGCGCACCGAAGGAATTTTGGCAGAAAGCTGACGCAGCAGCTCCCAGGTACGCTGCTCCATCTCAACCTCATCGAGGGCGCGGAGGCCAAGCTCTCTGCCGAGAAACAAATTGGAGACAACATCAAGGTTGTCGCAGAGCGCCAGATCCTGAAACACCGTTGCGATTCCGAGATCTCGAGAGTCTGCCGGGTTCGCGAGAGTCACGTCATCGCCATAGTGGGTGATTGTTCCCGATGACGCCGGATGCACTCCAGCTAGGATCTTCACGAGTGTCGACTTGCCCGCACCGTTGTCCCCAACGATCGCAACAACCTCACCGGGGTAGATGTCGAGCGAAACATCGACCAACGCCTGAATGGCACCAAAGCTCTTGCTCATTCCGCGCAGCGAAAGGATGGGCTCGTCTTCTGAAGTAGTCGGACTGACTGCGGTCATGAGGCGCTCTCTTCCTTGCTCGAATTGACAGTTTTTTCGTAAGCCATTACTGAATCCCGGCCGCGGCGCACGCGTGCGCATACTCACTCGTGCAGATTTGCTCAACCGAATACAGGCCGTTGGCAACGACGGTCTCCATGATGTTGTCGATGGTCACGATCACCGGTGTCAACAGTGTGGTCGGGATGCCGTTAGTTTCCTCGCTCTGACCCACGAGAGTTTTGCCATTCAGGAGCGCAACGGCGTTGGTTGCCGCAATCTCAGCTTCGCGTTTGAAGTCCTTGTAGATCGTCATGTACTGATCGCCGCTCACAATGCGCTGGATGGCGGTGAGTTCGGCATCCTGCCCGGTGACGGGCGGCAGCGGCAGCACGCCGCCAGCCTTGAGCGCAGCAATGGCACCGCCAGCGGTCGCGTCATTCGCCGCGTACACACCGATCAGACTGTCGCCGAATTGGGTGACCTGGCTCGCCATCCACTCTTGTGCTTTGTCTGGGCTCCAGTCGGGCGTATCGAATTCGGCAACGACCGTGAACGCACTGCCGTCGATCACGCTGTGGGCGCCCCTTGTGAACAATCGCGCGTTGTTGTCGGTTGGCGAGCCATTAATCATCGCGATATTGCCAGATGAATGCCCGTCTGCAGCTAAGCGTTCGACGAGGGCTTTACCCTGAAGCGCGCCAACTTTCTCGTTATCGAACGACACCCAAAATGCCAGCTCAGGGCTGCCGATGAGGCGGTCGTAAGAAATGACGGGAATCTTGCGAGACAGCGCCGAGGCAACGATCGTCACCGCCGCTGACGAATCAACCGGATCGAGAACGAGCACGCTGATGCCCTGAGCAAAGGCGGATTCTGCCTGCTGCTGCTGCTTGACCGGATCCTGATCGGCGTTGGCGTAGATGACCTCACACTCTGGGCACAACTCAGCAACCTTGGCCTCAAAGAGCGGGCGATCGTACGCTTCGTATCGTGTCGTCTTTGACTCGGGCAGCAAGAGCGCAATCGTGCGTTCCGGGTCAGCACCGTTCGCACCGATAGCCGTGCATCCGCCAAGAAGCAGCACGACGAACATCAGCGAGGCGATGAGTTTGGCCGCCCTCCGAGAGCCCGCTGCCCTCATGACGAGACAGCCGAAGGAGTCGCCGTGTCTGCACCAATCGTCAACTGGTCGATAGCAAAAGCGATCGTGCCCAACAGTTCGGTGCGAGCGCCCAACTGGCTCTGCACGAGATCCGCTGCACGTTGAGGCCCAACAATCACCGCGCGCTCCATGGCGTGCCTCATGGGGCCGAGCAGAAGCTCGCCAGCCTGAGAGAGCTCGCCGCCTATCGCGATGCGATCAGGATCCAAGACATTGCAGAGGTTGCCGGCAGCAATGCCTAGATGGCGCCCGGCGTCAGCGATTGCGCGGATGCACGCGCTGTCTCCCGCAATCGCCTTCACAACAACATCGTGCAGCTTGAGCCCGCGGCGGCCGGCCCGAACCGACTCGATAATGGCTTGGCCTCCGACCAAGGTTTCGAGGCACCCACGGTTTCCGCAACGACACAGCGCGCCATTTTCGTTGAGCACCATGTGGCCTAGTTCGCCGGCGGTTCCGTTGTGGCCGCGAAAGACGGCGCCGTTCAGGATGAGGCCGGCTCCGATTCCTTCATCAACGCTGATGTAGAGAGAATTCGGTTTGCCACGCAACGCTCCGGAACGATACTCGGCATACGCGCCCATGTTGGCGTTGTTGTCGACAAATACCGGGCTGTTGAGACGGATGCCCAACGACTCGGCCACCGCAACGCCATCCCAGCCGCGCATGATGCCGGTTCGGGAGATGATGCCCGTCGCCTGATCCATCGGAGCAGGCATGGCCAGGCCAACCGCAAGAATCTCCTCGTGAGTGGCGTCGACAGATTCCAACATGTCGGAGATGAGCTGGGCTGCTCGATTGAGTTCGTTGTCTGCACGGTGGTCTTTTGCTAGCGGCATGTGGTGTTCAGAGACCACGGTGTGGGCCACATCAGAGAGCGCGACCCGCATGTGTCGTTCGGAGAAGTGCACGGCGGCGACTAGGCCAAGCCCGCGAGCCAACGTCACCTGATGGGCGCGTCGACCGCTGCGAGTGCTGGGGTTGGTTGCGAGTACGCCTGCCGCAGCCAGTTCCTTGACAATGTTTGAGACAGTTGCAGGAGAAAGGCCGGTGACCCCCGCCAACTCGATCTGGGTGAGCCCGCCGTGATGCTTCACAGCGTCGACAATGCGAGCGCGGTTCGCTTCGCGGAGCGAAGATTGCGACCCCGGGGTCGCCCGTAATTTGCTCACGGATTCAAGATACAGGTAGGCGGGGCCAGAGAATCAGTCCACAAACGGGGCTAACTCGCGAGCGTTGCAAACTTCTCGATGTTTTCAGAGTTACCACTGACGATCACGAGGTCGTGGTTCGAAATCACCGTCTCCGGTGTCGCATAGGTGAATTCCTTGCCTGGGGCCTTCACCCCGACCACCGTAATGCCGTACTTGCGCCGCACTTGTGACTCGCTGAGGGGCACTCCGCGGATCGGCTTCGGTGGGTACATTTTCACGATTGCGAAGTCATCATCGAACTCGATGAAGTCGAGCATCCGGCCCGAAACAAGGTGGGCAACGCGCTCGCCGGCCTCAGCTTCGGGGTAAATCACGTGATTGGCGCCGATGCGGTTCAGGATCTTGCCGTGCGAGCGACTAATGGCTTTTGCCCAGATCTGCGGAATCTTGAGGTCGACCAAGTTTGCGGTGATGAGAACGCTTGCCTCGATCGAAGAGCCAACGGCCACTACAGCGATCGAAAAGTCTTCTGCGCCAATCTGGCGAAGTGCATCGATGTTGCGAGCATCCGTCTGCACGGCGTGAGTCACACGCTCTGACCACTTTTGAACCAGACCGAGGTCTTCGTCAATCGCGAGAACTTCGCGGTCGAGGCGCTGAAGCTGACCGGCAGTCGCGGCACCGAAGCGGCCAAGACCGATCACTAGTACTGGCGCATTGTGCGGAATCTTGTCAACCAACGATGGGCCTCTCTTCTGCTCTTGTGAACAATTGACGGCGCTGACTGGCCGCAAGGGCTGCCGCCAGAGTAACCGTTCCTACCCGACCAGCCCACATTGTGGCCGCGAGAATATACTTTCCGCCATCTGGGAGAGACTCCGTTAGCCCGGTCGAGAGCCCACAGGTGGCAAAGGCCGAAATCACATCAAAGAGCACCCGATCGAGGGGCTCTTTGGTCATCTGCAGAATCGCGACAGTGGCGACGGCAACGATCGTTGCGCCCCACAGGGTAACGCTGACCGCGAGACGCAACACATCGGTGGGGATGCGGCGTTCGAAAGCGTGCATGTCGTTGTCACCACGGGCCTCGGCGAGTGCGGCCAAGAACAGCACGGCCAGTGTCGTGACCTTGATTCCGCCGGCCGTAGAGGCCGAGCCGCCGCCCACAAACATGAGCATGTCGAACACGAGCAGGGTTGACCCATTGAGTTCGTTGATGTCGATGGTCGAGAATCCGCCCGATCTCGTCATCGTCGAGAGAAATGTCGCCGTCAACGGACGCGACATGATGCTTTGGCCACCGATCGTGTTGGTGTTGTTCCACTCGAGCACGACCACCGCAATCGCCCCGGCAATAATCAGTAGAACCGTCGTCGTGAGCGTCAATCGAGCGTGCACTGAGAGCCGGGCTCCAGCCTTGAGGCGACGGACAACCGCGAAGATAACGGGAAAGCCGAGGCTGCCCAGGAAGACGCCAGCGCCGATTGCTCCGAGCATCCACGGGTCCTGAGCGAATGCCTCCATGCCGCTGACGGCTGGCACGAAACCGGTGTTTGTAAAGGCGGATGCCGCAAAGTAGAAGCCCTGCCAAATGGCGGGCCACACGTCGAATCCTTCGGCAAGCAGCCGCGGGATGATCACTAGCGACAAGACCAGCTCGATCGCGAGTGAGCTGATTGCCACGGTCGCAAGGAGTCCACCAATTTCGCCTAAACGAATTGCTTGGGACTCCGAGACCGGCCCGACGTGGATGCGCGAAGGGTTGGAGTCGCTGGCAGCGATGAGGCGTTGGCGCAGGCCGAGCCTGCGCGAGACGACAAGGCCGAGCATGCTCGCCAGCGTCAGCACGCCGATGCCGCCGACCTGAAATCCTATGAGGATTGCGCCGTTGCCGAATGCCGACCAGTGGGTGGCCATGTCGACAGTGGTGAGCCCGGTCACACAAATTGCGGAGACGGCAGTAAAGAGAGCATCCACGAGGGGAGTGGATTGCCCGTCTCGTGCCGAAATCGGCAAGACGAGCAAGGTTGTGAGCACGATGACAAGCGCGGAGAAGATCGCGATAGCGAAGCGGGCAGGGGTTGCAGCCGCGAAACGGTCAACAACATCACGCACTCGGCCGGCAATACTCCGGTCCCGAGGGTGTGCACGCATGGTTGCCCGCGAACTCATCGTTTTCTCTCCCCACGCACAGGAGGCCATGGTACTCCCCAGCAAGCGCGACTAACCTTATGCAATGGCCGACATCTTTGACGTAGTAGCCGATTCAACACGGCGAAGCCTTTTGACAGTGCTGCTTGAGCAGTACATCGCCTCAGATTCACCCAGTGGTGAACTCAGCGTGAGTGAGATTGTTGAGAAGCTCGATTTGAGCCAGCCGACAGTCTCCAAGCACCTTAAGGTGCTGCGCGATCATGGTCTAGTTTCGGTGCGCGAAGATGGGCAGCATCGTTACTACCGCCTCGACTCCTCCCCGTTAGAAACAATTGAGGACTGGTTGATTCCGTTCTTGAGCGCTGACTTTCAGGATGATTTCGACGACGAAGTTCGAGCATCGACTGGTGCTTTTGCGGCGTGGTCGGGTTCGGACGTTGGCGACAACTTTGGCCGCCAGGTTGCAGAACGCACGCACCGTGCTCGTTCTACACTCCACGACGTCTCCGAAGCCGCCAAGCAGCTGCCTCGCAACGTACGCAGTCGCATTTTCGGCAAAGATTAGCCGGTAGGCGCGCCGCAATTGCGGGATTAGGGGTGGACAGCGAGTCACACCAGCCCCTATTGTTACCGATTAGCACTTCAGTAACATTCTG
>Ga0307486_1002182_pt1 | contig 13965 bp, 11 predicted proteins | sample CBIW02metaG_FD_203663 | JGI IMG/M metagenome (GOLD analysis project Ga0307486, IMG submission 203663) | Sea-ice brine microbial communities from Beaufort Sea near Barrow, Alaska, United States - CBIW 0.2 | ecosystem: Environmental > Aquatic > Marine > Coastal | place: USA: Alaska | collected... | reverse complement strand
CGGCTCAAATCGCGCACCTGGATGGCCGCCGACGACAGGCCGAAGTTGCGCAGTACCTCGCCGACACCAATGATGGCCGCGACCGAAGCGACCAGCCCGTAGTCGCTTGGCGCGAGCATGCGCCCCAACACCACAATGCCGCCGAGTTGCACGCCGATGCGAACCAGCTGGCCCACGAGCGTGGTTGACGCACCGCGGCCGGCGGTGCGACCAAGACCGGCCGTTGACCGGGGCGCCACGGGGGTCGCGGCGTCCATTGGGGTGTTTTCAGAATTGGGGGGAAGCGTCACGGTCAACGCAATCTCCGCTGGGCACGCACTCGGCGTCCGGTCTGTTGAAGGGCACGCAGGTAGGCGCGATAGCTCTGCTCTCCGAGCGTTTTCCAGTCCCGGTCATCGAGCCGTGGGCGCGCATGGCGGCCAGCGGCTCGTATCTGCTCAAGGGTCTGCCGCAAAATTTCAGGGGTGAGCTCGCCCTCGTAGAGGTAGATCCAGTCAGGACCAACCTCGCTGGCCAGAGCCAGGTTGGATGGTGTCGACGGCACAAGCACTGGCCGATCCAGTGATAACGCCACGAGAAGCACTCCGGAATTGTGCATCTCACGGTAGGGCAGAACGACGAGTTCTGCCCCGCCGACCTCGCTCACCAGTTCTACGTCTGACACGAAACGCAACGCCGAGCTGATTCGTGAGTCGTGCGTTTCTGCTTCGGTGATGACCTCGCCAAGCCCACTCGATGGTCGCCCAACGATACGCAGTGCCAGGTCATCACCGGGCAGCGACTGAAACGCCTGGAGCAGTGTTTCAACACCCTTATATGGTCTGATCAGACCGAAATAGAGCAGGCGTCCGAAAACTACGGCCGGCAGGGGTGTGCTGCTAAACCGGTCCCGATAGTGACCGTGCAATATGGTGACCGCACGGGACTCTGGGAGGATCGGGGTCGTGGGGTTGAGGCGGATGACGAGTGTTGTTCGCTTGTCTAGTGCGTCGAGAGCTCGCGTTTCGGCCGTCGCCCCGGCCTCGTGCGGAGTCAGGTTGTGCATGGTGCGCACGATAGGAATTCGCAGCACTTTAGTGCGCGCCAGAAGTACGTAGAGAGCACCGCGGCGCAGCCGGGCTTTCAACGGCTTGGGCGCCCGAATGAGCAGCTCCGGCCAGTGCACGTGCAGCACATCGTAGCGGCCGATTAGCGCGGTGCGCCACGTAAAGAAGCGCATGCATACCTCGTCGGGTGCACCCTCGACCACCTGATTGACATATCGGGTCGTGCCGTCGGGCGGGCTCAGCGATTGCAGCACGGTGATAGTCATCAGGCCCTTTTCCTCACAACCGATGCGCATTGTCGGCACGAACTGAGAATCTGTCGGTTTAGCGTAGCGTGTGTCCATGGCTGGCGTCAGAGCCGGCCACGCCCCCGTTTGGGGTGCGCGCGGGTTGATATACGGCTCACTGGCGAGAGATAAGCGGGTGTTAGTTGAGTGGGTGCCAGCCGCGTAGGTGACAGTCGGCTGGCGGTCGCCTGACCACCCTGCCCGGGCGAAGTGAGCGCGGCGGAGGCTGGATTCAACGCCAGGATGAGCAGGCAGCCCAGCACCAGGTGCATGGGGCGAAGGGCATCGATCGCATTGAACCCAGCAATGCCCACCGTGTAGGCCACAATTGCCGCTGCCGCCCCAACCGCGCGCTGCGAAATGGCGTGCGCAATTGCTGAACCAATCATTAGCAAAAATAACATCACGCCGGGTAAGCCAATGCTGATGAGCAGTTGCAGTAAGGAGTTCTCAATCGTGACGTCATTGAATAGGCGCCCTGTGATGCCAGAAGTTCCCGGGCCTGACCCAATCCAGTTGGTGAGGTTTGCGGCTTGGAGCGACACCCAGACTCCGAGGTCGCGGGCCTGCGCGGAGAGTTCGGCCTCGAACGAATTGTTGCGTGCCGTAAAAGCATCAAACTGGAACAGCGCTATGACAGCGAGGACCATGAGTGCCGCCAGAAGAATGAATTTGCTCCATCGCTTCTCGTTGCGAATGATTAGCGACACCGCGTACGCAAAACCGATCGCGACTGCCGCTGCCAGAATGGCACCGCGAGATACCGTGGCAACCAGCCCGAGACCGCTGAAGACCGCTGCGACGAGGGCGGGCTTTGAGCTCTCCTGAAGCCAGACGCCAATAGCGAGGGCGCACGCCACCGCAAAGAACAGTGCAGCAAAAAGCGGGTGGCCGAAACTTGCATCTGCTCGGTAAACCGACCAATGCTGGTGGTCGCGGAGGCCGAGGAGGGAAAAGAGGCCGCCCCAGATGGGATTGAACCGCAGTACGCCCTCAAGCAGGGCGTAGGCGCCGAGCCAGGATCCGAGGAGCAGCCACACTCGGCGAATCCAGTAAGCCTCGAAGGTGCTACTGCTTATGCACAACGGCAGCAGCACCGCTGCGCTGAAACTGATAGTCCAACCTAGGCTGGCTTGGAGGTCGACGGTGCGCAGGAGAGCGAACAGCGTCCAGATCAAAAGCAGCAGGCCGAAGTAGCGTGTGGCCGATTTGAAAGGGGCAGGCGTGGGGCGCCCGACGGCATCCGCTTTCGTTGGCAGCAATCGTCGTATTGCCCAGATGACAATGATCGCGGTGGTCAACGGGAGCGCGCCAATCGGGCCGTCTTGCGGCAGGATTCGAGGAGGAATAAGGGCGAAAGCAGCGAGAGCGACCGCTGGAAGGATGTGTACCGGCAGCAAAAGAAGGGTGACGAGGGCAGCGAAGGCCAGGAGTGCCAGGGGAATTATCGTCAGCCCGAAGCTGCTGATGAAGCGCGGCAAAATGAGGCTGACGATAATGACCAACACGGCGCCAAGCGCGGCGAGCACGACCGGCGTGCTTCGCAGTCGGCGCAAAGTGGAGTCGAACATCAGCCGCCTCGGGGGTGTGGGCGCGGAAAATGGGGCAGGGTAGGCACTCGCTGTGGATGCGAACAGCCGCAACAATAACACGTGAATTATTCTCACTGCTAACTTTAGTGCGGTTGGAAGCGCAAATTTGATGCGCGATCAACAGAGTGGCGTGACCCAGATCTTTAGGAAACCGCCGCTTTGGTAGGCAAATTGGTAGATCCATTTCACCGGGTCCATCGGCTGCTCGGCGCCGATAACGCGCAGCGTTCCGACAAAGCACTGGCTAATCTGCACTCGTGCTCGGCTCACGTGATAGCGAGCGGTAACCACAATCACGCGGTGCCAACCCCGTTCGGTGGCGAAAGCAGCGATGGCTTCGCCCTCACCTCGCGTCGTAGTGGGGTGCGGTGTGAAACAGGAAACCTCAATCGTGGTTCCCGGTATCGGCACCTTGCGTGCGCAGAGATTCGCCGGGCGAGTGTCGCCACCAAACGCGTCTGAGATAAGAATTCGGTCGCTATAACCCGCGCGGGCGAGTTCCACGGCTTTATGCACCACGGCGGCACTGCCCAGTCCGCCGAGCACAACAATGGCATCTGCGCTGATCGGTGCATCTTCGTGGGGAAACATGACGGTGCGAGTGGTGACGGCCAATAGCGCGATGATGAGTAGAACGGCGCCGAAGACAGCGACGCACACACGCCGGCGGTGAAACGGTGAGTGGCGAGACGGACTCACTCGCTGCCCGGAGTCAGTCGCTGGGTGGCCGGAGGCGAATCGGTTGCACTCGTTGGCCGGCGCTCATTCGACTCTGCACGTCCAGAAAACCAGGGCGGCACCGTGAAGGCATAACGCAGAAGGGGGAGGTCGCCAATGGCGCGCCAAAGTAGGAGCGAGGCAGCAACCGCGGCACCGGCCACAAGTACGGGCAATAAAATGCCCAGTCGGTCGAGCCAGGTTTGGCCGCGCGCGAGCAGCAGCACGCTGGTGAACGCTGACACAAATAGTACGTGTACAACGTAGATCGGCAGCGTGTTGCGGCCTACGTAGGTCAGCCAGGCCAGTGCGCGATAAACGATCAAAAACCGGGCCACCAGAAGCCCCGCACCAAGGGCGAGCAGGCTCACGAAGGCGAGGGTGCCGGTGATAAACGGCACTCGAGAGTCGACCGTGAGAACGATGCCCGCCAGCACAAGAAAAGCTATCCCAAAACCTAGCCCCAGCCCGAGAGCGCCGAAGCGGCTGGGTCGATTGACAAAGTCCAAGATCCATTGCCGCAGGTAACATCCGAGTAGAAAGAACAGAAAGTAACGACCAATCCCGTTCCAGGCGATATTTCCTGTGTCGGCACGAGCAAAAAACAGAACTGACAGGAGCGCGGCGACACCAACCTGGAGCCGCCAATCGACGTGATCACGCAGTAGTTTTGCCGCAACGAAGAATAAGGCGAGGGCATACAAGAACCACAGACCGTTACTGGGGCGCAGGGGAGTAAGTAACAGGTTGACTGGGTTGGTTTCGTCGAAACCCGCGGGGTTGGGCAGCAGGGAAAAATATCCATAACGCACAAGGGTCCAGAGGAGAAGCGCCCAGACCAGGAGACTGAGCCGTGTGCGCCACAGCGTTGGCCACGTGCGTTTGATGATGGATGCGGCAAACAGCCCGGAGGCGAGAAAGAACAAGGGCATGCGAAAAACGATGAACACGAGGTTGATTTTGTTCCACACCTCGGGCGCAAGACCGCTCAGTACGGTGAATTGTACGGCGTGCGCCAGGGCCACCAGCATAATGGCGATTCCCTTTGCTCCATCAACCCAATCGACTCGAGTCTGTGCACCCACCGAAGCTTCTGACACGGCCGTCCTTCGGGTTAGGCCGACCACTTGGCAAACGTGGCAATCATGTCGGTGTGCGCGAAGCCGGGAGTGTCGTGCGCGAGCGTGTGGTACATGATCTGTGCATCCGCCGCAACCGGCTGGATCTTGTCGATAAGCGCCAGGCCATTCTTGCTCGGTATGACAACAGTGTCGGGGTGGGCTTCGTCGGAGACCAGCACTTTCACCCGGCTGTTCTTCCATGGCGTCGCGCTGATGCGCGCTGGGTTGGTGCCCTTGATCAGGGTGCGGTCGTTGCCATAGGCGTCGCCGACATGCGCTTGATTTTTGGTGTCATAGTCGTAAAGCCATTCGTTGTCATAAAGACCATTGACCATGTACAGGCCGCGAATGTACGGGATGAGTTTCTTGCCGTAGGTGTAGGTGCCGAGCGAACCGCCAAACGACGTTGCGCGCAAAAAGTTGCGGCGCACGTTATAGAGCGACTTCAAATAAATCCAGGCGTTCTTCTGGGCATTGACGGCGATAGCGTTGGTGTACTGGGTGCCGCCGGCGTTAATGCAAATAGCAATGGTGTTGTTGTCAACAACGAGCTCGCCAGGGTACTTGAAGCCTCCGTTAAGAGCGTTGTGGGAGCTTGAAGCGGCATGATAAAACCACACCGCACCCACCATCGACGTCGAATTCATCGAGAGGTTTTGCGGAATAAAGAGCCGCGCGCGATCGCCGCCGATGTCTACTTCGATGTTGTCGTAGAGCGTCTTGCCCTTCCGGGTAACGACGCCCGAGAGGCGCGAGACCTCACCGGGCAGCTTCGGGGTGGTCGCGGCGAAAGCCGCGGGGGCGCTGAGCGCTCCGAGGCTAAGGGTAGCTGCGCCCGCACTGGATAAGGTGAGAAATCTTCGACGGTCCATTCTGGAGAAGATAGCAGAGAGCCGGCTAGACGTCCAACTGTGTCGGGGTGGTTGCGCGGACCACTCGGATGTGATGCTTCACAGAGGGTGGGTACGCCTACTCGGCGACCTGAACGGGAACGTTACCGCCGAGGCGCTTGGGAAGCGCGAAGACGAGGATGAGCGCCAGAACGCTAAATCCCGCGCTCACCGCCATTGCCATGGTGGCGCTGTGCGTGAATGCGGTGGCAAGGGCCGCCTTGCCAGGGCCAGTGACCGAGAGCGTGCCAAAGAAAACGCTGCCGATGACAGCGATACCCACGGCACTACCCACGCGCTGCATCACACCGACCACGCCGCTTGCACCGCCAGCTTCGGACCGGTCGACCGTGGCCACAATGAACAGAACGTTGGGAGCGATGAATAGTCCGCTACCAACACCGGCAATGAAGAGCGGAGGCAGCAGGTGCCAATTGGTGAGGTCGCCCGGAGCGACCAAAAGCATCACCAGCCAAATCCAAATCAGACCGAGCGTGACGAAGGCCACTCCGATGACGAGCACGTTGCGGCCGAGCTTCTTGGCCAGCCGGTCGCTCTGCGACGCGGCAATAATCGTACCGATCGCAAACGGAATGGAAACCAAACCCGACTCTAGCGCACTGTGGCCGAGCCCGGCCTGCCAGAGAATCGAGATCGTAAAGAAAATGCTCGTGAAGGCTGCGAAGTAGACTAGGGCGAGAACGACACCACCGGTAAATGCTGGATGGGAGAACAGGTGAGGGGGCACCAGCGGGCTGGCGTCACGTTTGGCGACACGCACTTCCCAAGCGCCGAAGGCCACGATGAAGAGAACCCCTCCGGCCAGGGTGATGAAGGTCCACAGCGGCCATCCCTGGTCTTCGCCCTCAATGAGGGGCACGAGGAGCGCCACCAGGCCGGCCGAGATTAGCACGAGGCCGAGCCAGTCGATTCCGGCCCGCGATACCCTGGCCGTCGTTGGCGCTGCGGCGCCGCCGGGCAGGAGAAAAACAGCGGCGACAAGGGCAAGAACCCCAATAGGCAGGTTGACCCAGAACACCAGGCGCCAGCCGCTTTCAACTCCGACAGCCTCAATGATGAGGCCTCCGATGATAGGGCCGAGTGCTGTGGACACTCCGATGACCGATCCCATGATGGCGAAGGCCTTGCCTCGTGCGGAGGGCGGGAACATCAGCTGGATAACCGCGGTCACAGCCGGCACGAACATGCCGCCAGCCAGGCCCTGTACGACGCGGGAAATGATCAGTTGCAGATCATTCTGGGCGAGGCCGCAGGCAAGGCTGGAGAGCGTGAACAGGGCCAGACCGGTGAAGAAAACCCACTTGTGGCCGTAGCGATCACCGACGCGGCCCGCCGGAATGAGGGCAAGGCCGAAAGCCAACGCGTAGCCGGAGATGATCCAGGACAGTGTGGCTTCGCTGGCGTCAAGACTGGTGCGGATGCTCGGAAGTGCGACATTCACGATGGTCGTGTCGAGAAGCGCCATGAACATGCCGGCAAGCAGCACGATGAGGGCCTGCCAGGCTCGACGCGAAACGACTGGTGGTGTCGTGGCGGGGGAAGCGGTCATACGGAAAAATCCATTCGAACCGGTTTCCCGGCGATCCTCGGCACGAGTGATGCTAGTGCCGACAGAAAATACTACAACAAAACCCCCACTCGCTTGGAGTGGGGGTTTGTCTGTGCTGCTGTCGGGGTAACAGGATTTGAACCTGCGACCTCGTCGTCCCGAACGACGCGCGCTACCAAGCTGCGCCATACCCCGATGGCCCGAGGGCCTCTGTCAGTATAGGCGCTTGAAACCTCCGGCGGCGAATTGAGCAGTCGTTACGCTGCGGTCAAGGTGAGCAGGGTCGCCTCAGGCGGGCAGGCAAACCGAACGGGGGCATATATAGATGTTCCGAGGCCCGCCGACACGTTCAGAAACGCGGCGCGCAGGCCGAGGTTCCACAAGCTCAAACCCTTCACCTGGCGTCGGGGAATATCACAATTGGTCACCAGCGCACCGAAACCGGGCACGCACACCTGGCCGCCGTGGGTATGGCCGGCGAGAATGAGCTGGGCGCCGTGGTTCACGAAGGAGTTGAGCACACGCTGGTACGGGGCGTGGGCGACGCCGATAGTGAGGGTAGAGCGTGGAGCCGCGGCCTCTTCCGGATCGGGCCAGACATCATCGCCGAGGGGATCATTGGCCCGAAGATCATCAATGGCCCGTGTGATCAGATCCAGCCGGTCCCGACCGATGTGTGGGTCGTCGACACCGAAGAACTCCACGTGAGTACCTTGCAAATCAAGAGACTCTGCCGAATTGTTGATGTCGGTCCAGCCCAGATCGGCAAAGACACGGCGCAGGGCATCGGTGTCGAGTTCTTCCCGCGGCACATTGCGCCGGATGGAGGGCCCACCGAAGTAGGTAAACGGGTTTTTCAACTGCGGCCCGATGTAATCGTTGGAACCGTTGACGAAGACACCCGGTACCCCTCGGAACGGCGCGAGGGCATATTCGATGCCGATGACGCCGTTTTCATGGCCTAAATTGTCGCCGGTGTCGACCACAAGATCGGGTTTGTGCGCCGCAAGGCTGCGAACCCACTCCTGTTTCTTCTTCTGCCACGGAGCCATGTGGAGATCGGACAGGTGCAGCACGCGAATCGGTGTTGAACCGGGCGCGAGCACCGGAACGCTCACTTGACGCAACGAGAACCGATTGCGTTCCACGAGGGCGCCCCAAGCGAAGGCAGCGGCGCCGACCGCTCCCGCTGCTGCCAAGATTGTTGCGACGGGTGAGCTGCCCCCGCCGGCGCGTCGGGGCGCGGTCATTCGTTCCCGTTCCCGTTCTCGGGTTTAGGCGTCGTCGGTGCGATATACCGGCCAATGACGATGGTGACGGAGTCGCCCGGACGTCCGACTGTCCCCACACCGGGCTGCACGGCGATGACCTTGCCGCCCTGCGCCTTGTCTGTCGTGGCTTGTTCGAGCTTGGCCACGGTGTAACCGTACGGCGAACCAGTGAGTGTGGATCGGGCATCCTTGTCACTTTTGCCGATAACGTCGGGAACTGTGACGCCCGTGCCATCGCTGGAGTAGACCGTCACTGACGCTCCACGTGTGGATCCCGCGCCACCAGCCGGGTCGGAGGAGGCTACGGTGCCGGCAGGCAACTCGGAACTGGTTACGCCGCCGTCAATGAAGTAGAAGCCAGCTGCCCCAATGGTGTCCTTGGCTTCCGCCATGGACTTGCCGCGCACGTCGGGGACAGGGACAACGACCGCGTTGATGACATTGGACGTGGCCTCGGGGAATGCGTCTCCGCCGTACTTAGCATTGGCGGCCGACATAATGATCGGCCAAATCCGGTGGCGCGCAGTCGCGGCATATTGGCCATTTAAGCTGGCATTGCGCTGGCTCTTCCAATTCAGCCCGCCCACGTTGACGATGCCAACAACGGTGGCAACTTTGGTGCTGGCGCCACTCATCCAAGTATCTTTGGCACCGTCAGTGGTTCCCGTCTTGCCGATCATGGGCACTCGCGGTGAGGTCGCGCCATACGACGCCCTCGCTGTTCCGCTCGTCATGACGCGTGTCATGGCGTATTGCATTCCGGCTGCGACCGATGGCTCCACCGACTGCGTGCACTTCGATTGGGGAACCGGCAGCTCAGTGCCGTCAGAACTGATCATTTTCGTGATCGCAACGGGGGTGCAGGTCATTCCGTTGTTGGCAATTCCGGCAAAAGCTGCAGCCATGGTGAGAGGGGCAATTTCTTCGGTGCCCAACACCGAAGAAGCGTTCTGGCCGAGAGTCTTGCCGTCGGCGCGGTGGACATCAAAGGATTCTGCCGTCTTACGGATTCCGCACAGGTCGAGTTTCTTCGCCATGCCGATGAAGCCCGTGTTGATTGAGCCGATCGTGGACTGAAGAGCGGAATAGTTCGGGTTCGATTCACTGCTCCCACCGTCGTTTCGTGGGTTAAAATTCTGAGCGTCATAATTTTGGGGACCAAGGCAGCTGTCTTGAAAAACACCCCAATTTGACTTGCGCCGGGAGTCGACCCGCTCGGTCAGGGCGTGGCCTTCTTTCAGCCATTCGGCCAGAGTGAAGACTTTGTACGTTGAACCGGGCTGAAACCCCCGAGAACCGCCATAGTTTAGATCCGTGTTGTAGTTCACACTGGTGTAATTGTTACCGGTGGCTTGAACCGCGGGGTCTTGGCTGTAGTCCTTGTTCTGCGTCATGACCAAAATGGCGCCGGTACCCACCTGCACGCTGGAGACCACACCTCCCACATTCCAATCGTCTCTGGTCTTGGGAACGTTGGCATTGAGCGCGATGACCGAGCTGGCCTGAAGATCGAGGTCGAGGGTCGTGTAGACGTCGAATCCTCCCCGACTGAACTTCGCCAAACGTTCTTCTTCCGTTGCGCCAAAAGTTTCGTCATGCTTCAAAACTTTGGTCACGTAGTCGCAGAAAAAAGCGTTGTCGGCGGCCGTCTGGCAACCGGTGCTTGGCACGGTGATAACCGGCTCGATGGGCGTTGCAATGGCAGCATCGTAATCAGCTTGGACGATCTTGTCGTACTTGAGCATCTCTTTCAGAATGTAATCGCGTCGAAATTTATTGTCGGCGTAGCCGTTGGCCGCGCCATTGGTTTCGCTATCGGGGCGATCGAGCTGAAACTTGACCGGGTTGTTGACGATCGCTACGAGACTCGCTGCCTGCGGCAGAGTGAGGTTGAGCGCGGTGGTATTGAAGTAGTAGTTGGCAGCGGCTTCGATGCCGTAGACCGTTCCGCCGTAGCCAGCGATATTGAGGTAGCCACGGAGAATATCCTTTTTCTCGTATTTCTTCTCCATGCCGATGGCGAGTCGCATTTCACGCAGTTTACGGTCAGCCGTGGTTTGCGTGGCGTCGTCGTAACACGCATCCGCCGCATCGGCATCGGTCATGACCTCACACTTTTGAATGAGAACGTTCTTGACGTACTGCTGAGTGATTGACGAACCACCACGGGTAGCGCCACCGGCCAGGGTTTGCACGGCGCCATTGAAGGTGGACTGAATGTCGACACCGCCGTGCTCCATGAAACGAGGGTCTTCGCCGGCGATAGCGGCATCCTTGACGAACTGACTGATCGCGTCTGAGGCTACGTCGACCCGGTTCTGTTCGTAGAACGAAGCGAGAAGCACTCGCGTTCCCACGGGATCGTTCAAGTCTGTTGAGGCATAGATATTGCTCTTTTGGGAGAGCTGATCGATGGCCAGGTACTCGGGAAGGCTGTCGAACACGTTGATGGTGTTCGTGGCGGCCATGCCCGATAGGGCAACGGCAGGAGCAACGGCGGCGGTCACGAGAATACCGGCGACGGCACTCATTCCGACGAGACCCAGGAGTCCCCCCAAAGCCCCGCTTACGGTTCGATTTTTGGCAGACATACACTTGAGCTTAAGCGACAATTCTGAACGCTCGCCTCAATAGGAGTCACATGCCCACCTGGGAATACCTCACAACGCCGTTGATGATCCACAACACGGCCGCCATTTTGAACAACTGGGGCACTGACGGGTGGGAACTCGTGCAGGTCGTACCCGGCCCCGAAGGAGGCCTCGTCGCCTATCTGAAACGTCCACTCGCACCAAAGGAAGAGGCATAATCGTGTCGAAGATTGAAGCACGTCTGGCTGAACTGGGTATTGATCTGCCGAGCGTCGTACCACCCGTCGCCGCCTACCTGCCCGCCGTGATCAGTAATGGGTTTGTTTATACCGCCGGCCAGCTGCCGATGGTGTCGGGGGCCCTTCCCGCGGCAGGCAAGGTGGGGGACGGCCACGGCCTCGTTCCCGCCGCCGATGCCCAGGAGTATGCCCGAACCTGCGCGCTCAACGGGCTCGCCGCCATTAAGAGTGTGATCGGGTCGCTCGATCGCATCACCCAGGTGGTCAAGGTCACCGGCTTCGTTGCCTCTGACCCGATGTTTACGGGCCAGCCCACAGTGGTCAACGGCGCCTCTGACGTGCTCGTCGAAATTTTTGGTGACATCGGTCGTCATGCTCGCTCGGCCGTAGGCGTTGCGGTGCTGCCGCTTGATGCCCCGGTTGAGGTTGAATTCGTCGTCGCGTTCGCCTGATCCGCGTCGTCAGACCAACGTTCGCCGTGGCTAATTCAGGCAAAATTCGATGGGCGAAGTCTCGGGCCGCCACAACGAGTGGATGTCGTAACGGGGAACTTCGGATTGCCTGAATTAGCCACGACAGAAACAGCTGAGGCTGCTCCCCAGGGGAGCGGCCTCGGCTGTTTGTGTGAGGCTGTAGCTATTTTTTCATCTGCGCCGCGATGGTGTTCATCACAACGGTGTCGGCGAGAGTGGACGTGTCGCCCACCTCGCGACCTTCCGCCACATCGCGCAGCAGACGCCGCATGATTTTGCCGGAGCGGGTCTTGGGCAACTCCTCCACAATGAAAATATCACGTGGCCGTGCAATTGCCCCGATCTGCTGAGCGACGTGGGCGCGCAGAATGCCGGCGATGTCTTCGTGGGACGCGATCTCTGCCTGGCTGAACTTGATCACGACGAAGGCCACAACCGCTTGACCCGTGGTGTCATCAGCAGCCCCAACCACGGCGGCTTCAGCCGTGAGCGAATGCGCCACCAGAGAGGATTCGATTTCGGCGGTTGAGAGACGGTGGCCCGATACGTTCATGACATCGTCGACGCGGCCGAGAAGCCAGATGTCACCGTCACGATCAAGGCGGGCGCCGTCGCCGGCGAAGTACAACGGGCCATCTTTAGCGCCGGTCGTGCCCTCGAATTTGTCCCAGTAGGTTTCTTTGAAGCGTTCCGGATCGCCCCAAATGCCACGGAGCATGGCGGGCCAGGGTTTGGTCACGACCAGCAGACCGCCGTTTCCGTGGCCAACGTGGAGACCGTCGTCGTCGAGAACGTCGATGGTAATTCCGGGGACTGCAACCTGGGCGGAGCCCGGCTTGGTTTCTGTGAGCCCAGCGAGAGCCGAAACCATGATCGACCCGGTCTCGGTCTGCCACCAAGTATCGACGATCGGTGTGAGGTTGCTACCGATGACTTCCCGGTACCACATCCAGGCCTCGGGGTTGATGGGCTCACCCACGGAGCCCAGCACGCGAAGGCTCGACAGATCGAACTTCTGGGGAATCTGACGGCCTAGCTTCATGAAGGTGCGGATGGCGGTCGGCGCTGTATACAGAATCGACACCCGGTATTTCTCGATGATTTCCCACCAGCGACCGGTGTGTGGGGAATCGGGGGTGCCCTCATAGAGCACCTGCGTGGCACCGTTGGCGAGGGGGCCGTAGACCACATAACTGTGTCCGGTGATCCAACCGACGTCGGCGGTGCACCAGTAAACATCCGTTTCAGGCTTTAGATCGAACACATTCTGGTGCGTAAACGCATTCTGGGTGAGGTAACCGCCGCTGGTGTGCAGAATGCCCTTGGGAGCACCGGTCGTGCCCGATGTATACAGAACAAAGAGTGGATTCTCGGCGGGAAAAGCTTCGGCAACATGTTCGTTGGACGCGGTTTTCATAGCGTCGGACCACCACATGTCACGGTCGTTCCACGCCACCTCCTGGCCGGTGCGCTTAACGACGAGGACGTTCTTGACTGATGAGTCGTTGGTCTGCAGAGCAGCGTCGACGGCCGGTTTCAGGGCGCTGACTTTGCCCTTACGGTAGCCGCCGTCCGCAGTGATGACGAGCACGGCGTTGGCATCATCGATGCGAGAACGCAAGCTTTCTGCGCTGTAGCCACCGAAAATGACCGAGTGTACGGCACCGATTCGGGCGACGGCGAGCATAGAAATAACGGCCTCGGGAATCATCGGCAGGTAGACCGCTACGCGGTCGCCAGCGGTGACGCCCAGGCCGAGCAGCACATTTGCCGCCTTTTTGACCTCGATGGTGAGTTCGGCGTAGGTGTAACTGCGCGAATCGCCGGGCTCGCCTTCGAAATAGAGGGCAACGCGGTCGCCGTTGCCAGCCAGTACATGACGGTCGAGGCAATTGTAGGCAACGTTGAGTTCGCCGTCTTCGAACCATTTGGCGAACGGCGGGTTGGTCCAGTCCAAGGTCTTGGTGAACGGCTTATGCCAGTGCAGTAGATTGCGGGACTGATCAGCCCAAAATGCGGCGGGATCCTTCTGCGCCTCGGTGTACACGTCCGATGACGCTGCTGTCTCTGCGGCAAACTCGGGCGTGGGCGCGAATCGACGCGATTCGTGCAGGAGGGTGTCAATTTTAACCGTCATGTGTGTTGTTCGCTCCTTTGCGGTACGTGCA
>Ga0307486_1002181_pt1 | contig 13968 bp, 13 predicted proteins | sample CBIW02metaG_FD_203663 | JGI IMG/M metagenome (GOLD analysis project Ga0307486, IMG submission 203663) | Sea-ice brine microbial communities from Beaufort Sea near Barrow, Alaska, United States - CBIW 0.2 | ecosystem: Environmental > Aquatic > Marine > Coastal | place: USA: Alaska | collected... | reverse complement strand
TATGCGTCAGGTTTCCATCCGTAACCACGTATTCAAGATTGTGGCTGCGAACCTCGTCGCTCTTAAAACGGAACGTTCCTGTCTCATAACTTGGCAACACTTGCGCGCCAGTTTTAGCGGGAACACTATTGAGGCGGATATTGCCGTTACCCCCGCGCACATGGCTCAGCGGCGAGATGGTGACTTCCTTGCCCGCATAAGCGAGCACGACGAATGGGTCTGCCTCGATCGGGACGTCGCCAGGCTGTTTGACAGTGACCGAGATGCTTCCAGAGCTTTCGGCGTCACCATCAGAGACAACGAGGGTGACAATTTTAAGCTCTCCCCCCGCACCGGAATCAGAGTAAACGACATCGCCACCCGGCTTGTAGCTCACGGCATCAGGAGTCGCTACAGATGCGCTCGTGAGGTAAAAGGGATCACCATCGGGGTCAACCCAGTCTCCAAGCACCTGATTCGAGACGCGACCGCTCGTCTGCGTCGTGAATTTCGTTGCGCGCATTTGCTGCGGTGGTGAGTTTTCTGAGTCCGGGCGAATCTCAACCGTCACCGCTGCACTTGCAGTACCGCCGCGACCATCGCTCACGGTGTAGTTGAAGCTCACTTGACCTATTGCGCCCGGCTCAAGCGTGAGCTGAATTTGCTGGCGCTCATTGATGCGGTCAATACGACCAACTCCGGCGCTGATCGTCGGCAACGCTTCGACGACAAGCACATCACCGTTTGGGTCGTAGTCGTTCAGCAACACGGGAAGAACTGTCGCTCGCCCAGGCCGTGCACCAAAGGTGTCATCGACCGCAACTGGCGGCTGCTGCACCTTCTCAACTTCTGGTTCCAGATCGAGAAGGTTTTGTTCGACCTCAGGTTCTTCGTCATCAACGGTAATGAGCTGGTTCCAGTTATCGATCAACTCGCCAGCGCCCTGCACCGCCCACGTTCGACCGGTGAGGCGGTCATTGAGAACTGCACGTGTGCCATTGACGGAATATGAAAGCTGCGCGTTGGATTCCATTTCGGCCAACCCCAACATCACTCCATCTCCGGAGTCGGAAGGACAGCGTCGCCAGTTTTGGCCGCTAGACCACGCGGAAAATTCACAATCGCCAATTCGAAGCGGTGCGGCTGCAAGCCCCGATTGACCAGTCGCGAGTCCCACCGCTGCTGCGCCGCTGAGCGGGACGCTAAGCACACCGTCGCTGTAGCCAATGAGCACCCGCTCGCCAGATGCGGAGGGAAGCTGGAGAACCGGCCCGTTTCCTCCGTCAATGAGGCCGGTGAGGTCGACAGTTCTGCCATCCAAATGCAGCAGTTGGGCATCCGAATCAAGAACTGCCCACTGGCCAGCAGCAGAGGTGATACTGAGTTCTGCAGTGGTGTCAACATCGAGGTTCACGCTCGACTCTGCGGTGTCAGAAATCGCTGCGTTCACCCGGAACAGTTGGCCGGTCGATGGAGAAAAGGCAAACAGGAGCCCGTTTTCGTCAACGCTCACAATCGCGTCAGCGCCGAGACTCAACGACGCAGGAGATTCCGCATCAAAGTGGAGAAAGTCGTCGAATGACCGAATCCAGACTTCGCCGGTGCCGTGCTCGAGCACTACAACGTTGTCGGCGGCGAAATAGACCTCAGGCTGATTTGGCGGCAACGCAACGCTGTCAGCAATCTCTGAGAGCGCTGGATCAACAACATCGATTGAACTTTCGGAGCGATCAAACAACAGGACGTTCTCACCCTGCTGCACAACCTCAAGGTCCGCGCTTTGAGCACCAACTACCGAGTTGATCTCAAGCACTTCGGTGCTCGCCCGACCGATTGCCTGTTGTTGGTTGTTCGCCACCCAGACGGCACCGTCCGCAAGGTCGACGTGCTGTGCGGTATACCCCGTCGATACAATAGCGACCGTCGTTACTAATGCGACGATCGCTGAGATGCTCACGGCGCCGACAATTGTTGACCGACGCGCCCCGCCCCAGCGCCTAGCCATAGCCGCAAGTACCCGTTATCATGGCAACACCGCACACTTCTGTGCGCTCGGCGGCCCTGATTTACCGTCGCGCGTGACCGTCACTGAGACACACACGTTTTCACCCGGTTCGCCGTCGACGACGAAATTGGGCTCACGCTGCTGCACTGATGGCTGACCGTCTGTAGTTGCGATCTGGTAAGAGTCTCCCGATTCGAGTCCGGGGTCCGCCCACGCAAACTCCACGACATCGCCAGAGACTGTTGCGCCAATGTCGCTAACTGCCGGAATTTCGCTCGGCGTTGCCTGCAGCTGAGTGAAGGTGATTGTTGCGCCGAGAATCACGATGAGCGAAGCGAGGGCAACTCCTACCCACGCAGCCACTTGCATCCCTTTGCTGCGATGAACTGGGCTTGCTCCGCTCTTTCGACGCGAATCCTTGTCGTCGTCAACCTCGCTGTCAAACGAGCTAAAGCTGTCATCAACCGCTGGTGGATGACGACGCTTGCGACGTTGGGATGACGATGTGGGCAATGCCTGCCCTGGACGCACTCGTGTGCGGTCCTCAAGCTCGGCAACGGTTGCTAGCGCCCAGTCGTCCATAGCTACCTCGATGGGAGTCTGCGAGAGGCCCAACTCGGATTCCACAGCTTGGAGTTCGTGCACCAATTCCAAGACGCTGCCCTGACGAGATTCGGGCTTGCGCGACATTGCATGGCTCAGCGCGCGTTCCAAGCTTTCCGGTGCATCGCTGCGGCCAGTGGGGCGAGGCTTCGCGCGGTTGATTCGCGAAATGAGGTCAGCCGACGTGTTCGACTCCCCCTGCACTTCAAAAGGCGAACGGCCGGCCAAAAGCGAGTAGACGGTCGCAGCATACGACCAAAGCTCAGACTCGATCGTTCCCGCCGTCTCATCCATCAAAACTTCGGGCGCAGACCACGGAATAGACATACCGACTGCTTCAAGATTTTCGGACTCGCTCAGAGTCGCGGCGATGCCGAAGTCAGAGAGAACCGGATGCCCGTAAGCAGTCGTCAAAATATTCGATGGTTTGATATCACGGTGCAGAACACCCGCACGGTGCGCTGTCTCAATCGCACTGCCGATCTTGATCGCGATGCGAAGAACTTCTGGCACCGGCAGTCGTTCTGACCGATAGCGCTGGCTGAGCGTCGATGAGCACAGTTCCATGACGAGATAGGGGCGACCATCCGAGGACACACTCGCCTGATAGACGGTGAGAATAGAGGGGTGCGCGCTGAGTTGGGCCATGAGATTCGCTTCGGCCTGAAACATTTGGCGAACCTGGTCGTTGACGACCTCGCTGAGCATAACTTTGACGGCAACCTGCCGACGGGGCATATTTTGTTCGTACAAGAACACGTCGGCGAATCCACCGGAGCCAAGAACGTGAACGTGCGAAAAGCCCGGGAGCGCAGGGGGAATCGAAGGCAGTCTTCTAGCCACGGCACACCCCCCTAAACACGTCGACGATTGCGACCATTCTAGGTGAGCGACTCACCCAATTACAGAATTCTGCCCCTTGACTGGGGGCAGAAATCGTGTCCCAGAATGGAGGACCTACTGGCTAGTCCACCGCAGGTGCGTCAAGCACATCGATGACAATTGCAGTGATGTTGTCTCGGCCACCGCTTTCGAGCGCAGAGTCGACCAAGGTCGTCACTGTGTCCGCGGAGTCGCGGCGTTCGGTCAGCTGGCGCAAAATTTCGTCGTCAGACACCTCACGGGTGAGCCCGTCGGAGCAGATCAACATCCGCTGACCACGATGGATTGGCACCATCCAAAAGTCCGGTGACGGGGCAGCGTTGAATCCGATAGCGCGAGTGATGATGTTGGCGTCAGGGTGATCATCTGCCTCACCTCGCGAAAGCGATCCCGCGTCAACAAGGTCTTGCACAACAGAGTGGTCACGGGTAATTTGCACGAGTTCGTCGTTCTCGAAGCAATACACGCGACTGTCGCCAACGTTGAAGACGGCAAAACTTGCTGAATCATGGTGTTCGGTAACGACCACCCCTGTGACCGTTGTGCCGACACCGAGCTCGCTGTCTTGAGCAATCAGTCCAATGTGATCTGTTGCACGCTCAAGTGCACGCTCTACGGCACGGGCCGGCATGAAATCGCCGGTGATGGCATCATCGAGTCGCTCGACGACTGCGGCGCTGGCAAGGTCGCCCGCGGAGTGACCGCCCATGCCATCAGCGACCGCGAACATTGGCGAACGAGCGACATAACTGTCCTCATTCGCGGCACGCCGATGGCCAGTGTGCGTGCCTGCAGCCCACGCGAACGTGAACGTCTGGTCTTGTTTCCCCGGCAATACGATCGTGTGCCCTGAGTTGTTGCCGCCGATTTCGGTCACGGCCACCTTCCTGCGCGATTTACTCCAGACGCCGCCGTGGCAGAATCCGGATAATGTTTCCGTCTCCAATATCCACTAGCGTGCCTGCGGTGACGACCACCGACTCACCCTGCCGAAGTTTTCGTGCAGCATTTCCCGGCACTTGAACAAGTGAACCGTTCGTAGAGCGGAGATCTGTCACAATAACCGATGAACCGAGTTGACGTACTTCGACATGCGTTTCAGAGACTTCGCGAGTGGGAGATGTGACGGCGATGAGCCGGGGCCCCGCTCCCCGAACAACGCGCGGAGGCCGAGGGTCACGCCCGAATACACACGGGCACTCAAGGTTGTGCGCGTTAGGGCCGCCGTCCAATTGAACGCTGTAGTACAGCGCCGAGATTTCCGCGGTCGAGTTAGGCATTGGTGCGCGCTGTGCCGTATTGGATTGCGCGGTTACGTGCGTTGGCATTCGGATAGGACGCTGCACTGAGGAGAGTGCTGGTGCTGCTGCCGGTCCAACGTACGGCTGTACAAACCGAGAGTGCCTACGCGCCGGCAGTATGACGGTGTCGTCACAGTCAGGTTCAGTCGGCAGCGATCCAGAGCGCACGCTCGCGGTGATGGTGTCGTCGAAGTCCTGCTTCACGCGGCAAGTTTAGGCACGGTTCATGATTTTTCGCGGGATTACGTCACGCTTTTCCGATAAAGCTCATCACGTGCTTGATCCGCGTGTAGTCCTCGAATCCATAACTCGAGAGATCTTTTCCATAACCCGAGTGCTTGAATCCGCCATGGGGCATCTCCGCAACAATCGGGATGTGAGTGTTTATCCACACGCATCCAAAGTCGAGGTGTTTCGCGAATCGCATGGCACGGCCATGATCGCGAGTCCACACGCTTGACGCGAGTCCATAGTTAACGTCGTTTGCCCATTGCAACGCCTGATTTTCGTCCGTGAACTTCTGAACGGTGATGACTGGCCCAAAGATTTCATTTTGCACGGCGGAGTCATCCTGATTGAGACCCGAGACAATTGTCGCTTCATAGAAGTAGCCACGGTCACCCCGACGTTGACCTCCGAGCTCCACTTCGGCATGCGTTGGCAGCTCGTCAATAACCCGCGAAACCTGGGCCAGTTGATTCGCGTTGTTCACGGCACCGAAATACACGTCTTCGTCTGGTGCACCAGTGGTGGCATTCTCGCGAGTCCACGCCACCAGCTCAGCAACAAACTGATCATGAACACCCTCCTGCACAATGACGCGAGTCGCTGCTGTGCAGTCTTGGCCGGCGTTGAAGTAGCCGGCGGCACCGATTCCCGCTACAGCAGCCGCGATGTCCGCATCGTCAAACACCACAACTGGCGCCTTGCCGCCCAACTCAAGATGAACACGCTTAAGGTCGGTGGATGCCGCTTTTGCAACTTCCATTCCCGCGCGAACTGAACCGGTAATCGAAACCATCTGCGGCGTCCTGTGGTCAACCATCAGCCCGCCGGTAGTGCGGTCCCCTGTCAACACGTTGAATACGCCAGCCGGCAGAAACTCTGCAGCGATCTCGGCGAAGAGCAGAGTAGCCGAAGGAGTCGTGTCGCTCGGCTTCAGCACAGTGGTGTTTCCCGCAGCGATCGCCGGTGCAACTTTCCACACGGCCATGTTGAGGGGGTAGTTCCAGGGCGCAACCTGCCCGATCACGCCGATGGGCTCTCGACGGATCGATGACGTGTGATCCTCCATGTATTCGCCAGAGGCCATGCCAGACAAGTGGCGGGCCTCCCCCGCGAAGAATCGAATCTGATCGACTGACAGCATGATCTCGTCCGCCACAAGACTCGAGCGGGGCTTGCCAGTGTCCTTTGACTCAAGGTCAGCGAATTCGTCGGCCCGTGATTCCATCGCGTCTGCGATCCGAAACAGTGCCAGCTGGCGCTGGGACGGCGTGGTCTCTCCCCACGACTCGAACGCTGTGGCGGCGGCCGCATAGGCGTCATCTACGTCGGCGGCCGATGATACGGGCGACGTGGCGTAACTCTCCTCAGTCGCGGGGTCGATAACATCGAAACCATTTTCGGCGCGCGCGGCCACGTAGTTGCCGTTGATGAAATTGTGGATCTCTGTAGTGCTCATGCCTCAAAGCTATCGAGCATGCCGCCAGTAATCCACCCCTTAACTGTCGATTTCCACCGCAAAATAGCAATTTTGATTCGGAATCGCTTGCAGAAGGGCGTTTCAACTGACAAAATCGAGACATGAGCACCCCGTCACGTAGTTCCGCTTCCAAGCCCATCAATCTCGACGACGTTTCGAAAGCGATTATCGAACAGCTGCAAAACGATGGCCGCCGCTCATACGCTGAAATCGGCAAAGCAGTAGGGCTCAGCGAAGCAGCAGTTCGCCAGCGTGTGCAGAAGCTTACCGAATCCGGGGTCATGCAGGTCGTTGCGGTGACTGACCCCAAGCAACTGGGCTTCTATAGCCAGGCCATGATCGGCATTAGGGTCTCGGGAGATACCACCGTAATCGCCGAGCAAATCGGAAAGCTCCCCGCCGTCGACTACCTGGTGCTGACTGCCGGCAGCTTCGATCTTCTTGTTGAAGTCGTCTGTGAGAACGATGACGACCTCATCGACCTCCTCAACCGCGACATCCGCGGAATTGAAGGCGTTCGCTCAACAGAGACCTTTGTTTATTTGCGTCTCCACAAGCAGTTCTACAACTGGGGCACGCGCTAATCGGCGCCCTCATCCCTCTCAAGAAAGTGTCTGTTATGCCAGAGTTCAACGAAGCCGATCTGCAGCAAAAAGCAAAAGACCACCTGTGGATGCACTTCACTCGCCAATCGGTGATGGAAGACGGCCACGGCGTGCCCATCATCGTGCGCGGCGAAGGTCACCACATCTACGACAGCAAGGGCAATAAGTACTTCGACGGCCTCAGCGGGCTTTTCGTCGTCAACGCCGGTCACGGCCGCAAGCGCTTGGCTGAGGTAGCCGCGAAGCAGGCTGAGGAACTCGCATTCTTCCCGCTGTGGTCTTACGCGCATCCGAACGCCATCGAATTGGCTGACCGACTTGCTGGCTACGCTCCGGGCGACCTCAACCGTGTGTTCTTCTCTACTGGTGGTGGAGAGGCTGTCGAAACAGCCTTCAAGCTCGCCAAACAGTACTGGAAGCTGCAGGGGCGTCACACCAAGCACAAGGTGATTTCACGAGCAGTGGCCTATCACGGCACGCCACAGGGCGCGCTCGCGATCACCGGAATCCCCGGCATGAAGGAGATGTTCGAGCCTCTCGTTCCTGGCGGCTTCCGCGTTCCCAATACCAACTATTACCGCGCCGAGGAGATGGGCTTTCACGGTACAGAAGAAGAGTTCGGCCTGTGGGCCGCAAACCGCATCGAAGAGATGATTCTCTTTGAGGGCCCCGAAACTGTGGCTGCGGTCTTCTTGGAGCCGGTTCAGAACTCAGGCGGATGCTTCCCGCCACCTCCCGGCTACTTCAAGCGCGTTCGCGAGATCTGCGACGAGTATGACGTGCTGCTCGTCAGCGATGAAGTTATTTGCGCGTTCGGTCGACTCGGCCACATGTTTGCCTGTGACGCCTACGACTACATTCCCGACATGATCACGTGCGCCAAGGGCATGACGAGTGGCTACTCGCCGATCGGCGCAACCATCGTGTCTGACCGCATCTATGAGCCCTTCAAGCACGGTGCGACCGCGTTCTACCACGGCTACACCTTCGGAGGGCATCCGGTATCTGCCGCGGTAGCGCTCGAGAATCTCAATATTTTCGAAGAAGAGAAGATTAACGAACACGTTCGCGAGAATTCGCCAAAGTTCCGAGCTGCCCTTGAGCGTTTGCTTGATCTGCCCATCGTGGGAGATGTTCGCGGCGACGGTTACTTCTTCGGAATCGAACTTGTCAAAAATAAGGTGACCAAGCAGACCTTCAACGACGACGAATCCGAGCGTCTCTTGCGCGGTTTCCTTTCGAAGGCACTCTTCGATGCCGGCCTCTACTGTCGAGCCGATGACCGCGGCGATCCTGTGATTCAGCTGGCACCGCCGCTAACTATCGGTCCTGCAGAGTTCGACGAGATAGAATCCATCTTGCGTACGGTACTAACCGAAGCGTGGAGCCGTCTCTAGAACTTCACCGAGTTCGATTTTCCTCTGACCCCACGGCTCAGATAGAGTTCTTTTCGTGAGTATTGAGGATAATTCGCCGATGAGGCGGAGGCGGAATCAGCGCTCGCCAATGACTTTCTCGCGCGCGATGGCGATTACGTTCGCAGTCTTGCTCAACGTTGTCGTCATCGCTAGCGGTGTTTGGGCGCTCTCCAATCAGCAGCGAATAGCCGACCAGATTGCCGTGTGGCAGTTCGAGCCGTCGTCGAGCCTCCAGGAATACGTTGGCACGTCGGGAATGTCTGACGAGGGCAAGTTTCTCTTCTATGCGAGCACGCCGATAATTCAGTCGAATCCCGCATTCAACGACACCTGCTCAAACGTTGAGGAGGATTTTGGCGTGCTCGGCTGCTATTTTCCGAGCGAGAAGTCCATCTATCTCTTTGACGTGACGGATGATCGCCTTGCCGGTATCGAAGAAGTCGTCGCCGCACACGAAATGTTGCACGCCGCGTGGGACCGTCTCTCGTCCGATGAGAGCGCACGCCTCGTCCCCCTGCTCGAGGCGGAGGCCGACCGGATGAAAGACGATCCGGAGTTTGCGAAGACTCTGGAGTTCTACGCGAAGACAGAACCTGGCGAGCGTTCGAACGAGCTGCATTCGATCATCGGCACAGAGTTCGCGGACCTCAGTCCCGAGCTCGAGGAACACTACTCGGAGTACTTCTCCGACCGTTCTGTCGTCGTTGGTCTGCACGAAAAGTCGAACGCTGTATTCACCGCGCAACTCGATGCCAGCGAAAAGCTCGTCGAACAACTAGATGCTCTGCGAGCGAGCATCGAGGCCGATTACACCTCATACAACTCTGGTTACGATCAGCTCAACACGGACATCGACAACTTCAATTCCCGAGCGGATGAGGGAGACTTTGATACAGCTGAGCAGTTTGACGACGAACGGGCGTGGCTGATCTCGCGGCAGGATTCGCTCAACGTTCTCTACGACGGGATTGACGCGGATAATTCGCGCTATGACGAACTCGTAGCGCAACTTGAGGCGCTCAACGCGTCGATTAGCGAACTCAACAAGAGCATCAACATCGAGCCTCGCAACGAAGACAGCCTGTAGCACTCCTCCTCAACACGCACAGCTCGCCGCATCGCCGCCGCAATGTCCGAAAATAGCCAGCGAGGTAGCAATAGTCAGGATTACGCTCGAACCATGCAACCCAGCAACACACTCCAGTCAGAGGATGCCTACGTGCGTCGCCTTTCGTCGCCGATCGGGCGAATTGAGTTGACGAGCGATGGCGCCAACGTGACAGGGCTCGCGATCGAACACTCAGGCTCGTTACCTCGCGATGGCGAAGATGAACGCCCATGCTCCGTGCTCGACGAGGCTGCACGACAGCTCGCTGAGTATTTTTCTGGCACTCGTCGATCATTTGACCTCCCGCTCTCCGCAGCAGGAACAGACTTTCAACGCTCCGTGTGGCAGCAGCTCAATCAGCTTCCTTTCGGCTCAGCAGTCTCGTACGCCGACATCGGGCGAGCAACAGGCCGAGCAACGGCGGGCCGTGCAGTCGGAGGCGCGGTTGGCGCGAACCCGATCCCGATCATCGTGCCCTGTCACCGAGTGCTGGCGTCAAACCAGCGAATTACCGGCTACAGCGGTGGGGACGGCATCCCTACAAAAGTCTGGCTTCTCGATCATGAGGGAATCAGCCACCGATGAATGCGAGAGCTTCCCTTCTCGTCGCAGCAGACGGTCGCGCCCGCTGCGCGTGGGTAGGCGATGACGAGCTGTACCGCAACTACCATGATGACGAGTGGGGCGTTCCTCTTCGCGGCGATCACAAGCTCTTTGAAAAAATCATGCTCGAAGCCTTTCAGGCTGGTCTCTCATGGATCACCATTCTGCGCCGGCGGCAAGGGATTCGTGACGCGTTTGACCAGTTCGACCCGGCCGCGATTGCTCAATACACTGACGCCGATGTCGAACGTCTACTTGGCGACGCCCGCATCATCCGCAACCGACTCAAGGTCTCAGCCGCGCTCACTAATGCTCGAGCGACCCTCGAACTCACGAGCGGACAGCCCGGAGCACTCGACGAGCTACTGTGGCAGTTCGCTCCTCCGCGCCGCGAACAACGGCTCGCTTCGCTATCCGATGTACCCGCGGTGACTGACGAATCCACTGCCATGAGCAAGGCCCTCAAAGCTCACGGGTTTCGATTCGTTGGTCCGACCACGATGTACGCCCTCATGCAATCGGCCGGGATGGTTGACGACCACGTCGAGGGATGTTGGCGCGCAGTCTGACGTCAGGCGTTGGTGACGACAAGGTCGAGCTCACCGGGAGCACCTGGCTCTAATCGGAATCCGGCACCACGAGCCCAAGATATTAGTGACTCTGTCGAAGTGTGCCTGATTCCTGCGCTGATGAGCGCGCGGGAAAAGATTCCCTTGGACTTCTTGTTGAAGTGGCTCAGGGCAACCCGTTTGCCATCTACCCCCTCTGTAACAACCCGGAGATACACGCTATTGGCGGATGCTGCACCCAACTGGGCGTAGGCCTCGGAGCGAAGATCCAACTGCAGACCATCAGCCCCGGCCAAGGCCGAGCTTACGGATGAGCGCCAGTGCGATCTGAGCGCCAGCCCCGGCAACCGTGAATTGTGCGAGAGACGATACGCGGGAATCGGATCGGCAGCTCCGACCGGGCCGAAGAGGGCCGAGTGCACAAGAACTGTGTCCCGAGCGAATGACCACTCTGCAGGAGTCATGCTGGCGGCATCGAGTCCGTCAAAAAGCACGCCGGTATAGCGTTCGAGGGCGGGCATGACCGGAGCTGTTTCAATCCGACGATTACGTTCAACCTCAAACTGTTGTTTGAGGCTGAGCCCCAAAATACGCCGAGCGGCCTGCGAGTCCCCCGCAAGTTGCGTCAGTCGCGCGGCAACAGTCTTCCTGGGCTCCGTGAGCGCGGGAAACGACAATCGCGACCAGTCGAGCGCTTCATCCTGGTCTCCCCCGTCACGTTTTGTTTCAGAGGGAGGGAGAAGAACAATCACGCGTCAAGAAAGGCGATGGCACGTTCTACGTTGACACCGATTGCGCCGGCCGAATCTAGGGTGATGCGCGCAACAGCGCCGCTCGTTCCCGTCCACGCCGCATACTCATCGAGGTTATGCTCTACCGCGTTGCGCACGAGCGCACCGGATAGCTCACGTTTTGCCGCGCGCTCAATGAGTCTCTGCTTGTGCATTTCTCGATCAGAACACACAACTTCGATGAATCGAACACCCGAACCTGTGCGTTCAGCAAGATTCACCCACTGCTCGCGGGCTGGATCCACCGCATTGACCGCATCAATGATGATGTCGCGATCGTGCATAAGTACGGACTCAGCGAGCGTCCCTGCTACCAGGTACGCGGCAAGTCCCGTGGGCTGACCAGCGCTGATTCCCGCTTTCAGAATCGCGGTTTCAATCTGATCGACCGAGAGCACCGTGGTATTGCGCCGGGCGCCGACAACTTCAGCGAGAGTGGACTTTCCTGCACCCGGCAACCCGGCCATTGCAATAAGCATGAAAGAAAGCTAGACCAACTCTGCGGAACTCGCCACGACTGTTACCGTGTTGTTCTCCACCGAGAGGAATCCGTTGTCTGCATTTGCGGTGATCTGAGAACCATCGGCGGCGGTCACGCGAACCTCGCCCTTGGCCAGAATCGCCAGAAGCGGTTCGTGGCCGGGCAGGATTCCGATTTCGCCCTCGGTGGTTCGCGCAATGAGCTGGCTCGCCTCTCCCGACCAGAGTTCCTGGTCGGCAGAGACGACGCTCACATTGAGAACAGCCATTGTTAGGAGTTCTCTTTCTGAATTCTTGCCCACTGCTCTTCGACATCGTTGATGCCACCGACGTTGAAGAACGCCTGCTCTGCAACGTGGTCGAACTCGCCCTTGACGATCGCGTCGAACGACTCGATGGTTTCGGTAAGAGGAACGGTCGAACCGTCAACACCGGTGAACTTCTTCGCCATGTAGGTGTTCTGCGAGAGGAACTGCTGGATGCGACGAGCACGCGAAACGGTAATCTTGTCTTCTTCAGAAAGTTCGTCAACACCGAGGATCGCGATGATCTCCTGGAGTTCCTTGTTCTTCTGAAGAATCTGCTTCACGTTCGTCGCCACACGGTAGTGGTCGGCACCCAGGTAGCGGGGGTCGAGGATACGGCTGGTCGAGGTGAGCGGGTCAACAGCGGGGTACAGCCCCTTCGATGCGATTTCACGGCTGAGTTCAGTCGTGGCGTCGAGGTGAGCAAAGGTGGTAGCCGGAGCCGGGTCGGTGTAGTCATCGGCAGGCACGTAAATAGCCTGGAGCGACGTAATCGAATGTCCACGGGTCGACGTGATGCGCTCCTGAAGGATACCCATCTCGTCGGCAAGGTTCGGCTGGTAACCCACTGCGGAAGGCATGCGACCGAGAAGGGTCGACACCTCGCCACCGGCCTGCGTGAAGCGGAAGATGTTGTCGATGAACAACAACACGTCCTGCTTCTGCACGTCGCGGAAGTACTCTGCCATCGTCAGAGCCGAGAGCGCAACGCGAAGACGCGTTCCTGGCGGCTCATCCATCTGGCCGAAGACTAGGGCGGTCTTGTCGAAGACGCCAGCCTCTTCCATTTCAGCGATGAGGTCGTTTCCCTCACGGGTGCGCTCACCTACTCCGGCGAACACTGACACACCACCGTGGTCGGAGGCGACACGCTGGATCATTTCCTGGATGAGTACCGTCTTACCGACACCAGCACCACCGAAGAGGCCGATCTTTCCACCGAGAACATACGGTGTGAGGAGGTCGATGACCTTGATACCGGTTTCGAACAGCTCAGTCTTGGCCTCAAGCTGGTCGAATGCCGGTGGCTTGCGGTGGATGGGCCAGCGCTCGGTGATCTCAAACGATTCACCGTTAACCTTGCCGTCTTCATCCGCATTGAGCACTTCACCGGTAACGCTGAATACTTTGCCCTTGGTGACATCACCTACGGGAACCGTAATCGGCTGACCGGAGTCGCGCACCTCTTGGCCACGAACGAGTCCGTCAGTTGGCTTGAGTGCAATCGCACGAACGACGTCGTCTCCGAGGTGCTGCGCTACCTCAAGTGTGATCTCGTACGACTCGTCGCCGATCGCAATCGTGGTCTTGAGCGCGTTGTAGATCCCGGGGATCGAATCGTGCGGGAACTCGATGTCCACAACGGGACCGATAACACGTGAGACGCGACCGATACCGGCGACAGTTGCAACAGGAGCCTTCTTGGCTGCAGGAGCCTTCTTGGCTACTGGCGCCTTCTTGGCTACTGGCGCCTTTTGGGCTGGTGTTTTTTTGGCTGGGGCCTTCTTGGCCGGGGCTTTTTCAGTCATGGCTTCCCTATCTATGGTTCTTACTTAGCCGAGCTGAGGGCGTCCGCGCCGCCCACGATCTCGGAAATCTGCTGGGTAATCTCAG
>Ga0307486_1002179_pt1 | contig 13979 bp, 9 predicted proteins | sample CBIW02metaG_FD_203663 | JGI IMG/M metagenome (GOLD analysis project Ga0307486, IMG submission 203663) | Sea-ice brine microbial communities from Beaufort Sea near Barrow, Alaska, United States - CBIW 0.2 | ecosystem: Environmental > Aquatic > Marine > Coastal | place: USA: Alaska | collected... | reverse complement strand
CTGCAATTCACGCCGGGTGAAGGGACGCTTGCCCGGCTGCGACTCGACATCCGCGACATGCTGCGCCGAGTTGACGTCCGTGACGATCTGCACCGGGTGCGACCCGAACCGGCGCAGGCACTGCTCACCCCACTCGTAAGCCGGGTCGGTCGCGAACGCGCAGAAGCCACGCACTGCGACCTGATAGCCGCGCAACGTCGAGCGCGTGCAGTAATGCACTGCACGCAAATCCGCGAACCACTCGTCCGCGTGCAACGCCGTCCACTCCCACGGGAAAACGCCCGCGTGGGCCTGGAACGCGCGCACCTGCCGCTCACGAGCCAGCACCGTCGAGCTCACCAGATTGCGCGCCAGCCCCCGATTACGCCACCCCTCAAGCATCGCGTCAAACACCTGCTCGTCCGGCCGCAGCAGCGTGACCCCGTCGACCAGCGCCAGCCGGGCAGAGCCAGCCAGCACACCCTCGTCACCGGTCACTCCAACCTCCCGAGACCATCGCATTGGATGCGATATTACCGCATCTAATGCGATCCGCGCGATAATCCCCCGGTCAGCAACCGAAGACACAAAGCGACCCCAAACCAGGCACCCGACGCACCCGGCGACGCTCTCTTAGGAGTCCGTGATTCCGCGGAAGAACGCACATAGGGAGTCAACCAGCAACAATGACGAGATCGCATCCAACGCGATTCGTCATCTTCCGCCTCGATCTGCAAGAGGCGTGGTCACGAGATGCATGGCCACGGTCACGACATGCACGGCAGCCACGATCGCCATGAAATACTCGACGATGATTTGAATCAAGGCGGCTGCCACAATGGAATGCATGCTCTCGCGCATTCCAGGATCACCAACGAGTTCGATGACGAACCCCCACGACCAGCCAGATTGAACGCGAGCTGGTTGCCTAAATCTCAGTTGCTCCGGCCCACCATCCGCATGGTCGCGTGTCGACAGTGAAGCTATGTGCTCGCGATCTCGGTTGCTATGGGAACGCGCAGCTCGTTGGCGATCGGCGTGTAGATGTCGATGTTCTGCTCGTCGGTGCTGAGCGAAACGAGCAAGGCATAGCGGACTGGGAGGCCCATTCGGTCCTTGCGACTGTTGTTTTTCCACCATCCACCGATCGGAAACACGGCGACGGAGTTGCATTCCGCCAGCTCGTACCCTGTACCTTCCCAAATATCCTGATGGAGAGAGCCCAGGTTGCGCTGATCCGCTCCGATCATCCATCTTGCTGATGTTGTTCCAGATCGTGACGAGCCGCCCTCATCGAATTGGGCATCACGATTCACGCGCTGGACGAATTCTCGCTGCGTCTCGAGAGGGCCTTGTAGGTCGAAACGCAGTCCGTGGGAGGCATAGGCGTATCGTTGCCGCCAGCCTCGACGGGAAGGTGACGGTTCGATGAAGTAGGACAGGGTCACGCGCATCCGAACTGTTTGGTTTCCAAGTTCCGCGAGCGCCTCCGACGGCCAGGGAAGAGAGTGTAGGCGGAACCGTCGCATGCGGTAGTCGTGGCCTTCGAAGGGGACGAATTCATCCTGACCGATGAGGGTCACGGCTTGGCGAGATGATCGCAGGACGGTGTCTTCGGTGGGGACACCCCATCCGTATCGACGCAGCAGTTGGAGACGCCCGGTTTTCTTTGTCTCACCACGGATTTCTACCTCCATGGCGGGTGTCCATTGGGCTGCGTGCACAAGCAACCCACGGACGGTTTCGGGCCAGTAGCCGGGATATCTGCTCATTGCGAGCGCTGCGAGGCGAGACGCTTGTGCGGTCGCTGCACTTGTCGCATTTGCTGAGCCGAGCGCAAGGTCATTGGTGCTGTCAGTGGAGCGCAGAGAGAGCAGTGGATGTTTGTCTTCAAATCCCGAGCCACCGTCTGTGAGGACGTTGCCGCCTTCCATACAGATGTCGGGTTTAATAGGCGCGCGACGGTTGGAAAACATTACTGAGGTTCTGCTGTGCGGGGACAGACTTCCCACGTCCGCCATAGGTGACCACCCCTGATACTGAGGATCGTCTGGCAAACTAGCCAAGTTGGTGTGTGCGCCAACCGTGAGCGCGTTCCAGGCTTGCGCCGGGTCTTCGACTGCGGACGTGTCCGACTCCGTTCGGTGGTCTTGTTGGTAGCTGTCAACATTTCCCGCGGCAACCAAGATTAGTCGAGCGCTACTTGGGTCCGGCGCTGAAAGAAGTTTCAGTTGCTCGCCGTCGCGAACGATTTCGGTACCGGCGGCGAGGGCATCTACTGTCGCCGACCATAGGGTGGGATCCCCTGGTTTGTCCGCGGCATGACTCAACGGCAAACAAAAAACGCGAGATCGCTGCGCTCCGATCTCGGTCAAAGCAACCGCTTCTACTGTCGCCGTACCAAAGTCTCGAGGGTCGGAATCCGGCTCGCCCAACCCGGGGGTCATCCGCACGGACTCGAGACGGTGATGAAGTTGCACCGCTCCTGTACTAGTCAACAGGTCATCGAGATTGCCATACAGCGCGAGGCCCGCCATTGTCGTCCCGTGACCGCGGACATCATTTCCGGATGAACCGACGATCGTGTGATGGTCACTCTCGGCAAGAGAGTCGCGCAGGAGAACGTGGGTACGCAAGACCCCGGTATCGAGATGCGCGACCGCCGGCGCGTTAATTGGCGCAATGACGACGCGATCAGCGAGATCCAGTACGTATTCGTCTCGAGCTGTGATCGGAAGATCTTCAACTGTGTCGATAAATTCGGGTCGCCGCACCTCTGCGAGCGGAATGCTGGTGAACGGAAGAATCTGGAGATCCTCCCAAGTTGATTCGATCCACACGACGCTTCGACCTGGAAACGTGAGGCTTCGAGGTAGTGCACGAAGACCTCGGACATTGATAAAGGTCTCAAGGGCTTCCGGGCGAGGTTCCACCGTATCCAACCAGAGCTCCCACCAGTGCTTACCGTGGCGGGCAGGCTCGCCATCTGAAGTCCATAGATCCTCGAGCACGGCGATTCGAATTCGGGAGATGTTTGCGACCAAGGCACGGTTACTCGGATTGCCGTCAGCAGTGTCCCACTTCTCCGGCGCGGCCTGTGTCGTGAATTTGGTGAGATAGTCCTCAAAGATTTGCAGGAACTTCGTCCGGTACAAGTCGGAAACCCAGACGGTAGCCCGTTCAGGTTGGGTACCCTTTGAAGGCTGAACTGACAGCAGAAGCCATTCTGGACGCTTTGGTGAATTCCTATGTGAGGAAAGGCGGTTAAGCGAATCAAGTTGAAGCGGGTATGCGGCGTCGGCACCTTCGAGAACGATTACGCTTCCGAGGGCAGTGAGTTCTTCCTTGCCGACGCTGACTGCCCGACGCTTCTGTTCAATCTCGGAAAAGGCGCGATCCAATTCGCCTCGGACAGCAAGTCCGTGGGCGCGATACTCGACAGGCCGGACCTTTACATTGCCCTGACCTCCGCGATGGAAGTCTTCGTCGACTGCGCGCTCAACCATAAAGAGATGGTCGAGGTGGCGCAAGTCGTCAGCCAATGCTGGCCGAACGCCTGGTTCGAAGAGCGTCGATCACATCGTCACGTTCGACGTGGGCCTCGCCGCGCATGAGTGCACTCTTAGCGGCGCCTTCCGCAGATTTGACGAGATCTGCGTGGCTCAGACCATCAGTATATTCTGCGAGCTTCGCCAAACTCGTGCCCCTCGCCAATGACCCTAGGCGACTTCGAATCACTATGGCGGCCTGCTTCGCGTCCGGCAATTGGTAGGTCAAGACAGAGTCAAATCGGCGGAAGAGAGCGCGGTCCAGGATCGATCGATGGTTCGTAGCAGCGATCACAACGCTCTCCGGACTAGCCTCCTCCAAGAACACCAAAAAGGAGTTAAGGATTCGTCGAGCCTCGCCGACGTCATTCCCCGCGCGATCGCCGCCGACCGCATCAAACTCATCGAAGAGATAAACACCGCGACGGTCAGCGACGGCGTCGAAGACCAGGCGCAATTTGCTGGCAGTTTCCCCCATGAACTTGCTCAGAAGACCGTCGAGCCGGACTGTAAACATCGGCAAGGCGAGTTCGTGGGCGAGTACGGAAGCAGTCATCGTCTTGCCCGTGCCTGGAGGGCCCTCGAGAAGGAGACGATGAATGGGTGCGAATCCGTGGTCGAGTAGGGATTTCCGTTGCCGTTGCTCGGCAATGACTTGTTTGATCGCTTCGCTGAGTTCTGGCGGAGCGATGAGATCTCGGAGTCCAACCTCCGGGTGGGAGGCTTCGACGAGATCGGCAAGGTCACCCTTGGGCTGGGCAAGTTTCGTTACGTTGCTGCGCGACGTTGTCTGACGTGACGCATCAACCGCCTTCTTGATGTCGTCAGCAAGGAGGTTGTGTCCTTGCCGCGCCTCACGAGCAGCGACTTGCAGTGCAACGGAGTAGAACGCCGAATCGTCTCCCGAAGCATGACTGCGCACCATCGCAGTAATGTGCTCTCCCAGACCGGCCATCGACTCCACCTCCCTCACTTGTTCCTTGTATATCGTAAACCGCCGACATCCGGCGTGAAGCGCGCAAGGTGGATGTGAGATTCTTCGAGACCTAGTTCCGTCGGCCAGCGACCGAACGGTCGCGGTCGCACTCTTTATCGGACAGCTCTACTTTGTTTGCTCGTGCCGTTGGAATGGACTTAGTGCTCTATTGCGTTCGGCAGAAGGGCGAGTTTTGATTCCACATGATCTGGTCCACCACCGCTCCCTGGGTATCGAAAGCATAGTCACCCAAATTGCGCGAGACTGAGGGGCTCCACACTATCGGGAATCACAATGACAGTCTTGATCAAACGCGAATTCGATGACTAAGGTGGCGTAGAGATCGAACATCGCTTATTTGGGTTCCACCGATCAGTACCGTTCGCTGCCTCCATGAGGACAGTACGCACCCTTGGGGTGCTAGACACTCGCCGCTACAGCGAAGCAGGACACACCTCCAGCACGCTTGCAAATGCGAGCTTTCCCCTAAAGCCCTTCGATCTGTCCACCAAGTCGCGACTCGAGGGCGGCCGCGACGGCTTCAAACTCAGCAAGCGCCCCCGTCAATTCCTCCACGATCTCCCGAGCGATCACCTCCGGAGAGGGCAGATTGTCGAAGTCTTCGAGTGAGTCGTCCTTGAGCCAAGTTAGGTCGAGGTTGACCTTGTCGCGCGCGATCAATTCCGCATAGCTGAACGAGCGCCAGCGCTCAGTCTCGCTGCGATCCGATTTTGGGAGGCCTGGAAGATAGGACTCCACGAATTCGTCGAGATCGGAACGCCGTAGCGGGCTCTGCTTGAGCGTGAAGTGCATATTTGTACGCAGGTCATAGACCCACAGTCGCTCGGTCCAAGGGCGCTCGCTCGCGGGTTTCTTGTCGAAGAACAGTATGTTCGCTTTGACGCCCTGCGCGTAAAAGATACCCGTGGGCAGGCGCAGCATGGTGTGCAGGTCGAAATCCTTGAGTAGGCGACGACGGATGACCTCACCCGAACCACCCTCGAACAGCACGTTGTCGGGCAACACGACGGCAGCGCGGCCATTGATGTCAAGGATCGTCGCGATGTGTTGCACGAAGTTGAGCTGCTTGTTGGACGTCGTCGTTACGAAGTCCTGGCGCTCGATGGCGCGATCCTCGCGCACCTTTCCGCCATCCGTTCCGACCACTGTCATCGCCGATTTCGTCCCGAAGGGCGGATTCGACAGCACGACTGACCATCGCTTAGCAGGCGCGGCGACGAGTGAATCCTGAACCTTGATCTGGGAAGGGCCGTTTGCGGTCCCAATCCCATGTAGCAGCATGTTCATCGCCGCGAGCCGGGCGGTGCCGTCGACGAGCTCATAGCCGGTCACGAAGCTGTCGCGCAAATGTTCGCGCTGAGTGGGCGTCATAGACTCAGCACCCTCCGCCGCATGTTCGTGGGCGACCAGGAGGAACCCGCCCGTGCCACATGCCGGATCGACCACGGTGTCCTCCACCGTGGGCTGAATCACGTCAACGATCGTCCGTACGAGCGCACGCGGGGTGAAGTACTGGCCCGCCCCTGAACCCATATCGGTCGCACCTTTGGCGAGCAGCTCCTCATACGCGTCGCCGGTCAGATCGGTGCCCGACGATGACCAGTGCTCCTTGCCGATGAGGTCGACGATAAGTCGCTTCAGCTTTGCTGGATCCTGGATTCGGTTTTGCGCCTTGCGGAATATCGTGCCGATCACCCCATCCTCGCGGGCGAGTCCCTGCAGGATGCGGGTGTAGGCGATTTCGAGATCTTCGCCCTGCGCGTCGATCAGTTTTGGCCACGAGTACTCATCAGGAATGATTTGTTCGGGTTTGAGCTTTCGAACAGCGCGCTCCTGCGCCATCTTAAGGAACAACAGGAACGTGAGCTGCTCGGTGTACTCGATCACACCAACACCGTCGTCACGCAGGACGTCACGATATGACATGAGCTTGTCGACGAGGCTACGGGTTTCGGCGGTCATGCGAGTGTTAAGTCCTTTGCGGATGCGGCGGTGAGGCGGCCGGAGAATGCGGCGGCGAGCAGGGAGCGGCGGACTGCCGTGGATCGCCGCCTTGAGGTGGCTAACGGAGCACGTAGCCCACGTTCGGCGTTTACGATCTGTTCCAAGCGCCTCAACAGGCGATCGCGATCCGCTGCGGCAGGTATTGGCACCGGAATGGAGCGAACAAGTCTCAGGTTCAAGTTGGGCTGTACCCCACCCGCTGCCATCGATCTCATCGTCAAGTAATTCGCCTCCAGAACGGCACGCACCCACGGGTAGAGAGATGCGTCGCTCAGTTGAACTGCCGCACAAGCTTGATTGATCGTGGCTTCGATTGCCAGTTGCGCGATTGTGCCGCGTGTCTTCCCCTCGCCGTACATGGCCACAAGCAACGTCCCAGGTGGGAAACGCTTCAGCCTTGCCGCCGCACGTCCCGCTTCAGTGACGTATTGCTTCGACCCGGTAATCAATCCACCAGATAAGTCGCCGCTCGTTACCCATGGGATTTTCCCACCGTCATAGAAGGAAGACATGCTGCGATTCGGCGTACCCCCCGTCCCTATGGCTCCAAGATCACCAAGAGGAACTGTTTCACCGAGAGCGCGTGAATTAGCGAGCAGCTCGGCCAACGCAGAGACCCTCAAAGCATCCAATCTTTGATCCACGAGGACGAAGCTCCTGTCTGCGGTATCAAGGCGGGACAGTTGGTCTCCGAGGATTGTGAGGATTCGGCGTTGCTCATCGAGGAACGGCACAGGTAATTCGAAGCCGAGAAGTCGCGTCATGTCCATAGACGCGACGGTAGTGCCAGTCTTTCGGGTCTCGGCAAGCAGTCTGCCCTCGAACGCTCGAAGCCCCCATGCTATCCATCGGGGGTCGACACCGTCGCGCGCAACCACGGCCTTCATGTCTTGATTCAAGGTCGTTTCGAATGGAACGAGCGCTACGGGCAGCGTCCGTTCGAGTATCCCGGAACGCACGACAACAGCCACGGCGTTTTGGGGGACCAGTTTCACGGCGGTAGCGCCGATTGCCGCTGCATTGATGAGATCCTGTGTTCCGGCAAGGACGTCAGCACCCATGTCCTTGGGTGAAAGCCATGGAATCGTTCCGTCGGACCAGTACTGAGCATTACTCTTCGAGGGTGTGCCCCCGCCATACCAACGCCCTAGGTCACGCAGCCGAATCTGTTCCCAGCTCAAGCGGTGAGTTCCGAGTTCAAATCGTCGAGGTAGCGTTCGGCATGGTCACCAAGATCACGCAGGATTCCATCGACGCCTCCCCGCTCCGTGAACGGTGATTCGTCGAGGTCGTCCGTCGTTATGCCCGCCGACGCTGCGATAACTTCCACCATGCGGTCTAGCCACCATCTCTCTGTTTCCGCGAACTGGGTGCCTGCTTGCGCTTGCTGGGCGAGCCAGCCGACGTAGCGTTCGCGCACGCGGTCCGCGAATGGCACGAGTTCATCATCGACACCGACCGTGTAGCGAAGTAACGACACCAAGTCCGTCAGTGTACGGCGGGGGCTTGTCCGAACGCGACTCGCATCGACGGCAGCGTAAGCATCCCAAATGAGTTCGGGAGTCCAATTGTACGGTGGTCGAGCGATTCGTTCAGCGAGCTCCTGGATGTCTCCGAATGAGATCCGGCGGCCCTTCGCTTCCTGCAACACCTGGATAGCCGTAATCTCATCACGATGTTTGTCCAGATAAGCGCGCCACGACTCGACTACTTCGCGGGCGCGGTCCGTGTCGACGCCCCCGTAGGCATCCAGCAGCACATCCTTGCTGACCTCGTCGATCACGCGGTCGTGTGTAGCTCGCAGCTCAAGGATGCGGTAGCGCAGCTCCGGGTTCGCGGCGATCGGCCTCACTGCGTTATCGATGAGCAACCGTACGGCCAGAGCGGGATCCGCGGCATGCGCCGCGGCGCGTGCTTGGACATCGGGGTCGACCGCGTTGACAAGACCGCGCACCAGCTCCCGGACCGGCACTCCAGCCACAGTGTCAAGCTCTGTGCGCTCCTCTGGCGTGAGCTCGAGCTCGAGTTTGGCAAGTCGGGAAGCGAGAGTCGCTGCCTCGTCCTCGGTAAGTGTGAGGGCCGCGGCCTTGTCGAGAAGTTTCTTCAGCGACACGCTCTTGTCACGATTGAGGGGAGGATCGACGAACGCATGCTCCGAGACCCCAACCGCGTCGACGATCACAAACCGCGTCTTCGTGGCGGCATCCGGGGTCACTGCCTGGAAATCGGTCGGCAGGATGGTGCGGGCGCCACGACCCTTCATCTGCTCGAAGTACTGCGCCGAGCGCACATCCCTCATGAAGAAGACGCATTCCAACGGCTTAACATCTGTGCCTGTGGCGATCATGTCGACCGTAACCGCGATGCGCAAACTGGGCGAGGTCCGGAAGGCCTGCAGTTGTTCTTTCGCGTTCTTCGCAGCGTAGGTGATCTTCGCAGCGAAGTCGTTGCCCTTGCCAAACACCTCTCGAACGGTCGTGACGATCTCCTCGGCATGAGCATCATCCTTTGCGAAGATCAGCGTCTTTGGCACCGTCGAGCGTCCAGGGAAGATCTCCGTGAATAGCCTGTCTCGGAACGTCACAAGCACCGTTCGAATCTGCGACTTCGACGTGACAGCCCGATCGAGCTGATTCTTCGAGTACTCGATGTCCTCCTCCAGGCTCTCAAGCCGCTCTACCCGAGTCCGACGATCCACCTTTGGAACGATCGTGCCCGCGTCGATAACCCCACCCTGTTCCGAGATTTCGGTACGGATCCTGTACAGGTCGAAATCGACGTTCACGCGATCGGCGACCGACTGCGGGTACGTGTACTCGGAGACGAGGTTTTGGCGGAAGAAGGCAAAAGTCTGCTTGCCCGGCGTCGCCGTCAGTCCAATGACATGGGCGTCGAAGTATTCAAGCACCCCACGCCACACTCCGTAAATGGATCGGTGGGCCTCATCGACGATGACGAGGTCGAATGCCTCGGGCGGCAGCGCCGAGGTGTATTCGACGGTGACGGGCCTGTCGGGCATGAAGCTGTCGAGGTCTGGATCGTCGTCGACGCTCACCTCACCCCCCTTCAGGACTGTGAAAACCCTTTGGATGGTGGAGACGACTACGTTGCTAGATTCGAGCATCCCTGCGCTGGTGAGCTTGTCGACGTTGTATATCTCGGTGAAACGTCGCCCGTCGCCGGGTGTCCGGTAATTCTGGAACTCGGCCAGAGTCTGATCGCCAAGGTTGTTTCGATCCACTAGGAAGAGCACTCTTGAGAAGCCGCCATACTTCAGAAGCCGGTACGTGGACGTGATGGCCGCAAATGTTTTTCCGGCCCCGGTTGCCATTTGCACAAGCGAGCGGTCAAATTGCTGCTCCTTGAGGCTCCGTTCGACTCCGTTCACTGCCTCGATCTGTGCGGGGCGCAGTCCTTCGATCATGGTGGGCGGCATGATTGCTGTTTTCGCGCGCCAGGTCGGGAAGGCCGGATCAGCGTCCGCGTCCCTTAGAACGCGCGCCAGGGTCTCGGGCTTCGGAAAATTGAAAATTTCACGCGCGCGCGGTTCTGGATCGAACCCGTTGGTGAAGTGCGTCTCGGTGCCGCTCGCTTCGAAAACGAAAGGCAATCGACCCTTGACGGCTGCGGCGCGGAGCTGCGCGTCGATCGGCAATCCCGTTGCATACATGGCGGACTGCCACTCGACGCCGCTCAGAGACGTACCTGCCGGCTTTGCCTCAATCACCCCGACGACCCTCAAATCGACATACAGCAGGTAGTCGGCGCGGCCGTGCCCCGCAGCCATCACTACCTCACGACAGGCAACGCCCTGGGCGGCGTACAGGTTCAGGTTTTTCCTATCCTGTACTTCCCAACCGGCGTTCTCGAGCTGTCGATCGATGAGCACACGGGCGCGCTGTTCAGCGGCAAGGCGCACGTGCATTTCATCGGTGTTCATAGAGTTCAAGCTACCGGTCACCCGTGCCTCGCAGAAACCGTCACGATGAACCGATAGGAGAGGAATTAGGTGGCGACTATGCCGCCAACTAATTTTCGGACCACACCGCAAGTTCAGTCCACCCCGTTCTGGCCTATGCCGTGTTTTTTGGACCGTGGCACCCAAATCGGGTGCAGATGGCGGTCTTTGCGATCCCCGCTACCAGTGGGGAATTTTTGGCATGGCGAAGTATCCCGTAGGGCAGACGACCACCTCCGATAGGGTCTTACATCCCTTCGTAGGGCGGAACGGTCCAGTTTTGGCGGACACTTGGGCTGGCAAAGATTGGAGGGGCCATCCATCCACCACTACCACCATCGAAGGGCCCGGCGCGGCGAGTCGGCGCGGTCCCACACACGGTGAGCGGACTTCATTCAACCCGCCACTGCCAGCGATGCCAGCCATGAAGAGAGGACGGCCCGCCAGCGATCGCGGTCCGAGTTCCAGCTCATCGTGTGATCCGCTTCGAATGCTTCGAGGCCGACGATGTCGGGACGCAGGGCCCGGAGGCGAGCCGAGAGCCCGAATGGCGATGACGTGTCGAGAGTGCCGTGAAGGATGAGGGTCGGTAGGGTCAACTCGTCGGCACGCGCAATCCAGTCGAAGTTACGCAGATCGACGGGTTTAGCGAGACCAATCCTTCGAGTGAGTGCTGCCCAGGTGAGCCATGGAGCTGCTAGCGCCCCAGTCCAGCCATCCAGGCCTGCTCGTGTGCAGTTCGCCTTGAGCGTCGCGACCCAGTCGAGGATGGGCGAATCGAGCACGAGCCCTGTGACGATGCCGCGGACCTTGGGGTCTGCGGCGAGCTGCAGTGCGATGGCCGCGCCCATCGACCAACCGAAGAGGACGACGCTACGTGCGCCGTTCTCGCGCGCGTAGTTCACTGCCGCGCGAACGTCATCGACCTCGGCGGCGCCGAGTTCGGATCTCCCGGTCCCGACCCGGGGACCTTCGCCGTCGTTCCGATACGTCACGACGAGGGAGGTCAACCCGACGTCCGAGGCGACCTGCACGCCACGCAGAGTTCCGGCACGGGTGCTTCCGAGTCCGTGGATGTGGATGGCCCAGGCGGTTGACGGGGGGCCTTCGGACGTGATGAGCCACGCGGGCGCGGGGCCGACATCCGTTTGTATTTCGACATCCGTTGACTGGAGGCCGGCATCTACTGGGCTTTGGAAGTAGATGCCGCTCCAGGATGCTCGCTGGCCGGCAGCTACGCCTGGCCCCGACTCCCCCACGACCTCCCGGCCGACGAGACTCGGCCCGCGATCCTCGACTGCGCGCGCCAACTTGACCAAGCTGCCGTTCTCGAGGATGAGGCAATAGTCGCCGTGTCCGGCCGTGGCTGGCGTGCGATCAAGGATGACAACTGGTCGCTCCCCTGTATTGTCGACGCCTCGAATGGTGAGATCGTACCGGCGACCACTTACCGGGGCGGTCAGGTGCCGCGCAATCGTCAGGCCAACGCCCGCGAGCGCCACACCACTGCCGACGACTACGCCCGCCAGCACCCAGACGGCTTTCATCGTCGGTGCTGGCCTAGTCGAGCAGGCGGGGCGACAGGTACCGCGTCGCTCGACCCAGCTCCCAGCAGGTATCGTTCGGCGCGCTCGATGAGTTGCCGGTCGTGGTCGTTCAGGTCAAATTCCACCCGCGTGTCGATCATTGCGTCTCGGATCTCGACGACCTGACGATGAAGATGCGTCTCGGGGTCCGCGGCATCAAACGCGGCAGGTTCGGTGCGGCTGATCCCCGGACGCGCTGTCGTCGCGTCGACCCAGATGGGTTTGAGGTCCTGCACGAGCAGGCGAGTCTTGCGGTCGCGTGCTCGTGCCTGCAGGGTGCGGGCGGCGGGTTGGCCAGCGAATCCGAGGCAGAGAAGCAGGAACGTATTTAGGTGCAGGGGCTCATAGGCGACAGCGACGGCGACCATCAGGCTGAGGTTGCGCACCACATGAGCGAGATCCATCGTGATGACGACGATGCTGAGCGCGACCCCGCAGATGCTGCCGAGGAGCAGCGATGCTGGCGGCATCCGCTGAGCGCCCTCGCTGCTTCGGAGTTGTCGCGCCGCGAGTGCGGCCATCGCCGAGAGCACGATTGCGTAGTAGCTGAATTGGATCATCGAATAGGCGGCGGCCGCGGGCTGCTCGCCGAGCTCGAGCATGAAGCTCGTGGTGGTGCTGCCACGGTCGATGAGTAGGAACGTACCAATCGCGCCGATGAGCGCGGCCACCAGCGTCAGCCGTCCTAGGACAAGTTGCACCACCCGCGGTTGATGATCGGTGGCTTTCATTACTGCGCGACCGAGGAGGAAGACACCGATCATGAGCGTTGCGTCCGCGACGAGGGTGACCAGGTTGGTGCCGCCGGCGTACCTGTCGAGTAGCCGATAGGGCTGGTCTGTGTTCAGCGTCATCGCGATGGCGATGGTCAGCGCGGCGTAGGTGATGTTGCGCTCAGCGCGACCCCGCCGCAGGATGAGCAACGCCGCGACGAGCAGCCACATGAACGCGGCAACGAGCACGACTATCATCCGAAGACCTCCAGATAGCGTGACCGGTGCATCGTGGATCCCCTGATTGCTGCAGCGAGGTGATCGGCCAGAGTCTCGGCCTGAACTTCCTTGACCGTGTTGAGGTCCTGGCGGCGGAGCAATCGGCGACGAGTCTCGGGTGGAATGTCCGGCAGCAGGATGTCGGGAACGTCGGAGTCTTTGTCGACCGCGTGGCCGAGGATCATGTGGGCCAACTCGTGCAGCACGAACTGTTGGGCGTGCAGCACCGAATCGCTCTGGGCATGGAGAATGACATCGTCGCCGCCCGCTTCAAACCACACGGCGCACAGTCCGTCGCGACCAGTGATGCCCGCGAGTTCGACTATGCGCAGTCGCCGCCCCCGACTTCGCTGCACGGCGCCAACGAGTTCATCAAAGGTGAAAGTCTCGCCCAGTGCGAGTTGATCGAGCGCCGTCGACACGCTCACCACGCTGCTCACCGTCTCGTCACTCCCCTCCGGACTTGCTTTCGTGTGTTTCTGACGACACCTCCGCGTCGAGGAACCTGCTGATCGCCTGGAGCGCGTTCGGTGAGATGTCGCCGAGGGTACGCGCCGCATACGATTTCACGCGCGCGGCCCGCATCGACCGCACGAGATCGAGTTGGGCGCTGACCTTGGCAGGAACTTCGGTGCTGCCCGAACCGGCAAGAAACTCTGGGTCAACGTCGAAGAAGGCGGCGAGGCCTTCGAACAGCGCGCGGTCTTGCACGTAGCGGTGACCGTTGATGATGTAGGTCCAGCGCGACCTCGAAAGGTTCGTGCCGCGCTGTTCGAGGAACGCGGCGATCTGGGCGAACGTCGGCTCGCTGCCCGTCTCGGCCTCGGCGACGTCGAGCAGCAGGCGGAGGCGCTTCGCGAGATCCTCCGCGGCTGTCGTGCTCTCGTCGTCGATCATGTGCCTTCCTCGGATCGA